>Ga0214238_1000064_pt1 | contig 34927 bp, 59 predicted proteins | sample TroBogypolimnion_20_FD_153076 | JGI IMG/M metagenome (GOLD analysis project Ga0214238, IMG submission 153076) | Freshwater microbial communities from Trout Bog Lake, WI - 05AUG2008 hypolimnion | ecosystem: Environmental > Aquatic > Freshwater > Lake > Hypolimnion/Profundal zone | place: Trout... | reverse complement strand
TTCCCACTAAATAAGTTGAACCAAATGGGGTAAACGGTGAGTTATAGGCCATGATTTTTCCTTTATATACCTGTTGGCAATTGACCCTCTGGGCGAATTACAGCAACAACATAGCTTCCTGAAGCTGGAGTTGCGCTAGAGCCTGAAGTATTAATAAATTGAATTTGCAATGTATTTGCAGCCGTTACATCAGCTTCTGCATAAGCAATACCAGCAGTTTGAGTGCCAGTATAACCAATAACAAATAATTCTTGATCTACAGTAAGACCTGGAACAGTAAATGTTTGGTTAGATGATGTGCCTGATACAGCAGATGGTGTTAATGACAAAGATAGATAAGTAACGTTTAGAGCATTACCTCGAGCAATAGTGGTAGATGACATGATAATTTCCTTTAATAAGGTACTTCAATTATAGATGATTAAATAAAAAAAGACACACCTTTTGAGTATGTCTTTTTTCTTTGCATTACTTAGTATTAACTAAAGTCGTAGCCGTACACGTAAACATCAACAGTACCTACTACCGCAGTAGTAGTTGCAATATTGACGAATAACGCTGCTTGGTTATAAGCAGTTACTACCGCAGAAGCTGCCACTTGGCTCACACCAAGAACTGTAGCTAATTGTGAAGCAGTAATAGCACCAAACAATGAAGTTGGTGTACCGCTATTTGTTGTAGTAATACCTAATACTAAGCTAGTTAAAGTACCTGTAGCTGCACCTGCGTTATTAGAGTTAGTAACTACTAATAAGTTAGGTTGGTAAGTTGTAGAGTTAATGATAGGCAAAGGGAAGAAACTCCCAGATGCTGCATTTACGTTTACACCTTTAAGTACACCCAATAATCGTTGTGTCTGATTAGTTGTTACATTACTTGGGTGAGCTGAGGTGGTTACTGCTGGTCCTGGATTTGCCATGATATTTTCCTTTATCGTTTAAGTTAAGCTGCTACACGGCAAGCTAATTCAGGATAAAGAGGCGCCCAACCGTATAAGACATCAACACGAGTAGGGATAGAATCGTTATTAATAGTGTATTGACGAACAACACGCATTGATAAGCCGATTTCTTTATCAGAAGCACGACCTGCAAAGTGAACACCCTCTGGCAATTCTAAGTCAGCCATAGCAATTGTGAACGCATTACGGTGCATAACAATATTTTGTGGTGAAACGATACCACTACCACTTGCATTGTATTGTGAAGCAAAGAATGTTACAGCAGCAGAAGCAGCAGGAGTAGGTACAGATACGTTTTGGAACTGACCAGCAGTAATTACAGCAGGTGAAACAGTTACTGAAACGCTAGCACCTGAAGCTACTGATACAGCAGATTTAACTACGAATGAACGTAATTTGTTTGTGCCGTAAGCTTGACGATTTTGCGGATTGACTGCATAAACACCAGCAATTTGGAATGTATCACCAGCATTTAGATTGATTGTACCTGTATTAGCAGCAGTCAATGAAATAGTTGATGTAGAAGCCCAACCTGAAGTTAAGAAGCCAGTTGCAGTCGTTGTAGCTACTGAAGCTGTTACTGTAGATGATGAGAAGTTACCAAAAGTTTGAGATACAATGTTTTGATCTAACTTCCAGTTCATACCGCCTGAATCACGACCCATTAAGCCTTTAGTGTATTGGCTTGAGATTTGTTCTGTAGGAACGAACAAACCTTTCAAGCTGTCAACAGTAGCAGCTGATGTGAATGGCTCGATGATTGCTGAACGACGGCCATCACGAGGTGCGCCTTCAGAGTCAAGATATGCTTGAGCATTTAACCAAGTATACAAGCCTGTTGGTGGTGTACCAGCAGTACCAACAATATTTGCTGTATTTAATGCAGCAGTTGTTGTACCGTCATAGTCAATCTTGTTGGCAATAGCTGCGACTGCTGGCTTCAAGATACGATCAGAGAACATATCTAGTGAAAGAGCTAAGTCTTGTGTTGTAAATTGTGTATCTACGTGGAACTGAGTTGAAAGCGTTACAGGTACTGAAGTTTCGTTCAAGTCCTCTACGTTCAAAGCTGGGCCAGTAGTACCAATGAAACGACCTGGACGGCGGACGTTTACTGTAGCACCAATTTTAGCGCCAACAACTGCAAACTGATCGTCATAGTTACGATCTACTTCGCTTGTAAATGTTAATTCATTCTCTAAGACCATTAAAGCTTCGTTAGTGATCTTTGAGATGGTTAATAAAGTATTAGCCATTATATTTCTCCAAAAAAATTAGGTTTATCTAATCTTATTCGCCATTCGTGCGGCTTTCCATTGAGCATATGAGCCTTGAAATTCACCATTAGTGTCAATCAATACATCATTACCAATCTTGCCACCATTTAACGGCCTAATAGGACTAGGTGCTGTACTTCTTGAAACAGATTCTTTAGCAACTTTAGCTTTCGGTTTATCCTCTTGCTCAAATCGTGCTTCCAGTTTGCCTATTTCTCTTAGAGCTTTCACTAACGGCATTTCTGTTAGTTTCTGTGCAAAGTTTTCATTTGATGCTAAATGATATAAGAGTTGAGGCCCTACATCACTTTCTAAAATGCTATCTCGTATTTCGTTGCTAACAACTGTTGTACTTGATTGCACCATTTTATCAAAATCAGGCATTGAAGTCTTAGCTTTAGCAATCTTCTCATTCCAGTTATTTAAAACCTTATCTTGAGCTTTCATAGCTTTACGCTGTACTTCTTCTGCATCTCTTTGCTTCAAAGCATTTTCAGCACTCCATTCAGCTAATGCTTCTGCATATTCAAAAGGATCATTAAACTGGCTTGCTTGTGGCTTACCCTCAACTATTGCCCTTACAGGTTCTTGTTGTGGTACAGCCCTTGCTTCATACTCTTTAAGACGATTCTCTAATTCAACACTACGAGCTTCTGCTTCTTTAGCTCGTTGCGTTACTTTATCAAATCTTTTATTCAGCTTCTCTGACCGCTTCTCAGTAGTCTGTTCCGTATTAGCTTCTTCCTCTGCTTCGGGTTCACTCTGCTTGTTGCCTTTAGTTTTGTCTGATTCTTTCTTTACAGTTTCAAACTCAACATCTATTGGCTCATCAGCTAAACCTAATCTTTCTGCATAAAAGGTGTGCGCTGTATCGCTTGTTATTACATTACTTGCTTCTTTCTCGGCCATGATTGCTCAAGCTCCTATGAAATTACTATATAAACTATTTAAAATTGTGTGTCAATTATTCTTTTGGTGCTTTTGCTACTTTAGTTTCTTTTAACACTTCTTTAATCTGTGCTTTATGAGCTTTTAACTCATCACGACTTAAATCAGCATAAGGGTTAGCTTTCTTAGGTGCTGGCTGACCATTACGTCTTGCCATCTCGTTTGCTTTCCATTCTGCTATGTTATTGCTAGTTACAACTGCCATAATATTCTCCGATTAGTTATGTTTAATTATTGAGCATCATTCAATTCTTTTAAAAGTGCATCAGTAGCACCTTTTTTACCAAGTGCAGTTTTAAGTTTTTCATATTTAGGGTGATTTTTAACTCTATCAAATTGATCGTCTTTAGATTTCTTAAAAAATTTGTCAGCATAATTATGTATTTCATCAACACCTGCTTGAGTAAGCTCAGGTCTTGTACTATGTACTGTAGGTAAGTTTTGTACTGATTGAATTTTTTGAGGTGTACCTGCGCCTTGTGAAACCCATACAGAATGATTACCATTAGTATCACGACCATGCTTATGTACATATCTGCCCTCACCAATATCTATTGATTTCTTAGATACTGTAGGCATAGTTGCAACAATTTTATCTTCTTCTTTAGGTTCGCCACTTAGTTTATTTTCCATATACTCTTGACGATTACCAGATGTAACTATTTCTCTAGCCATTTTAAATACCCCTCTCTACTGCTTCGGCTTCTGCTTCATGTAAACCTCTTACATCTATCTGTGCAAGTAAGAGGGCTAGTTGTGCTTTCATTGTTTCAATTTCTTTTTGTGTTTCTGTTTTAATAATTGTATCGTGCGCTGTAGTGTCTGTACGCATTTGAGTATCGTGTACTTTAGCAGCAATTTCCATTTGTGCTTTCTGTAGCATAGCTTTATCTTGTTGCTCTTTAACACTAGCACCGTATTGAATATCCATAGTCATTTGCTGTATTTGTTGCTGTAACTGTTGGATAGTTTGTTGTGATTGCGCTAATTGCATTTGTACTTGTGGTGGAATATTAGACTTCTCATCAATCTGCGCTAGTGGATTAGCGGCTGCTAAACGATCTGCAACAATATCAGCACCAGGGAAGTCCATATTACGGAATATCAAATCACCAGCTTGTTGCATTAGACCAGGATCAGCTTGTAATAAACTCATCATGCTATCAACAGCTTCTTGGCGTTTAGATGAATAGCCTGGTCCAGTTTCCATCACAATATCGTATTGACCTACTGTTACATCATTTAATACTTTATCAACACCTTGCTCATCTTGACCTTGTTCATTGATTGTAACAAGCTCGCCTTTACCATCAGCACCAATAATACGCATAATGCGTTGTTTATCGTAAATGTGAGGGATTAAATCTAAGATGATTCTACCTGTTTGACGAATTGATCTAGTCAAATTGTCATAGTAGTGAAAGTTAGTCATATCGGTCTGTTGTTGCATACCATTCAGAGCTTTGCCTGATTGATTGCCGTTCGGTAGATTACTAGGGTCATATATCCCTATAACTGCCATCAAGTCAGAATTTAAACCTTGTAAAGCCGTTACCATGCCTGCTGGTGGTGGTTCTGGTTGAATCCTTGTAGGAACTGGTGCCATTCTGCCTTCAGAATCAGTCTGTTTATAGCGTAAGACAGGCATAGATTTTACGTTAGCTAAATTCCACTCCATCTCGTGGCCTTCATCTTGACCTTCTGCAAGTAAGTATTTAGCTTTAGGTGCTAGTGCGACTGATTCAGTCAGAGCTGTTGACCAAAAGTTATACATACGTTGTGGGTCTTTAGCCATTCGTGTTAAGCCAAAGCGTTTCTTCTTACTGTCTACAATTAACTGTTGCCCATAAACTGGCACGATTGGAATATGTCTGCCTGGCCAATCACGTTGTTCAAGTATTTGCATACCTGTTAGTTTGACCCATTTAATTTGCTTTCTAACTGTTTCACGTTCTGAAACTACGTAGATTCCTGCATCTTGTAAGATAGTTTCTTTAGGCTTTTCGTCTTTGTAACAAGTTGTACCATCTGATAACAGTAATAGTTTGCTTTTAGTATATTCAGTATAGAAATACTCAGCGATACGTATATCTTCTTTAGTGATCCATTCTGATTGACTGTCACCAGTACCACGAGGGGTAAAGCCACCACCATCATCAGCACCAGGGTACATTTTACGGAATGATTCTTTACTAATTACTTCAGTAACTAGACACTTCTCAGCATCAGACCCATCAGGCTCATTAGAGTTAGGGTCAAAGTAAACCATGAAAGCGTTTTCAATACGCTTAATGTAAATTTCTTGGTCAAAGCTATCAGGTCTTGGATAATCATGTACTACTCGCCAATAACCCCAACCCATTCTGACTGCAAAAGAAAAAGCATGATCGTAAGCAGAATCAGCATCAGATTGATTTTCAATGTGTCGGCATATACCTGTAATAATGTCAGCAATCTTTTCGTCTGATTCATCATTCATGCCATGCGCTTTCATGCGTGGGCGTTGTTGTCTTTGTTGGTTTTCTATCTGACGGCAATAAGCATCAATCTTGTTGATAGTGAGATAAGGCCTTGATTCAAGTAAACGTGAGTTTTGTATTTCTACTGGCCATTGATCGCCACCAGCAAACTTTAGATCGTCTAAAGCCTCTACTCTATTGTTTGAATCAGCATCAGAGCAGAAACGTAAATATTCTTTGGCTTCATCAATGATGCCAGTATTATCTTCATCTGCATACTCGCTTGAGTAAATGCCACCATTACCATCATCATTTATAGCCATATAAACCCTTTTAGGACATCCAACTGCTTATATCATAATTCACTTGTGTACGCTTGACAACTTTCTTCTCTTGTATCATCAAACCAATATACCGAAAAGCGTCAGCCCCGTGGCTGTATTGGTCGTGTAATGGGCTTTTACTGAAAGCACCTGTTTCTGCATTTGTGTCATATCTGTAATGGCGCAAGCAGTCTAAGCCAGCAGTTGTATGTGTTTTATCAAAGTAGCATGAGCTAAATATCGTTCTAGCTGCATTGATAGAATCGCTAATAGGTGTACGTTCAATAATTCTAACATTATATCCACTAGCTCTAACAATTTCTTCTAAGCTGCGGCCATTAGATGAAATAGTACGATTTTGAGCATCATGCGGTAAGTATAACGTATCGTAAACATAACCAAAAGTTTGCATCTTAGCTAATATCTCGCTAATTGTAGTCTGATTAGTTTCGTAATAACGTATTAGTCTAGTTTCCATACCTATAAACTGTACAAACCATACAGCAGTAGCATCAGCCCAACCTATATCAAACACAGCGATAACAGGCTTGACTGCATCATAAGGTACATTACATATACGATTATCTTGTTCAGCACGTTGCATCTCTTTAGCAAAGATAGCACCATCAATGGTTGATCGTGTGTAGCCTTCCCACACGTTTTGATACGCTTCAAAATCTCTAGTGCGTAATGATTGTCTTTCTAAGTCTAATACTTCGGGGAACCAAGGATTGTCATTCCAATTAACTTTCTGCACTACAGCATTAGTAGGTGGGTCAATGACAAAGCGTTTGTATGTATAGTCAGAGGGTAACTCAGGGTTAAATGTTATCCATATCTCGCTATCATTTTTACGGATTGTAGGTATAAGCACATCAAAAGAGGTTTGAGTTACGTTGTTTGCTTCCTCTACCCAACAATAATCTATACCCTCTATGGATTTAAGGCCGTTAATATTGTTCTTGATACCTGCAAAGATAAACTCAGTACCATTTAAACCACGTATAGATGATTGTGTTATCTCGTAATGAGCCTCAATGCCCATATCATAGATTTGATCTACTAATAGCTTGTGTACAGAATCTTTCATTGAGGTCATAAACTCACGACAACACAATATGCGTAATGTGTCTTTAATACCCATACATAACAATGCACGAGCTACTGAATGAGATTTACCTGCACCACGACCACCATATAATACACGATAGCGACTTTTCTTAGGTTCAAACAAACATTTAAGTTTGGCTGGAAACTGGGGCCAAACAAAACCGTTATTATCCCTCTCTGTTTTCATCTGGTGTCACAAATACTATACCAATACCTTTAACAAGCTCTGCACCTTCTGGACCACTAATCTCAGTAGCTTGAATAGCTTTGCCGTCTATACGATCAATCACTTCTCTTACTGCCCATGCTTCGCCATCTTCTGCTGCTTCAACTAATCTTAATGCAATCTGTCTTAGCTTTAACGCATCATCTTGAATAAGCACCTTGCGTAACTGGTCATAGAATAGTCTGCCTTTTCTTGCATTTTCATTACCAACAGGCGCACCACCTTTGTCAATAGTTAATTCAACTTTTAACTCTTTGTTTGTATTATCGTTTTGTATCGTATCTGACATATTGATAAGTTTTACTTATTCATCTACTGGTTCAGCTTCTATTACTGCATTAGCCGTAGCATCAGCTACAGGTTGTTGAGCTTGTGCTTGAGGTAATGCTTGCCCATGTAACTTAGCGATCAGTTGTGCTACTTCAGCATAAGCACCAGTTGCTAAGTGTTTTAAGATTTGTTCTACTTCTGCAATTTCTAGTTCTAGTTTAATAGCCATTATTTTTTACCTTTCTTTGATGATTCTTTCTTTACTGAATATGCAATTGCAACTGCCTGCTTAGGTGGTTTGCCTGCTGCTATTTCAGTCTTAATGTTGGATTTGAACGCTTTATCGCTTTTAGATTTCTTTAAAGGCATCATAAACTCCTATTCGTTAATAAAACAGATTCTTTAATACGTCTTACTTTTTGCGCTTCTGCCATTTTTAATTTAGTTGCTTCTGGTATTTTTCTACCTAATAGCGTAGCAGATATTTTACATTTCTGTTGTTCGGAAATAGGTCTACCTACATTAATGCCTTTCATACTATTAGATATTTTCTTTCTTACTTCTTCAGTAATTATTTTACCTTTATGTATTTTAGAAAATTTTAATTTAGTTTCATCAGAATGTTTTAACCCACTTACACCTTGACCACCTGAAGTTAAATTAACTAAATTAACACCACGCTTTCTATAGGAATCAATAACTTCTCTTTCTGAAAGTAATGCTAATTCTTCATCAATATTTTTAACTAAAAAATTAACAATAAATCCACCAGCATCTTTTACTATTTCATGCCATAACTTATTTCTGTTAATAATTGCAAAAGCACGCTTACCATTACCTTTACCAATATAAAAAGGTTCTTTAGTATCGCTTCTAAGATGTGAGTAAATATAAAACATTATTCATCAATCCAGCACACGTCCTGCCAGCTCATCACAATAAATTTAACTCCATCTTCTTCATATGGAAAATATTTTAAATATTCTTCCGACTTATCATCATTCATAGTGCCAAATCTGATTCTTGCACCAATTTCAATAGGCATAGCTTCTCTACGACCATTAGGAAGTTTCTTACCTGGTCCTACTGCTACAACTTCACCCATGTTTTCTACTTCTTTGTTATCAACAAAGATAACGCTTGATAGTTCTCGTATATCAGGTTTGACCACTATTTTATCCGCAAGCGGTTTTATTTGCATTTGGCAGGCCTTCCACGCTTCTTAGGTGTTGGCTCAGTTTCACCAAAATTAACTACTAATTGGTTAATGATTGATTCGTACATGATGTTTTTAAGCACATACTCACCGCACCAGTCGTTAGGTGATTTATTCTTAGTTTCAGGATAGCGTTTACAACTGCCCATTTGATCCCCAAAAGAAAAAAATTTACAAGAATTGCAGTTGTTTGTATGATTCGGTTCAGCCACTCGTTTTCTCCGATTAAATGTAGTGGTTAGAGAGCCTACAAGTTTAAGCCTTGTAGTGTTCTCGTTTTAATTAAAAGTCTTTGCCGTAAGCAGAACGTGAATGGTTATAACAAGTGCCTTCTGTTTTACCTGTATTGAACTGTTTGTCAGCACCGATATTATCTTCTTTGCCTTCTGCTACGCCACCAACAATTTTACCTTTACGCTCGCCTGACATGTCTGCCTTGCTTGCACCTTTAGGAACTACTACGCCTTTTGCTGGAATACCAGCAGTACTGTTTGGGTTTGCCATCTTAAAATCCTTTTAGCTAAAAAGTCTGCAAAATGCAGTTCTTAGATTGTAGTTTAACTATTTTTTGTGTCAAGTGCTTTAATTTTCTGCTTATATAATACTTTTAATGCTTTTATATCGTCAATAGTATATTTTTTAGGTGTGTGATTACTTTCTAACCATTCTACTTCATCAAGTCCAATCTTTTTAACCAAATTGATCCTGTAGTTGATGATGTTGCCTGAGAGATGATTGTTGCAAGGAGCGCATTGTTTATGTACGTTAAATTCGTTAAACCGTAACTCTGGGTGTGAACCTGTGGTTTTGTAATGCCCACTGTGGTACTGACCTGTATGATGTCGCTGGCATGAAATACATGGGGCATCTTTATCTCTTAATCGTATATATTGGTTAAATATCGCCTGAGCTTCTTTAAGCCACTCGGCTTTTGTCTTGAGCTTGACCTTCAGCTCTTTAGTTTCCTTGCGTTCTGCCTTCACCCTGATCGTTTTGGAGTACTTATAAGCACATTCAGCAGAGCAAACTGATTGAAGCGGTCTACTCGGTGTGTATTTTACACGACATACACGACATAATTTAGTTTTTATAGGTTTAGTTATCATCAAAATAAAACCCATTCTCGGCTGCGTAACGCATACAGTTATCAAGGTACTCACCCATTTGTTTTGTAGATAATTTAGTTGTAGAAAGTAATTGTTTAGCCTCTACACCATCAAAGTCTACAATCTTATATAAATATTTAAACCTTAGAAGATCGTGAGTGAAGTCTTTGTCGTAGCCAAAGTGTTTACCAAACTCATCTACAAACTTCCAGTAAAAGTCATTCTGTAAGCCAGTACGAGTTATCTTTCTTAGCTTGGCAGACACTACATAACCCAATGAAAGGTCTAGCTCACTTAACTTTTTAATTAAATTAGGTAAGTTAGCAGGGCTTAAGTAAAAGTTATTTATCATAATGTGATTAGCCTTATTTTATCCACAGGTACTTTATAAAAAAACTCACCATTAGGTATGTATTTATTCTGTACCTCTATCAATGGTGAAGCTAGAACTACTGTGTCTTTACATATAAAACAAAATGAACCTTGTTTGTTAAAAGCTAATAGAACTGTAGGTAAGTCATTAGTCAGTAGTTTCTTCTTTCTACTAGGGATATGTAAAGTATTAAATGTAAATACACCATCCCAAGCTGGTCTGACTTCTACTTCAACATAACCGACCTTAACATTATTTCTCATAGCTATTAGATCAACTGCGTAGTCATTAGGATTATCTATTAACTCAATCCCATAGAGTTGTTTAAATAACTTATAAGCTCTTAATCTACCTATTTCATCATAATGCTCATGAAGTTCAGTATTAAACTGTTTATTTAGCATTATTAATTTCTAATGCTTTTGCTTTAGCTTTAAGTGCTGTGTCAAAGTAACCATAATTCTTGTTATGGTGGCTTAATCCAAACTTCTCACCATTAGGAGTTATGTATTTAGCTATTAAGAAGTCTTTACACTTAATACAATAGTTATCTAGTTTAACCCAGTTCATTTAATGCTTCTTTAGCATATTGAACACTTTTATCAGGGAATTGATTAGGATTAGCTAATATCCTTTTAGCCCATGCTTTATAGTCAGTCTTAGATATTAAGCGATCAGCAACAAACTTAACCACGTTATCAGCATGACGTTTATTATCCTGTATAGCTAATGGTGAAGGTATTTTAGCAAATATCGTAACCTTATGTGAGCATAGTTCTTTAATGTCATGTGGAGTTGGTGGTTTACTTGAACTATCAACCCATTGATTAAGTGCCTTCTTAACAACTTCAAATTCATAATTAGATAACATAGTCCACCAGGCTAATATTGTTTCTTTTGTTAATGGTGGTTTGTTAGTTAATTCCATTGTTACATTCAACATACCCCAAAACTGTTTTTTGTTTGAATCATCCATTTGAAATTACTCCCTGTTTAGGCTCTAACCATTCGTTAAATTCTTCATCAGATATAAATCCAAGACCTTTCATTTTCTTAACTGATGCCCCTTTCTTAATATTTAAACTACTAGCCTCATCACGCATATTCACAATCATTTGCAATAAGTAATTAAACTTTTTAACTTTTGCCTCTTTAGCGCAATTACAAAACTCTTCATTAGTAGCCCCAGCTTCTAATAGTTTTAAAAAAGTAGGATTACTTGGATTAATGCCAGTAATGTTAAACATTTTTAAAGAAACACAAACTGCTGATACTTTTTGCTGTATGTTTGTCTTCTCTTCTATTCTATTCTCTTCTATTCTCTTCTCTTCTTGCATGACGTTATTTGATTTCGTCATGACGGCATCATGATTTAGTTTGATGTTTTGTATTAAACCACGCATTTTTGGGTTACTTGTTGCAGAACTTTGCAATCTTTTTGCTACTTTCATGCAAGTAATTTTTCCTTCACTATTTTCAAATAGTCCTAATGATACAAATCGTTTCATCATCTCTTCTACTTTTTGAGGTGTTGAACCAGTATTACGAGCTATTATTCGTGCATCATGCTTTACTTCAAAAGTTAAATTATCGGCAGAAGTTTTACCTACAATCAATTCTATGCAATACCAATATAATCCATAACCCTCAAGACCATAATCTAATAGAACCTCTTGTAATTTTTCATCAAGATTTGCGTTTGAATCATGTCTGAACCAATCCATAATCTTTATCCTTAAAATAAATCGTAAGTTAAAATAAAATCACTCATAGTTTTAGTATTACAATCTTTATACTCAAAACTTGCAGTTTCTCTATTCATTGATGTTTTGCCCTTCATAACACCATTACTTTCACCAACTTTACCAAGTTTTCTTGTCATTTTCCAATGTTGCTCTCTATCAAGACTTTTAATAAAACTTAAAGCACCAGTAGTAATTAATACTCTGTAATTATCTTTATAGTAAATTTCAGCAATCTCATTTAACAATTTTTTACCAATTCCAATACCTTGAAAGTCAGGTAATACAACCATTCTATGAATTTTTTTAAAGTTTGCTACTTTCGGATGCGGAAAGTGATTAACAGCTACAAACCCTATAGGATATCCTTGATAATCTAATGCAAAGCAATCACTACCAGCTTGTATATCATGCGTTAAATAATGATAGTTTGAAAATATCTTCCATTCAGCAACTGTAGCTTCTCGGAGTTTAAATTCAAGTTTTGGTCGTTGCCAAAGTAACCCCCTTGAAAATATTTTTGAATTTGTATCAAATATCCAGTCAGGTTGTAACCATTCTTTAATATCTGAATGACATGAAACAGCTATAAACTTGTAATTATTCTTTCTAATAAATTCACTTACAGCTAAAGATGTTACTTTCGCTACATCTCTATCTACAACACTTGTAAATTCATCAAAAATTACAGTTTCTGTATTTTCTAACAACAATCTAGCTAAATCCACTCGCATTTTTTGACCATTTGATAGCAAATGATAAGGTTTTAACCAATTTAAAGGACTAGAAAATCCTACTTTAGTTAAAGATTCAATTATTTTTTCAGATTTTAGATCATCATGAAAATTATCAACTACAGATTTAGTTGAATCCCATTGATGCTCTTTAAATAAATAAAAATCTTTAAACTTTTCTTTTGCTATCGTTGTTTTACCAGTTCCACTTTGACCAACTATTAAACCAATGTTCCAGTCAAAATCAACAGTAAAATTAGTTATAAACTCATCTTTGATCTCATTAAAAGTTATGTCATACATCTTACAAATAAAATCATTTCTCTTAGTTTTTTCAAATGATGTAGATTTTTTAATAATCATATCTAATTCTTGATGCTCAAATAGATTACTCATATTAATCAGCACTATTTTTAAAATAAATATAAAGAGATTCTATTAAGCTATATCTAATATCACCACCCTTAGTAATTTTATCTAAAATAAATCTGCTTATTCCCATCTCACGACTAATAGCACCTATATTGTTCTTAGGGTCTGATAGCTTTCTTTGTACATAATCTAATTTTGATTCTGCTTCTAATGTTGTTTTATTTGTTTCAATCATTTTTACTCTCCTTTGACTAGATTATAACTAAATTAAAAAAATATGCAAATTTATTTTAAATAATGCTTTACTTTATTTTAAATAAGAGTAGAGTGTGAATTGTGGTACAGCAATTAACTTAATAACAGGAGATTTAAATGACTACATTCCCACTAACTGGCACCATTAACGATCCAGATTGGCCAGAAGAATTAAACCCAAAAGACCTTCAAGAAGTTGTTGAACAATTCTTAACTTTCAATGTGCTTAGACTTTCAGATTATATAGATGAAACAGAATTGTTATCTGACCAAGTACATAAAATCTTATTTGATGTAGAAGATGACAAGCTAGGCCGTATCAAAGATTTATATGATGCGGAAATTACTCGTGTTGCTAAATGGGCTGAGAAATATGAAAACACTAATAGACACGCAGCTTGGCTTGTTAAACAAGCATTGGAATCTTAATCATGGAACTATTAATTATTGGATTCTTTGCAGGTATTGTGACTGTGATTGTTTTAATAGATGCTTGGAGCAGATAACATGGCAAACGGAAATGAACAAATACTAGATGATATTGAGAATGAAGAAAATGCTCAGATCAATCAAGAAGAATATGAGTTGTGGTGCCTACAAGTTGAATTAAATCGTATAAACACTTTTATGAAAACATTAGAGTTAGGGGAATCAAAATGATGTCAGATGAAGATATACAAGCTGAACTAAGAAGTATGAGTGATGAAGAACGTGAAGCTAACGATATTGCTGAAGCTGAACAAATGTCTATGTATGCAATAGAGTTTAAAGCCCATAAGGCTGCATTACAGCAACAGTTTACTGATTACATCTATAACAACTATACAATCGGTAATGGCGATCAATTAATTAATGTGCTTGAAGATGGTGAAGCATTAGAAAGTTTTTTAGATTTAATGGGATTACCCGAAGATACCGAGATTGACCTTTAAGGAGTATGAAAATGGCTAAAGAAGGATTTGTAAATATTCATGGTAAAGACTACGAAACGGTTGCCAGTCGTGTTAATCGTTTTCGTGAACACTATGCTGACTATTCAATCATCAGCAAGATTATTAAAATTGATGCTGACGAATGTATTGTTGAAGCTAGTATCTTAGATGAATTAGGCAGGATTATTGCTAATGGCCATGCACAGGAGTTTCGTGGTGCCAGTCAAATCAATAAGACCAGCTATGTAGAGAATTGCGAAACATCAGCGATTGGCCGAGCACTTTTAAATTTTGGAGTTGGTGGTAGTGAGTTTGCATCAGCGAATGAAGTACAAAACGCTATCCATCAACAAAACAATGAAGGCCGTGCTAAAGCAGCACTTAAACCTGCTATGGAATTAGTAATGCCTAGCTTTGACACCTTACCTGCTGAAGAACAAGAGTTTATTCTTAATATCGCTATGGAAATTACAGCAGCTATCACTGATGAAGATATGACCGAAGCCCACAGGTTAGCCAGTAGCTTAGATAATGACGAGAAACTAGCCCTATGGTCAAGACTTGATAGCAAACAGCGATCAGCACTTAAACGCTATTCTGAATCATTGAAAGGTTAATTATGTTAATACATAGCTTATACGGCCTGTCAGCCCCACCATCTAAACTGGTGGAGATTAGAGAAAAGAAAATTAGCAAGTTAAAAAAAGAGATGGGCAATAAATATTTACTAGCAGTTACTTACACAAAAAAGGAAATAAAATGAACTCATTAAACGCTAGTGGTGGTATTGGCAAAGATGCTGAACTCCGCTACACACCTAATCAAGATGCAGTTTGCTCATTCTCACTTGCATTATCAAGTGGATTTGGTGATAAAAAAGTTACCACTTGGTTGAATTGTAATGTCTGGGGTAAACGTGCCGAGACACTTGCACCTATGTTGTTAAAAGGTACAACAGTAGGAATTGTAGGTGAATTGACTAACCGCCCATATAAAGCTAAAGATGGTACAGAAAAATTTAGCTTAGAAGTACGTGTAAACGATTTAACGCTTTATGGTAAGAAAGGTGATACAAATACATCACCTAATGAATATAACGTGCCTAAGACGCTTAAAACAGCCTCTAATGCTGATTATGAAGATGATTCCTCTTTGCCATTTTAGGATAAGGGGTACAACATGATTAATACATTTGTAGCAGGACTAATTTGTGGTTGGTTATATGTAACTTGTGTTGTACCTAATTATGCAATCAAAGAAGTGCAGCAATGTACTTTAAAGATAGGTAAGACTCTAGTACAAGGAGATGCAGTATGAAACAATTTAATGATGAAATTTTAGAATCTTTAGTAAATCATTTTTATTCAAATAGATTTGCTTTAGTAGGTTATGTTGTACATAAGTTACTAAATAAAGATGTTGATTGTTCTGATATTCCTATGTCTGTAAATAAAATGACAGTATTTGGCTATTTTTTAAGCACTTATCCAACTCTAATTAAAGCTATGGAAAGTGTAGATGAATATGATTTAGTAAGTAGATTAAAAATAATAAATATTATTAAAATAATGAAACCTATTACGCTTAGTAAATGGACTAATAAAGAAAAAAATAAACTTAATTATGATAAAAAAGTATATAAAAATTATGGTTTATATAAATCAATAGTAGGTGATGCCACAAAAGGTAGCGGTAATGTGTGTGTTGGCGTTAAGACTAGGAGTAAATAAATGTTAGCTAGTATAGTTAATCAGTATTTAAGCATTAAAACTAGAGAAGAACTTAGGGCTAGAGATCCAGTTTGCCCTAGATGTGAATCACGACCTAGACACCGCACAGCAATTGATGAAAGATTAACCAGTTACTGTACACCTTGCCACCAAGCTATAAAAAAAGAGATGTATCAAGAAAGGATAAAAAATGACTAAAGATGAAGCATTAAAGATGGCGATTAAAGCATTGCAAAACATATCTAAATCATTAACTGAAAAACAAGTTTGGTTTTCATCTGACGTATATGATGCAATGCAAGCCTGTAAAGAAGCACTAGAGCCAACCGTAGCAGAATTAAATGACGAATACTTGCGTGATACTCATGTTGAGGGGCTATCAACGAATAGCAAAGCAAATGAAATTATTAAAACAAAAAAGCCGTCTTATATGTATGTGTATGCTGATGGTGACTTCTTTATACATAGCCAATCACCCATTGGCGCACCTGCACATTGGCAGTATTTTGGAAAGATTGAGGTACAAGATGATTAGTAACACGATGTTAGTAATTGTATTTTTAGCTTTATTTGTATTACTTTTGATTAGATGTTTTGGATTTTTATTTGGAGTAGTTTAAATGAGTAAACAAACAGAAGCATTAAAGATGGCAGTTGAAGTTCTATATTTGGTAGAAGAATATGATGACAATGGCGTAAATGTAGCAAAAAAAGCAATCCAAGCCTGTAAAGAAGCACTAGAGCCAGAAATTGAACTTGCTGACACTATATCCGTTGAGGATTATCAAAAGCTAAGAGAACAACCAGTAGAAGTAATTGCATCAGGACAACTCAGGTTTAAAAAGAAGAAGTATTTATATGCTTATATTGACACTAGATTTGGGAAAATAGCATTTAGTACAGAATGGAGTAAAAATTCAGCAATGCCCCTATTAGGAAAGATTGAGGTGCAAGATGAATAAACATAATCTAATCACAGGCGATCTAATGCAGACTAAGCCTAGCAAAACATATGCAGATAACTTTGATGCTATCTTTCGTAAGCCTAAAGAAGAAGTAGTTGTTGATGATGAAGATGTATTAAAACAGGAGAATGGTGATGCCATGCAACCATAAAGATTTAAATGCTGAAATATTACGCAATCGTATGCCTTTAACTGAAGCTGAAATTACAGAAATATGGATGACCATAGCCATGGTACATGGTGGTACAGCCGTAGAGTTTGTTAGAGAAGTTGAGAAACGACATAACATTGGAGCATAAAAATGACACATTTTTTATTAATTGTTATTATTGTTATTTTAATAGTAAATAGGAGCTAATCATGGCTAAGAATAAAACAAAATTAAGTGTACTGGTACCTGCAATTAAGGAAAAAGATGGAAAAGTTATAGTAGCTCCAAGTAAAGCGTGGAGTCACCAAGAACTTAAAAAGCGAGAAGGCAAAGCAGCTAAACACGCTAAACATGATTTTGAATTATCTAATTTAAAAATTGTTAATCGTAAAGAAGCTGCTAAAGTTGCTGAGAAAGCTAAAGAAGTACCTAAATCTGTAGGTAAGCGTTTACATAGCCATGATTTACGTAATGCTGCTGGCATTAAAAAAGTAAAGTCACCAAAATGATGCTGACTAAAGAAGAAATGGCAGAATTAAGAGAGTTATTACAGTTGCCTAAAAAATGAGTGATGCTAACGAGCTTCAGCACTTAATAGAAGATTGCTGGAGCGTTGGTATTACTTTTCCTGAAGTGCTTGATGAAGATGATTATGCTGTACTGTTTGCGATTGCAAAGTTACTTCTATTACACCGTAAACGATTAACTAAACAACAAGAATCAGAAAGTGTAATAGAGCTACGATAATATAAATTTTATAGCGTTGTTTTTAACTTGCTCTATGCGATTTAACCAACCCGCTAAAAATACTTGCTGTGATGGTTTAACAATAACTAAATTTTTATAAAAGGCTTCTTTCTGATCGCTAAATGTTCTAATTAAGTCAGATATGTCATGCTTCTTTACTAAAGCAATCGTAATAGCACCTAAAACACCATCTACATCACTTCCTACAGCTTTTTGTAATGTTTTGATACTACGACCATAGCCAGCGTTAATTGCGAAGTCAAACACGCAATAATCAATGCCACTTGGTAAATCTGAACATCTACAGCGATCCCAGAAGCCATTTAAATATATGGCTGATACATCAGCATCAGAAATACTTTTTAAATCGTTTGCTGTTAGGTGACTATTCTTCTTAAACAATCTATATGTGTCTAATGTGATGCCTTTCATTGTAGCACCACCAGAATCTAATGGATTATCCGTAAATAGCCCTTCTGATTCTAAAACATACTGTAATGACTTTTCAAAGTTATTCAGCATCTACTTTAACCTGTTCGGCTGCCCATTCTTGAGCATTATCAAGTTGTATTGTAGTTGCTAAACAATCATTAGCTAGTTTTTCGTAGTCGGCACGAGATACTGCGTTGGCGGTGTTGTCGTTAGACTGAGTGGGAGTGTCGGGAATGGTGGACATTTTGCTATCACAGGCTTCTGTGTTTGGCTTGAACACCCCGTAAGAAGTTCTAGGCACAATATGATGGCTATAATAATTAGCGTTATTACTAATATCTTGTTTAAGTTTTGTATCGTCATTTTCAGTTACCTTTTGTGCGTTAATAACTTGAGTTGCAGTTTTATTATCAGCAATTGCTACAGCTTGAGCATCTACTACTTGTTGTTGATTCCATTCTGCTTGTATTTTAGCTTTACCAGATTCATAACCTTTGTAATAAGTAACAGGCAAAACAACGATAAACGCTGCAATTACCATCAGTTGCTTCCAGTATGAAAGTAAAAATATCATATTGGAGTGTCGGGCTTTAACTTCATACCGCCCCCTGAGCCAGCCATTAATGAACCAAATCCAATGCCAAAAGATTGCGGGTCAAATGTTTTATTCATATAGATGTGTATTAATGTTGAAACCATAAAAGTAAACGCACCCAACCCAGTTAGAATTTTTACAATGCACCAAGTGTGATTATCAGGTTCAGTAAATAGATTCTTAATGAAGTTCATTTTAAACCTAACTTTCTATTGGCAATTTTGTTATTCCATAAAAGTGAATCTGCAACAACATCAGGATTTAGACTTTTAAAATTTCCTAAATGACCAAAAGCCAAATGACAATTAATGCCATTATGATCTGATTCGCAAAGAATAATTAAATTATTAGGATCAAGTTCTAACATAGGTTCTAAATGAAATGGAACTTTATGATGTACTTCAAGTTTAGTTGTACCATTACATAAAGCACATTTAGGATTATTACCTAAAAATTGTTTTCTAACTTTAGACCATTGATTAGATCGTTTAGTAGATAAAGGGTGCTTACCTTGAATAACGCCAATTAAATGATTGATAATAGTCATTACTTATCAACTTTTTTATCTATTTTATCAAAAATCTTTTCTAGCATAGCTTTAACATCTCGCATATCTTCACGATAATCTACCCTAGGTACAAATTCACGTACCACTTCTTCACGAAGTTTAGACAAATCTCTTTTTAATTCTGCTACTGCGTACCATAAAACTCTGGCAAACCAGCCTATGACTGACATTACAGCACTTAAAATCATATCAATTATTAATTGGTTGTCCATTTTAAGCAGCCATTATGTAAGCTAAAGCGTAGTAAAGAGGATTGTTAGCACCAGTACCTGAAGTACCAGCTGCTACGTTAGTTGTTGCTACTGTAATACCTGTTACTGCTGAACTTGTATTATTCCCTGAACCAATATAAACAGGCTGAACTGCACCACCTGAAAATCCTGATACAGAAGCGGTAGTTAATGGTAAAGCATGAGCATGACCAGGATCAGTTACTACTGAAGTTGCCGTATGATTATGACTTACTACAATAGAATCAGCACTACCACCTGTTTGTGCTACTGAATAAGAACCACCAGCACCTACAATAAAACGATCTCTTAAATCAGGTGTGCCATTAGAGCCATTACATAAGTAAAAGCCAGCAGGTATTGAACCTGTAGAGCCTGACCATAATAAAATCATACCCGTGGTAAATGCTGAAGAAGTAGCAGGTACAGTACCTAATATTCCATAAATATTATCGTAACTTGCTATAAGATTGCTATTAGCATCTTCAAGCACAAATTTATAAAAGTAACCATAAGTTAGCCACATTTCACTAGGCAATCTGCCGTCTGTACCTAATACAATAGGGTTAGTATTAGCTATTGTGCCATTAATAGTCGTATAAGTCGTTAGAGGTGTACTAGACCCTGCTTGATAAGTGTAAAGTAACCCACCTGCTAAAGGTAACCCAGTATTAGTTAAAAAGTTAATTCCATTACCTATGGGGGATAGATTTACACTCATATTATTTTCCTATTTCGCTTTAAAGTTTGTAACATCATTTTCGTTCTTATTACTTTTTTTAGCTATATCAGAAAGACTTGTAAATCCTAATTCTTTTTGTCTAGCTGACTTTACTTGAGCTTTTAATTCTCTTTTTGCTGCACCTTTTTCAAAGTAAGAACTAAGTGCATGATGTGTACCTAAACCTGCCATACCACCACTAGCACCACCAGTTGTTGCTTCAGCAGCTAAAGCCCCACCTTTTTGAATAGTTTGCTCAAATATAGCTCTGCCTATACCACGTTTAGCTAAATTATGAGTTTGTACACCAGAGCCTTTATAGCCTGTATCTGTTTTATATAAATGAGCCATAGCGTTTCTATCATTTATTGCAGATAATTCTTTAGGTGTAAATAATCTATTAAATACTTCTCTATTAGAGTTTAAATATTTAGTGCCTGTATTAGCGCCTTTATTAAACTCAGCTTCAGCTTTATTTAAAAAATGTGCTTTTATTTCAGATTTTGCTGCTTGAGCTTTAGTTTTTAATGAATCAGGTACTGAATCTAAAGTTTTAATAATATGCTCAAACTGATCTACAGGCATATTAGTAATAGTATCTGCAATTTTTTCTGTAGCTACTTTACGATTAATGCCACTAGGACCTGAAGAATCTAATATACTCGCAATCCCTTTAGGATTTTCTAAAGTATTTTTTCTAGCTTCAACTAATGCTCGTGCATCTTTATGAATAACCTCACCAGCATTTTCAAATACATCATTATCAATAGCATTTTTTAACATAGCATTTAATGGTGCATTTTGAGAAGTCCATTTTCTGTTTAAATATTGACGGAACTTCTCAGACTGTAAAGCAGTAGATGGAAGCATATTGCCGTCTTTATCCATCATACCTAATTCACGTAACCTTGCATTAGCGCCATGAGCAAGATTTACAGTAGCTTCATGCCCTTGTACTTCTGATTCTGTATTAAGTATATCTTTAACTTTATTGGCTACAACAGGTATATTAGAGGCTTGTTCATCTCTCTTTGTATATAGCTCTTTAATTTGTCTATCAAACTCATTACTTAAATCTTCTAATGGCTTAATAACTGTTTCGCCACGTTTATAATTATTTGATTCGTCTAAGCCTCTAGTACCACCAGTTTGATCTATTAATTTATTGCCATAATCTACTTGAGCTTGTTTTTCTCTAGCAAGTTGATCTGCCATTAAATGGCCTTCAGGTGAGTTAGTTAAAGACAAAGCATAATCATCAGCTCGTTGTCTGCCTCTGCCTTCAAACACATTTTTATCAGATTTTAATCCAGGTGCTGTTCTGTCAGCTAATTCCATACGAGCTTGCACTTCTTCAGGCGGTAAACCTTGCTCTGTATATTCATGGCTTTGATAATTTTCGTCTGGATTATGTACTTTAGCAATATTTGATGGTGCAACATTTTCTGCTGCTACTTGAGGTGTAGTTTCAACAGGGGCTTGTACTGGTTGTTCTCTTGCTTGCTTTTCAGCAAATTGTTTACGCAAATAAGTAGGTGTGTCAGTAGATACTGCTTGAGCTGCTCTAGCTGCTGTAGGTGTTATTTCAGTTGCAATAGGTGTTTCAGTTTTAATTGCTACTTTACCTTTACCAACTTGTCCTTCAGAACTTAACGCATTTAATTCTGGTGGAAATATAGGTGGCAATTGAGATAATACATCACCAGCTTGGGATACAATTTCTCTAGCAGCAAGATTTCTTGGTTGATAAATATGTTCATTCATACCTTTAATGAATTTTTGTTCATAAGGATTAAATGATTCACTTGGATTTTGAGCTTTCCATGCAGCAGCTTCCGCATCAGTTTGTGTTTGACTTTGTGGTGTAAGCATACTTTTAATACCAAAACCTACTGCTGGTATTGCTGATGCCGCTGTAATCAATGGCTCTGCTGCTGGAATAAGATAGTTATTTATTGCTGGTTTAATATATTTATTAGCAAAATTATTTTTATTATCTGCACTAATTGCATTAAATGCTTGTTTATATGCTGGTAAATTTGATGTTGGCTGTGCTGTAGATGCAGATGTATTTCCTACATCATAAGGTATGTCAGATACTGGCCCAGAAGGTTTAGGCGGAGTTGATGGTTTTTTACCTTCATTTAAAGCATTTTGTACAGCAAGGTCAACACTACCCCCTGATAAATTGCTTAATGGATCATTAATAGGTGCTTGTTGTTGTGTTTGTTGTTTGCTTAAATCAACACCATTTAATACTTTAGATAAATATGGTGTAGGATCAGCTTTTTTAAAGCCACCATATTGCATCATAGCTTTTTTATAATCTCCACCATTTTGTTTAACATATTGTTGTATTTGATAATCAGCAGCAGCACGAGCTTCTTCATCTTTAAATGGATTGAATACAGCACCATTTTTATTAAACAAAGCAACAGTATCAGGTTCAAATTGATAACTTCCCATAGCTTTAGTATTTTTTTCTACTGCATAAGGATCATTAGAGCTTTCTGTTTGTTTTAAATTATCAAGTAATTTAGCAGGTGTGCCATAGCTTTTATTAACATCAAAGTCAGAATATTTAGGTGAAGCAGATTGACTTGATTTAGGGCTATAACCTAAAGCACTATTAACCTGACTATCAATACTACTACCATCTAAATTCTGTAGATCGTCCATGTTATTGACCTTGTATTAATTGTTTCATTTTTGCCATACGAGTAGTTAAATCTTTATAACCTTGTGATTTAGTACCGCCTACACTCTTAACAACATCTCTAATAGCAGCGTTATCATGGTTATTAAGTGCATCATACAGTCTTAATGAATTAACATCAGCAGTTGTAGACCATTGATTTTGAAAATCACGAGCAGCGAATGGATTACCTGTTCTTTGTACAGCATTTTCTACACCACGATTAAATAAATCAACACCGCTAGACAATGCTCTATTAGTTCTTGCTACCGCTTTCAAGCCATCTTTAGTAAATGTTGTACTACCTGAGGCTTGAGATTGTAAATCACGGCCAGAATCAGTACCTAGTCCTGCTTGATTAGCTAATATAATAGAGTTTTGAGCAATATAATGACCTAACTTATCAAAGTTAGCAGCATTATCAGAAGTCCAAGGTAAACCAGCAAAGCCACCACCAAGATTTTTCATTATTTGTGCGCCAACACCAGTATTTGTTTCATCAGCTAATTTAATAATTTGATTTGCGCTATCTTGTTGCACTCGGACAGTACTTGCTGCTTTATTAGCATTGTTACGTAAATCAGTTACAAAAGCCATTGATGCTGGCGTTTCACCTGGTGGTATTGTCATTTGTGGTGGTTGTTGTGTTTGAGTACCGCCAATGGCTTGAGGTTGACCAATACCACCTTGAGGGGTATTAGGTATAAATACTTTGTTACCATAAATATCAGTAGAGTAAGTACCTAATGGTTGTCTAGGATTAAGAACTTGATCGCCACCAGTTTGTTGATATGCTGAAGTTGTGCCTTGATATGGATTAATATTAAATGCTTGACCAGCAGCATTAACTGCTGTTTGCCCTGCAATAACTCCAGTTTGTTCTCCACCACTTAATCCTTGAATATGCCTACTTTTATAATACGCTTGCAAACCACCAGGATTATTAGTAGCTACATCAATATAAGGTTGTACTAATTGACTTGCTTTATCTGCATCAATGCCAAGCTCTTTACCTTGTTTAATTCCCCATTCAGTAGTGTTATTAACTAATTGTTGTTTTTCTTTATCCGTTAATAACTCAGGTGATTTTGCAGCTTTCGTAACTAAGGGGTCAAATATTCTATTAACAAAACCATTGGCAATTCCAGCTTGTTGTTTTTCTGCTAAAGTTTGAGCTGCCGAAGTAGCCCCTGTTTCTGCTGTACTAGCTTGAGATATAGCTGACGATATTCTAGGTGCAGCCGTTTGTTCTGATACATCAGTTTCTGCTTGTTGTTTTCTTACAGCTAATGGATTAATTTGTTGCGCTTGTTTATACGCTTGTGCCGAAGTAGCAACATTCATTAAATCGCCTAATGTCATTTGTGCTGGTGGTTTTAAGTTACCTATTACGCTTGCATCTAAGCCTGCCATTTTATTCTCCTAACAAAGCATAATTAACAGTTTTATAGCCTAATCTCATGCCAATAGCTTCTGGTATTAATTTTTCTACTTCATCAGCCATAGCACCTGTAGAGTTTTCACCCCATAGATATGTCCAAGAATATTTATTAAGACCATTTAAGTATTGACCAATTTTAACAATATTTGTTTTTAATCGTCTATCTGAATATTGACTAAAATCCATGCCACCACCAGGTGATGGTTGATTAAACTGTTGATCGCCCATAATTGATGTGCTTGGTGTATAAGGAGCATTACTTGGTGTGGTTATATTATTTTGATTACTTAATAAACCATATAAAGCTCCTGCATTACCTACACCAGTTACACCACCACTATACGCATTTGCTGCACCAATAGTTCCTGCTGCTTCAGCATTAGCAATACCTTGAGTAATATTAGATATTTGTGTGCCTACACCTATTTGAGCATTAGCTGAACCTGTTACTGCATTTGCACCTAAACCAGCTAATCCTGAATTTGCATTATAGATATTAGTCCGTTGTGCTTGATAATTATTAAATGCGTTTTGATAAGCATTACCTGCATAACCTTGAGTATAGTCTTGTAAGCCTTTCATAGCATTACCGCCTACTAAGCCACCAGTAGCATTAGCTTGAGCTAAATTACTTTGCTGACCTTGTCCTAATTGAAACGCATAATTAGGAGCTATATTGGCATTTAAGTCAGCATTACTAAATTGATTAGTTAAATATCCTGATTTAGCCATATCACTAAGATTAGTTAAACCTTGTGCGCCTACATCTTGATATGGTTGATATAATTTAGATACATCTTTACCAACACCAAGTAAAGCTGCCTGTGCGGCTGCTCCTGCTTGAGCTTGAATGCTTGCGGCATCTGTAGCAGCACCTGCACCTATTATTCCACTAACTATACTTGATCCACCAATTGCTGCGGCTACCCATGTCATATCAAATCCCCTTTAAAGCCGTTATTTGGCTTTCAATTAACTTATTACTTGAATCAAACAATGCCATATCGTCTGGCTCAATTAACTCTGCTTCAATCTCATCTAAATCAGTTTTATCAGTTTTATGAAAAGTAATACCTATTGCATCTGTCTTTGCATACGTTACTCTTTTAGTGCCAGGCTTGCTTGCAATTATATCGCCAGCAGTCAATGTTTTCATACCATTTTCTGTCCAAACAATAATCTCACCTTTAGCACATAAAAAGAAATGATCTTTAAGATGTACTTTGCCTACAATCAATGTGCCAGCAGGTCTAGTTAATTTGCGACAATACATACCACCTGAAAAATAATGTTCAGTATCTAATTCAGCTTGTGGCATTTTAACCATTTCAGATTGCAGTTTTTCTATTTGCTCTCTAGTAGGTGTTTTTAATTGTTCTGCAATATTAGACATTATAGTACGGCACCTTATAAGGTTTACCTGCTACTGATATATTAATAAAACCTACAGGCTTTGCAGGTAGATTAGCTGTACCTGTTGTTGCTGTAGGTGCGCTAGTAAAGTTTAACAAGTTAAGAAAAAACTGTTGCCATGCACGAGATGGCCTTTTAGTTTGAGCATCTAAAAATTCAGTTTGTGGGTAAGGATTAGTCTGACTGGTGCCATATATACCATTAGACATTATGATTCCCCTTCTGAAGCCTTAAGATTAGCTGAAATAATAACTGCTTTAACTGGGTCAGTTACTACTACTTCAAATATTCTATCTCGTGCCCAACCTAATCTGCGCCATATTGCACGATTCTTATAATGACCTATCTTACCTATTGTTGTCCAATGTTCATTAGACCATGTGCTACCACCATCATTTGACCATCTAAGCATAGCTTGTGGGTCAGTAAGAGGTGTATTAGCATTAACTTGTGGTATTAAACTAAGCTCAATATATACTGTTACACCATTAGCTACTACATAAGTAGTACCATTGTTAATAATTAATGGGCTTTGTATGCCATTAGAAATAGCACTTGCAGTACCTAATATACCAACACCAGGTTGAAACTGTATTTGTAATTCATCAAAGTATTGGCGTTGTAAATCTGTAACTAAATGAGGGCATCTTCTTAATCTTCTAACTTCTACACCATCATCTGTATATGTATCAGGATCAAGTTTATAAATATGCCCATCTGCATAATCACCTACTACAACTAATCCTTGAAATACCGCACTACAACTACCTGTGTACATATTGTATTGACCAGTTAATGGATCAGTTGCTAACCATTTATGCCACATACCTGTTGTAATATCATATACCCAAGTTAAATTAATAGTAGGAAAACTTACAACATAACACTCATGTCCTTCTAATTGATATGTCCAAGCTATTGCATCACCTACATACTTATTAACTAAAGTATTTTCTACAGCATGAGTTGATATGCGTTGTGGTATATAACCATTCATTTGCATAATTTCAGATTGCCCACGTTGATTTCTTGAAACGTAAGCAAAAGAATTGCCTAATCTTGATACTGAAGATTTTGCAGCAATTCCATGTTGTGTTGATGTACCTGGTATGCGTTGAAAAGCAAAAGGGAATGTACCTACATCTACCCATACTTCTGAAGAAGTTTCACCTAATAAATAAACTTCTCTATGATCTACAATCAATGTAACTAGATTATCAGGTGCGCCATCTTTAGATGAAAAACTTAAAGGCTGACTAATAGGAGATAAAGGATTAGTTGCTCCCCATTGTTGAGTATTAGGGTTATTATAAACAAAGTAATTATCTACAATATCTACTGAAGTAGCTCCACTAAATGCACCATCTGTACTAGGTAATACACTAAAGTTAAGCGCATATAATGTTTCTGAACTTACAGTTTGTGATGCACTTACAACATAATTACCTGTACTGCCTGAACCTGTACCAAAAGTAAGCGTTAATGTTAAGTTTACACCTGCACCACTACATGAAGTTGAAACAGGGTTTGTAGGTAATGAAGTATAAGCACCTGCATTAGTCATTGTTAAACCTGTTACTACACCTGCTGATACTGTAGATACAATATAAGTTGCTGGCGTTGTACCATAAACCCCACCTAAAACTGTAATTACATCATTTACGTTATAACCTGTGCCACCAGTTGTTATTGTTTGACTAAGAACTGTGCCACTACCTAAAGCAGTAATAATTGTACCTGCCGTTACTCCAACACCTTGGATAGTCTGTCCAGGATATAAGGTGCCTGTAATAGCTGTAACAGTAAGTGTGGTACCTGAAATTGAACCTGTTAGCGTTGCAGCTACAGCAGCACTATTCATTACTTCTGAAGTTTCAGTTTGTGAAATATTAACTGTATAAGTACCTGGGCCACCACTACCACTACCTAAAGCAGTAATAACAGTTTCAGCAGTTAAACCTACACCAAACAAAGATTGACCTACACCAATACTACCACTTTTTAATAAAGTAACAGTTAAAGTTGTACCTGATATTGAGCCTGTAAATACTGCACTAGCAGGGTTTGATATGCGCCATGTATAACGATATGAACCATCAACTATATAAACATTTAATCCATTATCAGTAATTCCTACCATGCCAGAATTAGAATTTAAAGTACCTATTAATGTAGGGTTAAAGTCTGAAGCCATTACATAGACATAAGGGCCACATACTGCTACTAAATAATTGCCACCTGATACAGTTCTCATGCCTCGTACTTGAGCTTGATTTTGTAATAAAATTAATGATTGCAAACCAGGTGTTGGATATAAAGCAACAATACCTCTACTTGCTGCTGAAGTTGCACTAGCAGGGGATTTTAATGGGTCAATTTCAGGACGCCAGTTAATACACTCCTGTGCATCTTGGTAGATACTAGGTGCTTCATAGCTAGGACCAACAAAGCCAAAATCTGACATTTAATCACTTTCCTTATAAGAATCACCACGTATTAAAGTTTTCATACATAAATTAGCGGAATATGTCAACTGAAGAAGCCCCCACTCAAAATCCACCCTGCGTCACGGGCTCTGCTAACTAACATAGAGCTAGGATAACTAGCAGAAGCAATAGGCTTCATGTTATTACGTTTAATCGTAGATTTAGATTCTTGTGCGTATTGATTAATCATGCCTATTTGTATTTGTGAGGCTTTGCCATACATAGGCATCAATCGTTCTGCTAGATTCCATCTAAGAGCCATTGAGTAACCTTGAGGTAGAGCAATTTCATCATACAAATTAGTATAGTTACTAAAGATTGTACTTGAGAATATGTGCATCTCACCTTGAGCAGGGTTTGGCCATACAAATACATTACCTGTTACAGCGTTAGGATTGTAATAAAGTGCTTTAGGCCAAGGGCCATTAAGTGTTTTTAAGCCAATCTGATTATAATTCTCTAAAGCTAAAATACTGACTTGATAATCTAAACCACCATTTAAAACAGGTTGGCCGTTACTTTGAGTGTTTACCCTTACGTATGCTTGGTCAATGTATAAAGGCTTCTGGTAATAGCCTGTAATTGATTGTGAAGCTATTGGTGTTTGATAAGGTATGTTTAATTCATATGTACCTATTTCATTTACGTTGCCACCTGCACCTGTTAAGAATTGAACAATCTTAGTTCCTGCTGTAATGCCTGCACCTTTTAATGTTTGACCTTGTGCAATTGCGCCACTTGTTATGCCTGTTACTGTAAGAATATTACCTGTAATTGAACCTGTAAATACTGAACCAATAAAGTTTGCAGTAGAGGGTGTAGGGCCTATCGTGTATTGAACTTGACCTGCAATAAGAGGGAAGATAATTTCAGTCGTATTGTAGACCATCATATCTTCATTAGACCATTGATCTACTAAATCATTGAGCATATCAAAAGCATCTTGTGTGGCATCAGGTGTTGGTGTTTCGCCTGATTCTAATGCACCAATATCTTTTAATGCTCGTGAAATAATCTCTAGTGGCATTGTCATAATAGTTCCTTATGTAGGCGTAAATACTTGTGGCAACCAAGGTGCAACAACAGTACCATTAGTTTTTATTTCATTTAATTGTTCTTCTAAGCGAGATTTTATTATATTTACACCATCTCTCATAGTTTCTTTTTCAATCCATGATACAACCATTTCTTCTGTTACTTCTGCAAAAGGCATAGTTACAGGATAATTGAACCACCAGTTTCCCTCTGTTTCTACTAATCTATCATCTTCACTTGCTGTTACATAGTATTTAGCATGAGTGATTATCTCATTCTCAGCAGATATTTCTAATATTTTCCATACGTAATTAATCATTTTAATGCCTTCCATATTCAAAGCCACTTGCATGATCTGTATTAGGTAAGCCTACATGATAACCAATAGCTGAACTTGCATCTGTCTGAAAACGACAATGAATTGCTATTCTGCCTGATTGCTTCCAACCAATCCCACCTTGAAACAAGTGTGTAGGACTAGCACGTAGTTGCATAAAGAAAGCAAAGGGTAAGCCAAACCTTACAAATACACACGCATTAGCATACTGCCAATTTGTCGGTACTATTTTAGGGATAAATGACCACTTACCCTCTACTGTAAATAACCAAGCAATACCGATTGTTTTAATCCATGTATCGTCTAAGCAGAATGGGAATAAATTTAATATTCCGTCATACCACTTTCCAAAGTTTTCTAAATGTTTAGCCATGATTAAACTGCACTCGTAGAAGCTAATAGATAATAAACTGTACCGCCAATATTAATTGCTACTTTGTTAGTAACAGTACCTAATACTGAAGCAGTTACACCTGTAGATGAAAGCATATTACCAGTTACTGTAGGTAAAGTAATAGTTGCTGTACCTGCTACTGCTGCTGGTGTTAGCGTACAGCTACCTGAAGTTGAACCATTAATCACTACAGTACCCATATTACCACCCAGCCAACGCAGAATAAGCCGTTGTACCTGTATCAGCATCAAACTCAGCTTTCTGTTCTGCTGAATAGTTACGGCACTTGCTACGTTTAAGTTCTATGACTACGCCATCAGCATCTAAGATTTCTTCAAGCCATGTAGCTTCTAGTGTGTTGGATTTAATGTCGTGTGTTACTGCTGCTAGATAGATCATGCTGTAGCTCCTTTAATGATTGCGTAGTTTATTTGTAATGCCTCAGATAAAGAGCCAGCAGAAATGTTAGTTACTCTTACGCCAAATTGTCCAGTTGTACCAACATACATGCATTCAATTCTGTAGTTAGATGGATTTATGCCAATATAAGTCGCAGTTAAAACAACAGTATCTGTTTGTGCTACTAAAGAATTTGTTACAACAAATGTAACGATTGCCCCAGCAGCCAAAGCAGCATTGTTCATCGTAATCTGACCAGTAGGCTTATTCAATGTAACGGCTGTACTCTTAGAAGTAGCTTGAGTAACCGTACCACCTGACCCTGTGCCGTAGCCTAGACCTGCTGGCTGAACTACAACTAACCCACCTAGTGCAGGTACAGCTACTTGCGCTACTCCTGATGTATAGAATCCAATGGGTCCATATCCACCTGCTGCAAAAGAGGCTTGTAAAGCAATACCATTTGCCCCTGTAACAGCGTCCGCTGATAATATAGCTACTGCTCCTGCAGACACCGCTCCTCTTGCCCAAATTGTTCCAACTACATCTAACTTAGTACTAGGAACAGAAATACCAATCCCCACATTTTGACTAGCATCTATCGTTACTGCTGTTGTTCCACTATTCGTAGCAAGTTGTAAAATACCAGAGTTATCAGCACTTATGGCTACTCCGTTTGTTGTCGTTGCATTAATGATTGATGCCATGTAAATCTCCTAAATTTATAATACAACCCATTTTGAACCTGAAGGTACTGTTACTGTTATACCCCCTGCTACAGTTGCACCTACACTCATAGCATTAGAGCCTGTTGGAATTGCATAGTTTACACTTACTGTTTGACTATTAACAAATAATCCGTTTGTAGCAGATACTTGTGGAGCTGATAAAGTCGTACCTGTATAGTTTAATGCTGACGATTGATTAGGTGTAGTAGTACCTTGGCCATAAGGAATATAATTAGTAGTATAAGTAAATGATGGTGCTTTATTATTAAAAGTTGTCCAATCAGTAGAACTTAAAGCTCCTCTATTAGATGCAGAAGCCGTAGGTACTTGTAAAGTAATAACAGGTGTTGTAGTTCCTGTTGCTACTGTAGAACTAAGATCAGTTCCTGTTGTACCTAAAGTAATTGCAGCTACACTTGTTACTGTACCTAAATTGCCTGTTAAATCTACACCATTAGCACTTAATACTCCTGTACTTGGCACAAAACTTAATTTTGTAGAAGAAGTTTTTTGTGGCAGATTACCTGTAGTAGATGTTGTCCAATTAGGATAACAAGTAGTCGCTGTTGTTGTATCGTCAGTTATTGCAGTATTAACGGCATTAGTTGCTGTTGTTGCACTTGTAGCGGTACTAGCATTACCAGTCAATGCGCCTACAAAAGTAGTAGAAGTTACAGAAGTTAATCCTGCAAAAGTAGTAACTGTCGCACCTAGTGATACAGCAGTAGAGCCTATTGTTACGCTTGAGTTAGTTAAAGCGCCATTAGGTATAGAAGTTAAACTTGCACCACTTCCACTAAATACAGTTGCAGTCAATGTACCTGTAGAGGGTACGTATTGATACTTAGTAGAGCTTGTATAAGTAGTAGAAAGATTGCCTGTAGTTTGATTAGCAAATAATGGGTAACGTGTCGTAGCAGTCGTTGTATCGTCAGTAACAGTCGCATAACTAACAGGTGTAGCCCAAGTAGGAACACTAGCACCATTAGATTGTAAAAACTGCCCTGCTGTACCATTACCTATAAAACTTGTAGCACCTGCGCCTGTTTGATAAGCAATTTGACTAGCTAAACCACCTGCTAAATTAGTTGCAGTAGTTGAAGTTGTAGATGATCCTACACTTAAAGTAGATTGAGCAACATATTGAGGTGCAGTAGCTCCTGCCGTTAAAACATAATTTGTAGTACCAAGTGTTAAGAATGAAGTTGCACCAGATGCGGTATTGTAAGCTAAAGCACCTGTTGTCCCACCACCAATATTAGTAGCTGTTGTTGCTAAAGTAGCACTTGCTACAGCACCACTTACTATTGAACCTAAAATAGAAGTTAGCCAAGTAGGCTGTGAATAACTACCATTTGAATATAAACCATTTGTTACTGTACCAGCATTACCTGTTACACCTATTGACCAAGTACCTGAAGCATTTGTACCTGTAACGCTAGGAGCGCCTATTGTATTATATGAGATAGTTTGTGCAACTGATCCATTAAAAGTGATTGGTGAAGCACCACCTGCGCCACCGCTATTAAATGTAGCACTATTAGTAACTGAGCCTGCACTTGTAGCACTTGTAGCTGTGGCTGCATTACCGCCAATGTTTAATGATGTTGCTGTACCTGTTAAGCCTGTACCTGCGCCTGTAAATTGAGTATTAGCAGTTATTGTAGTGCCTGTAATTAAACCTGCTGTAGATTGACCTATTGTAGCAGTATTAATTGTGCCACCTGTGATAGCTACATTATTTGCGTTTTGTGTACTCATTGTACCTAAGCCACTAACCGCAGTATTAGCAATCGCAATAGAAGTATTAGTTACACCTGTTACTTGACCACTAGCATTAGTAATAAATACTGGTACTGCACTTGCTGAACCATAAGTGCCTGCTGTACCTACTGGCGTAATACTAAAAGTATTTGAAAGTAAAGTTAATCCAGTGCCTGCAAAATAAGTATTAGCATTAGAAAATTGAACCCAAGGCATAGCAGTAACATTAATAGTACCAGTTGAAGTTGCTGTACATACCCAACCAGTATCTAACTGAGAGCCATTTAAAACTACTGTATAAGCACCAGGCACTTCTGCCCATATGTCCATATCAACGGCTCTATTCCATGCAGTCGTAGAAGCTATATATATGCCGTTAAATTGACTTGAACCTTGATTTTTAACTAATACACGATCACCAGCTACTGTTTGATAAGTATCAATTAATAATAGACCTGACAAACTAGCTAAATTAACTGTTGTAGCAACTTGGCAAGCAGCTTTAGGACCTAAGCCTTGAGCAACTGTATCAACATAGAATTTATTAGCTATATCAATATTAACGCTAGGTGTTGTGCTAATTTGACCTGTAGTACCTGATACGTTAGTAAATACACCTGTAGAAGCTGTTGTAGCACCAATTGTCGTACTATCAATCGTGCTATTAGTAATATGTAACCCTGATTGATTAGGATTAAATGTAGCAAAGAATGACTGACCTTGACCTATAAATGTCTGAAAGTTTCCATAGACATCAAAATATGCCTGTACTGGCAGTAGATTCTGGTCTACGGTTGAACTTGGGCCAGCCATAATATTCCTTTAAAAAGGTGAAGCAGTAAGTATTAAAACATCACCAGCACTAAAGTTAGCAGCTAAACCTGTAGTCATACTATATCCAACTATCGTTGCACTTGTTGTAGTGTACGCTGATTGTTGAATAAATATGGTTGCAGAGTTAGTTGTGTCATATCCAGTTACTACCCAACCTGTAGGTGCAGCAGGTAATGTAATAACACCATTAGCAGCACCACCAGTACCTACTACTATTTTAAAACCAAAAGTATTAGTGCCTGTAATAGTAGGCGTTGTACCAAAACCACTAGCAATAGCAGGTGCAACATTAGATGCAATAACTTTCCCACCTAAACTAAGTGAAGTAAAGTTACCTGTTGATGGTGTTGTACCACCAATTACAGAACTATCAATCGTTGCACCTGTAATTACATCACCAATTAAAGGTGGTGAAAAGTAAACGCCACCAGGGCCAACTAATCCTAAACAAGCACCAGCAGTATTAAATGCTGCTTGAACAGGTACAATATTTTGAGTTGATGTACTTGCAACTTGATTAGAGTTAGCCATTAGTTTAGTCCTTCGCCTGGTGTGATTTCTACACTAGATGCTGCACTAGATAAGAACCACGCATTAGGTGGAATGCCACCAATCACAGCTACTCCATTAGCAGGAATAGACAATGTATTGGCTTGTGGAACTGTCAAAGCTGGTGCTGTTACAGTAACAGTAACTGCTAAATCATTAGGCTCTGGCGGTTGCCATGACACACGAATCAAGCTAGAAGTAACATTAACAATGCGATAACTTGAAGGATACACATTGTTAGATGTTTTAACTTGAACCGCAGCCGCATTTCCCACTAAATAAGTTGAACCAAATGGGGTAAACGGTGAGTTATAGGCCATGATTTTTCCTTTATATACCTGTTGGCAATTGACCCTCTGGGCGAATTACAGCAACAACATAGCTTCCTGAAGCTATGTTGTTGCTGTAA
>Ga0214238_1000049_pt1 | contig 39491 bp, 60 predicted proteins | sample TroBogypolimnion_20_FD_153076 | JGI IMG/M metagenome (GOLD analysis project Ga0214238, IMG submission 153076) | Freshwater microbial communities from Trout Bog Lake, WI - 05AUG2008 hypolimnion | ecosystem: Environmental > Aquatic > Freshwater > Lake > Hypolimnion/Profundal zone | place: Trout... | reverse complement strand
TTTTCTGATAGTTCGTATTTCTTGATTTCTTTTGCCATTTACTTTTTCTCCAATTCTGATTTGCGTGCGTTGATAATTGAATTAACGCTCTTCCCATTTACATTGATATTAAGAAGCCCGGCATCCCTTACGCCCTCATAAAGAACCTTCAATTCGGCTAGAGATGTGATGTCGGCAACTTGTTCGACTGCCGTTTGAGCATCGGATAGTTGTTCTGCGGTTGGCTCTGGATTTCGGCGTTGCACTTTCTCCATTTCCTCACGTGATGGACGCTTGCCCTTTGACGCAAATCCGCCATTAGCCAAAGCTCTTCCGATAGCAGATGTCTCACAATTCTCAACCCAAGCGTCTTTATTAACGCCTGATTGAGATTTAATTTCCTCTGCGATTCCCGTTGCTATTGGGTTAAGGTCAATTCTGTCGGCATAGATCGCCGATGAGATGAGGATTGATGCGTCAGTCTTTTCTAGCACCGCTGTTTGGATTCGACCATTGGGATATTTCTCCCAAAACTTCTCTAAACGAGTTTCAACGGTCTCGTATTCTGAAATATTAAAACTTGCCATTTTGCCTCCTAAAATGCTGCCCCTATTGGCAGTAAGGCAAAACTACTCCTACCCCCTGGCCGAGTCAAGACCATTTTGGAAGTTTTTTGCGCTACCCTTAACCATGATTTCCGTAGTAGTCCGAGCCTATGAGTTAGAGGTAGAAGTTTCCTCGTCTGAGAATTTTCCCGACCATGTAGATGATTTGTGTAATCGTGCCGCGAAATTATTTAAGGAATCAGTCGAAATTATGCGGGTTTCTGAAATACCTCTCGGCGGAGCCGATGAAATTGATTAGGCGCGCCCTAAAATTTAATAAAAATTTTTTAATCCCACGCTAAAGCGTGAAACCCCTATAAATAACTAAAAACCCCACCAATCCCGAAGGACGGTGGGGAGCTATGGCCTAATGGTAGCACACTAGGGGCTTGATGAACGCTAGCCATTAGGTCGTTATGTAACAGTTGAGGATAGTTACTGGTTTACTAATCTAGCAGTATTTTGTATTGAGAGGTAGTTCTACCTTTAAATCCATCTACAAAGTGAAGGCGTTGAGAAGGAATACCGCTTACAGCCATTGAATCTCTAGCGTAACGATTGTCAGATTCGATAGAACCCGTCCAGTAGATAGCCCCGTCTTGGGCAGATAAAGGCTCCTCGGCGTGGCGGTGATAATGTCCCAAGAAGATGTCTTGAAAGTCCCATTTGTAAGCCCCGGCTTTCCATCTATTGCCCGCAGCTTGCCACGCTGAGGGACTAGCAAAGCCAGCCCGACCAACTTCATCACCGTGCATCAGTAAAGCCCTGTAATTGCCAATCTCGACCCGCTGGATGTCCTCTGGGCAATCGTTCCACGTAAGGCGCTTTTCGCTGGCGAGAAGTTGTCTAGCCAATTCATAACACATACGGTCAAAGTTATCTGACTTAGGTACATGATCGCGCTTAGAGCCAATTCGCCCATGATTTCCCCACTCAGCCACTACCGTTACTTTGTCGAAGTTGGCGAGGAAGTGTCTGACAAAATCAACCATGAGCCTAGATACTGTTGTGTATTGCTCAAAGAGGCTGGAATCTACCTCCCATAATTGGGCTGGATAATTAAAGAGACCTTCGACCATATCCCCGCCAAAAAGAATAAAGGCATCATTTACGGGATGATCGTGGCGCTGAATCTCAGTTATCTTGACGCACTTTTCGGCAAATTGCATGACGCGCTTTTTCATTACATCCGAGTTGTAGGTTGTCGTGATCTTTGAGCCTTGCCAATCGGTTGCGTGAGCGACGGCTGTCTCGGATTTTCTTGCCTTACTGGTTTTGGTAAAGATGTTTTCTACGGGGGTTATCGGGCCCATAGAGAGAGTCGCCTCATAAGCCGCCTGATAGACCAATTCTCCCATCTGCTTATCGCGGTCTTTAATTTTCTGGATTTGTCTTTGAGCGTTGATAAGCGCTTTGCGAAGTTCCGCGATTTGGGGATTCTCTGCGTCCTGCGCTTCCTTTAGATCATCAGCTACGCTCATTTGACCTTCTTCTTGTAGGTGTAATAAAAATTGGTTTGTTCGTAAGCCTTAGAAGCCCCGCCATAATCCGAGCCGATGATAAGTTCATAACTGCCGTATTTGGCTGACTTGGGAATCTTGAAGTAATACTCGTAAAGCCCGCCAAGGTAATTACCTTTTACGACATATCCCAACCCATCTGTTAAGACAACGCCGGAATCTGATTGCAGGATGATCTCGGGATGTGGATTTGAGTAAATGAAAATTAGATTCATCTTGACAAGCACAGCGTTATTTTTCGTGGTAAATGTCGCGCCATTAACATCCGCTTGTGCGGTTGGCATAAATAAACAGAGCGCAAGCGCCCCTACAATTACTCGTCGAATAGACATAAACACTCCTTGTTTCTGTGTGCCGTGATTGTTGTGCCTGAAATTGGGTAGCCGTTTTTGCGTAAAGCTACAACAATCGGACGATAGCCCTTCTCTGGGTCGTCAAGAAAAGACTGTAAAGCCTTTCTATCTTTTTCGTCCAACTCTCTCAGAATTTTACCTAATGAGCAAATACGCACGATCTTTTTAGGTTTCGGCGCTTTCATCTCCTCAATGGTTTCAGATAAACTCATAATGCCTCCTTGTTGGTAAGTCAAATCCTACCCCATAAAATGCAAAATAAACCCCTACAACAGATTTTATTCTGTCATAGGGGTCGCTTTACCGCGAGATTATTGGTGGTCTAATTCCTCAGATGAAGCGGTGAGGGGTGTTGGTTTGCCATTTACTTCGTCGTATCCATACGCGCCTTTAGGAAGCGTGAAGGGTGCGGTAGGCACTCCCATGTATGAATAGGGTGCTGGCGCGCCGAGTCGGTAAAAGTTAGGCAGCGTGAAGTCTGGGGCTACTACCGTAATTTCTGCGGTGATGAGGAACATCCCTACGGTGTGGTCGCAGATTTCCATTATCCATTGTTGTCCCCGCGCATCCGTTTTGGTCACATTAACTTGGGGGTCTAGCAAAGCCTCGGCAACCTCATGGCAGATCACGCTAAAAATTCCAGGGGCTATTGCCTTTGCGGGGCGAATAACCTTCCCAAATAGCGATAACTGCTTGAGGAAGTCTCCTGCGGGACTTCGGCTACCGAAAGAGTCTGCTCGGATGTAGGCGATTGGCTGACCATTAACAAATTCGTGATACCCATAAGCACTCTTTTGAAGGGCTGGATTAGGGAACTTATCAACGATGCAGACATTAAATGTTTTGCCATCTAAAATACGGGCTGAGGATTGATTTACAGCCGTTTTAGCCACATCCCAGGGGACGGTTACTAAGTTCACAAATTGCTGTAATGGCGCGACCAAAGACTTTGCATCTATGGACTTTGCGGACTCATTGACGAGGTTAATCATTTATGGATTGACTGTGTTTTCTGGTCCAGGGGTAAATCCCGAGGCTTGATTAATTGGGACCACATTAGTAACAACTGCTGGGATACTTGCAGATGTCACGGCAACTGGATTAGGGGTGCTGAGTTTCTGCTCTTGCGCGATCTTAGTTGTGATACGCAAAGAAAGCGGGCTGAGAAATGGATACTTGGCGACAAGTGATCGAGTTGCTGGAGCTGTTAGCGCGCCCAATAGACCCCATCCAAAATAATAGAAATTAAATTGTGGGTGTTGGCTTGCGATGAGTGCCCTGAAATAAGGCGCGGCATAAGCCACGGTGATAGCGAGATAAGCGTGCCAATAAGACTTAATAGAGGCTCTTGAGATGAATTTGTGCATTAGACCTTCCTTAGTTGTCGAATTGCTAGTGCCTTAGCCACAATAAGTGGCTTTTGCTTAATGATAGCAGTCCCGGGACAATCTAGGTGTCCGCCCCATGCTTGACCGCCCATAGCATGATGACCTAATCCCCTGCCGTTAATCGGGTCTGAGGTTATCTGAAGTGGGTAGCCCTTAACGAAAGAGTGCCACTCTAGGAGTTTGGCGATGGTGATGATTTGCTCGGATGTTAATTGCTCACCCGAAATTCCCTCACATTCAACCGCATCCCAAAAAGGATTACCGTCTACCTCTGTCCAAGCCATATCTTTATCATTAACGAGTTGAACCAAGTCCCCGTTTTTAGCACAGCACCATTTAGCAGAAGCTTCTGATTTAGGGTTGTTGAACCAGTTGATCGTCCCCGCTTGATGGCCTTGTTGGATGTGCAGGACAAGCCCTCGATATTCCCTCATGCCATTTGGGGTGAAGTTAATCTTGAGGATTTCCTGCTTTGCTTCAGGATAGTTCATTGGTAGACCACCGCTTCGATAATATCTCCAGGGGTTACGCTTTCAGGCGATTGCATGGAGAAGGGGCTATTGCATTTTTGATAAGTTTCGGCGCACAATTCAGAGCAGATATATCCGTTAGATTGTGCAAGTCTTTTGGCGAGTTTTGTATTGGCGAGAATTTTGAGTCCTAAAATCCTTAGCATGATGGTGGCAATATCCAGCCATCCATAAGGTTGCCCGACCAAACTCAGCGCGTAATTGGCAATAGCGATTCTACTATATCCAGCGATTACTTGATGTTTATTCCACGCAATATGCGAATACTTTGATACAGGGCTAACGATAACGCCTTTGGGTGTGGCTTCGACTACTTGCCTGCCACCGATATAAATAAATGCGTGATTCCATCGGGATAAAGTCCCTAGCTGAATCAGCCTAGCAAATATCCCATTGGATTTAACTACACCTATATCGCCAAGTCTGGGCTTATAACTATTCTCTTTCATCACGGTCATAGAGTACCTTGATGTCGGCTTTGATCTCACTTTGGTTTTCTATGAGAGTATCTACTTTGTTAATCAAGCCTGTTTTGCCGTCATTGTAAAGTGCGTATTCAATGCGACCCGTGCGCTTATCCATCTCGTTGAGTTTTTCCGCAATTTTGGCGGTTTCATCTTGGATGGTTTTCTTGAGGTAATGCCTAAATACAAATGCAGCGCCCGACAAAAGTACGATTAAAACTGCAGACCAATAATAGAAGATACTAGATAGGTTGGCTTGATTTTGCAGTCCGTCACTTACGGTCTTAAGCACAGTTGCGCCCTTTCGGGTTAGAGGTCAGCAGGGGCAGATTTTAGTTCTTGATTTTCTTGCGTTAGTTCGTTAATGGTTTTTTCATTAGCAACTACGGTGGCTTTCAAGATGGCGATTTCTTGAGACTTATTGCCGATCTCTTCGCGCAACCCTTTGAGGATTTCTTCTATTTGTACTTCCATTATTTGCCTTCTAACTGTGTGACTCGATTATGTAGGTTTTGGAGAAGCGGGATAAGCGCTATTGCTATGCGGTCGTAGTTTACCGAATCTGGCTGATTTTCGTCGTTGTAATTAACCAGCAAGTCTTTAATGACGGGAAGTTCTGCCAAATCTTCTGCAATCAGTCCGATAATCCTTTTAAGCCCATTGCTTGAATTTCCGTTAGCCTCATACTGAACCTTGTCAATCCATGACTTAGGTTGAAGTTTCATAATTGAATCTAGGGGGATTGTTTCGGGCAGGATTTCCACCTTGTAGCGTTGAGATGATGTGACGCGGGCGATCAGACCGCCTAAAGGGTTGATATACATATTGGCGGCTGAGGTTGTAGTCGCACCGGCGGTGTTGTAGAGGAAGTTCTGGATGGTGGCGTTGTAGAAGGTCGAACTTTCACCCGTATTGGTGCAGGTGATTCCCCCGCCATTTGTTGTCACCTTATAGACATATGCGCCCTTGGTAGTATCTACGAAGGCATAAACCGAGTTGGCAGATGACCCGCCATAGATAGCTGTTGAGCCATAAGTCAGATAATCGCCAGAGTTGATGTTGAAGTTGCCGATACTGCCAGATGAGGCGGTGATTGAACCCGTAACCGTTGCTGATGTAGCAACCAAAACTCCAGAAGCATAGACATGAAAAGTTCCAGACCCGTTATTAAATTCGATACCAGAGATAATCCCTGAAGTAATCTTTCCCGCGTCAAGATTGGCGATAACGGTGTTTGCTACTGGCGCGGTTACCCATGAAGAGCCGTTGTATTGCCATTGTCCGATAATGTTTCCGCCAGAAAATTGCCACCAAATATCACCCGTAGTTCCACCGCCAGAAGGAGTGGATGTTGAGTAATGGGCGGTGTTTTTTCCGTTGGCGGTTGTTTGTGCCGCGTTCGCCAAAGTTCCCGCAGCTAGTGAATTGGTGTTAGCAGTGGTCGCCAGAGAATAAGCAGTGGTCGCCAGAGAATAAGCAGAATCGGCGCTAGCCTGCGGTCCGCTATAACCTAATTCAAGGCGCGTAACCCTGTCTTGAAGGTTTTGCCACATTTCCTGAAGTTGGGTGGGTGTAATTGGATATGACATTTAGCCCGCCAATATATTCGTTGCTAGTGGGAGATTAAGGGTAAGGGTGATTCTGTCGGGACCATCTTCGCCAGGTTCGACATCAATAGCGATAATCCTGTAAATACCTTGAAGCCCTGCCGATGATGTGGTTGTCGGAAATCTATCGTCGGTGATTGTTAATTTAACCTGATCGCCGAGATTGTAATAACCCGCCGTGTTGATGTTGTAGATAGGGTCTTGGTATGAGGGGATTACTACTTGGATAGTTGTAGGAGGGTTGGATACGGCGGCAAGTTTTCCTTGCGTGATTGGGTCAAGAAGGTTAGTCGAAATGACATCAACGAAATTAACGCTATCCTCAAGCAAGGGCCATGTTCCGCTACCCGTGATTTTGTCCGCGTCATAATACGAAGCGATGATTCGGTTTTGGTTCGCGCCGTATCCAATACCAAAAAGGCGATTAGCGACCCGCGTTCCATCTTCCACGAAGTTATAGGATTGCACATTGCCAGGAAATTGCAGGTTAGTAGATGATGGGCTTGTAGCGTCATAAGTAGCGCCCGAAATGGGTGAGCCAATTTGAAGATAGTTAGAAATCAATCCAGCGCTCACGTAAGGATAAATCTTGAAGTCAAAAAATGTCGAAGAGGTTGAAAGGTCTTTCCACGCTTGATAAACAGACTTCTTCTCAAAGTCATAATAGGTTCTCGTAACAGAGCCACCCGATGAAGTTGAGCCAATTTTTGTTATGCCGATGTTTCCGTGAGTCGCGTTAGTCGCGCCAGTAAAGATGTCGGTAAGAATAGTGATCGGGTCTTGCGATGTATAGACCAACCCACCGACACCCGTACCTCCAGCGTTCGCGTTGTAATAACTTGAACCCGTAAAGCCTGTAATTCTGCGGTGCTGGTAGTAACTCATCATCTCTTGCGCAGTTATTTTAAGAAGTTGAGTTGATGAATCCCACTCGCGGTTCCAAATTACGCCAGACCAGACAGGGTTATTTCCTTTGAATACATAGAGACCAACCTTGCCCGGGGTTGTTGCGGTGTTGAGATTTAATACAGTCGGGTCAATACCTGAGGCAAGAATCTCGCCAGTAAATGTTCCGATGCTTGATAATTGAGTTGTGAAATTTACGCCAGTAAAAGGCAACTCGCCAATAACGGGATTAGCAGACCCCGACACATATAACTGCGTTGTGACATAGCGATAATCGCTCATCAGTTATACGCATTTCTGTAAGTGATAGCCATCGAACCAAGTGTACTCGTCCACGTAGTCGAATAATTGGGTGTTAAACAGAGCCAGTTATTGACATTGGTTAAAGTGTTGCGGGCTGGCAATGAGTTTTGCGTGACAGACCGGCGCAACAAATCAATCACTAGCGGATAAGAAGTATTGACATTAGAGAAAGCCATGACATAGCCGTTGGTGTTATCAGTGATCGAACCCGATGCAGATGGGGTGGCGATAGTGATAGCGGGGCAAGTTGTAGCCCACCCAGCGTTACTTAGTGAAACGGTAGTTCCAGCCGAAGGAGTGGTTGCGGTGTCGTCGTAATAGCGAGGGTCTGGGAAATAGAACTCAACGGTGCAGGTGATGTAGCCAAAAGAGAACTCTGGGTCTATTGGGGTTGTTAAGAGGCGAACTCTGCCCCACATCCTTTGGATGCCCGTAACGGCTGAAAGTTGGAATTGGAAAAGACCAAGTACGCCAGTAGCTTGAGTTGAAGCATAAGGGTCTGGGTAGTAGCCCGTAGGTTGAGGGTAGAGGCTGGCTTGGAGTTGCTTGTAGTAATACTGAGCCGAATGAGAACCGTCGCCAGTAATCAAGATGTCAAAGGTTACGGTTCTAGCATCATAGAAATCGCGCCCAGAAAATGACCCGTCAATGTATCCTCGATTATCATCTTCATTTCTAATAGGAGATGACCCGCCCAATCCGTCAATGTTCTCAACGGCATACGGAGTACCCGCGCCCCAAACAAAAGGCGTAGATGAACCGTTAGGAGTGAATTGGTATTGGTAGATTGAAAGAGTCAATTACTTCCCGCCTTTTTTGAGTGGTGCGCCACTTGTCATAGATTTAGCAACTGCGGCAGAGCCATCTACATAAACATTGACATGAACCCCAGTACCTAGATCAGTAGTTCCGCGCATGGATTTACGAATTGATGTTTTGGTTGATTTGGCTGGAGTGCTTACAACGGCAGGTGATTTTCCGCTGTTAATACTGCCGCGGCTAGGAGTACCCACGCCCGGGCGATACTGTTGAGAATAATCTGGTTTCGCGCCACCCGTAAATTCTTTAATGACTTTAGGGGTTTCGTAACTTAAATACGCCAGACCGCCAACAGCCGCCAAAGCAGCAGCAGCGGTTCCCACAGATACGCCAGCAGTAGCAAATGCCTCAGCGATTCCAGCTGTAATAAGAACCGTTCTTAATCCAATGTAGGCTTCCTTGATTGCGTTAATAGCAGAAACGGCGGCGGTTACACCTGCGGTAATTTTAGAGACAGACCAGATAGAGCCCCAGACGATAGCAAATGCCTCTAAAGTCCCTTTATTATCTGAGATAAATGTAAAGAGTTTCTTGAGATCGGGCAGACCCTTGTCGTTAATCCAAGTAGTAAGGCTTTCCAATTTTGGAACTAATGCAGTACCTACTTGCACTTCTAGGTTCTTAAAGTTTGCAGTAGCGACAGCAATACCGCCAGAAAGAGTGCTTTTGAAGGCGACGGCTGAACCCTGAGCGCGTTCTTCAACTGCGGCTAGAATTGTTTGGAGGTCCGAACCTTTAGGAATTGTTTTGCCGATGGCGATACCTAAATCACCTAATCCTCTAGCCTGTCCAATTGTTGCGCGAGATAAGAGAGTGGCGGCTTGAGTAAGTGAGATTTGTTTGAAGCGGGCAAGATCGGCGGCAACACCCAGAGTTTTAAGCGCTGTTTCTGGGTTGCGAGATGAAGCAGTTAAGATGGTTAGAGCGCCGTAAGTGTCTTGAGTTTCAAATCCCAGATTACGCATAGATGCGGCGGAGGCATCAATAAAAGGTTTGGCGGTGTTGTAGCTGATACCTGTATTTTTTACCGCAACGGTTAATTGCGCTTGAGCATCTTCAACGCTATTGAGTTGCTTGATGCCTTGATAACCCATGTAACCAATGGCAGCGGTAACGCCAAAGATGACTTTGCCAAATCCCGCAAATGACGATTCTGACTTTTTGGCTGTTGCGCTAACTTCCTCGGTTTTGGCAACAACTTTATCCATCTCTCCATTAAGAGATTGGAAAGAGGCTATGGCTTGGGTCGAGTTTGCTGAAACTGTAAAGTAGATTGGAAAATCAGCCGCAGCCATTACTCACCCCCATAGATTTCTGTAACTATCCCGCCTCTAATAGCGGTAAATTTTTCAAATGCTGGTTGCATATAAGGGAACTTGGTTCCGGGCTTCCATTTTGCGCCACCAAGTTCTACCTTGCGCGAGTAGATCATGGTGGGCCCGACAATTGCCTCATAACTAGCAAATCCCGAATGAGTGGGAAAAGCTGTAATAGATTTTCTAAGGTTTCCCGTGCGATTCATCGGTGGTTTGCCCGACTCGGCTTTATCCCAAACGATTCCCCCGCGAGGTCCAACATGAGAACCTCGCTTGCCTTGAATTTCCTCTTTAGCCAAACGGATAAGTTCAGCCATAGCCCTATCGCGGAGTTGTCTTGCTTGAGTATCTAATTTAAGGGCTTTTTTCTCTATCATGTCGCGCGCTTGGGCGATGTTACTCACTATCAATTTTCACATCCTTCATCATAAGCGCAATGTTTACAACCCAATCTCTCATCCAAATGGGCTGGTTGTCAGTCTCTTCTATCGTCCAACCAAATTCTTTGGCGCATAGATAATAGAAATACTGCTCATCGGGATACTCGACATTGGGGGCTCTATCCGATTGCGGATTTTCCAGCGACCATTTTAATCGCTGGAGTTGTCTAAAGGGCTATCGGGATTCGCTTCATTTTCTGGAGTATTACTAAATGAGATGTTAAGAATCTTTTGTGCTTTGTCAGCCTCTAAAGCGAGAGTGTCATAGTCGCCCAAATCCAACTCGCCAAGAGATTCAATCTTGATAGATGGGATTGGGTCGTCCAAAGTCCATGATTCGACAAGCATAGAGATGAGCGCGCTCTGAACAGCCTCTAAAGCGGTGTAGGCATTGCGGGATTCGTTGATTTTCTCCAACGCTTTTACACGGTCTTTATGCTTGAGAGTCTTGGGGTCGCGGATTGTAGCGGTGTGTCCGCTAGGTAATTTGATTGTGTGTGACATTGAGATTCCTTCCAACTTGCCCCCTGAAAAAGAACCTAACGGGGCGAGGGAAGGCAGCTCAACCCCGTTAGGAGATTAGGTGTTACTGATAGGTTCCTGATGGGAACGCATTTTGGAGAGTGAACTTGACAGGTGAATATCCTGCGCTAGCTCCTGCATCGGTTGTGTTTCCGATAGCCTCAACATCAACAGTTAATTCAACATGATCTGAACCTCTGTCAATGGCGCTTGTTGTGTATGCGCCCTTTGTGACATTGAAGGAGACTTGGGTCGCGGTTGCGCCAGTTCCCGTTGAGAAATTGAAGTTAATTGTTGGTTGAGTATTGGTGAGATAGCGGGTAAGTTCAGCATCATCTTGCATGATGAAGGTGATCTTGCCCTTAGTTGTCATGTCGGCAACGAAGCATTGATAAGGCGATTGCGAACCATTGATCGTGAAAAGCGCCTCGGACTTACGGGAGAGGTCAAGGGTTGCTGTCTTGACATAGCCGATTGATGTACCGCCGATCGTTACTACACCTGTCCATACCTGAGTAGGTAGAACCGAGGTGAAGGATGGGGTCGGTGCCGAGGTTGTAACTGACGGGAACCCGATCAGTTTCGCGGTATATTCCAGCATCCCATCGGCATTAAATGTCAGACCAAAATCTGTAACCTGACATCCCGGATAGTACCGAGTGTTAGCGGAATAGAAATCTGAAATAGTAATGGCTTTAGGTTGTGCGTCAGCGGTTGAACCTACGGCGTTCTTGAGTGAAATAGCGTGGGTGTAGGGAGCAGATGCGCCAGTTGTGACAACATCTCCCATAAGTCCAGCAATCCAGAAACCGACGGTATCGGCAAAGACTGGCCCACCAAGATCAACAGTTGAATTCTTGCGACCTTGCAGATAGTTGTAGTTCGTCACCATTGAGCCACGAATTCCCGTGTCGTATAAAGGTGCGATCACATCTACTGGCTTAAATGAATTAGCCGTAATTGGAATGAAGTTTGTTGCCGCGACTGGCGTACCTTTGGTGGTTTCAAGAGCCACCCCTAAATACGATTTGACGGATGCTTGTGCTAATGCCATGTCACTCTCCTACTGTCGCTGTTGGAACATCTGTTGGTGAATCTGTTACATCTGTTGGTGTCGCTGGCTCTACATTGTGAGCCGTGAAATCATCTGGAGCCTCAAAGACTTCATTTGGTTGGACTACTTTGGCGATAGAGGGAAATGTAACCTCTGTATTACCTGTGTATTTGAATTGCATTTCTCTCCTATGCTTGAATCATTTGTGTTACGGGGAATCGAATAACTGCCCAGATGTCAATGACTCCATCATCATCAACCTCGGGAACGCCATAACTGACACGAATTGAAGGCTCCGCGCCTTGCCATACTAGGTTTCCGCTAGGGTCTCCAAATTGGTGATCTGAACGAAGCAGGTCTTTAATGTTGTCAATGAGGACATCGAAGTTATCCATAGCGTCCTCAACTTCGCCGAAAAGGGCGTGGAAGAACACTTGAATCGCAGCGTCATAATCAACGCGCTTAATTCCGTTAGTTGAGCCACCGATTGCCAGGCGAGTTTCATCCTCCGACTCAATGTGAATACATACGGCAGAGAGGTAATCCTGTCCAGGCAGAGCATTAACAGACCAGTCAATTAACTTAGGAAAAGAGCGAAAGGTCTGGTTAATCCCCACGATGTTTGGCGGGGCGATAAAACTGGCGAGAGCCGCGCGAACGGCGGCGCGACCTTCATACATTTATCTGACCCTACGGAACGGCAAGAGTAAATCTTGAGCGATAGCGAAGTCATCAGGTATTCCGCGACTTCCGCTCATTGGCTTAGATGGGGTTGAGGTTACGCTCATTACCATTGACTTATCCCCACGAATCTTGAGGAAGCCAGTAGTTACTAAGATCGCAGCTTGCTTAATGGAAGCAGGTAGGGACGAAATGGCGATTCCCGCATTATGCGAGTATTGAAGCGGGCTAACTAAAGTAATGGTTGGCGAACCGTAAACATAACTAGACGATACCGTAACCAATTCCGAATCTGTTCCGTCATAGATATTAAGTTGTTGTCCAGCGGTTATGCCTGTCGGAGTATTTACAACCAGAGAAGATTGACCTTGAACGGCGGTGACAATGGTCGTATTCGGATAGCCCGCGACATAAGAAAGATTGATGTATAACTCAGAGCCCGGCACTCCACCCCAGCCAAATTGAAGCGGTCCAGCAGATGAAGCGAAAGATAGATTTGATAGTGGGACGATGATCTGCTGATCTTCAATCCATGTCGTAGATAGGTCGGCTACTGAATTAAGGTTGCCAGGTGTTCCATAATTAAACGATGTCACAGCAACGATAGGCGAATACTTGGGGTGAACCTTAACTGTGCCGTCTCTTGATACGCGAGCGCGAAGGTTTTCGGTTTGACCTGTTGCCGCCAAAACCTGATTACAGTACGAGTCAATCCATGAAGAAGCGCGAACAATGGTGTTGTAGAGTTCCGCATCTTGAACATTGGGGTCTTGTCGGTTATTCGCGCCGAGATTAGAACCTGTTAAGTTGTTAGTGCTAATTCCTGTTGGCGCGGCTTTATATTCAAGAATAGTAAGATATGGCTCAGAGAACTCCTCTGTTGTGCCTGAATAAGCATTAGCCATTTATCTCTCCGCATCGTGAGCATTTCTTGAAAACTGAGTTAAATCCACACTTGCACGCATAACCACCAGAAGAGATGACTCCCCCAGCTATGACGAAACCTTGTTCTTTTAATTGTTTAAGTAGGCGCGTGTCATTAACTTCGATCAAACCATCTGCGCCAGCGTTAAAAGATTGCTTGCCTTGCGGGGTTTCTAAATCAAATCCCCTCATTGTGGAAATTGGTGCTACTTTCATTATGCCCTCTCAATAGAGAAGGGGGCGAGTCTCCCCACCCCCTTCAACTTATTTAGTTATCAGACAACCGTCTTAGGCAAGATTCCAGAAACGGCACCGTTCCAACCCGGAGCGTATGACAACAATGTGCCACGCCAGTAGGTTGAGATGTCGCTAGAGAATTGAATCTTAGGCCATGAGAGTTGTAGGTAATCCTGAACATTGCGGACTTCCCAAATGTTTCCAACATTGCTGTCAGCATAAGGAAGTGTGTATGAAAGGATTGGGGCTGTTCCCTGCAAGATGTAAGGGTGAACGGTTGTTGAGACCAGCTTACCTGTTGCTGGGTTCAAGATGTCGCCGAGTGTGATACCGCCAACGACTTGACCCACTTCATTTTGGAAGAGGTTAGCGCGGTAGTTAGCACCGTTAGAAGAGTTAAGGAAGGCATAAGCCAACTGTGAGCGATCTACGCCACAGAACCAAATCTCATCTGGGTCAGCGAGGTTATTGGTGTACATCTGAGCGAGTGTCTGCATAAATTCAAGACCAGGTGTGACGGTCGAGAAAGTTGAGTTAATCGCGTTGTTGTAACCAGATTGTGAGCCAAGGACATAAGACATGATTCCGTCATAGTTGTATGCAGAAGCGGTTGTGTCTGTTGCGCCTGTTGGCTGATTTCCTGTTGATGGAACTGTGCCTGAAATTACGAAGGTGTTTACTGTTGCGGAAGCAGCAGGTGTTGAACCCTTGAAGTAGGCAGTTGTAGCAACCGAGGAGGTGTTAGAGAGGTAGATGTTGTATTGAACGGCACCGACTACAGGTGTGATCTTAACATCAATGACATTGCCTGATGTGGTTGTGATTGTTCCGATATAGAAAGGAACAGACTCGCCGATACCAGATGAAGCAGTAACCCATACATAGTAAGCGGTTGCTGCAAGTGCGGTTTCGCCTGCTACTGCTGTGCGCTGTGAAAGTGTTGCAGCGGTGACAGGTCCGAGCGCGCCTTGGTAGGATGATGCGGTTCCGCGAGCATAGAGGAACAACTTCTCTTCAGAAATCATTGAAGAATAGAGAGCAGTCTCAGATGAGAGAGCCAGCAAATCTTCGTATCCATAGCCAGAGTATTGAGCATCGAAGGTTACTGCATCAGACAGAGAGTTCGAGACATACGGGAAATCTTTATCTGTTGCGTTGTAAGCGATCTGTGGTCCACGATTAAGCCAGAGAGAGTTAGCAGAACCAGTATTTGCGAAGTTGTTCTGTGTTGCCTCACCGATACCAGGGTTTACGAATGCAAGAGCAGAGGTAATGGCGTTGGTGTAGGAGTTGATCTTCTTAATACGGGCGGTTGCGCCGACACCCTTTGTGCGAGGGAGCTTGTTGCGAAGAGGTGTTGGGCGAGGTACAAGTACCTTTGCAGGGGCTTGGAGGTCATAAGCAACGAATCCGCTTGAAAGTGGAACGGTGGTTGTGATTTCTTTACCAATGAAGTCAGACTGTGAAGCAAGTGCGGTTTGAAGCGCAGCCATAGCATCAGGTGAGAGTGACTTGTTTGTCATAAGTGAAGTGAGTTGATCTACTGTTGAAGCAGCCTTCTCGAACTTGACCTCGCTACCTGCTTCGATGTAGGTAGTAATGCGGTCATCGGTTGAGTGGTTGGCAATAGACTTCTTGATTTCACTCTTAAAGATTTCGTACGATTGAACGGCTTCGGCTGGGGATTGTCCAGCGAAAGCCTCTTGGAGATTGAGTTTAGACATTTGTTTCCTGTTCGTTTAGAGGAGTAATACCGGCAGCCTTGAAATGCTTCTCGGACAGTTCGCGGTATCCCTTTGCTGTAAATGGGTCTGTTGCTGCGTCGGCTTTTTGCTTGTAATCCCACGCCTTAAACAGATCGTCACTTTGTGTTTCTGGTTTTGGAGCAGTCGCGGTGCGCTTTGGTCCACCCGCAACAGCCTTATTCAGCGCCTCTGCTAACTCAGTCTCTAGTTTCGCTGCCTTTTCTTTAACCGACTCGTTTTCGGCTCTCAGATCAGCAACCTCTTTTTCAAGGTCTGTGGTAGCACTCTTGGCTTCTTCCGATTCCTCGGAAATCTCTTCAACTGCGGGGGTTTCTGCGGTCTCTTCGACGACAGGTGTTTCCTCGGCAGGTGCTTCTACGGCAGGAGGGACATCCGTCTCATCTGCTTTTACTACTTCGGCAGATGCCGACTTATCTGTTTCCATTGTTTCTCCTTGTTGTAGGGATTCCACCCACTCTTCAAATTCTTGTTGCCAAATCCAGTTTGTGAGGCAGGAAAGGGCTTGAACAATTTGCTCAAGTGAGTAAGTGTCATTTTTGTCATCGGATGCTTCACTTGCGGCATCGGAGACGAGTTGTGAAATTGCACGACGAGCGACCTCTGCGGTATCAGCATCGAACTTAGTTACATCAGCGTCAATAGACTTTAAGACCTCAATAGCCTTGGTGATGTTCCAGTCCTCGGGAAGTTGATCTACGGCGTTAAGGGCCCGGGCGCGACGGATAATGTGCTTCTTGACTGCTGACGGGTTCTTTGCGCGACCAAATGCTTGAATAGCGTTCTTGAGGTCTGCGACATTAGCGATTGGGTAAGAACCGTCTGGCATAGCTGCGCCACGATCTGCCAAGCGCTTGCGCTCTTCATCAGAGACTTCGCGCTTAAAGATTTCAGTAGGTAGCGGAGCCTTAAATTCTTTGTATTCCTCAACGGCAGTTAAATCGCCATTAAGCGCCTTTGCGATAGTCAGTTTTGCATTGGGATTTGCGGGGCGATCAACGAGTGAAACCTCGATAATCTCTCCACCGATAATCCGACCATTCTTAGCGATGTTATCTTTGATAACGCGAGCGCCCTTAATGCCGATTGAGAAACCCTTGAGTACGCCAGCATCAACTTTCTTAACAGAGTTAGGGTCAATAACGCGAGCGCGGATGTAATGTCCATCTGCCTTTTGCTCATATTCGGTTGCGACACCTGCCGCGATTGCAGAGTGTTGTTCGCGGATGTTGCCCCATTCCATCCACTTAGGCATGGCGGTCTTGAGCCAGTTGTCATCGCAAATCTGCGAATCCATATCTACCGAGTCATCAGTAGCTTTGCCATAAACCATGAGAGAGCCATCTTCTTGCTTCTCTGATTTTGTGATAGCGAAGAAGGAGTTAAGTTGTTCGTCCATTAGTTGCCTGCCGTCCAGATGTAGGAGATTGATGTGCTAGATGCTGAAGCGATGACATTAAGAGGAGTGTTCGCCGTAACCTCAAACGTATCCTTGCTATTTGCGGCAATAGGAAAACCTTGGGTAACGCCAGAACTTGTTACGGTTCCATCTCCAACATAGATAGTTGCGCTACCGCTGTTATTAGAGATTTTGAGTAGGGCGCGTTTCCAACCAGCGGGTGCGGTTAGTTGATATGCGCTCGTCCCTATCGTTATGGTGCCATGATTAAGGGGTGCGGTCATTGTTTCTCCTATTGGTCAGTGGGGAAAAAGGGTGCGATGTCGCACATACAGTTTGGATGGACTGGAGGCTCGCCGGAAGGCCATGAATCGTTAATGTCTATTGGTGAGGCGGCGAGATTGTCTAAACACTCATCATCTGGGTCTGCGACTAAATACTCCAACATGGGGACATTGGATTCTTGATAGAGGGCGTAGTTGGATTGAACCATCGCTCTTGACATTTCGGTTTGCGCGATAACCAAAGCCTGATTAGGGTCGTCAATGACTTTATCCACCAAAATCGAAACTTCTTTAGGTGTTATCCCTTGCGCTAAAGCATCTCCCAAAACTGTGCCAATTCTTGATAACTTGGTATCGGTCACGCCTTGGATTGTTAAGCCTCTAGCATCTAGGAGTTTTTGAAGTCCTTGCGGTGGTTGTAAGAGTGCGGCGGCGGATTTATTGCCGGGCTTCCATGTGGACCAATCAACAACACTTACGGCGGTAATAGCCTTATGGACTCTTGCCCGTTCTAACGCCCATTTACCAGTAGCCTGACCCAATACCCAGCCGTCAGCGTATAAAGGTCTGAGAGAGGCGATTAAGGCCGTTTTAGAGGGTGTTATAAAGGTCTTTGCCCATTGTCTTGCTTGATCGTTAGTGATTTTAGAGTCTTTGGTGTGGGAGTGGAAAAATCTCTCAACGATGTCGCCAGAATCGAAGGCGCTCTTAAATCCCTTGCGGATAGCCGAGGCGTGTTGCGCGCCAATTCTTAAAGCAACTCCATGTATCTCGCTGTTCATTTTCCTAGATAGCGATTAGCGAACCAGATAGCCCCATCTACATCTTTCTCCTCAATGAATTTATTAAGGCGCTCGGCGTAGGTGTGGTCTAGGTGTTCAAAGTTAAATGGGCGAGTTGGAATGTCGCGGGAAGCCCAGCGGATGAATTTGGCGACCTCTTGCTGATCGGCTGGCTTTTCATTAGCTTGCTGAGGTTGCTCGTTTTGCTGAGTCTCATCAACTTTGCCATTTTCATCTAGTGAAGTGCCAGCAGTGGTTAAACCGTCGGGACCGAATAGAAATACAGATTGACCCGCCACCAAAATAGGCATATCTGCCTCCGGGGAGTCAAGTAATGGAAGTCCAAGATCAGCGCGACCCTCATTAAGAGTCTTGGTTCCATTGCGACGGCGAACATCGTCCCTATCGGCAGAATCTTTATTGTTGTTAGATTCAGATGGGGCGAGTCTAAACTCTAACTCTCTTGGCATACCTAACCAGCGATAAGAGAGCATTGAAATCTGTTGAGATAACCAACGAGCGGTAGGAATGACTCCAATTGCCTCTGCGGATTCTGATTCGCCCTTTTGATGACCTGAGCCACCAAGTCCAGCCTTAGCCGAGTATCCGAGTTCTGTAGGAAGTACGCCAAAGTTTCCAGTAATGCCCGTGATAAGAAAATCATCAAGCCCGGGATTAAACTTCTCAGCATAACCAGCCTCAAATTGAAGTTTCCCGCCAGGCAGAATAAATCGTGCGCGGTTACGTTGCGCTAACTGTCCCGCTAAATCATCGTTATAAATGTTTTCGTAAAACTTTAGATTTTCTGGGGTGATCTGCATTGACTCTGGAAGTTCCACCCATGACTTAGGCATTACTCCATCGGTGAATTCACCGCGTAGCCATTGCTGACGAAGAAGATAAATGCTTGCTAGTTGTAGCGATCTTTCGGTAGGTGAGTAGCCCCAAATAGAGTTAGCGCGACGATTTCTCACCAGGTAGGCAAGTTCATCGGCTCTAAATGTTCCATCTGCCGCCTCTTCATCGCTACCTGCTACAAATTCAGTACGAGGAAATCCGTAGAGAATCTGTTGGTAGGCAGGACCGTACTCTGGCTCTGGGCGCATACCGCGATCGTCAATAAGAGGCTTAATTGTTGCGCCGTCAATAATCTGTAATCCGCGAATTTTTCCGCCCACGGTTTGTTGAGGGAAAATCGCCAAAGCATCAAGAACATCCATCTCCTCGATAGCCATTGAGAGCCAGTCGGTGAAGTTAAGTCCGTTGGCTGGGTCTGGGGTTTCCCAAAATGAACGAAGGCGTGCTATTTCTGGCGCGAAAGATTCTCTTGCCTTAACCATTGCTTGAAGGTGATTTCCACCCGATTCGGCGATGATTCTCTCACTAGCTGAGTCTGATAGAACGATGTCCCAATCTAGCCCCGTGAGTTTTGCCTTACGCACTTCAATACAGCGACGAATAATGTCAATCTGATCGGCGGCGGTTCTTAGCGTGGTAAAGGGTACAAGTTTGGTCGGAAGTAATTTAATGTTCTCGGCAACATCGAACTCATACTTACGAGGCTGAGGACGACCACCTTGTGTTGGCGGGTTGATTGCATTGGGATTAAGAGGATTGCCAGAAGGGAAAGGATTGCTGGCGAATAATGGTGAGCGATCTAATGGCGCGACATTGTAAACAGATTGCGTAGAACTCTGCATAAGAGCAGGATTTACGGGTGTGGCAATAGGCGAGATGTTTAAGTTCTTAGAGATTTCCCCCGCAAGCGCGGTGATGATTCTATCTCTCAAGCCCATTGCTTCTCCTTATAGTTGATACCAACCTTTATCCCATAGGGTTAAAAGTCTTTCAAAGTACGCTTCGTATTGCTTCCCGATTACATCTAGTGAATAGCGAGATTTTGAGTATTCGCTAATTGCTTTGCGGTCTAGGGTTTTGACATCCTCGGCGGCTTGCATGAATTCTTTAAGTGTGCGACATCTAAATCCCGTAACGCCGTGAGGGTTATTCTCAACGAATGCTCCCCAATCGGTTGTGATGGTGGGGGTGCCACAGGCTTGCGATTCGATTACGACATTGCCAAAAGGTTCGATGTACAGAGTCGGCGCAAAAGTTGCTGTTGCGTTGCCCATTAATTCGGCGCGTTCTTGAGGATTTACTGACCCGACAAACTCACCATATCCTTCACCCGTTCCGGGCCCTGCAAGGATTAACCTCTTACCCAATCTCTCGCAAACATCTTGCGCGATCTTGTAGCCCTTGCGGTCAATAATCCTGCCGATGAATAAGTAATAATCGCCTTTACCTTCGCCCAATGGAAACCAATCGGGTTCAAAGTATCCAGGTATTACAGCGTCATAAAAGTTGCCATCTACCGTTGTAGGGTTTTTGTATGCGGCATAAATAGAGTGCATCCACGCATACGATTCGAATACTCGGTGATTAGCAAACACTCCACCATAACCCACCCCAAATTCTACGGTGAGATTATTAGGAAATGAGCGCGCTATGTCTTGTTGAGTTGCCCCACCAATAGCGCAGATGAAGTCTTGCGGTTGAATTCGCTTTGACATTTCAGCGATTATCGTTGTGTTGAAAATCTGCCAATGTCTTTGTGAAATGTCAAAACTTGCCGAGGTATAGTGATTATCTCCTACGGCTTTTGCGCGTTCTTTTTCTGAAATGCAAGTGATTAACTCTGTTACTGGCGCGGTAGTGGTTTCGCCGGCGTATAAATAAACTTCGTGACCTAAATCGGTCATCATGATGCAAAACCGTCTTACCTTTTCGGTGAAGGCACATCCTGCAAAATCTGGGGTAACTTGGGTATGGGGTAAAGATAGGACATGAAATCTCATGCCCACATCTTATTGCACGAAAGCGTTATATGCCTGAACTTCCGATACATCAACAACATCGCCATTGAAATTATGATCCTAGTTGTATGGCGGATTAAAAACTGTCGGCATCATTAGTTGGCTCCATAGAGATAGATGCTTCCGCCATTAAATGTGCTGGAAGCAATTGAGAAATTGTCTGAGATGTTGGATAAGCCGTGGTTGCATCTTCAATCCAACGATCTGCGGTAAAGGCATTTTGGCTTGGACTAAAAGATGTACCGCGTTGCCAAATGCCAAAGTCACCATTGATGATCTTGTTCTTACCAGCCACAAACGGCGCTACTGCCCCACCCGTATTCTGCTCTACTGTTGAGGTTAATTGTGCGCGTGACATTAGTTACCTGCCTGTGGTGTTGTTGAAGTGGATAACTCGGATGGGAGTGTTTGATTTGCCGCAATTTGAGCATCGTAAATGGCTTTGGTCATTGAGGTAAATGAGCCGTCACCGTTATCAGTAACAACATAATCAACCATTGTTACCCCATCGGCTGAAAGCATTTGGATAATAGAATTTGTCATAGTTCAGCCACCACTTCTACATAAGCCGTTGTGGAATTATTTGCACCTAAATCATAGTAAGCATTAGCAGTTAATCCGCTTGAAGTAATAACCAAACCAACTGTTTGTTCATTTGTTCCAGTTGATAAAACACCCATAGCAGATATGTTGTAACGAGAATCATTTAATCCGTGAAGCGCAACTGTTCCACCGTAAGAAGTAGCAGTTGGTGGCACTCTAAGCGGAACGGGAAGTGTTTTGTAAATATAAGCAGTTGTTGTGCTTCCATTTGCAGTACCGCCAATAAAGCCAAAAGAACAATACTGATTTGATGAATTTGCGGAAATGCGTTGGTAGTACCTCTGACACAACGCCAACTCTCCCCCGATACTTCCACCAGCGCGAGAGAAGGTGGTAGCGGTTGAGCCAAGTTCTAGTTGTACTTGCCCGACATAGACAATTACGCCGTTGGCTACTGTTGAGGTTGTAGTGACTTGGAGAAGTAAAGATTTAGCCGTTGATGGGACTGAGAAGGTTCCAGTCATTTTAGTAAATGAACCAGATACCGCAGTTGCGGTTCCACCAGATATGGGTGCGCCTACTGTTGTCCAACTTCCAGAAGCAGGGTTATCAACCGAAGTTGAATAATAAAGTTGAATTGTCATACCCGTTGAAACAGAAGCCTGAACCTGAGCAGAAGCGGTAACTGTTTGGTTGGCGAATTGTAAAGAGTTAAGTGTTTCAATCGCTTGTTGAATATACATTGTGGCCGTAGCACCCGCAGTCATCTTAAAGCAATACTTGGAACCTGCTGGAATGGTAGTAGCCTCTTGAGCGAAAGTAGTTGAGGCGGTTGCGTTTTCATACCAACGGTCTGCGGTTTGATAACCAGTAGAACTGCTTGAAGTACTGCGCTGCCATATGTCCATACCGCCGTTGATGATGGCGTTTTTGCCGGCAAAATTAGACCAGTTAATCTTGTTGGTCGAATCGGTAAGGTCTTTATTTGTCAAAGTATCTGTTGTAGCGCGACCCACCAAAGTATCAGAAGAAGTTGGAAGGGTTAAAGTCCCAGTATTGGTGATAGTTCCGATAACAGGAGCAGATGAGAATGTAGCTACGCCTGAGATCGTATGCGCGCCAGATAAAGTACCAGAAAGCGTCGCTCCGTTAATTGTCGGAGTGGTGAGGGTTGCGTTGGTTCCCAAAACATTTGCGCCAGTTCCAGTAATTGTTGAAAATCCGATGTAATCCGCGCTCCACGATGCAGCGGTGGTACCAGAAAGCAAAATACAGACATAAAGCGCAACGGTATTGGCTGGTTGAGCAAAGATAGTGTTTGCGCCAGATGATTGAACGGTTACGACACCCGTTGAGTTATTTTCAACGATAAAATACTGACCTAGGGTTAAAGTTGAAGTAACTGGCAAGACTACAGTTTGAGTTGTAGTGCCTGTAAAAAGTTGAAGCGGGGTGGATGAAGCCGTAAGGGTCGTGGTTCCCGCTGCGGTTACTGTGGTTGTATAACCCCAGTTAGGACCAGAAACACCCGTTGCGCCAGTAGCGCCAGTTGCACCTGTAACCCCAGTAGGACCCGTAGCCCCAGTTAATCCTGTCGGTCCCGTAGGTCCTGTAATGCCAGTTGCGCCAGTTGCTCCGTTGGCTCCGTTAGAACCTGAAGCACCAGTCGCGCCAGTTGCGCCGACTAATCCTGCGACTGCAAAATTCCAAATTGATTGAGCGCCAGAGCCGCTTGTCGTATCAACATTCAAAACCAAAGTGGTTGAGTTGATCGAAGTGATGACACCTTCCATCCAGTTCGTTGGCGTTACTGGGTAGATGGCGCGGATTCGTTGTCCGACAATGAAGGCACCCTGGTAGGAACCTGCCAAAGTAAATGTCTGTGATCCTGTGCCGATGGTGACACTTGTCAATGAAGCAACGCCAGAGTACCCGGTTCCAGTTGGACCAGTTGCTCCCGTCGCACCCGTAGGACCCGTTGCTCCGATTGGTCCAGTAGCGCCAGTAGCACCTATTCCAGTTGCCCCCACTGGTCCAGTTGCGCCGATAGGTCCAGTAGGTCCCGTAGCACCTGTAGCGCCTAAACCTGTAGCACCTGTCGGTCCCGTTTGCCCGATGGGTCCAGTTGGTCCAGTTGCTCCCGTAGGTCCTGTCGCGCCAGTTGCGCCGATAGGTCCAGTAGCACCAACACCCCCAGGAGTTCCATCAAGATTGATCGTCCATGAGGTATAGGTTCCGCTACCGACGGTTTGCGTTACTGATACTTGTAGTGCGCCAGTTCCAGATGTGTAGCTAGAGACAAGACCTACAAAGTAATTCGATAAATCATGCGCGACGATAACTGTTTGAGCGGTTGTGTAAGAAAGTCCCGTGCCGATAGTTAATGATTGAGTTCCCGAAACGGGAAGCGTGAGAGATGTCGTAGAAGTTGATTGATAGGTCGCGCCAGTAGCACCCGTGGCTCCAGTAGCGCCAACAGGACCAGTCGCCCCCGTAGGACCAGTTGGACCCGTTAATCCTGTCGAACCGATAGGACCTGTAGAACCTATTGGACCCGTTGCGCCCGTTTGACCTATTGGACCAGTATTGCCCGTTGCGCCTGTTGGACCAGTCTGACCGACTAAACCAGTTGCTCCCGTTAATCCTGTCGGACCTGTTGGACCCGTGGCTCCCGTAGGGCCAGTTTGACCGACAGGGCCAGTTTGACCGACAGGGCCAGTCGCACCAGTTGGACCTGTAAGACCCGGTAAACCAGCAGCCGAGACGATAACATCTGTTACAACTGGTGAAACTATGATGTCACTCAACGCGATACCTCTGCATCAATGTGGACTGTTCCCCAGCCTAAGACGATGTTTCCAGATGAACCTTGAAGTACGCAGTCATAGACATAATCGCCCGGGACTACATTTATCACGGTTGAAACTTGAACCTGTGGGCAAGTGGTTGGATTGAAGGTGATTCCGTTACCTACCGAAAGAGATAGAACTGTGGTGCTGGCGAGAGCTGCGGTTCTAAATTGCAGGATAGGTGTGTAGCCCGTGACATTAATAGGTTGAGTAGGGTCGGCGTTCTGACAATAAGAATAACCCTGATTCCATGCTTGATTTTGGCGAAATGATAGAGGGGTGGCGGCAGGTGTGAAACTAAGTGCTTGAGGAACCGCCATTGTTTACTCCTAGGGGTGTGTGACAACTAATGCAAGAAATAGCGCGACGAGTGTTTGGTGCTTGACAGTTAGGGCAGAAGATAGCCATAGATGAAAGGAAGTTAAGCGCGTTGGAGCCTTCGCTAAGTTCTGTTAGAGCAAAGACGAGAGCATCTATTCGATCGGGAGATTTTGCGGTTTTATCTGATTTATCCCACTCGCACATCTGATCTTCAAGTGCTGAGAAGTATCCGACATGGTGAACCCTGCCCTGCTCATAAAGTGCTGAAATAGGTTCTGCGCGTAGGTCTTTTCCGCGTGATGAATTGATCTTCTTAACGGGAATATCTGGTTTGACTTGGCGCATAACTGACAGAACTAAATCCCCGCCGTTATTTACCTCGGCGACGATTCGATCTGCTCTGAATAACTCATAAGCGGTAATGGCTTTTTGCGCCCATAATTCGGGCGATGCCTTGAGTGTGTCGTCTGCCAAAACATAGTAATGCCCGTCATTCGACATTCCGCAGGTGACGATACCTGTTAAGTCTGAGTCCTCACCGCTGGTAACAGCAGGGTCTACGCCTACTACAATACGAGTAAGGGGTGGAACATCGTCCAATCCGATACGAGCTGAGTCAATTCCAGCACGGTTCCATAGTGCGCCAGGATTATCGTCTAGGATCTCACCGTAAAGTTCTTGTCTGCCGAGCCTTGTCCCGCCGTAGCGAAGTTGCATTTCGGCGAGCGCAGTAGGTGAAAGGTTTGCCGCGTTATCAAAGGTTGAACCTCTAGTGACATGGGTCGTATTTTTGGCGATTAACTCTTTGATGAGTTTGGTCGGTCTAGGGGTTGTGGTAACTACCACTTGAGGATGTTCGCCAAGTCTTAGACCAAAAAGTAATTGGTCCCAGGTATCGGGCTTCTCCCATGCGGCAAGTTCATCGCACCAAGCGCCATGATGTTGCGGTCCGCGAAGTCTATCTGGTTCCTCGGCGGAAAATCCTTTGATCCGTGAACCATTCGGGAATATGTAAGATGAATTTGTGCGGTTATAGGCTTTGTCGTCGTAAATTCCGTAGCGCTTAATAACGCTGATAATGCCCGATTCACCCTCAAAACAGGTGTCTCGTATGTCAGCCGAAGTTCTTGCTACCGTCGCCCAGCGTGTTTTCTTGGTCTGAAGTGCTTTCCAGACTATCCACTCCGCGCCCGTTCTCGTCTTGCCCCAGCCCCGACCCGATTGAATCAACCAAGTCTGCCAATTCGATGTCGGTGGAAGTTGCTCCGGTCTGGCTTGCATCTCCCAAACTAATCTGCTCGCTGTCTGTATGTCTTGCGGCGTTAATTCGAGCCTCTGCGATGAGGTAAGCGAATCTTCTAACTGATTCGTCAAGTTCGCCTCCATCGGTAATCTCAGCTTGCACTTTGATAGGTGCGTCTATTCCGAGTAGTTTGGCGCGCCTTTCCTCTAATTTTAATACTGCTTCAATCGCTTTTATATCGCCAGTTGAGGCTTTATCCCATACTGATCGGAACATGGCATCTAAACGCTCTAAGGCTAATTCTCTAACTTGTTCAGCAGGTTCCCTCAGCGTTCGCTCTAAGGCTCTGGCGTAAGCATTATAAGCACTTCCTGCGCTCGCATAACCAACAGTATCGGCAATTACTTGGAATCCGTGACCCGCAGCCCTCATCTCTAGAACTTGGCGTTCCTTCTCGAACACCGCAGGGTCATTTTTGATAGGCATAGGTTTTGTAAGAATTACAGTTTCTCGATAAGAGATAAGCGCTCGTCTAGTAAGTCATCTATGGATTCTTGAATTGTTTGGCGCTTTTTCCAAGTCATTCTGTTGCCGTATTGGTCTATTTTTAGCGCGTCTGTAAGGTATCCGAGTGCTTCATCTATCTCAGCTATTGTTACTTTGTCGGACACTATAACCATTTTGGCTCCTTAAAGCCTCCAATAGTTACAACATAACATAGAATAGGTGAAATAGGTGACATAAGCAAGTTACGGATGTCTCTTGTCGTAAGCGTTCTGCAATTCATCAAGATCATAAGTCCCATCAACGCACTCTATATCGTCTTGCATAATCCAGTTAAAGATTGTGCGGTTGGTGACTTTGTAGAGAAGTGAGGCTTGGACTACTGAGATTCTAGGCTTGTAAATTGCTTTGGCGAAACCTTGTTCATAACCGTCTTGTAAGCCTTTTTGGTAGGCGCGAAAGTTCTTGTCGCTCAACGCTTAAACCGATCTACGATCGCGGGCCCTTTAAGAACTAAAATCAGAGATAGGAAAAAAACAACCCCGCAAGCAAAGAGCGCGTGAAGAAGTCTCATTTGCTCTCCAATACTCTTCCTAGAAGTCTCCATTTATCGGATGTCCAAATAGTACCGCATGACTTACATTTAATCTCGAAAGTTCGCTCTAGGTCGGCGGGATTTACTTTGAGTGTTGTTCCGCAATTTTCCCCATCATCATCCAAGGTCGGGCATTTGCCAATAATGATGTCCTCAGATTTATTGCCGAGGGTGAATTGAATCTTATGGGAGATTGAGATGATTGTCGCGGCGAGTTGATCGGCTTGCTTGTAGTTATCGTGAATCCATGATGATCTGTTAATGATGTACTGAGTAGTAAGTTCTATGCGCTTGATTTCACTCGTTCGTCGCTCAGAATTCCAAACTAATTTAGTTTCGCGCCGAATCTCCCTGATAGCCGCCTCATGTTTCATAAGAGGAATACTAATGGCTCCTGAGCGCAAATTGAGTGTTTCAAGGTTGCCGGGGATTGGTGTTGATTCTTTGGAGCCTGAAACTCTTTGCCCAGTATTCCCCCTACCAGGCAAGAGTTCAGATTCGAGTTCGTTGTATTTCTGAGGGAATTGTGCCAGTTGGTTTATGGCGTAATTCCAACAACTACCGCAAACAGTATGGGATTGTTTTTTGCGACAGTTTATGCACTTCATTTCTTTTCATGCCCCTTTTCTTTGCGCTGTGAACTTAAATGAAATGCTTTGCAGTCGTGGCAAAAGTAGATTCTAAGCCGTATAGATTTGTGAATCCGTTGGACATAGCGCCTTTCTTTATCTGCCTGTGATTTGGTTTCATAACTAACCTTTTGACACAACATTTTTACGCTTGCGAGATTTGGCAAATTCCTCGACATCTTCAAGGCGATAGTAAGTGAACTTGCCTTTCTTCTCTGCCCAAATTAATTTCCCGCGCTTATGTAATTGGTGCAGGTAATTAACTTCAATCTTCAAAATAAATGCTGTTTCTTTTGCGGTGAGCATCTACCAACCGATTTCTTCCTCTTTAGCAACCTTTTTATCGGTTAAGTGAAGAGTGACCTCAGCATTGTTGATGTTGTGCGCGATCTTGGTAACGCCGTCTTTCTCGTAGCTGGTAACTTCATAATCACCCGTTACCCTGACGAGTTGTCCCTTTGTAATTTGATCGGTGACTAATTCTGCTTGGCGACCCTTAATCTGGATGTTGTACCAGATCGTTACTCCATCAACCCACTCGCCCCTAATTTGCTTGCGTTGGTTATCTGCGATAGAGAAATTTGCTACTGCGAAATCACCGTTCTTGCCTTCAATAAACTTGAGAGTTGGCTCCTTACCAACTTTCCCCGATACCGTAATCTGCGTCATTTGTTGCCTCCTCGATAGATATGTAGTTGCCTTCGTTGTCCAACTTTACGATTGAACCGTCTGATAAGTGTAACGGATAAAGCGTTGTATCGGCGTAAGTTGGAACCATCCAGCCTTTAAGAGTTGCCTTTGCGGGGTTGAGGTGAATTGACTCCGTGCCGAGGTTATGGCATTTATGGCAGACCGCGACGAGGTTAGAGACTTCATCTTTACCGCCTCGGCTCCTAAGTTTTCTATGATGGAGCGCCAAATCGTGTGAGGGTTTTCCACATCTCTCGCAATATCCCTTTGCGCGATCTAAAACTAATTCTGCTATTTGCTTGTCCATTTTGCCTGTTCATAATAAGTAAAGGGCGGAGCTGTGTAGGGGTCTTTATTCGCCGCGATTTCCAATGCCTTCTTCATACTGACTCCCGCTTTAAGCGCACCAATTCCAAGTGAACTACCCGAGCCAATACCGTAAATACCATCAGCATCAAGGCAAACGGCAAAATCATCAGCAATATCAAAAACTTCACCGCCGATTGCAATAAGAAAAGCAAATTTAGTCTCTTCATCTTTCTCGTCCCACTTGTATTCATTTTCCTTGAACGCCAATTTCATCGAGGGTACTACTTTGGAGATGATGAAATGATACAAGTCCTCTTTGTCGGATGGCTGAGGTTTTGGCGGGGTCCAAATATGCTGGATGATGTCGCATGCAGAGGAAAGCCCGGAACCTGCAATTAAATACTGACCGCGCTCAACCACTTTCACCATTTGAGGGTGGGAGTATTTTCTACCCGCCGTCACCAATGAATCTGACCCGATCTGAACTTTTGTCGGAGTTACTTTGGCGAGAATTGTTGTCACGGTTGAATCTTAACAGAGCCGAGCGCGATTACGGAGGCTTTCGCGCTCAAGGCTCCCTATTGCTGAAACGGCATCAGCAATTTCTTGACACATACTGGACTCGTAGTCCGTTATGAAGTCACTCCCCGTTGTCGGGCTTCTTGTTCTCGAAGATGAGTGCTTCAGTAGTGATAAACATTCCCGCGATTGAGGCGGCATTGGCGAGCGCAGAACGAGTCACCTTTACGGGGTCAATGACTCCCTGCTCAATGAGGTTGCCATAGGTTTCGGTTGAGGCGTTAAAGCCTTCCTGCGCGGTGAGTTCGCGCACCTTAGCAACAACAACATCTCCCTTATGTCCCGCATTTTCAGCAATCCAGAATAAAGGTTCATCGCACGCTTTTTGGACTAAGCGAACCCCCACCGCTTTGTCGCCAAATAGACCCAAATCATTCTCTAGGGACTTTGTAGCGTGAACTAGGGCGGAACCCCCACCGACGACAATTCCCTCTTCTACGGCTGCTCTAGTGGCGTTTATGGCATCTTCTATGCGGAGTTTCTTGTCAGCTAGTTCAACCTCTGTCGCTGCGCCAACCCTAAGAACGGCAATACCGCCTGTGAGTTTAGCAATGCGATCTTGTAAGGCTTCCTTGAGTGGGATGTTGTCGGTTGCGACAATCTCTGCGCGGATTTCAGCCACACGATCTTGAACCCCATCCGAGGCGGTGTCAATGAAGGTTGTCGAATCTCGATCTACAACTACCTTTCGAGCGGTGCCGAGATTATCCAAAGTCACCTTGTCCAAAGATAGACCCGTTGCATCATCTACAACATCTGCGCCAACTACGCACGCGATGTCCTCTAGGATTTGCTTACGGCGTTCACCAAAGCCCGGCGCACGTACTGCCACGATTGGGAATCCACCTTGAACGCGGTTAATGAGAAGAAACTTAAAGGCCTCTCCGTCAATATCCTCGGCAACAATCAAAATAGGTCGGTTTGTTTGAACCACTTGGGCGAGGATTGGCTGAATAGATGCGGGGGATGTGATTTTGTTATTCACCAACAAAACTAGAGCGTTTTCGTAAACTGCTTCCATGCGCTCTTTATCGGTGACAAAATAAGGCGAAAGAAATCCCTTTTCGATTTCAATGCCCTCGGTGAATTCTAGGCTTACGCCAATCCCGCCATCCTCAACGGTGATAACCCCATCCTTGCCAATTTTGTCCATAGCCTCGGCAATAAGATTTCCCACCTCTGAATCTTGCGCTGAAATTGTGGCGATTGAGGCGATCTGTTCTTTATCTGAAATAGCGATGGATTGCTCAACAAGGTTCTTGGTGATGGCTTTTACGGCAAGATCAATTCCTACCTTGATTTCCATAGGTTGTGCGCCCGCTGCGAGGTTTTTAAGCCCCTCTTTCACCATAGCCTGTGCTAATACTGTCGCGGTGGTAGTTCCGTCACCTGCCACATCGTTGGTGCGTTCTGCGACGGTTTTAACAAGCTGTGCGCCAAGATTCTCCGCTTGATCTTCCAACTCAATCTCTCGGGCAATAGTCACGCCGTCATTAGTGATGAGCGGTGCGCCAAATTTGCGCTCAATAACTACATTTCTGCCTTTTGGTCCAAGTGTGATCTTGACCGTATCGGCTAGGGTGTTAATACCTTTTTCCATTTTAGCGCGGGATGATTCGTGATGAAGAATAGATTTAGTCAATTAGTTATCTCCAATTACTGCATAAATATCGCGGGATGAAAGGATGAGGTACTCGGTATCGCCGTCTTTAACTTTGCGACCAGAATTAGGAGCGAACAAAACAGTTTCGCCGACAAGAATTTTAACGGGGACAAGAATCCCATTTTCATAGCGACCTTCCCCGACATTAACAACAACTCCCTTATCTGGGATTTCGTCATGGAGTTGAATAAGTCCGTTGCTAGGTTCTGGCTCTTTTACCGAGACCAAGATTCGATCTTCTAAAGGTTTAATCATCTAATACCATCCGTTTCTTAAATGAAATGCTAGTGCCTTACATGCTGTTCCGTAGCGTACTTTAACATAGTGAAGCCCAAATTTAATCTGTAGGAACGGGTTAGAAGTTTTCTTTATTCCGTAATTCCCCCAAGTTGAGGGTAAAAATTGAAAGATTCCATACGCTTTAGATGAGGGGTTTTGCGCCCGATTATTCCAATGAGATTCAAGCTTAACGAGATGATCTAAACATGAGAATTCTTTGGGGGTTAATAGGGTTTTGGCAAAATTCCTTGGTTGTAGCTTGACGATAAGAAGTTTTGGCTCCAACGCTAAGGCGGGTGTGCTAAATACGATTCCTACCGAAAGTGCGGCCACTAAAAGGAATCGCGCCAAACTCTTTATTCGTCAGCCAATCCCCGATCTGCCAAAACTTCCATAAGCGACTTAAATGGTGTCATTTTTAGCCTCTTTCTGTAGGGGTTCCATAATAACATCAACTGACTCCTCTAAATCCTCTAGGGTTCCCGAATTGTCAATTATTCGGTCAAATATCCACTCGTCAAGGGCAGATTCGGATTTGTGGGAATTGGTCGCCAAAACGCCTTTACGCTCAATGCGCCACACTTCGCCAAATAACCACTTTACGGCATCGGCTTCATCGGGAAACCTTACATCTGTTAAGACTATTTTTTCGCCAGCCCTTACATCTTTCAAGGCAGCCTCAACCCAAATATCTTGCGAGAGGAGATTTCTACCGACCTCGGTTCCCATGACCTGTAAAAGTCTGCGCACCTCGGGAGTATTTTTCGCCACCTCCCATGAAAAATCATTGACATATTCGGCAAGGTGTAACCCTATTTCGGGGACAACAATCGGGTTAAGAGTTATTAGGGCTTCTTTGATCTTGTCGGCAAAAGCAATCCTTCTATAGCCGTATTTCCTTATTAATATTTCGGCTACCGTGTCTTTGCCTGTTCTGGCGTATCCAGATAATCCTATAATCATCCCTCAGCTCCAATCTGCCGGACTTCCTCATCGCTAAGGATTCGCTTAGTTAGGTTCACTTCAACTCCTTCTCGATGGCTTCAAGCGTCGGGCAAATAGAATCTTCATCATTGGTCTCACCGCAGCCATTACAAGTCCAATAACCTTCGCAACAAGAACAACCGTTGTCTGCGTAGGAAGTTGTATGAACTCCCACTACCGCTTTAAGCGCATTGCCCAAACGGCTCGAAACGGAACAAGAATCGTTTAGAGATTTAATTTCAGCCAGCAATTCATCGTGGTTCATTGGCTCGCCTTTCTTCCATCAAATCATGATGAGCCTTCTCTACTATTAATTTGTCTAGCAAGTTATTAACGCAATACTTAACTGAGTACTCGTAAGTATTACCGCAGTCTCCGCATTGCCAAGTTAATTCGTCTAGGTTCATTTCTTTCTCATTTCAGTAAAGTAGATACGGCTAAAACGGTAAAGTAGAGAAGTCATTTCTCACCCCTAGCGATAGCGGCGGCATTGCGATAAGCCGCAGTAATGTCACACCTTTGGCACGGAATGTTTGATTTATGCTTTGGGTGATTCTTTTCAGCGTAATCCTCAATCTCTCGCGCTATCTGCTCGCGGAGTTGTTTAATAGCACCAGGAGCAACTATCTCTATTCGGCGCAGTTCTGATTTGCTCACTTCATCTTCCTCGCTTCCTCAATAGCATCTTTAGTTACTTGATTAGGTTCACGCTTAGCGATAGCGGCGTATCTAGCCCTAGCCCATTCGATTCCATCTCGGACATTTTGTAAATTCACAATCTTGAAGTCACCCGTAATTGGCGAACTATCCTCAAGAATCTCCTGTGCTATCTGCTCGCCAATCTCAAACCGAAACTCACAATAGCAATAATGCGCCGTTGGTTTATCGGGGAAGTAGTAAGTGCTTTCAGTTCCACAACCCGCGCAGGGTAAATCTTTTAGGTAACTCACCTACATCACCTCCGCAATCCGTTGGAGTATGTCTGTTGCCGTCTTACAAGGAAACATAACTGAGCCGTACTTTCCGCAAGTTGAACAACACCCTTGCGAATCGCTTTCATGCCTCACCAACACATCTCGGTTGGCTAGGAGAGAGGCGGTTGATGAAACCAAAACATAAGTAGTTACATCATCTGTACCGCCTAATGGACTTAATAGCTTTCTAGCCGCTTCTACATTGCTGTCAATCCACGCCAAGTATTCGTCGGTTGTGTGTTTTGGATTAGTCATTTGAAGTCTCCTAACTGTGATTTCGCCAAAGCAAAATCGGCAATACATTTCCAAGAACAAAGGTCAGCAGTTTCGAATTGGAAACCGTGTTGCTGTTCAGTGTCCATTCGTAGATAAGCTTTATTCTCAAAATGTATGTGGGTAATGTCCTTATGGCATTGGTCGCACAATCTTGTTGTAGCCATTACTCCACCCCCATAATCGCTTTGGCTTGTGCTACTGATTCAGGGCAGGGATAAGACGCTCTGTATTCTGAATACTCGCAAACCTCACACAAATCACCCGCATATGTTTCAAGTCGCTTATGCCTCTCAAAGAACGCTTTGTGGGCGAGCAATAAGGTTAAGACAAAACCTTCAGTGTTCTTTTCTATAAGTTGCGAATCTTTAAGGAGCGCAATGGCCGCACGAGTTCTTAGAATCCCCGTTTCAATCCGTTCCTGCGCCTCTTGAACAATCTCTAGGTCGGTCATTTAGCTATCCCATCTAACTCGGTCTTGGATGTAAATTTATTAACCATCAAATCGTCAATGATTGTGTTTGGGCAATGATCTACATCCACCGTGTAAAGGTTTTTGCAATCTCCGCAACGCCAAAACAGGTTCTCCATTGCGTGAAGGATAGATTCCTTTTTTGTCATTTCAACCCCTCGCTTAGAATTATTGGGTTACGGAGTTCATCCCAGCTATGAGCCAAGCCATCTCTGCCAAACCAGCGTTTAGCGCCAGCCTTATTGGGAATTTGAACATTGACAAGGACAAATGGCTCAGGAGTTTCCGAATCAGGACAAGAACAAATAGCCATCCAAATCGCTTCTAGTGCCGTTTTCATTAGAACAACCCAATCTGATTTAATTCACTTACAACCCAGACAATACACTCATTGCCGTTAATGTTTTGGCGAGTTTTGCCCGAGTCATAAATAAGTTCGTCTTTGATAAGGGATAAGCGTGCTGGGCGAAGCGTATCTCCAGACATTTTCAGGTGCACTTGAATTTCTTGATCTGTCGCGCCGTATTCCTGCTTGTCTAAGATGTATTGGTAAATTTTAGCTTTGTTGGAGCCAACTTTGGGCAGAGATTTTTCCAGCGCAGCTAGGGATGTGGGCCTCACCTCAACCCTGCTTTTTCATTAAGTGATGCAAGTGCTTGATTTGTTAGTCGCGCCAAATGTTCCATGAACTCAATCGCGTTCGCCTCATAAACGATTTTATTTCCGCCCTCAATAAATATAAGGGTCGGAGTGAAGTCTTGTTTCCAAATTACCAGCGCATCTGCTTTTTCGCCAGTAACTAAATTTATTAGCCCTGTTGTCTCTTGCAGTACGCCTAGTTTTTCTGCCGTGCGTCGGTTTTTTCTATTTAGTACCATCTAAATCTCCTTCTTCGATTTTGAGTATGAAATAAAAAATTACTATGATAAGAATTAAGCCTAGACCTAAAAAAGCAAGCATCACCAATAATCCTCTCTCATTTGATCGTGGAGAGAATCATCGCCGCCCATATGATCGGCGCGGTCACAAGTTCCCTTTGGGCAATCTTCACAATCGGGTTCTTCGTGCCATAAATCACAATCACCTGAAATGCAATCAAAACACTTAGAGGGGTCAATTTGGGAATATCCCGAAATCATAATAACTCGCCCCATGTATTTATGAGGGAATAAATCGCGCTTGACTAAAGCTTTAGCGCGGTTATAAACATCTGGGATGATTGGCTTGAGAATTTCAACTGTCATTTGGTGCCTCCGTTTATTAGAAGTGCCGTTCACTTCCAATACGACAAAATTAGCACATCCCTTACAGATTACAAGGATATTTTGATAACAGTTTTGTTATGAATTAGAGGTGTTTAATCTCAATATCTACGCCAAAAATATCGGCGTATTTCTTGGTCGCCACAATTTCGACAATCTGAGCATCGTCAATAAAAGCGATTCCCGTCAGCGCATCTCCGACATTTCTTACATATTTGTCAAGATCGGGAGCGACTGTTGGCATATCTCGTTTAACAGTTTTTGGTCGGCGAACCCTAAAGTGCATAGTGATGCTTATCGGGCCATTATGAGGAGTGAGGTTTTGGGCGGCTTCGACAATCATCGCCCGCCACGCCATTAACTCTTTGGCTTTATTGTGGACGATATGCCCGTTAAAGACCCGCATTGAGCCTTGCGGGACCGGCACTCCATCAACCGAAAACTTAAAGGTCAATCGTAGCTAGTTCCTCGTGCGTGAAGAATTTACTCCGCTTTTCGCCGAAAGAATCCTGTAAGTGAAGTTCTCTGCCAAAAGCCTCATCATCTATCTGGATGATGTTCCAGTTTCGACCCTGAAAGAGAAATACATCACCCACTTCTAACTGCTTAATTTTGCAGATCATAAGTTCCTCCTGTAACTCTTACAGTAATTGTGACATAAACTACCGACAAGCGCTCGCTAGGATACCCCAGAATCGGCTTTAATTGCCCCTCTAAGGGCTTTAATATGGTCGGGCATAGGAACGGACTGGGTTCTTAGTAATTCGGTCTCTAAAGGGTTGTAGCGGGGCGGTATTTGGGTGGGGGTTTTGTCGGGTAGTTGAGTTTGGGCGATCATAAGGGTTGCTGTTGATAAAGGCTTGCCCGATTTAGCTACTAAGGGGATTAACTCTGTAAGTCTCTCCTCGGTGTTTTGAGCGAGAAGAGCTTTAATCTGACCGCCCAATTGCTTACCCGTTGGCTTAATGCTGCCTTTGGGTAGGTTTTCGAGATAAAGCGAGACAAGTTTCTGCGCCGAGGTTTTCTCGGCGGGGATTAGGTTATTCTTCTTCGGTTCTTCTAAAGGAGTCGGGTTTTCCGAAGTTGGTTTATCCGAAGTTGGAAAACCCGACTTCGGTTCATCATAGACAACGCTCATAGTCTCAAATTGACCCTTTTCGTTGTGGCGTTTGTAGGTGATTATGTAGCCCAAATCCCGTAATTCTTTGAGTCCCGAAAGAATGGCATCTCGCCCATCGGGTCCAGAAGCGGCTAAAGCTTTGGCATCAACCCGCCAATTATCGGGACGGCTCAAAAGTTCCAACAAAATCCCTCTCGCCTTGTATGAGAGTCTATTATCCCTAATAACTGCGTTTGAATATGTGGCGTAATGTGAATCTGGTCTAGGTGATCGAACTATGCTCAAGCGTGCCTCTTTGCTTCTAATCGTTGAAGTTTCGCCCATGCTTTTTTAGCGGGCGGGTAATTCATTCCTGATATTCCGGGCATAAGAATTTTTGCCGTAGCCATCTCTAATTGAAATCGCAAGTTACCACATTGACCTTCTTCACTTTATCTCCTCAACAGATTTAATCGCCACATTAAAAACACTATCTACCCAGCTAGCGAAAGTTCCATCCTCTAAGTGTTGGACATCTAACCACTCTTCGCGTGCTTTGTTGAGTTGAAGGATGGTATGATATTTGAGCGATCCCTTAAATTCTTTGGTGGCAGTTCTTAACTTAAAAGGGTAGCCCGCGATCAATTTCTCCTGTTCGGCGCGTGAATCTAAAAGTGACTTATTCGCCACTTGAGTTTTTTGAAGAGAGTCTTTGAGGGTGGATATTTCCTTGTTAAGTTCAGCAATTTTGCCGAAAGAAATCTCCTTCTTATAGGTCTCTTCAATAAGTTCTAGGTGTCGGCAGTTTCTTTTTTTGCCAGCGCAGCGAAACTCATGCTCGAATTGAAACGCCTTAACAGCCTCTTCAAATATGCTAGGCATGAATCTCCCCTGGTAGAACCTCAGAGAAATCTACACCAAATCTTTCAAGATCACGCTTCAATGGGCCCATGAATTTGCCGTTGTAGTTTTTGGCGAGGATTTGTCGGCGCTCATTTCCAGAGACCCCGCCCATCATTCCATATTCCTCGCCTGTCTGATAGGTGATTTCTAAACACTCTTTTCTAAGGGGGCATGAGAAGCAAATTGCTCTCACTTGAGTAAATTCAAGCCCTTTATGTCTTAGAGTGTCGTCCTCCATAAAAAATAGATTTGTTTTAAGTCCTCGGCACTTAGCTTTACCTGAATAAAGCGGGGAGCGATCTATAAACTTCCCCCTAATTGCTTGGTGTAGTTCGTCGGCATCATAAAAAATGTCAAAGCCTTCATTGTAGCGCGTGACATTGTTTTCTTTAATAGCCCTATGAATTGTGCGTTCTGTGACTTCGTATCTGATGACCGCGTTCTCTACGGTTATTTTCCCGGGCATACATCTCCCCAATATGAGCAGTAACTCTGACAGAAATATGCAGCACTTCTTTCGGGTGCTGGAGCCTCTGTCATACTTTTAATTTCAGATACCCACGCCTTAGCCTCCTCGACTAGTTGCGGGTTGTAATCATCCTCCCAATACACGATGTCATTCATCTTGCCATCTCTAGGAATAAATACCAACCCCACTTTTTTAACAGGGTGAGATTGGGCTATGAGAGAGGCGTAGATATTGACTTGAATCTTTTGTTGTTTTGTAGGAAGTCCACCTTTGGTGATTTTCGCCAAAGTAACAGTTTTCCAGTCATAGACAGTTTCGGCAGATTTGGAGTAGAAATCAACATGACCCTTAAAAAATTCATCTTGAAATTCGCCCTCAATAATGAAGTCCCCAAATGTGTCGTACTTGGTAAGAGCCTCAGCTACGGAGTTATGAATTGCGGTTCCCATAATTGCTGCCAAACTTTCAGTGTTCTCATTGACTTTTGGCGAACCGTTGAGGAAGTGCCACGCCTGAGCGCGACACCCCCCCACCTGAGATGCCCCAAGTTCTAACTGCTTGGAGCGTTCCCTATCCCCATCGGCTTCCCTCAAAGCCGTTGAAAGGGTTTTGAGAATATCCATTATGCGTTCATCTCCGTTCTCACGGATACCGAAATGGTGCGAGCAATATCTACTTGAGTGCGAAGTTTATTAGCCAACGCACGGGTTGATTTTACGCGAGCCTCAATACCTGCCAAATCTAAATGCAAGGATTGATTTTCAAGTAGCGCGGTATCTTCCCTGCCTTGCGCGGTTAGCTTCGCTTCAGCAAGGTTAATTCTTGATCGAGCCATAGCAATTTCATATTTGGCTTTAGATGTGTGGTAAGAGTTTTCGGCGTTTACCAAATCCTCATGGCATTGCTCTATCTCTTTGGATAGTTCGTAAAGGCGAGCTTCTACCTTTTGGGGGGTAATCATTGGATGCGGCCCGCGCCGATTCTGCCCGCCAAATAAATCATTCCCGCAAAGAACGCTGTCCAAAATAGAAACCTGACAACGCTACGGATGCGGTAATAACGAGGCGAGTGGGGTGGGAAGTGTATGGGAGTGAATTGAAGTGAATCGTGCATTTAGTTGCTACTCCTTAACTCAGCTAAACGCTTTTCCAATTCTTCAATTTCTAATTCTTTTTCGGTTTTAACTGGCTCGGCCGGCTTCCAAGAGTCAATGCGCTTTTGAAGTAATGGCACCAACGCCTCGTATTCAGCGACTTGTTGCTCGGTTAAATTGCGTGTGCGGACTTTCGGCAGCAACTCGTCAATCGTTCCCGACCAGCATCCGATGTTTATTTGGTGACCTTTTCCCGTGCGGTGAAGCGTGATGAAGTAACCGTTTGCAATAGGAGACGCAAAGAATAAATTTTCAAATTTTTTGACCTGCGCATTGCCAGAGACCCGCGCATTGCCAGAGACCCGCGCATTGCCATAGACCTGCGCATTGCCAGAGACCTGCGCATCGCCATAGACCTGCGCATTGCCATAGACCTGCGCATTGCCATAGACCTGCGCATCGCCATAGACCCACGCATCGCCATAGACCTGCGCATTGCCATAGACCCGCGCATTGCCAGAGACCCACGCATTGCCATAGACCCACGCATTGCCAGAGACCTGCGCATTGCCAGAGACCTGCGCATCGCCATAGACCTGCGCATTGCCAGAGACCCACGCATCGCCATAGACCTGCGCATTGCCATAGACCCGCGCATTGCCAGAGACCCACGCATCGCCATAGACCTGCGCATTGCCATAGACCCACGCATAGCCATAGACCTGCGCATCGCCAGAGACCCACGCATCGCCATCTTGCGAAAGGTTTAACTCTGATTGAACCCAACCACCAAGATCGCCTTTCTTGATTCCAAATCGTGCAATGTCTTGAAGTGCGCGGATTTGGAATACTTTGTGACCGAAAGCATTGGTCTTTGAATTTTCTGATAGTTCGTATTTCTTGATTTCTTTTGCCATTTACTTTTTCTCCAATTCTGATTTGCGTGCGTTGATAATTGAATTAACGCTCTTCCCATTTACATTGATATTAAGAAGCCCGGCATCCA
>Ga0214238_1000039_pt1 | contig 49049 bp, 72 predicted proteins | sample TroBogypolimnion_20_FD_153076 | JGI IMG/M metagenome (GOLD analysis project Ga0214238, IMG submission 153076) | Freshwater microbial communities from Trout Bog Lake, WI - 05AUG2008 hypolimnion | ecosystem: Environmental > Aquatic > Freshwater > Lake > Hypolimnion/Profundal zone | place: Trout... | reverse complement strand
GAACGATACAACCCTTCAGGTCATCTCACGTCAAGAGTATATGCAACAGGGCTATAAACCCTCTTCTGGCACTCCTAATCAGGTCTATTACGACCCACAGTTAGGTAATGGCGTACTGTATGTATTTAATAACCCAAATGCTGCAGGATGGACTATCCACCTACAAGTACAACAACCTATTTCAGACATCCTAACCCCTACTTCAATCCCTCAGTTTCCATCTGAATGGTTCAATACATTGAAGTTTGGCTTGGCTGACCAGTTAGCTCTTGAGTATGGTGTTCCTGCACAAGTACGTGCTGAACTAGCTCAACGTGCTGCTAAGTATGAAGAAGTAATGACTGATTGGAGCCAAGAAGAGGCTTCTACTTCTTTCCAACCTGATTATAGATTTAGGGGTTAATTATGGCAATTAGCCGTATACCTCTCGCTCATAACATTGGTAGTCGTGATGGAACTTTAAACAAGGATTCAAAGCTAGGCAATGCGATTATTGAAGTAGAGAAAAAAGAGTCTATTGCAGCCGTTAAACGCCCAGGACTCAAAACCTATCAGACTCTAACCGCAGGAGAAGGACTTGGTATCTTTGCCGCTGGTACTCACTTACTTACTATTATTGGAACTACCTTCTATGACAATGGAGTGGCTAATGCTACCCCTGTTGATGGCACGGGGTCATACGACTTTATTTACTCGGTAGACCAAACTCAAGTCTTTTTTAAGAATGCCAATCATGGGTATGTCTATACCATTGCAACAAGCACCATTTTAGATTTACAAGGCACCATTACGACGCAAAATGGTACTACTGTATCAGGTACCCCCGTAGTAACATTATCTGCATCTAATCCTGCAATTCAGGTTGGACAGATTGTGACAGGGACAGGAGTTCCCCTTGGCACTTATGTTTTAACTATATTTGGTACTGCCTTAACTTTAAGTCAAAATGCTACAGCTTCTGGAACCGTTAGTCTTACCTTTACTACCTCTTATCCTGCTACTACTGTACCAGGTGCGGTGTTTGTGGATGGGTATTATGTTGTTGGGACTCCTGAAGGGTTACTTTATAACTCTAACGTAGAAGACCCTACAACTTGGCAAGCAATTAACTACATTGGTGTAGTGTCCTCTGCCGACCCATTATTGGCTATTGGTAGGACAATTAACTACATTGTTACATTTGGTTCATTCCATATTGAGTTCTTTTATGACGCAGGAAGCTCTCCTGGTAGTCCATTTTTACCGTACCAAAACTCAGTAATCAAATTTGGTGTAGCAGCAAAGTCTTCAGTAGTGCAAATGGACAATACCCTTGTTTGGATGTCTACAAGCTACCAAAAGGGCTTCCAAATAATGACAATGGCTGGTCAATCAGCACAAGTCATTTCTAACCAATATATTGAAAGAATTATCAATAACTGTAATCCTGCATCTGCTTATGCCTTTAGCATTAAGACTTCAGGACATTCACTATACGTATTAACCCTTAGAGACTTAGGGTATACCCTAGTATATGACTTTGCTCAAAATGGTTGGACATATTGGACTTCTACTGAAAACAACGTAGAAGGCTACTTTAAAGGGCAGTATTACACCAAGTATCAAAACATGGATTTACTCCAACATGAGACTAACGGTAAAGTCTATGAGTTTGACCCAAATACCTATCAAGACGATGGTAATCCAATTGCGGTATTAGCTCGTACTCCATTAGTAGATGGTGGCGATAATCTACGTAAGTTTTGGAGAAGCGTTCAGGTAGTAGGCGATAAGATTGATTCTTATGCCCTGTTACGCTATACCAGTGATGATTACCAAACCTATTCTGCGTGGCAGAACGTCAATCTTAATACCGCTAAATCCGAAGTCCATAGACTAGGGCAGGGCCGTAGAAGAGCGTTTGACTTACTTCACCAAGATAATGTACCCTTGAGACTCGAATATTTTGAAGTGGATGTCGAAAAGGGGGATTCATGATTGAGTATAAAGAAGAGACTTATAGCCAAGTAATTGACGAAATTAAGCCTTTATTAGAAGACCATTGGGAAGAGATAGCCTTAAATAAAGAGGTTATCAAACTTAACCCAAACTATGAAATGTATGAAAAACTGTGCAATGCTGGGGTAATGAAAATTATTACCGCTAGAAATGACGGTAAATTGATAGGTTATTGTATTTGCATTATTAACTACAACTTGCACTATAAAGATAGTCTAACAGCTACAAATGATATATTTTTTATATCTAAAGATTATCGAAAAGGCTCAACAGGGGTAAAATTGTTCATTAAGAACGAGGAAATCCTAAAGAGCTATGGTGTTCAGCGTTTAGTAATGAATACTAAGGTACACCAAGATGTTGGTGCAATATTTGAGCGTTTAGGATACAAACAGACTGAACGTGTGTTTGGTAAATTAATAGGATAGAATCATGGCAGAATCAACCGCAGCAATTGGAGGGGCAATATTTGGAGGAGGCGAAGCAGCAGCAGCCGTAGCATCAGGTGCTATGACTGTTGAAGAGGCTTTAGCTGCAGGTGCCTCAGCCACAGACCTTATTTCAGCAGGAGCAACTGGAGAACAATTACTTCAAGCTGGACTAACTGCAGAGCAAATTGCACAAGCTGGCGGTACTGCCGCTCAATTAGAAGGTGCTGCCTCAGCCGCTGAATCTATCCCATTCCAACTTGCTGATGGTTCAATGGGTTCTATTCAAGGTGGAAACATCCTTGACGCTGCAGGTAACATTGTTGCTAAAGGTGGAGTAGGAACTACATTAGGCGACTTGGCTGGATACGCCAAGACTGGTGCTCAATTAATAGGCGGTATTGGACAATTAGGACAAGCTGCATCATTGTTGGGTGGTGGTGGAAAAACTAAGCCAGGTGTAGCAGACCCATACGCAGCATACCGTTCACAAGCAGCGTCCCAGTTACAGAACTTACTGGCAAACCCAAATACCATTACTTCCACTCCTGGATACCAGTTTAACCTTCAACAAGGCTTACAGGCTCAACAGGCTCAACAAGCTGCACAGGGTCGTTTAGTATCAGGTGGTGGATTGTTACAAGCTCAACAGTTTGGTCAACAATATGCTACTTCTAGCCTACAACAACAACAAAACTTATTAGCCACATTATCAGGTGCTAATCAAGCTCCTGCAGGTGCAGCACAAGCTCAACAAGGTATTAACTTTGGTCAAGCAGGTCTAGGTGCGTTGGGATTACAACAGTTAGCTGGTGGTGCAGCAAACGTACTAAACCCATTACAAACACTCTATTCCCAATACAATCAATCATCTCCTTCGGTGAGTTAATATGGCAAGTCTTTCAGAATTAGCTAATGTATTGCAAACAAGCCCTGCTCAAGCATTTAGGCAGGAAGATATTGCATCGCAACAATATCAATTGCAATCACAAGGATTAAAAGAAGTTCAGGCAGAACAAGCCGCTGAAGCTAAAGGCCTTCCAGCAATGGCTGGTGGTATTGGTGCTGTAGGTGGACAACCACAAGCATTAGGACAAATGGCTGTAGACCCATTTGGCGGTAAATTTAATTTAAAAACTGCAGATGGTGAAGAAACTCTTGCTGGTCAAGCATCAACATATTTGCAAAAAGCCAATACAGAACAACAACTGTTTAATAAAGCTCAACAAAGAGCAAAGATTGCTGGATTGACTGGCGATGTAAACGCTCAAAGCAAAGCAATGGAAGAAGCTCGTCGTGCTGATGCCGCAATGACGGAAGCTAAAAATAAAGCCGCCACCTTTAAACAAGAAGGAACGGATGCTCTTGTATACAATGCTACGTTAGCTAAAAGCCAAGCAGAATATGATGCAAAAGTTAAAGCGGCTATGGAAAGGGCTGGCCTTAAAAATAGACCTTCTTGGTTGCCTGAAAAATGGTCTCCTGATTTAAAAGATGAAATATTGCCTCGTGCTTCTCAAAAAACTGCAGAAACTATCCAAACTCGTATTGATAGACAAAATGAAGAATTGCGTAGACAAGAAGACCAAAAATTTCAACGCAATAGAGAATATGCCCGTGAAAAAGAAATGACTGGTATTTTAGGTGCTATTGTTGGTAAAGAATATGCAGACGTTAAAGGTCAGGTTGAAGGTTTAAGAGCATTTTTACCAGACGATAGGATTAAAAGGTTGTCTGGTAAAGAGATTCCAAAAGTTTCATCAACTGTTCAATCTATTAGAGCAACAAGTGAACTTGCTGATTTGGTTGAAAAGCACCCACAATCAACTGGTGTTCCAGCGCAAATTATCAATTCATTTGAAAGATATTTACCTTCTCGTTACGAAAAAGATGAAGAAGGTGCTGTTAATGAATCCAAGATTCTTAACGATGTTGAAAAGTCTATGAAGGCAAAAAATGCTTCCCAAGATGAAATAAACTGGTCAAGAGCAATTGCCAAAAAAGTTTTGGACGTTGTTAATGAAAGAGCATTAGCAGCATCTGGAGGAGGTAGATTATTAATTTCAGAATTGAATCGTCAAGCTGAAGTATTAAAATCTTCTGGACTTACTCCAGAATCTGCTCCATTTGTTTATAGAGAATTGGCTAGAGGAGACCTTGATAAACTTCAATCTAGGTATGGTATTAAACCTGAAGAAATCAAAGGAATGGACATTAAGAAATCAGAAGAAGTAAAACCTGCTGAATCTAAAGCTCCAGATATTAAAGGTCAAGCAACAACAGCATTTGGTTCTTATGAGCCAGAAAAATATGAATATGGCATTAATCCTGCAACTGGTAAATTTGCTAGACGACCAAAAGGACAATAATAATGGCTCAATGGGAAGATGCTCCATCTGCTTCGGTAACAGTCTCTCCTGCTGGTGATAATTGGGAAGAGGCTCCAGAGCCATCAATGTTGCAAAAGGCTGGTAAAGCCATTGGTGATGTATCTGAAAAAGTATTGAAACAAGGTGGTATTGTTGATATTAAATCTCTATTAACAAGACCACAGGCATTAACCACAGACCTTACAAAAAAATTGGATGAGGCAAGCGGTGGGAAAATGTATGAGCCAGTTGCTCCAATACAAAAACCTATGGGGCAACGTGCCAGTGAATTAGGAGTATCTACTGGAGTAGGTGCTGCAATTGGATACGGACTTCCAAAAGTATTACAAAAAGCCCCTAATGCTTATATTAAAGCACTTGGCTATAGTATGGAAGCTGTACCAGCCATTCCTCGTGCAATGGGCGGTGCCGCTGGTAGTGCATTGCAATACCTTACTGGAGCATATGGAGAAGAAACTGGTCAACCACCTGCAGTAACATTACCATTACAAGCTCTTTCTGGGTTGACTGGTGATATTGTTGGTCAGAAATTATCTCAATCTGTATTAGCACTTGGTAAATCTACATTTGCCGCATTACAAGGCCGTGGTGCTACTGCACTTGCACAATTAGGTGGAACATTAGGTCAAACTCCAGAGCAACGTACTGCTCAAGCTATGTTTAGGCAAAAACAAGCATTTGGTCAACCAACAGAAATGGTTGAAGGAGAGGTTGGTAAAAAATTCCAATCACAAACTCAAGAAGAATTAAAACAAAAATTTGGGTATGGCAAGCCTACTGAAGTGTTGGCTCCTGAAACTGGTCGTGAATTAATGGTTCCAGGAACAGATATGAGCGTACCAGGCGTTGGTATTAAGCCTTCAACATTAAAGCCTACTGGTGAAACGATAACAAAAGAATTACCTAAAGACCCAATCACTAAAAAAGAAGTTCCTGTATCCACTGCATTGCGTGATGAATTTTATTCTAATGTTAATAAAACAACTGTAAAAATGAGACCTGAAGATAGATTTTCTTCTAGTCCAGAATACAAAAAGTTCTTATCTGATTTACAGCCAATTCTTGCTAAAGGACGTGATGCTGGCGGAATAAGCAATACAGATTTAAGAGGTTTAAAACAAGCTCTTGAAACTGATATGGGTAGTATTGCTTCAAGAAGACAATATGCTCAAACTGTAGATGACCTTATTAGAAAATGGCAACCAAAAATTGGTGCTACTGGAGAAGCTGCAGTTGATGCTGCAACGGCTAAAAATATCAGAACAGATTTGCGTGAAGCATTTTCTCAATGGGCAGAAAAGAATAATTTAGGCACTCCTGAAAAAGCATATCGTGAAGCATTTAGAGCAGAGAAAACTGCTGAAGCTAAAGACAAGATTCCTTATATTATTTCTCAGTACGGAAAAACTGGAGAAGCCAAGAAAATGGCACTTCAAATTTCTAAAGACCCATACCTTAAACCTGTTTTAGATAAAGCTATTCAACAAAGATTAGCCAACACTAATGTTGGTGAAATTAAAACAGAGTTTAAAAGAATGGATAAACTTCTTGAAGCATCTGGTTTAGCAACTCCAAAAGAGTTAGATAAATACAGAAAAATTGTTAAGCAAATTGACAAACTTCAAAAAGAAGGTGGAAATTCAGAGCCATTAGAGCGTAGATTGAAAACACAATTATTACGAACTTTTGCATTGTATACTGGCGGTAAAGTAACTGTTGAATCATATAAAGGACAATAATATGCCACTTAAATCAGGTTCATCACAAAAGACTATTTCATCTAACATCTCCAAAGAGGTGAAGGCTGGTCGTCCACAGAAGCAAGCAGTTGCTATTGCTCTTTCTAAAGCTAGAGCAGGTAAGCCACCTTCAGGCAAGACTAGAAAGAAAATGAAATAATGCGCATATTATTGCTTGACCCTGCAGGAGCATTGGTTGACTTTGGTATTCGTTGTCTTGCTGAAGGACACGAAGTAAAACAATGGGTGCGTCCACACGGTCAGGAGCGTTCTAAGATTGGTCGTGGATTGATTGACCAAGTACAGAACTGGCAAATCCATGCCAGACAAGCAGACCTCATCGTATTATCGGATAACGCTTTTGAAATGCGTGAACTAGAAAAGTTCCATGAAGAGGGTTACCCAATTATCGGTACCAATATGCTTGGTGCAAAACTAGAACTAGACCGTGATTATGGTCAAGACATTATGAAGAAGGCTGGATTATCAGTTATTCCTTCATTTGAATTTAAGGACTACAACAGTGCTATCGACTTTGTTAAAGCTAATCCCAAACGATACGTCTCTAAACCCAGTGGTGATGCAGACAAGGCTCTATCTTATGTATCTAAATCAGCGGCAGATATGGTCTTCATGCTTCAACGATGGAAAGAAACTGGTAAACGACGTGATTTCATCCTACAAGAGTTTGTCCCAGGAATAGAGTTCGGAGTAGGTGCTTGGATAGGCCCTAATGGATTTGGTAAGAACATCCTAGAAGGCTTTGAGCATAAGAAGCTCATGTCAGGTAACTATGGCTGTAATACAGGTGAACAGGGAACTGTCATTAAGTATTACACCGAGTCCAACCTATTCAATGACACCCTCAAACGCTTTGAAGACTACCTATGCTATATCGGACATACTGGATATGTAGACTTGGCATTCATTATTGATGAAAAAGGTGAGCCACGCCCATTAGAGTGGACTATGCGTAAAGGATGGCCTTTATTTAACATTCAGCAAGCCCTCCATAAGGGGTCTGTTGTAGATTGGATGTGTGACCTATTAGATGGCAAAGATACTCTCAAAGTTAGCTACGACACTGCTACTGGCATTGTTATCCCTATTGGGGATTACCCTAGGTCTAAGACTACGGGGCGTGACCATACAGGATTTCCTATCTATGGTCTTCCAGATGAATTAACAAAAGATTATGCCTTATGTGAGGTCATGGTTGGCAATGCCCCTCAGAACGACGAAAACGGGGTTGTAGAGCGTCCTTGCTTAGTGACGGCAGGTGACTATGTACTCGTTGCAAACGGGGTAGGAAAGACCGTTAAACAAGCCTGTGAACGTGCCTATAAAAACGTCAAGAAAATTGAGATTCCTGACTGTATTAACGTAAGGGATGACATTGGTGAGGGTATGGAGCATCAAATCCCCGCTTTACAGAAGTATGGATATGCTGAGAATTGGTGCTATGACGAAATGGAAGAGGATGAGTAATGCCAATCAAGATGCTTCCTCCCCCTCCTCCAACCAATCAAGCATTAGATACTAGACAATTTAGGGATTGGTTTTATACCATTTTTTCTCAAACCAATGGTAATTTAGACCAGCTAGGAACAATGGCTTATCAAAATTATGATAATGTCAATATTACAGGCGGTAACGTTGCCAATACAAATTTATCAAATATTCAAACTCCAGGATTAACTGGATATTTATACGGTCATAACACAGGGCCAGTTACAGCCTCTACTACTATTCCTTATTCAGCAATTACAGGCACACCAACTGGGTTATCTGTCACAATTACTACAGCTAAATTAACTTCTGGCGGCACCAACGGAAGCATGACATTTACCAACGGCATACTAACTGCACAAACCCAAGCTACCTAATCATGTCAAATACTCAATTACCATTAACCGACGAACAACTTGAGGAGCTTGTAGAAAGAGTTACCGAAAAAGTTATTAAGAATTTTTATACCTCCGTAGGCGAATCTGTTGTTAAACGGATTACCAAACTCATTGGCTTTGCTGCTGTTGCACTATTAATGTGGGCTGCAGGTACAGGACACTTTCCAATAAAATGAACGAACAAATTGAATCCGCAAAAGAAGTAGCTGGTAAATCCATTGGTCAACATGGATTGGCTTACATTACAGCAATTATTGTTATTAGCGTTGCCGCTAGTATATTTTTAGACGCTTCTAAAATTGCCGCAGTTATTGGTATGGCTGGTGGTGCAATTATGGCTATTATCAATATGATGAACGCTGTATCAGGTACAACTGAAAAAGAAGAAAAGCCTGAGTTTGCCGTTATTCAAAATTTAATTGAAAAACTAGACCATTTGGCAGATAAAGAACCCCCAATGTCAGTTACTGTAGATGGCGATAAAGTCACAATAACCAAAGGTTCAGATACCATTACAACAAAAAAATGAAACAGATATTCCAACACCTTTTAACTGGTAAAGATAATGAAACTTATGACATTGGTCGAGTAACTTGGTTTCTTGGTTTTATTGCTGTTATCGTAATTGCGGCTTTTGAAGTAATGCACACTACTGTTAGCCTTAGAGAACTTGCTGAAGCATTAGGCATTGTGTCTGGTGCAGGTGGTGCTTCTGTAATGATGAAAAAAGATGCGGAGCCACAATAATGTTCCCTTTATCGGTTATTAATTATGTCAAAATTGGATTGGTTGCTTTGGTACTTTGTGGGTGCGTGTATCTTGGCTATAGCTTTGAGCATTCACGATTTATGGCATATCAGGAGCGTGTTGAAGCAGCAGGAAAAGCGCAAGAAGCAAAGAATGAACAAATCCTCAAGGAACAACAAGTAACAACGGAGAGAATTACCAATGATTACAAGAATAGTATTGCTCGCATTCATACTTACTATGGTGGGTTGCACGTCAACGCCAGTAGCAGTGCAATGTCCATCACCAGCACAGCCGTCCCCTTCGTTGATGGAACGCCCTCCGACCCACAATTTGTTGAAAAATGTGCAATGACGACTCAGCAACTTGAGTCACTTCAAGAGTGGATTCGAGAACAAGTGGGTATCAAATAGTCAAGCCACCGAGAGGGTATGCTTAATCTAGTTGTTTTGTGGCTTTCCAACTAGACCATCAACGAATCGGGAGTCGAGAGGCTGTCCCCTCACTTTTTAGCAGTCTTAGCGGACTCTTTGAATGCTTTAGCAGTAGGAGCACCTTTAGTTCCAGGCTTTCTCATCTTCTCGCCTGAACCAGCCTTGATACGTTTTTGTTTAGCATGAATGTTTGCGTACAAACCAGGTTTAGTTGCCATATTATTCCGCCATTTCTAAAGATTTAATTCTAACTTCAGTTACCCGTTTAGTCCAACCTTTGCCAAATACAGGGAAAGTCTTGAGTGTCTCTAGGAATGCTTGACGCTTATCCGAAAACTCATTAATCATTGTTACTGTATTCATTTGATTTATAGCAGTAACAGTATTATTGCCGATTGCACCATCAGCAAAAACACCCACAATTTCTTGGATAAACTTGGTTGCACGGCCAACACCACTATTGATAGCACAATCAAAAAGGCAATAGTCAAGTCCCGAAGGAAGAGCATCTCCGTGTATGGCATCCCAATAGTTCCTTTTATAAAGTGGCTTAACGTCTTCTTTTGTCAGATTGCGTATATCTTCTTTTGAAACTTCATGCCCTATGTATTGTTCCCATACAGCTTTAGTACATCCCCAGTTAGTAGCACCTCCAGGGTCGGCAGGATTATCAACGTAGCCTCCCTCGTTGACAATAACTAGGTCAAAGCATTTATCCCAATTACGGTTCACGATAGTACCTCATTTCTTTTTCCTTTTCTTGATTGGGAATTCAGGCTCAAGAGTGACTTCATCTTCATCGGGTCTAACCTTGTATTCATCAATTGCTTTGGTAAGCATAGCAACAAGCCCCCATTGGACAAGTGTTTCAAGCCCTTCTTTATCGAAATCGACTTGAGCATTGGCTGAACCATCTTTGTTTTCCTTAATGATTTTGACTTTAATATCCATATTAGACCTTTATTACCTCTCCTCGAAAGAACACCAATCCATCATCCTCACTAATGACTTGTACAAGTTCTGGCGGCATAAGTTCTCCATCACGGAATGTAAGTACTGCGAATCCTGAACGCCAATTGACGGGCGAGTCTTCCGTGTAGATGTACTTGTCTCCTCCAATTGCCGACATTGTTCCTGTGTCAACGCCATATCTGTCACCATTATAGTCAGTCCACGGAGTCACTTTCAAGGAATGTAGATGACCTGTAACCATACTTACCCCCGATTTAAGGGTGTTGTTAAATACACCATGTTGACCATTATGCCAACGGTGCTTAATCATACAAGTGTTGTTAACCATCAATGACCAACTGTATGTCCATCCAGGTAAATGGTCGGCTAGTGCCATACCAGGTACGCCCTCATACTGCCCTAATACATTAGATAATTTGCCATCAAAGCGTAGGTCGTGATTACCAATGGTGCGGTGCATAAATGCTCCTGCAGGTCTAACCTTCTCAATATCACCTAGACGAGCCTGTACTTCTTCCAATTCTTCCTTCACAGTTGGGGCTTTATCCCACCCAATCCTATTGTGCTGGCTAATCGTGGCATTATCCATAATGTCACCGTTAAGAACTATTCCCTGTGGTTTTAAACGTGTAATTAAATGTACAAATGCTCTATGGGCGGTACTGACATATCCAGGCCAGTAGTGGCAATCAGAACCCACAACAATCGTTCCATTTTCCATAGAAAGATTGGTGCGGACTTTGTTCTCAGGAATAGTTAATCTAGGAGTGCCATATTCTTTTGCTTCTAATTTAATGTTGTATTTCTTTTCTATTCGCTTTCGTCGCCCCATTGTCGCTCGGACATCAATCTCTAATATTTTTGCTACTTTGGTTCCAGATTTATGCTTTCGCCACAGTTCTATAAAATCTTCATCGCTACATCGTGCTTGTACCATGTTATTCGCCCAATTTATATGTTTTGACTGGCTCGTGGCTTTTTAAGTCCACATTACACGCCCATTTGACAGCTTCTTCTGCAGTTAATCCCATTCTCATGCAAACCTCTGCAGCCATTGAGCCACTGCCAATAGCCATAAAGGTTCTAACTCGTTCCCATTCTAGGTCATCTCCACAAGAAAAAAGACCTTCATCGGTCAATTTTAGGAAAGAACTATCGGTATGTAGTTTCGGTTTCGTCTTTTGTTTCTTATTTATATAATCAACAACCTTTTCCCCATCTACCCAACTACCTGCAACACCAAGGTAACCACCTTCTATTGCAATAATCTTATCTTCAAAGTATTTAATACCAGAATCATCATCTGAAAACTGACTGTCTGCAACTAATTTTTTATTAATCCAATCGCCAACAATGGTAGTCATATCAATCTCTAATAGGTGACACGACAAGCTAGACGGAGGGGAACCGTCGGGGGGAAGTGGGGGATGAGTGCTTGCCGTGTCATTTGTTAGTTTATCTTAAAAGGTTACGTTAGACCATACTACCTAGCAAAATTGCCGTGGTTGTCTTCTCTAAACTGGTGAATTACTTTTGCAGCGTCTTCAATTGTGTCAAAATATCCCAAGTAATGCCTCTTACCATTTACGCTAGTTTTAGCAGTCCACTTCTGTTTATATTTGTGCCAATTTACACCTTTTACACCAGATGTGTTGTTTTTACCAACTTTTCTGTTGTATTGGTTTTCGGCCCTCGTAGCCTCTCTTAAATTTTCAATCCTGTTATTAAATGGGTTTCCGTCAATATGGTCAATCTCTTTTGGCAAGTATCCGTGGTGCATCAAAAATATAATCCTGTGATTACCATATAGTTTGTGATGTACCGTTGTTTGAATATATCCATCTTTGTTTTGACGACCACAAGCATCACCAATCTTTACGTTACTCTTGTTGCTTGTCTTTTCTTTCCAATACAAAGTGCCATCCTTATATTCAAAATACTTGTTTGCCAATTCTTGCGTCAACATAAACTCTCCTTAGAAAGTTACATCTTGCCACAAAGGACACCATTTCGCAACAGAGCAGTAATCTTCACATCGTCGGTAAGTAGCTGGTCTATGTTCCCAGAACTGGTCTGTGCCGAGTGTAACACCCTCTTGTGACGGATATAGTTTGATAGCTCGTTTGCCACCCTTCTTCATCAAAGCCCACTGTTCAGGAGTAGTCCATCTTTCCTCATCTGTACACATTGGTGGCTCGGCTAATTGATGCAATGCAATACGTTCTTTGACATAAGCCTCTGCCTCATCTAGTGTCCACATCCGTACAGGAAGGGTCATAATTGGTCTTCTAGGATAGTCAGGGTTTTTCTGTGCCTCACGAGGTCTCCAATCCCTAAAAATGGCTGTAATGCTCAATTTTGTCACTTCTGTGTTGTTTTTATGCAATAGCCATCTCAAGACGTTTAACTGGCGTTCCCACTCAATTTTGCCGTCTGAAGAGTATACGGAAGTCACCTTGTAATCAGATAGGCTAGAACCCTCTAAAACGTCGAATGCGCCCCCTAACTTCCATCCTGATACCTCGGCATAGACTCGCTCCTCTACACGTGCTGTACGCCCTTTATAGGCCATTTCAAGCAGGTGATGGACTGCAGTCCCAAACAACGCCCAAACACGGTCTGAAGCATCTTCCTCGATGTCATTATCGTGCTGTATCCGTAATTGACGAATCAAAGGCGGTTGGATTAGCTGCGTAACCGTAATATCACTACTACCTGGGGTATACCCTTGGTTTTGTACTGCGTTGACTATTGGGTCAGGCAGGTTAAATTTGTTTGTAAGTTTCATCCCTAAATCCCCTAAATTAGTGGCTACCTATGCAGACGGGGGTAGCCTCTCCGTGTTCTTTATTACTACTGCACTGTCCGAACAAGGGCTACTTTCGAGAATCCCCGATTCCGCCCAGATATTAAAACGGTACTTCTTCCGATTCAATTACAGGCTCATCTTGACGAGTCTGTGGAATCCCATTCTCTTCTAGTTCTTTGCTCATCAGAATCTTCTTTTGAACATAGCTAGACAATCCGTCAAATACCTTTTGGTCAAAGGTGCCGATGTCAAACTTGACAGCAGGGTTAACCAACTCAGGGCAAGCCATACCTTTTGGTAAAGCCATGATTGAGCCTACGTTGGCATAAACTTTAGAACCGTCCTTAGATGGCTTATGTACCACACCTAACAAACATGGAGCACCCAATACATTCTCAAGACTAAAGTTCTGTAATTCGGTTGCTGTAAATGGACGACCACGCCAGGCTTCTAAATCCTTACGTAGGTTAGCCTTATCACCAATGGATGCTGTGTACTCACGTGAGATTGAAAATGGACGACCATCTTGCATCATCTCATTGAGTTCCCAAGTGATGCGAACTTTAGGTGCTACTTTGGCCTCACCTTTCCATTCAAAGGTTTGATGACCTAAATCAATAATTTGGTAGCATCGTGCAGCAAATGAACCTGCTGGACACTGTTCAAAATCACCACCACCACCGTTACCTGCATTAACTGTGAGAGACATTACCTAACTCCTTTTCTAATTGCGCTATTAAAGTTTCAATCTTTTCTATGTCATTTGTTACTGACATTAATTCCCATTCCAACTTATCTTTGTGAAATTTATAGTCCTGTAAGCGAGCCTCTAACTGCTCTTGCTCACGCATGACTGTTTCATAGTGTTCTTGTTGTGACATTTTCCCACCTCCCTTACAAATTTTACTTGTGTGTTGCAATCCAGTCAATGTATTTTTTTAACATACTTGCTGACATTTCTAACTTCTCTGCTACTTCTTGTGCTGCTACTACATTACGAGCATTCATATAACTATAAATTTGCTCGTTTAATTTCTGAATGTTCATTTTCATTTCAGAATAATCAATCATCACTTCTCCTAAATTTACAAAATACCTCGTTCTACTTCTACATACCAGCCACGTAAAAAGTTAATTAAGTCCTCTTCACCTTGTCCCACTACAGTTAACTTACCAGTTGGGGTCATCTTTTGAATTAACCCAATGTGAGGCTTGTCGTCTACGTATCCCGTAATAATTATAACCGTATGGTGCCAAGCTAGATTGGTCAGTAATATCTTTTGTCCTTGGCTAATTTCTTCATCTTCACGCTTCCACTCCCCAAACAAAAATACGCCTCTACGCTCTAGAACCATATCAATGTTAGATGGCATGAATTTAGGGTTACTAGGTATAAACCCTCGTAAGAATCCAAAGTCTACATGGGTAGCCTGTGCGTTACGCATAGCTGGAATCAACAGGCTCCTCCTTGCTTACCACCTTGTATACACTCATACCAATAGTCAAAACGTGTTTAATGTCCTTAGGGCTTAACTGCCCCATCAAATGCAATATCTTCATTACGGCAATATCGTTATCTAATGGGACAGGCTTGACTAGAGTTTCAATCATTTGTTTTGCGCCCTTCCCAATGGTTCGATATTAACTTTTTCCCAAGTTATTTCACCAGTTTTTGCGTTTTTCCAACCATGCTTTGTATAAATTACTGGATAAGAATAAAACGGATGGTAGTCAAATCTAAACTCTTGAACAGCAACCATTTCTAGGTCAGTTTGCATATCTTTTAAATTCATGTTTTAGCCAGTTCTAGGCGTTCTAACATCACCTCAATAGCAGCCATCCATCCAGCTTCAAATCCTTCATAGCTGCTTGGATGGTGTTGCATTTTGTTTACTGGTTTCCACTCTTCCGCCCAATCTTCATAGGCATCTTGTATCTTGCTCACTTTATCCCCCTTGTTTAAAATCTTATCGTGCTCTTTTCCTACTGAATCCCCATTCCAGTTTACCGTAACCGATACTGGGTCTTGGTCTTTCCAATATTCAAAAGATAGGAATGCTCCCCCTTCAGGCCCAATCTTTAACCAATGTGGAATTCCATCTGGAGAGCTAACAGTTTTGCCAAACAACATATGATAGCCTTCAGGTGATGGTTTTTGCCATTGTTGTGCGTCAGGGTTATCCCTACCTTCAAGATTAAATTGAATATTTCCTGCTAGATAGACAAATGCAGACTCGACACCTGGGTGAGTATGTGGAGGAGAGGTGGCAAATGGTTCATTTAGATACAACTCAACCTGAAACCTTCCCTCACGAAACAAACACAATGACATTGCATTGTCAGTAACAAATACTGGATTTTTAAATGGTGGTCTGATTGGCATACCATTACCCATGTACCAATCTCTAAACTCCTCAACTGTTGACCACATAACTACCTTTCGTTTGTGCGTGTTGGTCTCCCACCAAATCACCTTCCCAATGTACAGTTACTGATACAGGGTCTCTATCTTTCCAAAATTCAAATATTAAGAAAGCACCACCTTCAGGGCCTACTTTAAGTGAATGAACTTGACCATCGTTTGATTCTGCAACGGTGCCTAAAAGAACATGAGTACCATTCTCTGCTTCTTTCTGTAATGCACTTAAATCAAGGTAATCACCATTTTCTTTAGCAAATGACATATTGCCAGTAAGGTACATAGAGATAGACTCAATATTAGGGTGACTATGCTTTGTAGTCTCTGTATTGGGCTTGACAACATATAGCTCTACTTGGAATCTTCCTGACCTGTATATACACAAGGCATAGGCAATATCAGTACAGTGAATAGGACTTTCAAATGGAGGAACTATGGGGCAACCATTATTCATCCACCAATTTTTGAACTCTTGTAAAGCGTCCCATTTATTCCCCGTCATCTGCAATCCCCTGTAAAAAGTTTTTATACCTATCTAACAACCAATTAATCTCTTTAATGTCCCCAGAGCTACTAGCAAAGTATTCATTACCATCTTTGTCGTAACCCATGATGCAAACCATCTGCAATAGCTTGGCACCATCAAGAACACCATCTACTGGTACATCTCCTACTGTGCCGTCTGGAAAGTCTATAACCTCACCCATATCACCCTTTAATGTAAGTTAAGATATTAACCACTGTGTCCACAACTGATGTAATGCAGAGGATTACAATAAGCAGTCCTTCAACATTGTTAAATTTCATTTCTTTTTCTTCCGCAAGTCTTCAAAGTGTAATTTCTTTACAGTCTTAGGAACTTGCTTGGCCTTCTTGGCTACTGTTGCAGCCTCTTCACGCCCTGCAAATGTTCCGTCTGACAGAATAAATCCACGTTGACCCTCAGTCTTTAAATCATCATGTGACTGTTGTTTAGATTTAGCCTTGACTACTTTACCGCTAGTCTTTTTTACTGCAGGTACTTTAACTGTTTTCACTGGTGCTCTCCTTGGTTTGGATACTGCTCTCCTGGACAATTCCGTGGGCGACTTCGATGGCCCTAGCAATTTTTCGAATAGAGAACGGATAGTTAAGATTAAATCCGATAACGTCGATTTCTTCATCTGTTAATGCCTTTCTAGGTGGTTCAAATGGTGTGTAGTCTTCAAATGTAAAGGTTGTCATATTAAAAGCAGGTAATTAGCTGTCCGTTTTGAATGCAAGTAACCATTTTACCGTCTGGCGTAATGATTTGAGTGGTTTGAGCAGGTGCATAGTGGCACATAGTCAATCCGACTAAAGTAATGCTTAATAATAATAGTTGTTTCATTTTCTATCCTTTGGTGGTTGTTTGTTGTGAGTTGGCACAAGCGGAATAACGGGCATTACAGGCGGTATTCTCATAGTCCTTGCTCCACTTCACGTTGTGCTGCAGATTCAGCAAACTTCTCCATGTAGTCGTACGACATTACGTACAACTTCAATCCCAACTTAGCCCAATCCTTTTGTTCAATGTAGTCACGGATGGTAGCTTGGTCATCTTCTGAAGCCTCAGAGATAGCCTCTGCCATGTGTGATACATCTGAAGGGTCATAGTCCTCTTCTTCCATCAACTCAGGAACTCTGTTCTCAATGTAGATTTCTTCATCTTCATTGTCATAAGCACCGCTTTGCAACCAACTGTCATATCCCATGTCACTTCTCCCTTTGTGTTAGTGAGATTAAACTATATCACTACAAATATTACTTGTGCAAATATATTTTGTGGTATATTCCCTAATACTAGATATAGGAGAAAATGTGGAAACGGGTACTACAGATAGGTTTTATTTACCACTTATTTATGTTGTAAAAAAACACGGTTCGTTAAATGCTTCGGCAAAAGCCTTGGGAGTTAGCCAACAACGAATATTTCATTGGAACAAGGTAAAGGCCATTCCAGATGAATATAAGATTCTTTTACACAAGAAGTATGGGGTTCCGTATAAATCTTTCTTCACCCAGTTGGAATAATTTAAAAAGTGTGGTATTCTGTATTGGCAGGGTGACTTCTGCTTAGTACAATTGCTCTAAACCAGACCCCTTCGGGTTGCATTGAGTGTTTAGTAAATGAATTAGAGCCATTTATTAAACAAGTCACCTTAATGTAACCCCAAGGGGTTTTGTTTTCTGCGGTTTAGGTTGGCGGCTCTAACGACATCGTAGCAACCTAGATACAAGCGTTACTAGCAGGGTAAGAGGATGTAACAACGCAATATCGGTGGCGAAGTTAGTGCCGATTCCTCGCAAGACTGACGGGTTCTATCTGGCTCCATAAGTCAAATTAGATGAAGGCCACCTCAGTAATGGGGTAGGCTGAGTTCATCTTCACCAAAGTCAACGGGAACTTACCTTAGTATTAAATAATCAAAAAGACCATTTTTTGCATGAAATTTACATGAGAATGATTCTTATTTGATACCTAAAGGTATATATTTTGTATATACATGGATATTTATATGTATAAAAATCAGCAAAAAATATACATATTGTCGGTATTTGTAAAGTTATTCCGACGGATTGTAAAGTTATGGAGACAGAATTGTAAAGTTAAAGACTTATTAAAGAGTCCTTAAATAACTTAAAGCCTTATTAATGAGTCATTTACTAAATTCTACAAAATGCCCCGTTCGGGAATATTTTTCTACTTTTGCACACTTTTTTATCAATTCTTCCCGTTCGGGAAACTTTTTCTTACATAGGGAAAGTCCCTACTAGTACTCTTTTTTAGTAGTGAGATAATAGAGTTTATGAAGAACAATTTAAGGCAGTACCAGGTCGATTCCATCAACGACCTTAGAAAAGCTATTCTCCGTGGACACAAGCGCATAGTTCTACAACTTGCGACAGGTGGTGGCAAAACTACAATTGCATCTGAAATGATTAGGAAAGCAAATGAAAAAGGTAAGAAGTGTTTATTCCTTGCTGACCGCATTGAACTTGTTGAACAAACCAGTAAAAGGCTAGATTATGAAGGTATTGACCACGGAATTATTATGGCGGATAACCCTCGTTATAAGCCTCATTCTATTAATCAAGTATGTAGTCCTCAAACACTGACTCGTAGAGCTACTCCTCCTGCAGATTTAGTCATTATTGACGAGTGCCACGTAGCCTATAACGTCCACCGTAAGATGATGGAAGCCATGCCAAATACCGTATTTATTGGCCTGTCAGCAACTCCTTTTACCAAAGGACTGGGAAAAATGTATAGCAACCTAGTGATAGGTGCCACTACATCCAAACTGACAGACGAAGGTTACCTCGTCCCCGTTAAAGTCTTTGCTCCAAGTAAGCCAGACCTTACCAAAATCAGGATGATAGGGGGCGATTATGACGAAAAAGAGCTTTTCGCCCGTGTCAATAAACCAAAACTCGTCGCAGACATTGTAGATACTTGGATAAAGCGAGGAGAGAACCGCCCAACAATTGGCTTCGCTGTCAATGTCTTGCATAGTCAAGCATTATGCGAGCAATTTAAAGACCGTGGTATCCGTGCAGCCCATATTGACGCATATATGCCAAAGAAAGAACGTGAAGAGACGGTCAAAAGTTTTAAAGAGGGATATATCAAAGTATTATTTAACGTAGGCATTCTAGACAAGGGTTTTGATTATCCTGAGACTTCATGCCTTATTATGGCACGACCAACCAAGTCCCTCATGCTGTATATACAACAAGCAGGGCGTGTGTTACGTACACACTCTAGTAAAGAAGATGCAATCATTTTAGACCATGCAGGAAACACCCAAGCACATGGTTTTGTAACCGATGAACTACCACAGGAATTAGATGATGGGACTAAAAAGAAGGTGGAAAGAACTACGAAGGTACAGGAAGAGAAAGGGCGCATCTGCCCGTCATGCGCTTTTGTCAGGAAAAAGCACGAGTATTCGTGTCCATGTTGCGGATTTGTTCCGAAAAAGAAAGATGCGGGTATTGATGTCCAGGAGGGGGACTTACTGGAGGTTACCAGGAAGAAAGTCACAATGGAAGACAAGCAAAACCTCTATTCCGAGCTTCTCTATGTTGAAGTAGAAAAAGGGTATAAAAGAGGCTTTGCAGCGCAGATGTATCGTAATAAATGTGGAGTATGGCCTAAGGGACTCAATGACGTTCCACGTATACCCTCACTAGACACACTTAACTATATTAAATCACGCATGATTGCATTTAGACACGGAGCTAAACGGGCATGAACGCATTAACGCATGAAGGCATGAACGCATGAAAGCAGTAGACCACGCAGTAGAGTATGCAGAACGAGGATGGCACGTATTACCTTTACATTCTGTCATTGATGGTAAATGTACTTGTGGTAAGGTAGGATGCACTAGCGCAGGAAAACATCCACAGACAATGAATGGATTAAAAGCTGCTAGTACAGATTTAGATACAATTAACACATGGTTTAAACACTGGCCAAAAGCCAACATTGGTATTGCAACAGGGGCAATTTCGGGTATCGGTGTCATTGACATTGACCCAAAACACGGAGGGGGAGATTCATTAGATGAGCTTACAAATAAATACGGCAAGATTCCTGACACAGTTGAAGCAATTACGCAGTCTTCAGGTCGTCACATCATTTTTCAGTATGAGCAAGGGTTTAGGACTACTGCTGGTAAGTTGGGCAGGGGTATTGATACTCGTGGTGATGGTGGATACATCGTTGCCGCACCTTCAAAAGGACTTATGGGAACTTATGAATGGGAAGCAAGCAGCGACCCTTCAGAGTGTCCGATTGTCAAAGCTCCAGCTTGGGTATTACAATTACTTAACAAAAATAAAGAGCTTGAATTCGCCTCCGAAAAAATCATGGAAGGATTGCGAAGTTCGTATCTGTGTAGTATAGGTGGGGCATTAAGAAGTAGGGGAGTTTCGTTTAAAGCAATTCAAGCCTGTTTGCAAGAGGAAAATGTACAACGGTGTGAACCGCCAATGAGTAAGTTAGAAGTGTTTACCATAGCTAGAAGTATGATGAATTATCAACCAACAGTAGAAATGAACAAGTTAAGGATTAGTAAAAATGCCAACATACATTGATGTGGAAGATGTCGCAATTATTTTTGAAACATCCTATTACAAATCCACGTTAAGTGGCCCAGAGGTAGCAAGAATTTTAAGGATTCGCTTTGGACAGCAAGACAAAAAACCGAATGTTAATGCCCGAAACGGCAAAAGTAGTGGATTCATTCAGGACGGTCTTCCCGAAGATTAAAGTATTGTATGCAGAAGAAGGTGATTACCGTATTGGTAAGAAGCCTGACACTAGTAAGTATGTAGTTCCGTGTATTGATGAACGTAAGTTAGAAAAAAGGAAAAAGAAATGAGCGAGAAACAAACCGATGCTATTAAAGACTTCCCTATGGAAGCAGCCATGATGTCAGACATGGTAGCCCTAGCCGTTATTGAAGCTATGGTATCAAGTGACCTTGGCAAGCAATTAGAAAAACCAATGGAACAGATGACTGCTATTGGATTTGCCTTTGCTAAAGAATTCTTACGCCAACGAGAAGAATGGTTAAAGCCAGCAGAGCCTAAGCCTAGCCCTATCGTCACGCAATAATTATGATACCTATTGTTGTGTGTACCGTAGGCTCTCGTAGCTTATCGGTGATGCAAACTTCCGTCAGAATCTATAACCCAGATGTCAATTTAATGATATTTGAAGGGTTTATGGGTAACTTTGGGGATGACTATAACGCAGTCATGGAGTTGGCATTTAGAGAATACGACGAAATCATTATTGCTAATGACGATATAGTGGTAAACCCTGACTCTTATAACTTATTGGTAGAGGATGTAACTTTTCTCAAAAACCGACACCCACGTAATTTGGGGTTTGTTGCTGCACGTTCCGATTGGGTTAGGCCACACCAAAGCATAGCTCATCAACCTGAACAGAATATTCTTCAATCACCAATAGTCTCACCGCTATTTGCTTACATCAATAAAGAAACATTTGCACAAGCTAAGTTTCCACCGATAAATTGGTTCTCTGACGATGTGATGTGTAAAGACCTCATTAAAGCAGGTTATTTGAACTTTATTTCAAGGTCTTATGTGCATCATGTAGGCTCACAGTCTATTGGCAGAGACTTTAAAAAGCTAATAGATGGCCCAAAAGATTGGATTAAACAGAATAGACCAGAATACTTTAAGGAATGGTATGGACAATAAACCCCGTAGAATAATGATTGGTACTCCGTGCTATGACGGAAAACTAGAACTAGACTTTATGACTTCCATATTCAAGACTATGGAGTTATGTATTCTCAATGAAATTGAAATGACCCTCAAAACTATTGTGGGATGCTCATTGATTCAAAAGGCACGAGATGAGCTATTCCGTATGGCTTACGAAGCAGAAGTAGATGACCTTATCTTTATTGATGCTGACCAGGGATGGGAGCAGAAAGACTTTGGCAATCTCATTTCTCCGACTGTGGATGTCATTGGTGGGGCAGTAGTCAGTAAGAATGATTTATCTCACTATAACGTCAAGACCTTTGATAAGAAATATGACTTTTACTATGGTTTGATTGATGCTCGTGCCGTGGGAACTGGCTTTATGCGTATCTCTAAACGTGCAATCAAGATGATGTGGGATGCGTCAGAAAAATACACCGACCACGGTAAAGAATATCGTCATGTATTTGAGACCAAGGTAGTAGATGGTCAATTACTTGGTGAAGACGTAGCATTCTGTCAAAAGTGGCGTGATTTAGGTGAAAAAGTGTACGTTCACCCTGAGATTAACGTGTCACACACAGGTAAAAAGACTTGGTATGGGGATTTTAAGAAATATGTAGAGATTGCCAATGCAAATTATGAGGCAAACAATGATAAGTCAGCGTGATATTGAGAAAGCTCTAGACTTTTTGCGTGATTCTGCTGAAGCTGCAGCCGTAAACCGTTCTAATAGGGTATATATGGAGGAATACCGCAAATCCCTTAAGGCTCAACTCATGTCAGAGAACCTTGATATGGCGGTCAATGCTCAAGAACGAGAGGCTTATAAAAATGTTGAATATATTACACATTTAGAAGCTATGAAAGAGGCCATCTATGAAGATGAGAAGCTCCGATTCCTAATTGAAGCAGCTAAGATTAAGATTTCAGCATGGCAGACTATGGAAAAGGCTAATGCAAATGTCTAGTTATCTCAAGACGAAGCCATACCGTAACCCTCAGTTGCTAAAATTAGCAAAAGATGCGCCCTGTGCAATTTGTTGTTCATACGGAACTACCGTGTCTGCTCATTCTAACTTACTAGAGCATGGAAAAGGAATGGGACGAAAAGCTGACGATTGCTACATTGCATTTCTATGTCAAAAATGCCATTCAAGGATTGACCAAGGGGCAGGAACTTACTTAGAAAAGAAGCAAGAATGGTTTGAGGCTATGGCAAAGACTTACCATTGGCTAATGACGCACAATTACCTGATAATCAATCCAATCGGAAACACACACGGGAGAGAATTTCAATGAGTGACGGAGGTAAAGGCAGCAAACCTAGACCAATTCCTGACCCTCAAAAGTATCGGGATAATTGGGATGCTATTTTCAAGAAAAATCAAGAGTGCAAACATTGTTTTGGTATTGGTTATGATGCAAGCGGTCAAGTTTGCTCTTGTAGGGATAAAAAATGATATTAGGAATTGACCCAGGTTTAGACGGAGGACTTGCCATTATTGACGGGTCGGCCATTGAACTACTAGAGACCATTCCGACACAGACTAAAAGCGGATTTATCAAAAGACAAGTGGATGCTGAAAAATTAAGCAACATACTTAGGGTTTACCCTGACTTGGTATGTTATCTTGAGGGGGTAGCTTCACGGCCTGGTCAGGGTGTAGCATCGGTGTTCTCATTTGGGGATACCTACGGAGCGATTAGAGGCGTTTTGGGAGCTTTAAACATTCCAGTCTATACTGTGTCCCCATCTAAATGGAAAAAGGCTCTAGAAGTCTCTAGTAAAGAGGACTCACTAAAGGCTTCAAAAGATTTATTCCCCTCGGTGCAGTTTAAGAAGAAAGACCATAACATAGCAGAAGCCCTATTGATTGCTTATTACGGACAAAAGGAAAGAGAAAATGGGTAACATGACCCCCGAACAATGGGAAGCAAGATACTTAAACGAAGAAGGCTCAAACTATTCACAGGAAAAGCGGCTTGCATTTGTAAATGATTACCTTTTAGACCCCAATTTAGCAGCCGTTTGCCGTAAACACGATGTGCCATATCAAACAGCATTCCAATGGAAAAATAAGTCTTGGTGGCACAACATGGTTGAAGAGATACTCCTAAACTATAAGGATGAACTACTAGCTAAACAGCGGCAGATTATCAATAAGACCTATGACGAAATCGGGGAAAGGCTTATAAATGGGGATGAGACCTATATACCCAATGAAGGCCACGTTAGAACAAAGGTCAAAGCCAATCACCTCGCCACAATTGCCGATGTAACATTAAAAGCTAATCAGTTGCTACAGGGTAAGGCCACATCTATAAACCATGTAACGATTGAATCATTGGCCGATAAGTTGCGAACCATTACCCAAGAAGCAATAGACATCACTCCAAAATCTCAAACCATTCAGCAGGTAGAACAAACGCCCCAGGACTCAGAATAGGCTCTTTCTGTGTCTGCATTTGTTCCCTTGCTCGTCTGAATGTGTCTCTTATGTCGGTTTTAGCTGCTGGGACATACTGGAACCGTGGGTCTGTAATGGGTATGGCTGGAACTCTCATTTAAAACCCCTGTAAATGGCTACTAATTCGGCTATCTGTTGGGCTGATACTAAGCCACGGCCATAAGCCCTAGTAAGTGTGTAGTGAAAGCGTTGTGTCTGTGTCATACTGCCCCCTCTCTTATCTCTTTGTTAGTCTGTCTAAGCCATTCATCTTTCTTTTGTTGCTCTTCTTCTTCAACCTCTTCTATGTCATTACAAAACTCTTCTGCGTAGACCTCTTCTCCACCCGTAAATAATTGGCTGGCTATCTTTTTAGCTTGTTCCTCTGTTTGCGCTTCCACCTCTATATCTTCTGCTAAATGGGATATTCTTACCCATGTCACAATAAATTTACTCACGATTAAACCCCCGTCAAAGCTACTGCACCGAGATAGCCTAGCGTAAAACCTAACGCAAGGAACAAAAGAGTATTGATAATTTGGTCTAATAATTTACGCATGATTTAACCCTTTACTACAGAAGATTCAAAGGTGAAACAATATCCATCTTTAAGACCGCCAAAGCGCATATTGTTAATAGACACCTGCAAGTCTAATTTCTTAACCAATTCTTTTACAGCTTCAAAGTGGCACAACTCGCCGCTAAAAGCATGGGGATAAGATATTGTTACGCTCTCTTCTTTATCTTTAGCCCAATTCCATACAGATGCTTTGATGCGTGCTCCCCTTGTGTTTGTAGGTGACAAGTATTTAGTAGTAATTCCTAGCATGATGTATTCCCTTTAAGTAATTAGACATCCCCCGATGCCATGTAAGAACTATACATCAATACAAATAACTTTTGTAATATATTTACTAGGGATATTCCCTTAGTTGTAAAGATACAACGCTGCCTATTTTTTAAGCAATATCAAAGTGTTATGAAGCGGCCGACATTAAACCTTATACAAACCTAGTTAAACCATTAAATAGAGAGAGAATAAGACTATAGGGGAATACATAGAGAGTAAGACATATCTCACCCCGTTTTACCCCGTATGGGTCAGCTACACAGTCACCCGCCCCCTCATGGGAATTCCCCAAGGCTACCCCTAGGCTAAGGAGACCCCTTAATTACTCTCTCTATATATAGGAGACACACTCCCCCCACCATGCTATCCCCTTGCCAGGCAGCGCTGTATATCCATACAGGTTAGGGTAAACCCTAGGTATTGGGTAGGGGAGGGGGAAACGGATTGTGCTTAATATAGTTATAACCACGCTTCCGACGACGCAACCAAATTTCAAATTTAGACTTTCCTCTCTCTATAGGAAAATGAGACTTTCACTCAAAATCAATATCGCTTTCCTGCGTATATAGTAATTTTCAAATTTAGAGGTTATACTCTCCTCTATATATGGATTACATCAATAATTACTTGTCTAGCTTGTTTATGGGCGGCCAAAACGGTGCAAGCCAACCTCCGATGGGTAATCCAATGGGTGACCAATTAGGGCTACAAAACCCACTAGCACAGCAAGCTATGGAAAGGGCAAAAGAACCTAATAGGTATGAAAAAGCCCTTGAAATGTATCCAAAGCTATCTTCCGTGCCAATTGCATACAAAGAGTCATTAACCGATAAAGCGGATGTTCCTTTCTTGGAATTCTGGCCACAAAAAGAAGAAGGCTCTAAAGATAGACCACGGCCAAAAGATATAGACATCAATAAACTAGGGGTGGAGGTATATAAACCCACAACTAGACCTGAAGATGTGGCAGGGGATATTGTTTCTCACCACATGGTCAATACTGACCCAACCCTTAAAAAGATATATTCAGACTTTGAGAAGTCTTTAGACGACAATCAAAAGAAAGACTTAAAACGCCAATACGCAGACGAAGTCATTAGGATGAAGCAAGAAGACCCTAAAGAACGCACCCCCACGTATAAAGAGTGGTACGAGCGTTCGGGTTTACCCTCATACTTTAGAGGTTATACTTTTGGTCAATGGAAGCCACAAGAGATTAAAGAAGCATATAGACCAGACCAGTTACAATTATTAGATAAAGTAAACGAGTATCTAAAAAGCAAATGATGGGTAACATAATCCCTTCCACGGATTTATCTCGGCCCGTAACGGAAGAAGTATTAGATGAGATACAAGCAAGGTTAGACGCAGGATGGCGCATTAGGAATGATATGCAACTCCTGTTAGACTTCACTAGGAAAGCATTACATGAAGCTAGACGCACAGTTAATAGAGGGGTTTGTAAGGGTGTTTCTTGTCCCTCGGATGGATGCAGTCAAGGCAATCCCTGCGTTTCATAGGGTTCTTTGGGATAAGTTTTGTTCAGAAGGTTCTAGAGTAGTAGTCGCTGCTCCACGTGGAACCGCCAAAACAACTGCCGTTACATTCTCTGGTACGTTAGCGTCTGCTCTCTTTCGTGACCGTGACTTCATCCTTTTAGTCTCCAAGACCGAAGGACAGGTTGCTAGGTTCCTTGCCAATATCAAAACTGAGCTTCTGGTCAATGAAGAACTCAAGTCCCAGTTTGGGGTAAAACGGTTTATAAAGGACACCGAGACTGAGGTGGTAGTTGAGTTATTAGACGGACACCAGTTTTGTATAATAGCTAAAGGTTCTGAACAAGAAGTCCGAGGACTACAGTGGAACGGCAAACGACCTAACCTAATCATTATTGACGATGCCGAGGGTGCCGAACAGGTAATGAACCCACAGCGTCGTGAGAAGTTCCGTAACTGGTTGTTTAATGACCTATTCCCTTGCGGCTCAGAATACTGCAAGATACGGATGGTAGGTACTGTACTACACATGGACTCTGCCTTAGAACGCCTATTAAAAGATAGCCTATGGGATTCTGAACGTTTTGCAGCGCACAATGAAGACTTTACCGAGATACTATGGCCTGAGAAGCTCGGGAAAGCCAAACTAGAAGAAATCCGACAATCCTATATTAACCAAGGAAACCCTGATGGATATAGCCAGGAATATCTCAATAAGCCTATCGACGCTGAAAATGCCTATTTTCATAGGGACGATTTTATTCATAGCGATACTCCTGATTACCTTGAGTATTATGCGGCAATTGACTTTGCTATTACAAAGAAGACCAAGTCTGACTATACCGTTATTGCGGTGGCGGGCATCGACCAAGAAGGATTAGTACACGTAGTCGATATAAGACGTGGCAGGTGGGATGGTTTTGAAATTATCGAAAATATGTTTTGGATACAAGAAAAATATGAACCTAACCTATTCATAGCAGAGAAAGGGCAGATTAAACATACCCTAGATGCGTTCTTAAATGCCGAGATGGTTAAACGGGGAATGTACATTAACCTACACGCAGTCACCCCAAAGGTTGACAAAGAACAACGTGCTAAACCATTACAGGCTCGTATGAGGGCTGGTGGGGTACGGTTTAATAAGGACAAGAACTGGTACGCTGGTCTAATAGATGAAATGTTGGTATTTCCAAGAGGTCAGCACGATGACCAGGTTGATGCACTAGCCTATATTGGTCTAGCTTTAGACAAGGTAACTATGGCACCGACTAAAGAAGAAATAGACGATGAAGAGTACGAAAAAGAATACGGTGGCGGTTTATTTGAAGGTCAGTCAGTCTATACAGGCTATTGACTATGCTACAATCCTGTGGTATTTTCCTTTAAAGAATTCACAAGGTAAACAATGAAAATAGAAGAACTCCTACGTTCCCCCAATATCGCTGAAGATATGGATTCAGAGGAGTTATCCTCATTAGGCTTCCGATTGATGGATGAAATCAATCTTGACTTAACTTCCCGTTTAGATTGGGAAGAGCGTAATGAGAAAGCCAGCAAGTTGGCTCTTCAAGTAGTTGAACGTAAAACGTTCCCTTGGCCTGGTGCTTCTAATGTGAAGTTCCCCTTGATTACTATTGCTGCAATGCAGTATCATAGTCGTGCCTACCCTGCATTAATCTCCAACAACGAAGTGGTCAAATGTAAGGTGTACGGTAAAGATGACGATGGCGAAATGCACAAACGTGCAGACCGCATCTCCCGTCACATGACTTACCAAGTAATGGAAGAAGATGAAGGTTGGGAAGAGAACACTGACAAGACTTTGCTGGTTCAAGCTATTGCTGGTACCGCAATCAAGAAGTCTTACTTTGACCCAGTAAAAGGTCATAATGTCTCTGAGCTTGTTCTTCCTAATGATTTCATTGTCAATTACTACACCAAGTCAATTGCAGAATCCCCAAGAGTCTCACATAGAATTCTATTGTCAAGCAACGACCTGCACGAGCGTCAGGTACGTGGCGTATTTTTAAAAGTAGAAGACGAAGTACAACCTAGTCTTCCTAACGTCTCTATGCTTACCCAAGCTAAAGAAGACGCACAAGGTGTTCGTCAGCAATCAGGTGACCCTGATACCCCTTACGAATTTTTTGAAACTCACTTTTGGCATGACTTTGATGAAGATGGATACAAAGAGCCGTACATTGCCTACATCCGTAGAGACACTGGCAAAATCTACCGTATTGTCGCCCGTTACTTTGAAGACTCGATTGAGTACCACAACGGTGAAATTATCCGCATTAAGCCTGAACAGTACTTCACAAAGTATGGCTTTGTACCTAGCCCAGACGGTGGATTCTATGACCTTGGCTTTGGCGTATTGCTTGGGCCTACTAATGATTCGGTAAACACGATTGTTAACCAGTTGATTGATGCTGGTACGATGAGTGTTACTGGTGGTGGATTCTTAGGACGTGGCGTTAAGATTAAAGGTGGCGACTACACATTCAAACCACATGAGTGGAAACGTGTAGACAGTACTGGCGATGACTTACGTGCCAACATCTTCCCATTGCCTATCCGTGAACCTAACGGTGTGTCATTCCAATTATTGCAACTCCTCATCAACTATGGTGAGCGTATTGCTGGTGCAACCGATATGATGACAGGCGTAAGCCCTGGTCAAAATACTCCTGCTGAGACAAGTCGTAACGTAGTAGAGCAGGGTATGAAAGTATTTAATGGTATCTACAAGCGTACTTGGAGAGCCATGAAAGAAGAATTCCAAAAGCTATATCGTCTAAACCAACTCTATCTGCCAAGTGAGCCAGTAGAGTTTGAATACAACAATGAACTACAATTCGTGTTGCCTGACGACTATTCTATGGATATGAAGTTAGTTAAACCTGCTGCCGACCCTAATGTTGTTTCAGATAGTCAACGTCAGATGCAAGCACAAGCCGTATTACAGTTAGCACAATCCTCTGGTGGCTTCAATATGTATGAAGTCCAAAAGCGTTACTTAGATGCACTCAAAGTAAACGCTATTGACCAGATTCTCCCTGACCCTAAAGGCCCTAACGCTATCAAGCCAGGCCCATCGGAAAAAATGCAAATCGAGAAGATGAAGAACGATGAGCGTCAGATGAATCACCAACTCAAATTTAAACTTGGTATTGCCAAGCTCATGCAAGAAGCAGAGCTACAACAAGCCAAGATTACGGAGCTACAAGCTAAAGCAGTATTGGAACTTGAACAAGCAGATGGCGTTCAATCTGGTCATGCTATAGCTATGTTAGAAGCCCAAATCGGTGCTAAGAGAGCACACGTAGATGGGATTATTAAGTCAATAGAGATGATGCAAAACTTAGATAAGGAATCAAGCAATGACGGAGCAGGAATTCAAGGAATGGAAGAGCTACCACGTAACTGAGGAATTCTTTAATTTTTTAAAGAAGGCTAAAGTTGAAACCCAAGAGGCGTGGGCTAATCGACAGTTTGTAACTGACGGGGAAAATCAGTTTGCATTGGGTGGGGTATATTCCATCAATCAAATTCTTGATTTGACTTATGAAGATATTACGGGGGTCTAATGAATACATCAGGATGGAAGCCAACAGGACATCGTGTCTTGGTAAAGGTCACGAAAGTTGAAGAAGTATCTCAAGGCGGCATTATTATTCCCAAAGACGTTACTAAGCGAGAACAGCTTGGTCAAGACGGTGGAATCGTCGTCGAAGTTGGGAATACTGCTTATTCCGACCAAGAATCCCCTTGGTGTAAAGTCGGTGACTACGTCAAGTTTGGACGTTACGCTGGTCAACTTATCACCCCAGACGAATCAGAAGACGGAATCGAATACCGAGTCTTAAACGATTTAGATATATGCCTTACCAAACTAGGAGATAGCAAATGAGTGAAGAATTAGCCCAAGTAGCACCTGAATCATTAGATGGTTCAGCATCCCAAGAAGTAGAAGCAGGTGTGCAGTCTGACGCTACACCTGATATTGATGAAGAGACGTTAGCCGAGGCAAAACGCCAAGGTTGGGTTCCCCAAGAAGACTATAACGGCCCAGAAGATAAATGGGTTGACGCAGAAACCTTTGTAAAAAAAGGTAAAGAGATTAATGCTCTGTTGCGAAAAGACAACGACTTCCTAAAGCGTGAAGTGGCTGAAATGAAGTCCACAATGAACGAATTTAAAAAGTTCCATGCTGAGACTGAAAAACGGGCTTATGACCGTGCAATGGCAGACCTACGTGACCAAAAGAAAGAAGCTATTTCTACTGGTGACGGAGACAAGGTTCTGCAGATTGATGACGCTATTGATGACCTTAAAGCTCGTAAACCTGACCCTGTAGCTGCTCGTGCATCTAATCAACCTGACCCATCATTCGTTCAATGGAATGAAGAAAATGCTTGGTTTGGCAAAGACACAGAATTGACCAACGAAGCTAACCTAATCGGTGAAGTTATCAAACGTCAAAACCCAACACTGATTGGTTCTGAGTTCCTAGACGAGGTTACTAAGCGTGTTAAAAAGATGTATCCTGAAAAGTTTACCAATACTAACCGTGCAAGACCATCTCCTGTAGAGGGAACAACTGCTCCTAAGTCTAATCAAAAGGGTGGTAAGGGATATAACGACTTGCCTCCTGAAGCTAAAGCAGCTTGTCAGAAGTTTGAAAAGCAAGGTTTAATTACAAGAGAAGCCTATTTAAAAGAATATTTTGGTGAATAACCATTGTATTTATAGTAAAATCACTTAAAATAAGTTAGGAGTATTACAATGCCAAGAGTAAGCAAAAAAGAAAGCAGTCCTGAAACATTAGTTCGTTCGGTATCTGAACGAGAAACCGAGACAGTTCGGTCACAGGCTCAACGCCCTAGACGTAACTCAATTGGTGTTCCAAGACTGACTTTGGCTGTAAAGTTTGAAATTCCTGGTCATCACCTTTGCTGGATGAATGACGATGGGAACGTAGAATCAGCACTAGATAGCGGATATGAGTTTGTTACAAGAGGTGAGACAGAGTTAGAGAATGGCGTAACGCCTTCAAACGTCGACATGAGTGACAAAATCAAACAAAAGGTAGGAACTACACAGCAAGGCGATATACTTTACGCATACTTGATGAAGATTAAAAATGAATGGCATGAGGAAGATATGGCCAGCATTGAAGCTCAAAACAAGATGGTAGAAGACGCAATTGCTAGTGGAAATATTAATGGAGCCGTTGGTCAAGATGGGCGTTATAACGCTGGCATCTCGATTAAGCGGAACTAAACTTAATTTAATTGGAGCTTTATCATAATGGCAAACCTTAATGCACCATTTGGCTTTTCAGCCGTGATTTATGGTACAGGTAACCCAGGCAACCAACAACAACGTATTTACTATGTTCCATCGACTGATACCTCTGCGTATTACATCGGTGACACAGTTTACACAGTTGACGGTGGTGATGCCAACGGTACACCTGAAGTAGCAAAATGTGCGTCTGGTCAAACACCTCGTGGTGTTGTAACTGGCGTATTACTTGCTAACCCAAACAACCCTTCTATTCAGGGTACAAACATTGACTTGACGACTACTAGCGTTCCTGCTTCTAAGTCACAAGCCTACTACCTGCTCGTTAACGATGACCCAGACCAAGTCTATTGCATCCAAGGCGACAGCACTACTTTTGCAACAACTGACATGAACAAGAACGCAACCTACACTGTAGCTGCTCCTTCTATTTCAAATCAGATGTCCGCAACTGTGTTGACTGGTACCACCACATCTTCTACTGCAGCATTGAAGATTGTTGGAATTGAACCAATCCCAGGTAACATCTTGGGGCCTTATGTACGTTTCTTTGTGTTGTTCAACAACTCAGAGATGTTACGTCCATCTGCTGGCATTTAATTAGGAGAATAAATAATGGCTGGTATTATTACAACTGGTTCGTTTCCAAAAGCACTGTGGCCTGGTATTAAGGCTTGGTGGGGTCGTTCATACAATGAACATCCTATCGAATACACAGACTTGTTCGATACAACCACATCTGACAAAAACTACGAAGAGTACGTCCAAGCTACTGGCTTTGGTCTTGCTCCACAAAAACCACAAGGTCAAGGCGTTGTTTACGACTCTGAGACTCAAGGTTTCGTAACTCGTTTAACTAACGTTGCATACGGCTTGGGCTACATCGTTACCCAAGAAGAACTTGCTGACAACCTCTATGAAGTTGTTTCCAAGCGTCGTGCTGCTGCTAACGCTTTCTCTATGCGTCAAACCAAAGAGAACGTTGCTGCTAACGTATACAACAACGCTTTCTCTAACAGCTATGCTGGTGGCGATGGTGTTTCATTGTTGAACGCAACTCACCCTAACACCTCTGGTGGTACATTCAGCAACTTGTTAACTACTGCAGCTAACTTGTCTGAAGCCGCTATTGAGAACTTGATTATTCAACAGATGTTAGCGTTGAACGACCGTGGGCTACGCATCAACTTGATGCCACGTTCTATCATCGTTCACCCAAGCAACTGGTTTGAAGCTAATCGCATTCTCAAGTCTGTATATTCATACAACACTGGTGCTAACCCTCCTGGTACTGCAAGTAACGCTGTAAACGTATTACACGCTACTAACGCATTGCCTGAAGGTATCAAGATGAACCATTACCTCACAAGTACTAAAGCATTCTTTATTCGTGCTAACGTACCTATGAATACAGGTATGATTCACCAAGAGCGTCAAGCAATCACGTTTGACCAAGACAATGACTTTGATACGATGAATGCTAAGGCTAAATCGTATGAGCGTTATGCCTTCGGTTGGGGCGACCCACGTGCATTGTGGGGCACACCTGGAGTTTAATTAACTCGCACGTGAGCGATTCCCCCTAGTTTCCCAAAAGGTCTCTAGGGGGTTTTTTCTCTAACTTAAAGGAAAAAATTATGCCTAATAAAAAATTACGTGAAGGTCAGTCTATTGGAATGGGCGTAAAAGCTCCAGTTCAAAAGCCTACTAAAGACAAAGTTAAGAACCCGATGCAATCAACTAAAGCAAAGAAGCCTAAAGGCGGATACTAATCATGGCAACACAGATTCTTCCACTTCAGATTCTGAATGATGGTTATCGCAACGCAACATTAAAGATTACTGGCTGGGTGAACGCTGGTGATATTACCAACTACGTGGTTCTTGACCCAAGTACATTAAGTCAAATTGATGCACAAGGAACAATTCCAAAATTAGTGCGTATTAAACGTATTAATTTTGACATTCAAGACGGCATCCAAGTTACATTAAATTGGGATGGTGCAACACCTGCTTTGTTGTGGGAATGTGCTGGCCGTGGCGAAATCAAAGCTGCGTCATTTGGTGGTATTACTGATAACGCAACAACACCTAACGGTAAAATTACGTTGACAACTTTTGGTGGCGCTGCAACAACGGCACTCACATCATTCACCATTGTTTTAGAAATTATCAAAGATTAATATGCAAGTAGTTAACACTAACGCTAAAGAAGCACAGATTATCGCTACTATTACACGTGCAGACGGTACAGTAGAGGAATTGGGCGTTATTGATTACTGGCATAAAAACCCAATTAAACGCATTATTTGGAGAATTAAAAAATGGCTACCTTATTAGTAAACACAGGAAAAGCTATTATTACCAACTACCTAAACGGTGGTGCAGCTACTCAGCCTAAATACATTGGTTGGGGTACAGGTGCAGGTACTACTAGCGCAACTGATACAACATTATTTACAGAAGTATTGCCTCGTGTTAGTGGCACAACTTCTCAAGTAACAACTAGCACAACAAACGATACATACCAAGTTGTAGGCACTCAGACTGCTGGCACAAGTGAGACAATCACCAACGCTGGTCTATTTGACGCATCTACTTCTGGTAACTTGTTTGTAAAAGGTGACTTTAGTGGCATCCCATTGAACAATGGCGACTCCATTCAGTTTACTTTTAAAGTCCAGTTTAGTTAATGGCAATTAATGGTTCTAGTATAGATAGAGTAGCAATTAATGACGGAGATAATATTACATTAACTCCCTCGTTAAGTGTTACTTCTACGAGTACTAGTTCCATTACCACAGTATTAAAATTATTTAGAACCCTTATTTATGCTGTAACTTCTACAGCAACAATTAATAAAACCTACGGTAAAGCTCTAAATTACCTATCTACAACCTCCATTACCATTGGCAGGGCAATTAAAAAGTTAATGAGTAGTATTACCGAAATGTCGGTAATTGTATTAACAGAATCAGCATTTCACCTAGCTTTGTTGTCGGTCACCGTTGTCAGCACGGCAACAATGAATCGATTACTAAGCCTATCTAAGGTTATTACCTATGCTGTTACTTCTACAGTCAGCATAATTAAAAGCCTTACAAAGACCATCAGTTACCTATCTACAAGTGCAGTAACCATTGTTAAGTCTATTTTAAAGAACATAACCTACCTATCTACCTCTACAGCAACCATTACAAAACAACTAGCTAGAATTCTAAGCGTCCTTTCTACAAGCTCAGTAACTATATCTAGGACTATTGGTAAGTTAATTGCCTATTTAAGTACTTCTACAGTAACTATTGGCAGGACTATAGCTAAAACTATCTCTTATGCAGTAACCGAAACAGTAACAATAGTAAAAAGCATTTCAAAAACCCTTTCATACCTGTCTACAAGCTCTGTAACGCTTTTAAAGCCTATATATAAGGTCATAAGCTACCTAGTTACTAGTTCGACCTCTATGGCTCGTTTAGTGAGTTTCTTTAGGACATTGTCATATAACTCAACCTCTTCTGCCACTTTATTGAAGATGGTAGAAACAACATTAAGCGTTTTATCTACCAGTTTTGCCACTATTGGAAACTATTACCGTAAGCTATTAGCCTATGCGGTAACCACTACCATTACCATTCCAAGGTTCATAAACAAGTTTATGACCACTTATATTGAACATACCATTGTCGTTTTGACAAGTATGGCAATGCACTTGGTTAGTTTGTCATATACCGTAACCAATAATAGCAAGCTATTTAAAAGCATAACCAAGGGATTAAGCTACCTATCTACTAGCGTATCTAGTATAAATTTTGGCTATTTTAGGACTTTATCTTACCTAAGTACTACAACCATTAGTATTGGTCGGTTTTTAAATAAGCTAATATCTTATTTATCGACATCAGTAATTACCCTAATACGTGGTCTAATTATTCACAAAATATTGGCTTTAGGGGTTGGTAATACCGTGTTTTTCTCAAAGCTGCCGACTAAGCTATTTTTTGTAGTTTCCCAAACAACTATCACATTTACTAAGCAAATGTATAGAACTTTCACCCTAGTTTCGGCTACAATAGTGACATTAGTCGCTGCTTACTTTAACAGACTTGGTGCTGTAGTAAGGTATACGTTTACAGTAGACTTTAGAGACAGGGTAACAGAGCTTTATAAAGAGCGTTTAAGCGTAGTACAATTTAAAGACAGATTGGTTGACCTTTACAAGCAACGAACTGTCCTTGCAAACACAAGTAATAAAAAGGTCTCAAAATGAGCCAGTTTTCGTATAAATTAACTACAGAATCAGAGGTCTTTAGCTTTGATTTTAACCCTGTTTTGCAAACATCCGAGACTTTAACCTCGGCTAATTGCACTGCTATTACAGCACAAGGTACAGATACAAATCCATCTGCCATCCTTTCAGGAACACCCGTATTTACATTAGGCAAGGCATCTCAAAGGGTTATTGGCGGTGTCGCTGATAATACTTACCGATTGATTATGACTTGTGGTACTAACCAGGGTAACGTTTACACCTGTATTGGTGACATCCCAGTTTACTCTCCAGACGAGATTTAATATGGGTCACGCAGATTTCTTACGTAATGGCGATTACAACGGTATATGTGATGCTTGTGGTCACAAATATAAGTTCTCGCAATTAAAGTTACGTTGGGATGGGCTGTATGTTTGTAGCTACGACTGGGAGATTCGCCAGCCTCAAGACTATGTAAAAGGTGTACGAGACAATATGTCTGTACCAGTTTCTAGACCACAAGCTCCAGACGAATACAGCATTGTACAATCAACAATTGAATTAGTTGATGGATTTACTGTCAACGATACATATACACTAGGATAATATATGGGCCGTCCTTTATATACTAATAACGCAGCCACTTATTTGGCTTTTGGAATAACCAATACAGCAACAACAATGCAGGTGTCTGCTAATGCTGGAGGATTATTCCCAAACCCAGTTGGAGGAGATTATTTCTACGTTAGCTTAATCAGTCTAAGCGGCCCAATCATTGAGATTGTAAAGTGTACTGCACGTAACGGTGATATTTTTACTATTGAGCGTGGACAAGAAGGCACAACACCTTTGTACTGGAATACTGGCGATAACGTACAGTTGCGTATTACTGCTGCTGGTTTAAATTATATTGTTTCAAGTAAAGATACAGTAACCATTTTTGAAGAATATCAAACGGCAACGCAAGGACAAACAATATTTACTATTAGTTCTTTTTCTTACATAGTTGGAGTAAATTCTTTATCTGTTTATGTTAACGGAAGTAAACAAATTAAAAATCTAAATTATGCAGAAACATCTACATCAGTAGTTACATTTAATTCTGGATTAAATGTTGGAGATGTAGTTGAATTTGTTTTTGTAGAAAATATATATGGCTAATATGCTTTTCGCCAACAACTGTAATACTACTTTAGCTAGTAGTCTTACTAGTGGTGCAACCTCAATGTCGGTTACATCTGCGACAGGCTTTCCTTCTCCTACTGGAGTTCAATATTTTTATTGCACATTAGCTGATGCTGCCACTCAAACAACTATCGAGATTGTTAAAGTTACTTCTGTAACAGGAACTACTTTTGCTATTACTAGAGCACAGGACGGAACATCTGCTACAGCGTTTGCTGCAGGTGCTGTGGTGTCTCTTCGTTTAGTTCGTGCAAGTCTTAATGACTTTCCAAAGCTAGATGAGACAAACACATTTAATGCTGACCAAGCTATTAGCGGTCAATTAACCTCTTCTGCTGGGTTAGCAACCACAGGAACATTTACAGCAACTGCTCCTAGCGATGGTCTAGTAATGGACTACGCAACTGGCTTTGGTCGTTTTAGTGCTTTTGCTGGAGATGGTTTCCAATGGTATAACGCTGGTATAGCCAATACCAAATTGATGCAATTATCTTCAAGTGGAGCAATTACAACAGCTACTTGGAATGGTAATACTGTAGGAGTTGCCTATGGTGGAACTGGTGTAACAGCCTCTAGCGGTGCTAATTCTGTCGTTTTAAGAGATAGCAACCAAAACGTCTTTGCGAATAACTTTATTCCAAATACAACAACTACTGTTGCGTCTTCTACACCAATCAACTTAACTGTTGCATCAGCACAATATCAAATTGTTACAGGTTCTGTTACATCTCAGACATTTAATATGCCTGATGCAACAACTTTGACAGTTGGTGATACATATTACTTTAATAACAATATTACTTATTCTTCCGTTCAAATTAATGCTCATGACGGAAGCACATCATTATTAGCACTACAAGCTGGCGGTGCTGCTCATTTAATTCTATTAACCAATAGCACTTCAAACGGAACTTGGGATGTCCATTCTTATATTCCTAGCACAGTATCTTGGGGTACTGCAACTTTAAACTTTAATAGTTCAAGCAGTATTTCAGGTTCAGTATCTTGGCAAGGTAACGTTATTTCGGCTACCTATGGTGGTACAGGCGAAGCTGGTACGTTAACTGGTATTCTTTATGGTAACGGAACATCTGCCCATACTGTAGCCACTACTGCACAATTATTAAGTGGTATTGGTACATTACCAGTAGCTAATGGAGGTACAGGATTAACCACTCTTACTGCTGGTTATATTCCTTATGGCAATGGAACAAGCGCATTTAACTCTAGTTCTACACTAACATATAACGGAACAACTTTATCTGCTGGTAATTTTGTTCCTTCTAGCTCTAGTATTCCGTCAAATGGAATATATTTACCATCAACAAATTCTTTAGGATTTTCAACAAATAGCACTTTAGCTGCAACAATATTTTCTTCAGGCGGTATATCTATTGGTAACACTACAGACCCAGGAGCAAACAATTTATCTGTAACTGGTACTGGAAAGTTTGGTACAACTGTTGGTGTTGGAGCAGCTACTCCTGCTGCTTCAGGTGCTGGCGTTACATTTCCTGCTACTCAATCTAATTCTACTGATGTAAATACATTGGATGATTATAAAGAAAGTACTTGGACTCCTACAGCAGCATCTTCAACAGGAACAATAACAACTTATACTTCTAGCGGTTATTACACTAAAATTGGTAGATTTGTACATTTAACAGCTATAGTAACTTTAACAACAGTAGGAACTGCTGCTGGTCAATTAGTTATTACAAATTTACCTTATTCTTTAATTGGAAATTTTCAATTATCTGGAACTGCTAGAGAAAGTGCTGCTACTGGAGTGTTTTATGTTCCATTTTTTAATTCAACTACACAAATTAATGTTCAAACAATTACAGGCGGAAATCTTACTTGGGTTAATGGTTATCAATATACTATTAACATAACTTATTTAACCGCTTAAAAATAACAATTTTACAGGCAAAAAATGACAACTTTAATACCAAAGATTGATTTACAAAATGGTGGTTCTTCACCTGTAGGAGCAGTCAATAGACCTATTAATCTCAAACTTGCTGAAACAGTAAGTGTTAAAGATTTCGGTGCTGTAGGAGATGGAACAACGGATGATACAGCTGCAATACAAGCTGCTATTAATAGTGTTGCGATTTCAGGTGCAGTTTATATGCCAGCAGGAGTGTATAAAATTACTGCAACTATATTGATTGATAAGCGTATTAAGCTGTATGGTGATGGTGCTATTGAACAAACAGGCACAGGGTACACCGCAGCTACACAAATTCTCAAAGAAGTTAATGATGTCGGCATTAAAGTTACTCAAGGCTTTGTAACTATTGAGGATATTTATTTAAAAGGCGGTACTGCAAATGCAAACGCAGGTATATATGTAGTTGGGCCTTATTTTAATGCAACCAGAGTTACTGTAAGCAATATGGGTGATTCAGGTTTTACTATTGGTTCTGCTACAGCCACTCCAGCAGTAAATGCAAATCTTTGGCGATTAGACAAATGTATTTCTAATGCTAATAATTATGGTTTTGTATTTTCTGATAATCAATCTATTGTAGATAGTAACGGTGGCACAGGTACTTTGTTATCGGCTTCTAATAATACGCTTGATGGTATTTATGTAGATAAAGCTGTTAAAAATACTTTTGTTGGGGTTCATTGTGAAACTAATGGTAGATATGGCGTTAATTTAAACACAAATGCGGCAAACAATACTTTTATAGGTGGCGATTTAGAAGGTAATACAACTAATGATTTATATATAAATTCTACTAATGGGTACAATGTAGTTCAAAACGTAGGTATTTTAGGTACTTATGTAGATAATGATGCTACTACTATACATATTGGGTATGCTGGTCAAGTAGAAATTCCTACAATTGGTACTACTAATTTTGTATCGCAAATTAAATATAGCATAGGAAAACCAGGAATGCCTTTTTCTAGCTATGCTCCAATTAGTCCTGCAACTAATAGCGCAACTGCTGTTGGTTTTACTAATTTATTTGTTATACAAAATAGCAAAACAATGACTGTAACTACAGATAGTGCAATGATGTTTTTTTTAGTTCAATTAAATTCTTCTGGAAAAGGTGTTGTATGTTATGCAACAAATAATTCTTCAGTAATTAATTTTGTAGGCACTCCTGATGCTGTGTTTGCAAATACATCAAGCCCTACAGCGTTACAATTGGGAATTTGGAAAAACAGTAATAGTAATATTATTAATTTTTCATCTGGCTCAAATTTATCTCCTCAAGCATATATTGGTATAAGTTTTTTAGGTTGTAGTATTTCAAATGTAAGTTCTTGGGCTTAAATAAAATTAAATAGGAATAAAATGAATAATACATACACTTGGAAAATAAAATCATTAACAACAATTTCTTCTCCTCCAGCCCCAATTAATGACTATGTTGTTAATGTAAATTATATAGTTACTGGAACAGATGGTAAAAATAGCACTTCAGTAGAAGGAAACACACAATTTCCAATAGAAAATTCTAATGAAAGTTATACAGATTTTAATAATTTAACAGAACAACAAGTTATTGAATGGATTAAAAATTTGCCAAATATTATGTCGAATATTCAATCTGACGTTGATGGCCAGCTACAATTAATTGCTAATCCTCCAGTTTTCCCAAAAATTAAAAATTTGCCTTGGGCTTAATATGAAAACATTTACATTAGAAGACCAAGAAGCAGAGTTTATTGTTCAAGTTATGGGACAATTACCTACACAGTCAGGTGCTTTTCCATTGTTTCAAAAGCTCCAACAGCAGTTTGCTTTAATTACTGAAGAACCAAAAGCGGAATAATATGACAACCACTTACTCACAATCTAGGGACGCAGTTATTAATGGAGCACTCCGTGTATTGGGAGTAATTGGTGCTGGAGATAGCCCAACCCCACAGGACTATCAGAACTGCTCAGAAGCCCTAAATCTGTATATCAAACAACTACAGACTAAGGGTATGCCCTTATGGTTAGTAGAAGACCTCCCAGTACCTATGATAGCAGGTCAATATACCTACACATTAGGCCCAACAGGAGATGTAGTCTGTGACCGCCCATTAAGAGTCGTCATGGCGTTCATTAGAAGCCCTCAGGGGAACGATACAACCCTTCAGGTCATCTCACGTCAAGAGTATATGCAACAGGGCTATAAACCCTCTTCTGGCACTCCTAATCAGGTCTATTACGACCCACAGTTAGGTAATGGCGTATTGTATGTATTTAACAACCCAAATGCTGCAGGATGGACTATTCACCTACAGGTACAACAACCTATCTCAGACATCCTAACGCCTACTTCAATCCCTCAGTTTCCATCTGAATGGTTCAATACATTAAAGTTTGGCTTGGCTGACCAGTTAGCCCTTGAGTATGGTGTTCCTGCACAAGTACGTGCTGAACTAGCTCAACGTGCCGCTAAGTATGAAGAAGTTATGACAGATTGGAGCCAAGAAGAGGCTTCTACTTCCTTTTCGCCCGATTATAGGTTCCGAAATTGATGCAACGCAATAAAAACGAATACATGAGGGAATACCTCAAAAATCACCCTGAATATAGAGAGGCTAGTAAAGCTCGCTCTAAAGCATGGTCTGAAAAAAATGCAGACAAGAAAAAAGAATATGCACGTCAATATTATTTAGCAAATCAAAAAAAGATTAAAGCTAAAGTTAATTCTCGTAGACTTCAAGATGTAGATGCCAAAAAACAATCTGATAAAGAATATTATCAAGCTAATAAAGATAAAATTAAAGTACGTGTAGGAACATGGCAAAAAAACAATCGTGCTAGATGCACTGAAAATGGCGCTCGTTATGACGCAGCAAAAATTAATGCTACTGCTTCATGGGCTAATATTGAACGAATTAAATGCTATTATTCTGTAGCTGCAATGTTAAATCGTGAAGGATTAGATGTGTGGCACGTTGACCATATTGTTCCGTTGCGTGGAAAAACTGTATGCGGACTTCACGTTGAAAATAATCTTAGGGTAATTACTCAATCTGAGAACTGCTCTAAATCTAATAGTTTTAGGAACTAATTATGGCAATTAGCCGTATACCTCTTGCTCATAACATTGGTAGTCGTGATGGAACCTTAAACAAGGATTCAAAGCTAGGCAATGCCATTATTGAAGTAGAGAAGAAAGAGTCTATTGCAGCCGTTAAACGCCCAGGACTTAAGTCTTATCAAACCCTAACTGCAGGAGAAGGACTTGGTATCTTTGCCGCTGGTAGCCACTTACTTACTATTATTGGAACTACCTTCTATGACAATGGAGTTGCTAATGCTACCCCTGTCGATGGTTCAGATGAGTATGATTTCATCTACTCAGTAGACCAATCTCAAGTCTTTTTTAAGAATGAGAGCCACGGATATGTCTATATCATTGCAACAAGCACCATTTTAGATTTACAAGGCACCATAACGACGCAAAACGGTACGACCATATCAGGTACGCCTGTTGTAACATTATCTGCATCCAATCCCGCAATTCAGATTGGACAGATTGTGACAGGGACAGGTGTTCCCCTTGGCACTTATGTTTTAACCGTATTTGGTACTGCCTTAACTTTAAGTCAAAATGCTACAGCTTCTGCAACCGTTACTCTTACCTTTACTACCTCTTATCCTGGTACTACTGTATCGGGTTCGGTGTTTGTGGACGGGTATTATGTTGTTGGGACTCCTCAGGGTTTGCTTTATAACTCTAACGTAGAAGACCCTACAACTTGGCAAGCAATTAACTACATTGGTGTAGTGTCTGATGCCGACCCTCTTTTAGCCATTGGTAGAACAATTAACTATATTGTTACTTTTGGCTCACATCATATTGAGTTCTTCTATGATGCAGGTACATCCCCAGGCAGTCCATTTCTACCATATCAGAACTCTGTCATTCAATTTGGAGCCGCAGCAGAAGACTCTTTAATACAAATGGATAACACTCTTGTTTGGATGGGTACAAGCCACCAAAAAGGTTTTCAAGTAATGGCAATGTCTGGTCAATCCCCTCAGATTATCTCTAACCAGTATATTGAAAGAATTATTAATAATTGCAATCCTGACCTTGCTTATGCTTTTAGCATCAAAACATCAGGGCACTCCTTATACGTATTAACCCTTAGAGACTTAGGGTATACCCTAGTATATGACTTTGCTCAAAATGGTTGGACATATTGGACTTCCACCGAAAATAACGTAGAAGGTTATTTTAAGGGTCAGTTCTATACCAAGTATCAGGATATGGATTTAATCCAACACGAGACCAATGGTAAGGTCTATGAGTTTGACCCTAATACTTACAATGATGACGGTAACCCAATTGCGGTATTAGCTCGTACTCCATTAGTAGATGGTGGCGATAATCTACGTAAGTTTTGGAGAAGCGTTCAAGTTGTAGGCGATAAGATTGATTCTTATGCCCTTTTACGTTATACCAGTGATGACTACCAAACCTTTTCTGCGTGGCAGAACGTTAACCTCAATACTGCTAAATCCGAAGTCCATAGACTAGGTCAGGGCCGTAGAAGAGCGTTTGACTTACTTCACCAAGATAATGTACCCTTGAGACTCGAATATTTTGAAGTCGATGTCGAAAAGGGGGATTCATGATTGAGTACAAAGAAGAGACTTATAGTCAAGTAATTGACGAAATTAAGCCTTTATTAGAAGACCATTGGGAAGAAATAGCCTTAAATAAAGAGGTTATTAAACTCAATCCAAACTATGAAATGTATGAAAAACTGTGCAATGCTGGGGTAATGAGGATTGTTACCGCTAGAGATGACGGTAAATTAATAGGTTATTGTATTTGCATTATTGCCTATAATTTGCATTATAAAGATAGTTTGACAGCTACAAATGATATATTTTTTATATCTAAAGATTATCGAAAAGGCTCAACAGGAGTAAAATTGTTCATTAAGAACGAGGAAATCCTAAAGAGCTATGGTGTTCAGCGTTTAATAATGAATACTAAAGTACACCAAGATGTTGGTGCAATATTTGAGCGTTTAGGATACAAACAGACTGAACGTGTGTTTGGTAAATTAATAGGATAGAATCATGGCAGAATCAACCGCAGCAGCAGCAGAATTTGTAGGCCCTGTATTAGGTGCTGGAGGAGCAGATGTTGCAGCCGCAGATGCAGGTGCATTAGCATTTTCAGCAGATGCCGCAGCACAAGCAGCAGCAGGAACAATGTCTGTTGCAGACGCATTATCTAATGGTGCAACTGCAAGTCAATTACTTCAAGCTGGACTTTCAGGAGAGCAATTAGCTCAAGCTGGATTAACTGCAGAACAAATTGCACAAGCGGGTGGAACTGCGGCTCAATTAGAAGGTGCTGCTGCAGGTGCTCAAGCTACGCCATTCCAATTAGCAGACGGTTCAATGGGTTCTATTCAAGGCGGTGATATTCTTGATGCTTCTGGTAAAGTTATTGCCCAAGGTGGCGTAGGAACTACACTAGGCGACTTAGCTGGATATGCCAAGACTGGCGCTCAATTAATAGGCGGTATTGGACAATTAGGACAAGCTGCATCATTACTTGGTGGCGGTGCTACTAAACCAGGTGTTGCAGACCCATACGCTCAATACCGTTCACAAGCAGCTTCCCAGTTACAGAACTTACTGGCAAACCCAAATACCATTACCTCTACTCCAGGTTACCAGTTTAACCTTCAACAAGGCTTACAGGCTCAACAAGCTCAACAAGCTGCACAGGGTCGTTTAGTATCAGGCGGTGGATTGTTGCAAGCTCAACAGTTTGGTCAACAATATGCTACTTCTAGCTTACAACAACAACAAAACTTACTAGCCACATTATCAGGTGCTAATCAAGCTCCTGCAGGTGCAGCACAAGCTCAACAAGGTATTAACTTTGGTCAAGCAGGTCTAGGTGCGTTGGGATTACAACAGTTAGCTGGTGGAGCAGCAAACGTACTAAACCCATTACAAACACTGTATTCCCAATACAATCAATCATCTCCTTCGGTGAGTTAATATGGCAAGTCTTTCAGAATTAGCTAATGTATTGCAAACAAGCCCTGCTGGAGCATTTAGGCAGGAAGATACTGCATATCAGCAATATCAGTTACAAAATCAAGCATTACAACAAGCCAAACAAGATATGGCTCCTCAACAACCATTAGCTGGTATGGCTGGTGGTATGGGTGCAGGTGGTAAACCACAAGCTGGATTAGGGGCTATGGCTGGCAATATGTTAGGCCCACAATTTAAGCTGACCACTCCTGATGGAGAGTTGACAAGTGCTGGATTAGTTAACCAAACTATGGTTACTGCTCAAACAGAAGCACAACAAGCTCAAAAAGCCCTTAAAGATGCTAGTTATCTTAAAGCTATGGGTAAGACTGCAGAAGCTCAACAAGCTGAACAAGAAGCTCGTATATTACAAACTAGGTCTCAAGAAACATTAAAAGATGCTCAAAAACAAAAGACTGAAGCTAAAGATGATTTTGCTTCTACTTTGTATGGTGCAAAGAGCCAAGTAGACTATGACCGTCGTTTAAAAGACGCTTTAGAGCGTACTGGTATTGAACCTCCTAAAGATATGCCTACAACTTGGACTCCTGACATGAAAGAGAAATTACTTTCTAAAATGTCTCCTGTTATGAGAGCCAAGATTGAATCTCAAGACCGTGCAGAAGCTGCTGCTGACCGTGCCGAGAAACGTGCAGATTTACAAAACCAACATTTAGTAGCTTTGATTCGTAATGGCCCTGGCGGTGGTAAAGAATCTCCTGCCGCTAGTCGTGTAATCCAAGCATTTACGCAAACCTCAGATGCACTTGAAAATCTTGCTAATTTGCCAATTACAACTACTGGCCCAATGTTTCAACAAAAACAATTTAATAGTTTGTATACAGCCCCACTATCTGCATTAAATCAGAAATTATCAGATGAAACATCACAAAAGTTACAAACTCGTATGACTGGTGTTGCTCGTGGATTGGCGGCATTGGAGTCTGGTGGTGCAGCAACTGGTTTAGTTGGATTGACAGATAGTATTGAAAAAGGTGTATTCATTCAAGCTGGTTCGTCTCTTAATGTCACATTAGATAAACTTGGTGAGATGCGTCGTATTGTTGAGTCTTCTGCAAAAGCTCAAATGAGTGACCCTAAGATTGCTCCAGAACGCAAAGCCTTAATTCAACAAGAATTAGACATAGTTCGCAAAGCAATTCCATTTACTCAAAAAGATATTGATAGGGCAGCAAAAGAAGCCCAAGACAATCCTGATATGAGTTTTACAGAATTTACTACAAAGAATCCAATTGGTGGTGAAAAGCCTCGTGGCACTGGTACTAAAGAAGACCCAATCAAACTAGATTAAAGACTACTATGCCAGTATATGAATACCAAGGTCAGCATTACGATATTTCTGAAACAGACCCTTCAAAAGCTAAAGAAAAGATTATTTCTCACCTTGGTAAGTCTGAGCCAGAAGCAAAAGTATCTGTAGAAGGTGCTCCTGCCGATATTCCAAAAACTGACTATAAACCCGCAACTGGATTGACAACACCACAAGTAACTGAAGGTGGTGCAGCATTGATGGCTCCAACTTCTCTTCGTAAAGAAGTTCCAATAGCCAAACAAACATTTGGATTTGACCCATCTCGTGTTAATAAAGTACCAATGTCAGAATATGGTTCTAATATTGCTAAAGGTGCTGCTACTGGTGGTGCTATTGGAGGATTAATTGGTGGTTTTACTGGCCCAGGAGCATTAGTTACTGGTGCTGGCGGTGCTGTAATGGGTGCCGCATCTGGATTAGCTGAATCTGTTGCTAAAGATTTAGGTTATGGCACAGGTACACAAACACTTGCTGGATTAGCTACTGGTATGCCAGCCCCAGTGAAATCTACAACAGACTTTTTAGTTAAGTCCAAATTAGCTCAAAAAGTATTTGGTATGGCTGAAACTGCGGCTTATACAATGATGCCTGGAGTAGCTGGTAAAGTTGCAAAGTTATCTAAGTTTATTCCTCAAGGAGAAGCAAAACTTGCGGCTCGTGATGTTGAATCTGCATTAGGTACAGAAGCTAAAACTGCTGGTGTTAAGGTGTCTACTGACCCAACAAGTGAAACATATAAGTTTACTCAAGAGTTACAAGCACAACATGGAAAAGACGCAACAGTTAATAAGTTATATGAAGACGCTAAAGCTGGATATGACGCAGCATTAGCTGAAAAAACTGGTGCAGGTTTAAAAGAAGATTTGACACATATTGTTTCGGAGTTTCCTGCAGAATCTCGTGCTTCATCTGCTAAAAAGATTAAAAACCTATTTCTTGATGAAGATGGTAATGCCTTAGATGGTAATGCTGTTATCAATAACCTCAAATCAGATGAGTTCAAAGCATTAAGCAAGAATGAACAAGAGAAGGTTCGTGAAGCTGTAAACAAGTTTATTCCAGGCGGTGCTGAAAAGGTTGCACGTAACGCTTCTGAAAAAGAGTTTATTGCAAAAGCTAGAGATAATTTACCAGAGATGTTTAAAAGTAAAGATTACAGAACTATTAATACTCAAATGGGTAATTTTGGTAAAGATGAGGTTGGTCAAAAAGTATTTAAACAAGAATTGGGATATTATTTAAAAGGTCTTCCTGTTGAACAAGGGAAAACACTATGGAGTAATATTGGTGCAAATGTTAACAAAACCATTATCAAAGACCCAACGGAATTTAAAAAAGTTACTGATATGATTAATAACGCTAGAACTGACAAAGAGTTATCTCGTGCAGCAAATTTAATTATTAAAGCAACTTATGGTGCCTATGAAACACAAAGGAAGAAAAAATAATGCCACTTAAATCAGGTTCATCACAAAAGACTATTTCATCTAACATCTCCAAAGAGGTGAAGGCTGGTCGTCCACAAAAGCAAGCAGTTGCTATTGCTCTTTCTAAAGCTAGAGCAGGTAAACCACCTTCAGGCAAGACTAGAAAGAAAATGAAATAACATGAGAATCTTGTTGCTCGACCCTGCTGGTGCTCTTGTTGACTTTGGTATTCGTTGCCTTGCAGAAGGACACGAAGTTAAACAATGGGTGCGTCCACACGGTCAGGAGCGTTCTAAGATTGGTAAAGGACTTATTGACCAAGTTCAGAACTGGCAGATTCATGCTAAACAAGCAGACCTAATCGTATTATCGGATAACGCTTTTCAAATGCGGGAACTAGAAAAGTTCCATGAAGAGGGTTACCCAATTATCGGTACTAATATGCTTGGTGCCAAGATGGAACTAGACCGTGATTATGGTCAAGACATTATGAAGAAGGCAGGACTTGCAGTTATCCCTTCATTTGAATTTAAGGACTACAACAGTGCTATCGACTTTGTTAAAGCTAATCCCAAACGATACGTCTCTAAACC
>Ga0214238_1000034_pt1 | contig 51943 bp, 51 predicted proteins | sample TroBogypolimnion_20_FD_153076 | JGI IMG/M metagenome (GOLD analysis project Ga0214238, IMG submission 153076) | Freshwater microbial communities from Trout Bog Lake, WI - 05AUG2008 hypolimnion | ecosystem: Environmental > Aquatic > Freshwater > Lake > Hypolimnion/Profundal zone | place: Trout... | reverse complement strand
CACTCCGCCAGACGCCACATTAGAGAGCTATCAATCTCTACTGGGCATGCTAGGCATTGATAGAGCAGTTCTCGTTCAGCCAAGCGTTTATGGAATCGATAACCGAGCCATGCTTGCGGCATTGAGAGCGCACCCCCAGAAATTTCGGGGTGTTGCAGTTGTTTCTAATAATGTGAACGACATTCAAGATCAAGAATTAGAGCAATTGCATGCCGCTGGAGTGCGCGGCATTCGTTGCAATATCGTCGATGTAGCCGATAAGTCTGCTGGATTGCCGATACAGAATCTCAAATCATTAGCCGAACGTATCAAACCATTCGGGTGGCATCTTGAGCTTCTGATGCATGTCAATGAGTATCCTAACCTTGCCAAGGTCTTTGAAAACTTTCCTGTAGATTTAGTATTTGGACATTTTGGTTATAGCCATGCAAAACATGGGACCCATGATGAGGGATTTCAGGGTTTATTAGATTTACTCAAAAATCAGCATGCTTGGGTCAAGATGACGGGACCTTATCGTATTTGCGATGGCGATCTTCCCTACTCTGATATGCGCCCATTCAATGATGCAGTGATTAGGGCAAATCCCAAGCAACTGATTTGGGGAAGTGATTGGCCACATGTGATGGTCAAGAAGAAAATGCCTCATGATGCAGATCTATGCGCCCTTTTTGGAGACTGGGTTACAGACCTGGCTTTAAGAAAATCCATCTTGGTTGATAACCCTTGTATTCTGTATGACTTCCCAGCGTTTCATGCTGAACAAAATTAAGTGAAAAGAATAGGCTTATATGGATACCACCCTTACTGTTATCTTGGGCATTGTTGCGATGCTGCTGCCACTAGTAGTTGGCCGCCTAGTATGGAAACGTTTTAACCAATGGTTTGGTCGCAATGATGAAGCCTATATGGATACTCTTGAATTCTTTCTTAAGAAAATTGGCTTTACTGTATTAGTTGCCTTTATTCTTCTCTGGCTAGGAATGAGCCTCGTCTTTAATGGCAATGGCGCTGCATTGACTTAAGCAATATGAGCGATCAATTCAAAGCGATTCTGATTAAAGCAAAGCTGAACTTTGCCATACTAGCTAGCATTCTAGCGATTGCTATTTTGGGTAAATTCACAAACCCTGAATTAACGAATTCTATTTTTGTGACTGCAGATCAATTGGTTTCAGATCTTTATTTGGTATTTATTGCCATTACCTTGGGTGCATTTATTCCTAATTTCAAACTGGTTGCCTTTGGATCCATTGGCATCTTTATTGCGGCCGCCGTTCTTATACAGCTCAAAGTCTTCAACTACCTTACTACCAAATACCTATTTGCAGTGCTCATTGTGACTTTGGGATTTGCATCGATAGCCAATCTCTATAGGCACTATCGGGAGTTTAATCTCTAAGACAATCCAGCAAATATGGCAGAGAAAAAGATCCCCAATCGACCTCAAAATATCAGCCCGACCAAACGGGATGAGGTGCTTTATCAAAAAATCTCAGGGGCTAATTTTAATAAACAAATAGTTGAAGATCATTTTCTCCAAAGTCTTAAAGAATTCCATTGGCTCTACAAGAAGATAGCAAAGTAGTACTTTATTTATCTTTCAAGTACGCTAGGGTATGGTCGATGTTTTTTAACTTTTGATCCATTAATTTTTTTACTTCATCATCGTTTGCTATATTAAGTTTTAAGGCTATATAACTTTTCATTAGTTGTGTGGTCACGCATTAAATCATTTAGCTTTTGCCATAAAAGCGCCTTTGGAATGTCTATTTTTAGCATCTTCATACACTCCTCTAGCCACCCATCATGAGCCAATAATTTATTACTAGCTTTTTGTAAATCCCGGTGAATACTGTTACCGTAGGCTAGATGGGCTTTTTTTAATGAAGCATTTAATTCAATTTTGCTTGGGGCTAACATTACGTAGTCGATAATATCTCTGTTATAAATTGCAGCATCATTCCAACGATCGGAATTAGCCAGCAATTTACTTGTTAACAAATCAAGCTTGGTTAACGTGGCAATATTTTCAACGAAATTGCTCGGACCCGGCCCATCAAATACGATGCGACCTTCTAAGACAATTTCAAATTTGACAACTACATCGCCCGACTGGATCATTGTACGGATACCATACTGATCCGCCTTAATATCCCGAGCTAAAACCAATTTAGCGCCCTTTTTAGCAATTGAATAAATACCCGCCGTATCCGTTAATAAACTGCGTAATTCACGGTAATGCTCTTTATCAGAAATCAGGAAATCGATATCAACAGACTCTCGATATTCATCCTTCATCAGCGCTATGGCAGTTCCTCCGCCAAAGTAACAACGATGCTCTCTCAATAGGTCGCCATTTAACTGCTGAAGAATATTTCCAATAGCTTGGTGATGTTTTCGTCTAAACAAGTATTTGCTCCATTCCTCTTGTATCTATCAATCTTTGCATCAATGCTCTCTCGCGCTCTTCAAGATGACTGAAATCTAAAAAGCGTTTGTTTCTCTCATAAATAGACATAGCTGCCGCATCCGTTAAATATTCGTCATCCTTCAGTTGCCAAGATAAAGCCTTTAATTGGGGGTATTCTTTAATGCGGATATGGGGCATTTCGGGATCGTGCAAATTGATATCTGCCTTTTCGCCAGCCATTGGCAATAGAGTCAAATGCAAACCCAATGCTTCGCATACCTGCAAATAAGCTCCAATGCTTACCGAGGACTCTCCTTTTTCAATGCGATGTAATGTCACCCTTGAAATACCCGCGACTTGAGCACAAACCTGGGCACGAACCTTCAAAACCTTTCTTCTAGCCGTAATTTGGGCACCTAAACGAGCCAATAAAGGTACATCATGGGCCTGGGGTAGATTAATCTTTTCTCTCATAATGTTTCTTATTATATACAATTTATAGTATTTGCATACTATAAGAAACATTTTATAAAAAAGACAATGAAATATCTACTCACCACCATGACCAGTTGGCATCATGCTTATGGCTAGCCTCAAAAACGGGATCAAATTCCCGATCCACAAGCCATTGCCTCATCATCCTGTCATTTCTGGTGCGTCGACGCCGATCAAATACCTTGCGATACCAGCGCGGTGCGCTACTCCTCATAGTGACTTCTTTATCAGAATGAAATAGTGCGATTACTTTTTTACCCAATAGCGAATGTTGGTCATGACGAACACTTGGACCCCCATGAATGAATAAATGCCAATCTTTTAAAACCCATGCATATTCATGCTTTTGATTTTTACGTCTCACTGTGCGTGACATAACAGATTCCTTAAATGCTTGTTAATAAGTTATGTCATGTCGATCTCCAGGAACAAATGAATTGGGTAAAAAAATAAGCGCAACCATTTTTAGTGGCTGCGCTTATTTTAAAGAACAGAAAAACCACTGTATTAGAGTGGCATGTTTTTATTTAATGCATTTTTGTTACTTTTCTAGCGCTCCATAAATCACTGCATTAAGTTCCTCACGATGCACTTTACGAATCTCCCCGGGTGCTACGGCCATCATCACCACAACCATTTGCTCTTTTGGGTCTACCCAGAAAATAGTTCCATTGGCGCCATTCCAAGTGAAGTCTCCAATATTGCCGTTAATCGCTGAGAGACCGCGCTCCATGCGTACTGCTACGCCTAGGCCAAAGCCATAGCCAACACGACCTGGCTCAGTACCGCCCACATTGTTTTTAATATCTTTATTCAAATGATTCGAGGTCATGAATGCCACAGTTTGAGGGCCGAGGACTCTCTTGCCATCTAAGCTACCGCCGTTGAGCAGCATTTGACCAAAACGAACATAGTCACCCGCGGTTGAGAACGCACATGAACCACCACAATCAAACTTTACCGTTTGATTCAGAATATCGACTTTTTGTGGCTTGCCAGTCAGTGGATCAATTGGTAATGGCTGAGCTAAACGAGCCCGATCTTTTTCTGCCACCTGAAAAGTAGTATTGGGCATGCCCACCTTATTCCAAATGCGCTCTTGAAGTACGCCGCCTAAAGACTTCCCTGAAATTTTTTCTTCAATGATGCCCAGCACATCAATACCAAAGCCATAATCCCAGGCGGTACCTGGCTCATAGAGCAATGGATTGCTAGCCAACTTATCAATAAATTCTGAAGATGTATATTGCACTGCCGCTGGAGCAGATCCTGCTGGGAATAATTTATGCACTGGCGTTGTACCACGACCGCCATACGTTAAGCCATTGGTATGACGCATGAGATCTTGTACAGTTATCGGATTTTTTGCTGGCACAGTTGTGAGGTTGCCATCCGCATCCACTTTGCCTACTTTCATCTCTTTAAATTGGGGGAGCCAATTGGAGATAGGAGCATTGAGCGCTAACTTGCCCTCTTCATAAAATGTGAGGCCGCCAACAGCCGCCATCACTTTTGTCATGGATGCCAAATTAAATATAGCGTCCGTAGTCATTGGTTTGTTATTTGTCTTATCTAAATAACCATAGGGCTTGAAAATAACTAACTTGCCATTTTTGGCAACAGCCAATACTGCTCCTGGCAATTGATTATTGGCAATCTGATCTGCAAAAAAGGTGTCGATTTTCTTAAGGCCGTCTGGACTAAAACCCTGACCGGGAGTGGCACTCAATGGCAAGGGTGCCTTTGAATAATCGGCAGCAAGCAAAGTTGTGCTGCTCAATAAGCCAGCGCCTAGGGTCAGCGCAAGGCCAATAGCCTGTAATTTCTTCATCTTGTCTCCATTTTTGGGTTTTTGGGGCTTTGATTGCCCTCTGGTTTAAGTCTTCTGAGCCTATTGAAGCAGACTTTTAATAGCTTAGGGTTTTCTCACATCTATATAGCTATGAGTTATATAGGATTGATTTTTGAGTATTTGAAGGAATATTGAAAATCCATGACAATCGTGGGCTATGTATAAATATGACCACATTGACCAAACCCTTGTAGATCAACGGGTTGCACAATTTCGAGACCAAGTAGCAAGACGCCTTGATGGCAGCCTTGCTGAAGAAGAATTTCGCCCTCTACGACTACAGAATGGTCTCTATCACCAGCGCCATGCTTACATGCTGCGCGTAGCAATTCCATACGGCTTATTTAATTCCAATCAATTGCGCACGATGGCGTTGATTGCTGAAAAGTATGACCGCGGTTATGGTCACTTCACTACTCGTCAAAATATCCAGTACAACTGGGTCACATTAGAAGATACACCCGATATTTTGGCTGAGCTTGCCAAAGTAGAAATGCATGCCATTCAAACTTCTGGCAATTGCATTCGCAATATTACGAGTGATGCGTTTGCTGGCGTTGCTGGTGATGAGTATGTTGACCCACGTCCTGTATGTGAGTTGTTACGCCAATGGTCAACACTGCATCCTGAGTTTGCGCACTTGCCACGCAAATTTAAGTTTGCGATTAATGGCGCTAAAGAAGACCGCACGATCCTCCTTTGCCATGATGTTGGCATTGAATTGAAGAAAAATACAAGTGGCGAACTCATTGCTGACATCTATGCTGGTGGCGGCATGGGTCGCACACCAATCTTAGGTTCACTCATTAAGACTGGATTGCCATGGCAGCTATTGCCGAGTTACCTCACTGCCCTATTGCGCGTATATAACCGCTTCGGCCGCAGAGACAATCTTTACAAGGCTCGCATCAAGATCTTGGTGAAAGCCTTAAGCCCAGAAGAATTTGCCCGCCAAGTCGAAGGTGAATGGCTATTTAATAAAGATAGCGATGTCAACTTTACTCAGGCGGAGTGGGATCGTGTTGCTAAGCATTTCACCAAACCTGCATATCTGTCTCTAGTAAAGCCATCCGATCAACAAGTGATCAATACTGCGAGCGAAGCAGAAAGAGCGTCTTTCGCAAGATGGCTAGAGCGTAATGTGAAACCGCATCAAGTACCAGGTTATGCGAGCGTGATTTTGTCGCTTAAGCCACATGGCTCAGTAGCACCTGGTGACGCCACCACTGCACAAATGTTGGCAATCGCTGATTTAGCAGATCAATATAGTTTTGGTGAGTTGCGTGCAACGCATGAACAAAACTTAGTACTGGCTGATGTAGAGCAATCTAAGCTCCATGAACTTTGGCAAGAAGCGAAAAAGCAAAAGGTAGCCTTACCAAATATTGGTCTACTGACTGACATCATTGCCTGCCCTGGCGGTGACTTCTGCTCTTTAGCCAATGCCAAGTCTCTACCGATTGCTAAAGCGATTCAGGAGCGCTTTGATGATCTCGATTACTTATTTGATTTGGGTGATATCTCACTCAACATTTCGGGCTGTATTAACTCTTGTGGGCACCATCACGTTGGCAATATTGGCGTTTTAGGTGTCGATAAGGACGGTGAAGAGTGGTATCAGATCACCTTAGGGGGTGAGCAAGGTAACGATGCCGCCATCGGCAAAGTGATTGGGCCCTCTTTTTACGCAGATGAAATCCCAGACGTCATCACTAACGTGATCAACACTTATGTAAATCAGCGCAGCGAAGATGAATCTTTCATAGATGCCTATCGCAGAATTGGGGTGACCCCATTCAAAGAAGCGGCATACAGGAACGCCAAGAAAAAAGAGAAGGCAGAAACAGCAGGAGATGCTTCATGAGCCAAGCTAATGCAAGTAATAGCACTGTGATTGCTGCACATGATCAGATTTTGCATTTTCCTAAAGGTGGCAAACCTAACTTAGCCCCTAATGAATGGCTCATCTGGAATGGTAGCCAGGATGAAGGCGGCCTTCCTGATTTAGAGCACGGCAAGCAGAATGTTTTGGTGCCTTTTGCTTGGTGGGTACAACATCACCAAGAATCCGACATTCAGAGCAAAACAAAAGCAGGTCATATTGGCGTGTGGTTTGCTGCTGATGACGATATCTTGAAGCATGCTGAGCTGATTGAAGAAGGCAAAAAGGTATGGCCGCTAGTAGCAGCATACTTCCCGATTTTTAGAGATGGTAGAAGCTTTAGTACTGCTGCACTTCTGCGTGATCGCTTTCAATGGACTGGTGAAGTTCGTGCCATTGGTGATGTGCTGATTGATCAACTCTTACAAGGTGCGCGTGTTGGCTTTGATAGTTTTGCATTACGCCCGGACCAAAAGACGGATGTTGCTCTCAAGCAATTTGATTTGTTCTCCGTAACAACTCAGAATAGCTGGCGTGATAAACGCGCGACTTTGTGCATCTAAAGGCAGAGGCCTCACCAGTACGCCATGACTAAGAAAATGCAAACTAGCTCAAACAGTTCACTTGGAAAAGTGTATTTGGTTGGTGCTGGCCCTGGTGCAGCTGACCTGATTACCGTGCGTGGCGCAAAGCTACTCGCTAAGGCAGATATTGTGTTTCATGATGCTTTAGTGGAACCTGAGATGCTCGCCTTGTGCCCACAAGCCCAATTAGTTGCCGTGGGAAAGCGTTGTGGCAAATTGTCTTCTGCCCAGCAGTTTATTAATAAACGCCTAGTAGATGCTGCCCAGAAATATCAAGTAGTTGTGCGCCTTAAGGGTGGCGACCCTATGCTCTTTGGCCGGGCCGATGAAGAAATCCAAGCCCTCAAAGATGCGGGCATTAGTGTAGAGGTGGTACCTGGCATTACTGCTGCACTAGCGGGCGCAGCAAGCATTCAACAATCATTGACTCTCAGAGGGATCTCGCGCAGCGTGGCTTTTATTACCCTTGCGCAAGCTACTGAGGGTACAGACCACCTCACATCCAATCAACCCATTTCTAACCCCACTGCTGATACCTTGGTGTATTACATGGGCCGTAAAGACGCCGCAAAAATTGCACAGCAACTTATTGCACAAATTAGAACTGAGGGTATTCATAATCAGAATACGCCAGTACAGATTCTAGAAGCAGTTAGTACACCACGCGAAAGACTTTGGGCCAGCACTCTCCAAGAATTGGCAGAGGGCAAAGCGGATGATTGGTTTGATAGCAACTCACCAGCGCTAATTATGGTTGGCGAAGCTTTAAAAGATAAATCAGCACAAGTCGAGAAGACCGCCGAATTAGAGCGCTCTAGCCCCAAAGTCGACAATGGCTTGCAAGACAGCCAAATCCTCCCCAACAGCCGGCGTAGCGCTTAAGGCAATTTGCGGGAACTTCGCTCGGCACTCATCCAACAGTACCGGGAAATCATTACGAAGGTGTCCACCTTGACCAAAAAAGACGGGCACTACGGTAATTGAACTGGCTCCAGCCTTAGCCAAACTAGCCACTGCATCCTCTAAAGAGGGTTGCATCATTTCCAAAAAGGCTAACTCTACTGGGGTCTCTGTATATTGCTCACGCCATAAAGCCGCCAAACGATCAAAGGGCTCACGCCAGCGTGCGTCTCGGGCACCATGGCCAAACAAAATAAGTGCTTTCATATTGGATAGATTCCCTTGAAATGGCTAAATAATCGGATAATCTATACATCTTAATAGCATTCCATTAACTCGATACTGACAACGCATATGGCTAGCCTTCTACATGATTTAACGAATCACACCTGGATGATTGCCCTTATGGCGGCGATCCTGATTGGCGGAGTGCTTTCAGCCGTTCATCACGCAGAAGTGATTGCCCATAAAACGGGGGAGCCCTATGGTGCATTAGTGCTCGCTATTAGCGTCACGATTATTGAAGTCTCTTTGATTATCTCCATGATGTTAGGCGGTCATGAGGGTTCCCAATTTATTGCCAGGGATGCCGTCTTTGCTACGGTCATGATTGTGATTAATGGCGTGATTGGTCTGTGTATTTTTATCGGCGGCCTACATCATCATGAGATGAGCTTTCGCAATGAGGGCACTAACTCTGCATTAGCGGTATTAACAGCCCTAGCCACATTTATTTTAGTGATGCCGATTGTGACAACCAGCACGCCAGGCCCTGACTTTACTAAAGGTCAATTGGCCTTTGCCGGGATTGCTTCATTTGCACTTTATGCGGCTTTTTTATTCTTCCAAACAGTCAGTCATCGTGACTACTATTTACCTAAGGTCGAAGATAAAAAAACCGATATCAATTTTCATGCTCCAAAGCCTAGCAATCTCAAGACAGCAGTCAGCGTAGTGTTATTAATACTGTCACTAATTGCGGTAGTTGGCCTTGCAGAGTTATTGAGTCCAGCTATTGAGGCGGGTGTAACCGCCGCCGGCGCACCCAAAACGATTGTGGGTATTGCAATTGCAATGCTAGTGCTCTTGCCAGAAGGTTTTGCTGCCGTCAGAGCTGCAAAAGCCAATCGCCTACAAAGCAGCTTGAACTTAGCCCTGGGATCGGCACTTGCCAGTATTGGACTTTCTATTCCGACTATTGCAGCGATTGCGATTTACTTTCAGATTCCACTGAGCTTAGGAATCAGTAGTCTGAATATCACCCTGATGTACTTGACCTTTTTCATTGGCGCACTAACACTGGCCATTGGTAGAACCACGCTGCTGCAAGGCGTTGTTCATCTCATCATTTTCTTTGAGTATTTATTTTTGAGTCTGGTGCCCTAGATAAAGAGCTTACTATTAAGAGCTGTCTCTTTTGAAAGCTAGCAACAAAAAATGAAATATTATTTTGGGCAGGCTTTTGAAAGCACGCCAATCAGGCGATGAATGACCGGATCCCAAGACAATGGGTCAGGCTTTGACGGTTGTTTTGCCGGCTCTGAGGATGACACCACATTAGAGATCACATTGGCTACTGGGTTAGCTTGCTGTGGCTCACATAAAAGACTGGCAGCGGCTTTAAATAGAATAAAACCAAGCAAGCTTAGCGATATCACAGCAATTAATGTTGAACGTAGCATTTGTTTCTATCCAATGAACAAACAAATTACATTGCTGGAATTTTTTTCAGGTCCACCTGAATCGTAGCGCCATATTGCGCATTTAAACCAATCACCGAACGCAATGGGATATGCTCTTTTTCAGAGAACCACACCTCAAAAGTGGCAGCGTCATCTTTAGAAGTAGTTTTGTAATAACGTATGGCCTTTACTTTACCGCCATCAAATGGGAAATCCCATGGCTCTCCACGCACTAAGGTATATGTCTTAAGAGAGCGTCCATCAGTAACCGGCAAGGCAATCGATTTTGCAGGCAGATCCCGACCGATAAATTGGTAGCCCACTGTCACCATATCTAAAAGGCGTCCTGTAAATGGCGCACTTCCAACAGGCGGAGTGCGAGATGATACTTTGTAAAAGTTAATCAGATTCTTTTCAACTTTGGCAATTAATAACTCCGTATTACCGCGCCGCTCTTGATACATACTAGTCAACAGACCCTCTTTAGTCACGGTTCCGACAGAGTCTCGTAATAGCTTTTGATTAGACAAAACGGTAGCCAACACCGAACCCAATGTACCTACAGAAGTGATGTGATATTGGTCTTTACGAAGATCCACTGTATCAACAAAGGTTGCTACAGACATAGATCCCTTAACTAAGTTAAAAACTTGTTCATACGGACTAGGCGCTTCACCAGACTGCTTTAAGTAAGCAGCACGCTTGCTAGGATCAGCGGTAATTTTGAGGTCATATTCGAATTGGGTGCCCTGCGCGAAAGAACTACCACACCAAAGCAGTGGAACCAAAGCGAGGGTCGCACTAATAATGGCCCGCTGGAAGCGGTTGCTCGCTGAAATAGAGTGTAATTGTAGAAAAGTTATAAATTTCATAGTTTTATTATATTAGCGAAATATATTGACCAACTGCCAGGAGGGCCCAGGCGCCCGACTTGTAAATATATGGGTATTCTTGAAACCCAGGCAACCCCTTCAACACAACTGGCATACACTTCCAATAGATTAAATCTAGTCGAAAAGTTGAAAAATCATAAGATTAAATAGTGACAGAATTGTTAATGCTTAAGAAAAACTTTAGCGCAATTGGGCAAGATTTAGTCTTAAAGAATTATTTCGTTTATCAAACTCTCGTCCAAAACTACAAAATCACTATTAGGCTCATAACCCGATACCAATTTTTTAAGAATATCTCTAATTAATTTGACATCATTTGCATCCAAGGCAATTTTGAGGGCCTCAAGCTCTTGTTGTAAAACATCCCAGGGCAAGAATTCCTCATGGGCCTTCATGATTTTTGGATGCATTGTTGGGCTGGGATTGTTCCCAATCAAAAGCTCCTCATAAAGTTTCTCACCAGGACGCAATCCAGTCACCTTAATCTCAATATCACCATGTGGATGAGTATCATCTTTAACCAATAGACCAGACAAATAAATCATCTTGACAGCCAAATCATAGATTCTGACAGGCTCTCCCATATCCAACACAAAGACATCGCCACCAACTGACATTGCACTAGACTGAATCACCAACTGCGCCGCCTCAGGAATAGTCATGAAATAACGAGTCACCTCAGGATGAGTCAAGGTAATAGGTCCACCTGAGGCAATTTGGGCGCTAAAAAGTGGCGCCACAGATCCTGATGAGCCAAGAACGTTACCAAATCGCACCATAGAAAATTTAGTTATATGCTTCTCTTTGGCCGCAATTTCTGACATAGCCTGCAACACTAACTCTGCAATACGCTTGCTTGCTCCCATGATGTTAGTTGGCCTAACAGCCTTATCAGTACTCACCAAAACAAAATTACTTACATCGCACTCTAGACTAACTTGAGCACAAGCAAAGGTTCCAAAAACATTATTACGAATACCCTCAGCAGGGTTATGCTCCACCAAAGGAACATGCTTATATGCAGCAGTATGAAATACTGTAGCAGGCCGGTGAATCTTAAAAATCTGTTGCAATAAATCGGCATCACGCACTGAGGCTAAACAGGGAACCAAAATGACTTCAGAGGACGACGATTCAACAGATTGATCATCATCGCCCTCCCCTGACTGTGCCTCCCTTAGTCCAGGAAGAGCTCTTTTTAATTCTTCATAAATCAAATACAGGGCGTGCTCACTAATATCAATCAAAATTAATGATTGAGGGGAAAACTTGATAATCTGACGACACAACTCACTGCCAATTGAGCCGCCAGCCCCCGTCACGAGAACTACCTGATTGCGAATATTTTTTTCCAATAACCTCAACTCGGGAGGCACCACCCCCCGTCCAAGCAAGTCGTTCATATCTAAATCATGCAAATCCGATATCCTGACCCGACCAGAAACTAAATCAATTAATCCTGGCAAGGTTCTAACACGCACACCACACCCATTTAATGAGGTGATGATTTCGCTTCTTCGCCTTTGATCAACCGAGGGAATAGCCAGTAGCACCTCTGTAATTTCAAGTCGCTGAATAAGCTCTTGTAAACCAGCATTTGGATACACAATAATCCCATTGACAGTACCTCCTTTTAAGCGAGGATCATCGTCAACAAAACCCTTGACCAACATTTCTTTGCTACTAGCAAGACCTGCTGCCAACTGACGGCCCGCTGAGCCAGCACCATAAATCAGTACTCTAGGTTGAGCTCTGTGAAACGACTTATGCACATTATTTGCGGCACCCAACCAATGGCGCACAAAATATCGACTAGCGCCAATTCCGATAAATAATAAAATTGGCTGAATTACCCCAATCGATCGAGGTATATCGCGTATACCAAAGAGGGTAAAAATACAGAAAAATAAGGTGGAATAAATTAAGAAAGCCCGAGCTACAGACAAAAATGCGGCAGTGCCAACATATCTAAAAATAGCTCTGTAAAAGCCAAAAATAATGAAGAGGGGAAATGAAATTCCAATGGCAGCGATTAATGCTATCCATTGACTGTCTTGAACAATGCCCCACTGATCCAACCTTAGCCCAAGCGCCAACCAGACACTAAATGCGCATATAAGGAGATCGCAGCAGATCACTATACCCCGTTTAACCGAACGAGGTAGATTTAATAGGGACTGCTTGGATAAATTAATGGGCATTAATTAATTATAAATTAATGCCCATTAATTTATGGCCACCCCTTCGCACATTAAAAGATTGAATTCAACAGAAAATGCCTCCGTCTGGTCAAGAAGACAACAAATTAAACTCCCTTGGGGGGTTAATCATGAATTGACTTATTAATTTTTAGCTGAACTTCTAAGTACTTTTTGAATAACATCAACAGATTTTTGCATCTCTTGATTTTTCAGGGTGGGGTGAACTAAAAACATCAAACTATTCTCACCAAGCATCCTAGCAACTGGCAACGGAATGCTAGGTCTCCATCCGGTATTATCAAATGCTTTCTCTAGATAGACCTCGGAGCAACTCCCCTGAAAACAAGGGACACCTTCTTTATTAATGCTCTCCATAATTCGGTCTCTACTCCACTCAGGAGCCAAGCCCTCCGGTCGAACATAAACATAATATTTATAGTATGCATGACGACAGGATGATTCACAGCGAGCTCCTAAGGCAATCCTGCACATATTTGAGCAACCAAATATTGGGGCTCTAATAACACCATCCTCGTGAGAAAAATAGCTGAAAGCTTGCTCAAGTAAGCGTGCATTAGCAGCCCTCTTCTCGGTCCAATTAGCCATGCATTTTAGCTGTATTCGTCCAATGGCAGCTTGCATTTCAAGCATTCGCCAGTTAGTTCCAAAGCTCTCGTGGAGCCAGCGAAAACCAGGGGGATGTTGTTTTTCATATACTGCAGTAAAACTTTTGCCATGATCCTTGAAAGACCACATGTTACGCCAAAGAAATTCGCTGTTGGTTGTAACCATACCCCCCTCGCCACCTGTAGTCATGATTTTGTCCTGACAAAAACTCCAAGCTCCAATATGACCAATACTGCCAACAGGACGCCCCTTGTAAAGGGCTCCGTGAGCTTGAGCGCAGTCCTCTATTACAGAAAAATCATATTGCGCCGCTAGGTCCATAATTGGATCCATATCGCAGGGCCAACCACCTAAATGAACACAAATAACTGCTTTAGTTTTAGGAGAAATTACCGCGGATATTGTTTGAGCAGATATATTTCCTGAATCTGGATCAACATCAGCAAAGATGGGAATAGCGCCAGCATTAACCACGCAAGAAACGCTTGCTATAAAAGTACGTGGCGTGACTATTACTTCATCACCGGACCCCACCCCCAAAGCCTTGAGCGCAAGGTCTAATGCCAATGTACCATTCGCCAATGCTACGGCATATCGTGTTTGGCACCAATCGGCAAACTCTTTTTCAAATTCTCGGCACTCAGTTCCAGTCCAATAATTTACTTTATTGCTCAATAAAACACGATGTACTGCGGAAGCCTCCTCATCCGTAAAACTGGGCCAGGGGCTAAAAGGAGTATTGAGCATCTTGAGATTCAAATATTTAAACTTTATTCAGTGGGCGCGCAGGATTACCAACTACAGTTGTGTTCGGTGGGACGCTTTTAGTAACGACCGCCCCCATACCTACGAACGAACCGCGACCAATTACCAATGGATTATCATGTGTACCCTGCTTGATAACGGCGCCCGTTCCTAGATAGGCATGATCCTCAATCACAACGTTGCCATTACACATTACCCCCGGCGCAAGAGTCACATAATCACCAACAATACAGTCGTGGGCAACATAACTATAGATGTTTGCGTGAAAATGTTTGCCAATTTTGATATTGCTAGTAAGCGTGCTGAAGGGGCAAAGAATCGCACCCTCGCCAAGATTAACATCGTCAAGCTGAATCACATTGGATGCGCGCACCTCAAAAAAATTAACTCCGTCAGCAATACAACGATTACTTAACTGCTCCCGAATTTTACTATTCGCTATTGCAATATTGATATAACGACTATCGGCAGGTTCGCGAATCCAACTGGAGTACTTTAGGACTCGGTGGCCATTTAAAGTATCCAATGTCGGGCTATCATCCACGAAAACAATTTCATATTTAGAATCACTATCCTGCCATTGAGCTCGCACAAGCGGCATTACCTCACGACCAAAACCGCTTGCTCCAAAAACAGCAATTTGCTTCACGATGATTCCTTTTGTATGTGTTTTTTACTTCCAGCAAATGGCGACATGGTTGCTTCACCTTCTGCGCTAATCCCCTCTCGTCCTAAAACTTTACGTACCGTTAGAAAAAGAATTTTCACGTCTAACCAAAATGAATAGTTATCAACATACCACTCATCCAACTTAAACTTATCATCCCAAGTAACTCCGTTTCTCCCATTGACTTGGGCCCACCCAGTAACTCCAGGCCTTACCTCATGCCGACGAGCCTGAGGAGGAGAGTACAGAGGGAGATAGTCCATAAGCAATGGACGTGGGCCAACAAGACTCATCTCTCCTTTTAAAACATTCCAAAGTTCTGGTAACTCATCAAGGCTAGTAGACCTTAAAAAACGGCCAAACGGAGTTAGACGATCGGCATCTGGAAGCAAAAATCCATTAAGGTCGCAATCATTAGTCATGGTTCTAAATTTAATCATCTCAAATGGTTTTGATTTCAGGCCTGGGCGTGTCTGCTTAAAAAATACTGGCGCACCCAATTTAATTCGAATCAATAACATCAATATGACTAGGGGCAACGCCAAGATAATTAGAAGTAAAAAGCTAATCAAAAAATCAAATAATCTTTTCATTGCAGCCTCTTAAAAATTTCAACAAACTTCCCTACGCCAACTGCTAACGAGAGATGATCACAGTAATATTTTCGGGAATTTTCTCCCAATTGGGTTAATTGACCGTGATCTAAAGTTGCCAATCTTTCTGCCGCCCGAGCCAATTCTTTGGGATCTTGCGATTCAGCAGTAATTCCACAATTAGCTTGGCAAACTAAATCGGATGCATCCCCATCAACGGCCATTAAGATAGGCTTTCCTACGCACATGTAAGCCTGAGTTTTTGAGGGTATGGTAATTTGAAATAATGGGTCTTTTTTTAAATGAACAAGCAATGCGTCTGAGGAGATCAAAAACTTTCCTACTTGCGCCATGGGAACAGCAGGCAAAAAGACCACATTACTCAACCTCATCTCTGCAGCTGTATTTTTTAATCGCAGGACATCTACGCCACCACCAATCATCACAAAAACCACTCTAGAATTAGCGGCCTTTAAAAGTGCAGCCGCTTTCAGTACAATATCTAAAGCCTGAGCCTTACCCATATTTCCCGCAAAAATAACTTTAAAGGCATCTTTATCGGGGAAGTTTTCTGGCAAGACATCGCCCCCCGGAGCAATCAACGAACCCTCGTCTGCCCAGTTATAGATGACCTCAATCTTCTCTTTTCGCACTCCGCGTTCTATCAATAAGCGCTTGAACCCAGGTGAAAGGACCACAATCTCATCAACTCTACAATAGACCCAATTGCAAACCCTACTCACAACTGCTAATAAACGCGCATTATCAATCATTCCAGTAGCCCGCAAGGTATCAGGCCACATATCTTGAATATCATAAACAACAGGAATTCTTCGGAAGATCTTAATCAGACTTGCTACAACACCTACTGTTAATGGAGGGTGATAGGCGTAAATTACATCTACCCGTTTCATAAAGAATAAGCCATAAAATAAAGCTGAAGCAGCAAAACTCACGTAATTTAAAATACGCTTAATTGCAGATTGATCGTGACTTGGATACAGAGGTAATCGAGTTATATTTACTCCATCAATTACCTCTCTCTGTATCAATACAACCTTATATCCATTATAAAACTTGCCCCCCGGGTAATTTGGAATGCCCGTGATAACTTCAACCCTAAAACCTTGCCTTACTAATTCACGCGCAAAAACCAAACCTTTAAAAGTTGGTTCGGGGTCAAACCATTGGGTTAACAGAGCTATTTTTTTGTCACGCATGCTAGAAAATCTTAATACTTCTTCCAAACTACACGGTTAACGTAATCAGTGTAACTATGAATAATACGAACAACCTTATCACTCACATTAGGCATGCTGTAGTCACAAACTTGACGAAGAAGGCGCTTACTGTCTCGGGGTTGACTAGATAAAATGGTCAGCCCTTGTAGTACACGCTCAATACTCAAGCCCACCATCATGACGGCCGCCTCCTCCATACCCTCAGGTCGCTCATGCGCTTCTCGTAAATTCAGCGCTGGAAAATTCATTATGGAGGATTCTTCATTAATCGTTCCGCTATCAGAAAGAACGGCTCTTGCCGAGACCTGCAAATGGTTGTAATCAATAAAACCTAAGGGCTTTAGCAACTGAACATTTGGGTGAAATTTAATATCCTTAGCTTCAATCCTTTTTTGGGTACGGGGGTGAGTAGACACAATTACCGGCATCCCATAATTTTCGGCGATGATATTAAGGATGTTGACTAGTTTCTCGAAGTTGCCATCTGAATCAATATTCTCCTCCCTATGAGCGCTCACTAAAAAAAATTTATCGGCCTCCAGATTCAAACGCTCTAGAATGTCTGACGACTTTATCGCTGAATCGTAATGCGTTAACACTTCAAACATGGGGCTACCAGTCTTGATTATCTGATCAGGCGGCAAGCCTTCGCGCAATAAATATTCACGAGCAATACTACTATAGGTTAAGTTAATATCGGCGGTATGATCTACGATGCGTCGATTGATTTCCTCGGGAACCCGCATATCAAAACAACGATTTCCTGCCTCCATATGAAATATAGGGATTTTTCTTCTTTTTGCAGGAATAACAGACAAACAACTATTGGTATCACCTAAAACCAATAATGCTTCAGGCGATTCACTAACCAGCAAACTATCAATACTTGCGATAATCTTACCAATCGTTTCTGCAGCACTGCCGACAGCAGAATTTAGAAAATGGTCCGGCTTTCTAATCCCAAGATCATCAAAAAATATTTGATTAAGCTCATAATCATAATTCTGCCCAGTGTGTATGATAATTTGATTGCAGAACTCATCTAGGCGTGACATCACTCGTGACAACCTAATTATCTCAGGCCTTGTACCTACAACAGTCATTACCTTTAATTTTTTCATATTAAACCTTACTCGCAATAGTATCTGGCTTTTGTCGGTCAAAAATTTCATTTGCCCAAAGCATTACAACCATCTCATCTTTACCAATATTTGTTATGTCATGAGTCCATCCAGGCACAGTCTCTACCACACGAGGCCGAGCTCCAGAGGTGACAAGCTCACAACGCTCATTGGTTAAGATATTACGAAAACCAAAGCGAGCCTCGCCCTTTATCACTAAAAATTTCTCAGTTTTACTGTGGTGGTAATGCCCGCCACGGGTTACACCTGGGTGTGCAGTAAAAAAAGAAAATTGCCCTGAATCCTTCGTTTTAAGCATTTCAACAAATATGCCGCGCTCATCCCCGTATTGCGGTATGTCATATGCAAACTCATCCGGCGGAAGGTAGCTTACATAAGTTGCGTATAGGGCACGGATCAACCCAGTACCGACCTGCTCCAAAACTAAAGATCTGCGGCAATTCTGGAAACTTTCAATTTGAGATGCTAGATCGCCCAAACTTATTTCATAAACAGGCTCAACTTCACCATGCGTCATGCCAGGGGGCATATTTCTCAACATTCCTATAAAGGCTGACACAACGTCGTCCACATAAACCAATCGAACCAAGGCAGATTGATCATTTACCCGTATTGGTAAATGATTAGCCACATTGTGACAGAAGGTTGCCACCACAGAGTTGTAGTTCGGCTTACACCACTTACCAAATACTCCAGGAAGCCTAAAAATAGATACAGGGCTAGCAATGGCTGAAGAAAATTTTTCACACACCTCTTCGACCATTCTCTTGCTTTCCCCATAGGGATTAGGCAAACCAGCCTGAGCTGAGGATGAAACAATTAGAGGAATCTTACGACCAGTTGCAGCCATCATCTCGCAAAGGTAAGCCGTTAAATCGACATTACCCTCTGCAAACTCTTTGATATCGTTTGGCCTGTTAACACCGGCCAAATGAACTATTGCATCACATTGCTCTATGCAGGTTTTGAGATCAACCAGCGAGTGAGTACGATTGAATGCAATCGCTTCGTAGCCCTCTAACTCACCTAATCGAACTATAAGATTTTTTCCAATAAAACCATTTGACCCGGTAACCAGAACCCTCACAGCTAGCCCTCATAGATAATTTAGATTGTTACTAGAAACAGCCTGAATCAAAGGAAGCCTTAAGAGCAGGGATTTCATCCCTTCAAGATCTAATTGATCGGTATTATGGGAGTTGTAATCCTCAGAAGAGGATATTTTAGTTTCACCTTTATCAACATATTTACCGTAATTTAAATCACGCAAATCAGGGGGGATGCGAAAATATGCCCCCATCTCGACAGATGCCGCACGCTCCTCGCGACTCATTAGGGATTCATAAAGCTTCTCACCATGACGTGTTCCAATAACTCGAATTTCATGATTGGGCTTACCAAGCAGATTTATTAGAGACTTTGCAAGAATTTCTATTGTTGCGGCTGGCGCCTTTTGTACAAAAATATCCCCAGATTTGCCATTTTCAAACGCATAAAGAACAAGGTCTACTGCATTATCAAGGGTCATCATAAATCTCGTCATTAATGGATCTGTAATGGTGATGGGTAAATTTGCCAATATCTGATCTACAAAAAGAGGTATAACAGAGCCGCGAGATGCCATTACATTTCCGTATCTGGTTATACAGATCATAGTTTGACCACCAACACGAGATTTTGCGACCGCAACCTTCTCCATCAAGGCCTTTGAAATTCCCATGGCATTGATTGGGTATACAGCCTTATCCGTGCTTAAACAAACTACCTTCTTCACCCCGCAATTAATAGCAGCCTCCAGAACATTCTCGGTGCCTAAAATATTAGTTTTAACAGCCTCAAGAGGATAAAATTCACAGGAGGGAACCTGCTTGAGTGCGGCAGCATGAAAAACAAAGTCGACTCCACGCATAGCACCGATCACAGAGCTGTAATCTCTTACATCACCAATATAAAACTTTATTCGATCATTCGCATACTTCGCCCTCATTTCATCTTGTTTTTTTTCATCCCTACTTAGCACCCTAATTTCAGAAATATTAGCATTTACAATTCGCTCTAGCACGGCATTGCCAAATGATCCGGTACCCCCCGTGATAAGTAAGACATTATTTTGCATTTTTTATAACCTCATAATATTCAAGAGCAATCTTATGTGGCGAGAATCTCTCAAGTAGCCCTAAAGAACTATTTGCATTCGATGTGCCTATATTACTTATAGCTTTTTTAATGGCAACCTCTATTTCGCGCGATTCAAATGGCGCTTGTATATAGATCGGATAAGACTCAGCCATTTCCCTAGCAATTGGAATATCAGAACAAATAAGAATTTTCTGAGCAGCAATAGCTTCGATGTATGGAAGACCAAATCCTTCGTATAAGCTGGGATACAAAACTATATTTGAGTTTAAAAAAAGATCTGCTTTTTTTTCAAACTCCACAAATCCCAGCAACTTAATATTTGAGTGCCTTTCATCAACTAAGAAAAAATTTGGCTGCCAATTGCCAATAAAGGTAACCTCAATATTTTGACTAGCCTTTACAATATTTAAGCATGCTAAGTAAGCATTTGTTATATTTTTATGTTCGCCAATTGAGGATGGCACAAGAATTTTAATTTTGTCAGATTCAAATTTATGTTTATCTGTGTCTGTGGAATTACTAATTTTGACACCCGGAACAGGAACGTAGATCACTTCTGAACTAGACTTGGTATATTTAAATACTTCTTCAGCAATAACATTACTATCTACAATAACTACGCTTGCTTTATTTATAAATCTCTTAATTAAAAAATATCTGTAGCATCTAGAAATAAAGCTAAAATTTTTAGGAAATTTTAAAAAATTTAAATCGTGAATGACTATTAAATATCTTTTATTGAGAAATATAGGCGCAAAATTTGCAGTAAATAAATAAACCTGATATGTGCCGTAAAATGGAAGTACAAAATTTTGCCACAATAACTTGCCAAAAAAATTTGATATTTTAATAGGTCTAAATATAAGTCTTGGGAATAATTTTGCAAAAAAAGAAGCGTGGTCGTCCCTAACAAAAAAAACTAGATTGTTGGTTTCTATGTCCTGCAATAAAGAGAACCCTTTTAAAAGATTTAAGATGTATGTGTTGTAGCCTATTGCCCTACCTTCAACATAGTTTGTAATATCAATACCAACTTTCATTTATTTTTTCCATTAAAAACTAAGCTGACGCCAAGTAATCTCTCTCGATAATCTTCCACACCATATCAACACTTATACCACTCATACAGGGGTGACCTTTGACGTTACAGTAACTGCCCTCAGGTATATAACAACCCTCGCATAGTACAGCCTTGCGTATAACACTTATTGACTCTGAGCCCAAAGGGTAAAAACGCCCAGGATGCTCTCTTGCCCCATAAATAGCTATACATTTGGCGCCTTGAGCTGCTGCAAGATGGGTTGTACCAGTGTCTAATCCAATAACGAACTCTGAAATTCCAAGAACAGATGCAGATTGCTCTAAAGACCACATACCAGCAGCATTAAATCCACATCCCCAAGAGGAAATTAAATAATCCCCTTTTTGAAGCTCGGCTGGACCTCCAATGACAGTTATTTCAAAAAGACCTGTGTCCAATAGTCTTTGACCTAAGTCTCTAAAATTCTCAACTGGCCATAAATTTGTAAATTGCTTTGAACCGGGACATATGCATACAAGCTTTTTTGTACTCATGAACTTACTTTCAAACCATGAACTCGCCCAAATCTTAAGGTCCCTATCTATATGCAGAAAAGGTTTATGTAACTCAGCCTCATTTGAAATATCAATACCATAATTCTTTAATCTATTAAGCTTAAATTCAGCCTCATGTGAAACATGAGGAAGGAAACCATTAATTCTTTCTGGAAAACATATTCTTTTATCAATGAACTCAAAACCAACAATTGATTTTATACCTGATAACCTAAATATAAATTTATCTCTTAAAAGTTGCAATTTTGATCGATAACTTGGCATTAGAGAAATAACAATTTCAAATTTATATCGCCTCAAATTAATAATTAATATAAATAATGAATATAATTTATTAATAAAATTTCCCCTAACCCTAAAACCAATAAAATTATCAATATACGAAAATTTAGATAAGATAATATCCGCCGAAAGATCATGCCCAGAACTTAAATTATGCAATAAAAAAATCCTGTCGAAACTATAAAACCTTCGAATGCTATTTATTGCCGGAATGGCAACTATATTATCACCGATACTGCCAGATGTAAGAATTAGAATATTATTCATGAGATTTTTTTCTTATAAAAATAATATACTGATAATATATAAAAAACCAAAATATAAAATCAGATATGTTGAGTATTCTAGAATAATCTTGAAATATATAAAATGGAATTAAACTTAAAACAATATATGAGGCAAATAAATTATATTCGTCAGAATAATTAGATTTTACAGATTTAATAGACTGTATAGCTGCACAAATAACAATATAAACTTGAATTAATGCTATAAAAATTCCATCCTGCGCTAAGATACGTAATAAACCTATCTCACTAACCGCAATCGAATCATAATTCTTTGAATTAATTAGATTTGCACCACATCCAAATAAAGGCGAATTTAGAAACTGGTTATAATAATAATTCCACAGCTCAAGTCTACCATTAAGTATTAAATCAATAGCATCAGGTCCAAAGCTTCCAAATGCGATAAAATAATTATATATAAGATCAAAATAATAAATTATTGTTAATAAAAAAATAGTTATAAAAAATAATTTATTTTTTGACCTTGGAGATAAGACAAGAAAAATAAATAATGGAATTATTAATTGAAGCAACGCCGTTCTGGTAGCTGTAGATGCGACGATAATTATTAATAGCAAATAAATTATAAATCTTGTAAATTTTTTAATTTTATAATTTGAGACTAATAAAGAGGGCAATGTAATAATTGAACCAGTAACATATGCCAGTGTAACCTCACCCCTGGCATCTCTTGAGAATTCAAATGGTAAAAAGCCCCAGATATTAGGGTTAATAAGTGCCAGTAAAACTCCTAAAAAAAATGTAATTATGGAAAATATAAAAATATATTTTATTTCATTTTTATAATCATAATTTTTACTACTATTAATAACTAGTGATAATACAAGTATATTTATTAAAAAATCATAAATATATGTAATTGGGTATAGAAATATACCTCCATTGATAATGCCAAATACAATTCTACCTACAAATAATATTAGAGGTACTCTAGCAGTTTTTATTTCACATCTATAATTTAGAAAATTAATTAAAATTACAGATGTTACCAATATACCTGCAACATTAAAGTAGAAAGTGTTGCTATAAACTCCAGATAGCTCCCCAGCGTTTCCAGCATGAAAAGCGGAATATGGGTTATCGGTTATAAAAAAATTAAAAACCGAAAATACTAGATTAGCAATATATGTTGATAGCAATTATTAAGTACTAATAATTTTATTGAATTTTTTAATGGATGGGTGCAACAAGTTCAAAATAGAAAGTGGCGCTTTTCTCACAATATATATCTTAATTTTCAAAATAAGCGTTATGGAATAATGCTCCTTATAGGCGGCCTCAATTAAATTGTAACAATTCGAGCCATCAGAAAGTAAAGATGATCTTTTGTCAGAAAACATACATCTAAAAGTTAAATATTGTTTTGAAGTGATTTTGCATATAGATTTTGCTTGATACGAATTTCCCCCAAAAACAAGTTTTGGTATATTCACAAAATTTAAATCTACCACTCTTCTTGTTGAGTACCCAAGTGAAACAAGAAATGAATCATTATTTGTCCTATTTAGAATAAGAGGTTCACCAATATACTTTAATGTTGCCCCAGCTTTTTGCATTTCGTTTAACTTAGAGACGTGAGCCCAATAAGAACCTAATAAACTTTCATGAGTTGGGGTATTTTTCCACATCGAACCTCTAAATATAATTGTTGAAATATAACTAAATAAACTACCGATATGGATACAGTCATTATAGTATTTTTTATAATCATTAAGAGAGCTAAATTTATACACAGAACATGATGATATTTTCATAAATTTTTCACATGGATTAACTATTAATCTCATATCTTGCGTCATATTAACTCTGTCCATTAAATAAATATCATACTCACCAATCAAACTAAGTATCTTCCGTAAAAAATTAGGTGCTAACGCATCATCGCTACCTAAAATCATACAAAATTCCCCAGAAGCCAGAGAAACGGCTTTAAGAAAATTCTTATCAGCACCTATATTTAATTCGTTAATATTATAAATAATATTATTTATTTTATGCTTATATTTATTAACAATTTCTGAGGTGTTATCAGTAGACGAGTTATCAGAAATAATAACCTCTACTTCATCGTTGAATAAGTTTATTTGATTTGAAATACTTAATAGAGCCTCATCTAGCGCCATTGAACGATTGTATGTTGGAATACAAATACTTAACTTAATTGACACCTGAGATCCTTATTTTCTCGATAACACTAAAGTGAAATTTAATGGCAATATCCAAGATACGGTTAGTAAAAATGATAATATTAATCCAAGCACTATCCCAATAGGTCCGAATAAAATTGATAAATACCATTGACAAGTTATACTGATAAAAGACTGAAATGGTAGCGCAAAAATTATTGGATCAATTTTATTTATAGCCTGTAAGGCTACTGAATATGATTCAGTCCAAATTCGTATCAAAATATAAAATGCAAATGAAGTTATAAGATATATATCAAATTTAATACTCATCTTAGGCGCAATAATCTTCATTACATCAGTATAGAAATAAGAAAAAAACGCTGTAAAAATTGCCATCAGAACAAATGAAATACGATGGAAATTATCTATGATCCTCTTAATTTCGCCCCCTTTTTTTGAATAGTATAGCTGCGTAAATCTAGGCCATACCGCCGCACTTAAGCCAACATAAAGGGAAAATGCTGTAAAAAAAAATTTATACAATATTCCATATTCACCTATTTGTGCTGCATTTAAATTTCTTGACATTATTATGTAGTCAATATTTAAAACTAAAGATGAAAATATTCCCAATAAAAAAAATTTAGATGCAACCTTCCATAATTCTTTTATATTATTATAATGTTCCCTTATTTTAAATTTTTTAAAATAATTTATGCATATATAAATTAATCCAAAAAATATAGAAATAAAAATGGGGGCTCCATATGCAAATAATGAGAGCTCTAACTTATTGTCGCTTGAATGAAATATTTTATTTATTAATATCAGCAATAAAACTGAAGTTACAGAAGTTATAGACATATATAAATTTGCAAGTATTCCTTTATTTAGCGAATACAAGAGTTTTTGAATTGAATTCGCTATCGAGATAGCTATAAACATAATGCTACAACCAGAATAAATCAATAATTCTATATTTTTTTTATTATCTTCATTATTTAATAAAACGCTTATTAGGTATCCAATTAATGGTGAAACGATTATTCCAATAAATAATATTAAAGAGCATATTAATACATATGTACTTATATATGATTCATAATTTTCATTATTTATTAATTTTTCTGATATTTTATTTTGAAACGCACTACCAAATCCAAAATCTAAAAGCTGAAACCATGGTACCAAGGAAATGATTATAAGATATTTAGCAAAATTCTCGATAGATAAATAGTGGGCCAGTATAGATAAGCTAATTATTTGAATTGAAATGGAGATTATTTTGTTTAGCCAGCTTGATAGAGCTACCAAATAGTATTTCTCAATTTTTATTTTTTTGAATAATACCATTAATATCTTTTTTATTAAATTAAAAAGTTTTTATACTATTTGCATTACTTTAGTGTCTCTCTCCACTGAGTACCATAATTCATTTACAACTTTATATAATGAGTAGTATTCGTGATTATCTTCCTGAAATGTATTCAATATAGTTTTTAAGACACTGCATCTTTTATCATCATCAAAATTCACAGGCTGTCCATCAAAGGGACTTTTTAAACTAACCCTATTTATCCTCTTATTTTGGGAAACAATTATTTCAAATTTTTGATTGCTTGCATTACAGTTTATGCTTACCTTTACTTTTGCACCTTTTTTATTTAGAAACTCAGAGAGCCAAATACAGTACCCCCTTGATTCTTCATTAATCAATATGGAAGAGTTGATTTTTACACCATCGACTCTAGCTATAAGCGCTATTAGCTGTATCCCATAAAATCTCAAGACTCCGCCCCCTTTATCATGGTCAGCCTTCCAGGAGCGATCCTGAACTCTAAAGTGGTGTGCTTGAAAGTCCCAAACTATGCTTATATCGTCTTGAGAATTTAAATTTAGTATCTTCTGCACTATATCCGCCCCCCAGGCGGTGTCAAAAAAACTATAACCCACCCTTACAGAATCAGATAGGGCAATCGCTGACTTCAAAACTTGAATTCCGATATCAGGGGTTACAGCGAGGGGTTTTTCAAGCATCAAATTCCTATACCTTTTATGCTCAACTTCTGAGAAAAGTGTGGTCTGAAACATAGGAGGCAGAGAAATAATTAGTGAGTCTGCATCCAAAAGGATCTCATTTTTTTTAGGTACAAAATCTATAATATTCAAAAATTTTCTTAGCTCCGGTCTTCGATAAATAAAATCACGATGCTTTTCAAGAATAATTACACGCCAAAGAGGATTTGAAGCTATTGCAGGAACATACCCATACAGCCCAAATCCCCCACCTAAAATTCCCCATCTATGAGTCATCACTCTGCTGAACCAAAAAAATCAGGGGAGAAAATGTCTATACACTCATATCCATCATTCACTTCTTTCATATATAAATTTATTTCCTTGCTTATATGCCATGCAAGATTCAAAATCTTTCTTGGAGGCGGCGCAACTGTCAATATTTCTTTGTCGCTAAGTATTGGAATATTGGTTCCGGGCACTCTATATCCAACTTTCATTGAGTTTGGCCTTTCAAAAACTGCACCAATTTCATTTGACGAAAGTCCCAATAATTTTATTAAAATTGCTGCGCGTCCTGGAAATGCTTTGCAGTAAATTTTTTCACAGTCAGATCTAAGACTTGAAAGAAGGTTATCTCGCCCCTGAATCCAACGCCCAATAACTAACCTCATTCCCTCAAACTTTGATAAAAATTTTACCTCGCGTTTTAGTGCATTTGTTAATGCCTCACCATCTTTCACGCTTGGTTTGTCGGGACCAATGAAAACTCTAATATTTCCCCCGTATCTTTCTGGAAACTCAACGCCCTCAAGATTTGATTTTAGGCGATGAGCTATCTCTACAAATGAGTGGATAGAATATGTTCTTGGATGCTCATGATAAAAAGTGTCAAATTGGAACCGATCAAGAACTGAACCTAAATAATGATTCTCAATAATTAAATGAGTATTTTTACCCATTAGCAATCTTACCGCTTTAATAAGCTCGTCCATATCTTCAATATGAGCAAATACATTGGTAAAAGTTATAAAGTCAGGGTATCCAATTTCTTTTATTATTTTGTAGGCTACTACGGAATCAAAAAATTCATTTATAGTTTTTATTCCTTTCTGAGTCGCATCATTAGCTGCACCAGTGGGCTCAACCCCCAAAACTTGGGCTCCTTGATTTTTGAAGAAATTTAATAAACTTCCGTCATTGCACCCAATATCAACTACTTTTTTTCCAGCTAAATCTCCGTATCTCTTTATGGCTCTTGATACAAGATCCTGCATACCATCTAGAACATCCTTGGTCATGCCAGATCTATAGTGATAAGAACTTGGAAACAATTTCTTTTTAGGCACTGGATGTAATTGATGTGCAGTAAAACATTTATTACATAATGCAATTTCAATTTTAAATTCTTCGCAGTTTTCTTCACTACCCACTTTCAATAAATCATCGCACAGAGGGTGCCAACCCAAATCCAAAACTTCAACTAAATCATCCGAATGGCAAACTTCACATACCTTATTGTTAAGCTTCATAAGTAATCCCTCATTTAATGCGTTAAATAAATTCTAATTATTTTGATAATCTTTTATTTGGCTTAGGCTAAGTTGTTGCATATTTTCTTTTTCTCGATACGCCTTTTGCCATTGAACAATTTTCTGGATAGCCACCTCTAAACTCCATCTAGGAACCCAACCAAGCTCCACGCGAGATTTTGAGCAATCCAGCTTCAAAAGTTGGGCCTCATGATACCCCTCAGAACACTCTTTCTCCCATGAGGCATCCTCACCCCAAGCCATAATAAGCATTTCAACGACCTCTCGCACTGAACGATTATCATGATCGCCAGGGCCAAAATTCCAACCAGAAGAAAAGGCTGACCCATTAGCGTAAAGGGATTGGGCTAAAATTAAATAGCCAGAAATAGGCTCTAAAACATGTTGCCATGGACGTCTAGCCAAAGGATTGCGAATCACTAATGTTTGCTTTGCTTCAAACGCCCTGATAGCATCTGGAATTAGGCGATCGCTAGACCAATCGCCACCACCAATTACATTCCCCGCTCTAGCGGATGCAATTTTATTAAGCATATTAGAACCAGAGAAATAAGATTGACGATAGGCTGAAGTCACCAACTCAGCGCAACCTTTACTATTGCTATAAGGGTCGTAACCACCCATTGGCTCATTTTCGCGATATCCCCATTTCCATTCTTTGTTCTCATAGCACTTGTCTGAGGTAACCACAACTGTAGAGCGTATAGACTCAATAGATCGAGCACTCTCAAGAACATGGACTGTACCCATAACGTTAGTAGCATAGGTTTCTACGGGATTAGCATAGGAGTAACGCACTAAAGGCTGAGCCGCCATATGAATTACGATATCAGGCTCGGCTTCAGATATGGCTTTTTGAAGGGTAGCTAAATCACGAATATCTGCGATATGTGATTTCTCAATCAGAGAATCAATTGCCAGTGCATCAAATAAATTGGGCGTTGTATTGGGTGCCAAGCCATATCCAGTAACCTTTGCCCCCATAGATGTGAGCCAAAGCGATATCCAACCACCTTTAAATCCAGTGTGCCCTGTTAGAAAGACTTTTTTATCTTTCCAAAACGCGGGCTCAACATGCGCGGATTTCATTACCAAGTTTTCCAAGGGGCACTACCAGACGCCCAAAGCTCTTCAAGGTGATTTTTATCACGTAGCGTATCCATTGGCTGCCAAAAACCCGTATGCTCAAAAGCAGCAATCTGATGATCACGAGCTAAGGACTCAAGAGGCCCCTGCTCCCAAACTGTTGAGTCATCTTTTATCAGGGAAATGACGCTTGGGGATAAGACAAAGAAGCCCCCGTTGATCATACCGCCATCGCCTTTGGGCTTTTCTTTAAACGTAGTGACCTTGTGGTCTGCAATATCAAGAGCTCCGAATCGACCCGGTGGAAATACGGCAGCCAAAGTCGCCTGCACTCCTTGCTTACGATGAAACTCAATGGTGGCACTAATATTAATATCAGATACCCCATCACCATAGGTAAAGCAAAAGGCTTCTTCATCCTTAATGTATTCAGCTACTCGCTTTAAGCGACCACCCGTCATCGTATCTTCCCCAGTGTCTACCAGGGTTACCTTCCAGGGCTCGGCAAAACCTTGGCGCACTTCCATGCTATTTTTTTGCATGTCAAAAGTCACGTCCGACATATGCAGGAAGTAGTTGGCAAAATACTCCTTGATCACATAGCCCTTGTAACCACAACATATGATGAAATCATTAATCCCGTAGTGGGAATACATTTTCATGATATGCCAAAGGATGGGCCTACCACCTACCTCAATCATTGGCTTTGGCCTAGAAGAGCTCTCTTCCGAAATTCGCGTTCCTAAACCACCTGCCAGAATGACTGCCTTCATAGGTACTCTTCGAATTTATATATTGATAAATAAGTTATTTAAAGACTTGCGCCCGCCAACGCCCAATCCAAAGCATTTACTTGCCATTCCTTAAGCGCTGCCTTGATAACCCTCTTCACTTCGCCCCAAAGCTTTTGACGTTTACCCGCACTTTTTGACCTAAGAGCACTAGGAGCATTAAGAAAAACGCTGCAAATAATCCACCGGCCGTCGTTTTAATCATGCCTTTTTTAGTGGCTGTTGGAGCGGTATTGGCTTCTAAGCCTTTGGAAAAGCGCACTTGAATACCGAGCAATTGAGAATGCAGTTGGTCTAAAAATTCTTGGCCGTTGCTATCATCTTTGGCTAGCTTAGCGCGAAGGTCAGATTCTAATGCCAAGAGTTCTTTGCCCAGAGTTAAACCATCAAAGGTTTGATCTTGCAGCGGAATAGCTTGATCCACAAAGCTTTTGGCAATCACAATTTGGGCTAAGCGTTTTTGTAGGCGCACCAAAGACTCTTTGGAGGCATTGATGTCATTATTGACGGCAATGATTTGAGTACTAATAGGCAGATACTTTGCGCCCGAGTCTTTAGGATCGACTACTTGATTGCTGACTGAGGCATTACCTGGAAAACGCTTATGGAGATCTTCTAAACTTTTGGCGCGCTCGATTTGGTAGCCCATCTCAATTTGCGTACTCGTAATTTTTTGCTGCAAGTCTGCAACCGCTGAAACTGTCTGGCTCTCATAACCATTAAGCAGGCCTCTAATTTGCAAATATGCGCTGCCTGAGCGTAAAAAATGCGCGGCCGCTCTGACCTCTTCTGCGGCCTTTTCTTTTGAAGCAGCTTTTGCGGTGAGAGTCAGATTAATGATGGTAGTGGAGGCGGAGTCTAAATCTTTACTGACACCTGCTAAATCTTTAGCATCCGCTTTTGAGAGGGCAAAGCCGGTAGTGACATTTTTTTGCCACCACTTCTCATCAGCAAGGTTTTTATATAAGCGTTCTTGATTTTGCGGCACTTTATTGGCGTCAATAATTTGATCCGCCAAACTTGGAAGACTTTTTTGTAAGCCCTTCCAAGAGACTAAATCGAGCACACCATTATTTAATAAAATATATTCAGCTGAGTAAGAGCCCAAGAAAAACCAGCCTGAGAGACCTAGGGCCGCACCAACAATGCTGGCGATAACTAACTTTTTCCAAGCGCTTTGCAAAAAATCGATGATATATACGAGGGAGATTTCAGCATCGGATGAGAGATCACGCACCGAAATACCTTGCCCAGCTCCTTCTTGGCTTGAATCCCTAGGTTGATTGCCTGTCATTACCTCATTCCATTCTTGTTTGAATTGCTCAAATACTTCTAAATTTAAGGGTAATTATATCGTTCTAGCGCTCAAATCCGTTTTTTTGCAGGGGGCCTGTTAATATCCACTTACCCTTAATACTCCTCTATAACTGATGACTCCCAAACAAGGCGCGAATTCATCCAGATCCTGGGGCTGCATTTCTACATGGCTTATTCTGCTATGCAGCACCGGGCTTTTGGCGATTTGGCCGCTGCCAGGAACCATTGCGCTGCGACATGTATTTTTGGCAATTGGCTTTATTGCTAGCCTGAGCTACCTTTATCAAAATCGATTAACCCTATTAAACCAACAAGCCTGGCCCTTTTGGGTATTAATGGGGATTTATGAATGGCTATTGATTCATCTGGCATTTTTTAGCCATGAATGGGATCTGCAAATTTCAGAGCTATCGAGCCTATGGATGCGAGCCCTCTTAGCCATTCCATTGGGACTAAGTTTAGGACTCATTCTTAGGCGAACTCAAAATAGATCGTCGCTGTCTATGCTTACTCAAAAATTAGAAAATGAAAAGCTAGAGGCACTATTTTTATTTCTGGGATTCGCAGGAACCTTTATTGTCTTTTTAGGCCGATATCTTTATGAGGTTCATATTACGCACCAATGGCTACACCTTAACTTTTTCTGGACGCCATATAAAGCCAAACCTCCTTTTGTAGTTGCCAGCGCACTTTTACTGCCGCTCTGTTTTATTTTAATTTCCCAAGCTTTGGATTCTGTAATGAGCAAATTGTGGATCCTATTAGCATTACTTGGCATTTTTTTAGCGTTGTTTGGGGATTACTTTGCAAACACTAAAAATGGTATGGCTATCTTTGTCGTTTGCTTAGCTTTATTTGTGGCGCATTATTTAATTACTTTGAATTGGACTACCAAGGGGTTTTTTTTAGGCATACCCATTCTTGTCTTCTTACTTTCGTTTAGCTACTATGGGATCAGCAAGCATATCCAACAAAATTCAGCATGGCCAAAGCTGATAGCAGATATTTCTGTAGCAGCTGATATTGATCATCAGCAATGGTGGAAAGATGGCAAAGTTTGCTGTGCGCCTATCAACTCACTTGGCACACCAGTAGACGGCAGTACCTACCAGCGCACCGCATGGTTTGTGGCTGGGGCACGTCTTTTGGCAGAAAATCCCCAAGGCTATGGGCTAGTGCATCACTCCTTTGGATCATTAGCTGCGGCCAAATGGCCAGATTTCTCTAAGCCACTTGGAAATATGCGTGGTGCAACTCACAGTGCATGGCTAGACTTTGCTTTAGGGGTTGGAATTCCCGGCCTGCTTTTAGTACTCGTTCCACTTTGGGTTTCTTGGTACCGCTCTTTGTTCCAGAAGGGGTTATGGTTTTCATATGCCTCCTGGACCATCCCCGTGATGAGCTTTGCCTATCTCATCACAGAAGCAAATGAAGCGCATTTTATTGAGTTGCTATTTTTTATGACGGCATTCTTTTGTGGTATCACTTTGCAGTACCCAGCAAGACTTCTTAAATTACACCCTAAAAATCTCCAAACAGACTGACAATCTGATCTTAAAATTTATCGAATCAATCGAGTAGTTACATTACTAATATGAATATCTCACCCCAGCATCTACATGCGTTTAAGCCTACAAAAATACTGAACTATGTTCTGTCATTTTTATTGCTTCTAGCAATTATTGCCATATTAGTGCCACTGACACCCCCGATGCCAGAAGTAACTGATAGTGAAAAGTTTGCAATGAACTATGCAGTATCCCAGGGGATGGTTGTCGGGAAAGATGTTATCTACACCTATGGACCCTATAGCTCAATTTATTCAGGCCAATATTATCCGGCTACAGATTTTAGGATGGTGTTGTGCTGCTTTTATCTAGCGTTTTCTTTCTGGCTACCACTAGCATTGCTTTTAAAAAACGTTGATTGGCGCTGGACCCTCACACTTTTTCTCGCCCTATCTGGCCTCATCTATTTTCGAGATGTATTGCTTCTTGCCATCCCCTTTTTGGTTGGGCTGAGTGTCTTTAAAGAGCTCGCCACTAAAGATAAGCGAGGATGGCTGCAAAGCAAAAACGCCCCTCTCTACATGGCCATATTATTTGCGCCTTTTGGGCTTTTACCCTTAACCAAAGGAACTATCTTATTAACTTGCGCAGCGGTATCAGCTTTTTGTGCGCTAGTTTTATTCATCAATAGATACAAAACTTTAGCAATTATCTGCCTTTTAACGCCAACCATCACGATGGTACTTTTTTGGCTGGCAGCAGGACAATCCTTAGGCAATTTATACGGCTACTTCAATTCAATGAATAGCATTATTTCTGGGTATACCAATGCCATGTCCGTCTTTGGGCAACCATTTGAAGTGATTCGCTACCTTGCCTCAGCTCTTTTGTTATTGATTGCCATTTATCGCCAGAAAGATATTCAACAAAAATATTTTTTAATCGGTATTTATTCTATTTTTCTCTTTATCTCTTTTAAGGGTGGATTCGTCCGCCATGATGCCCACGCATTGTTGGCGGCAACCTCTCTTTTAATCGCATCCCTAATGCTGCCATTTGTTGGCATTCGATCTAAATTTTCTATATTTGCGATCGCCTTTTCATTATTTAGCGTAGCCTACATTGACGGCAACTACACTAGAACAACTCCCACCAGTTACTTTAATTTTGCAAAAGCAAATTACAGCAATGCATACAATGGCATCAAAAATAGAATTGAGGATAAGGATTGGCTAAAGAAGCGATATGAAGAGGCATTAAGCAACATTCGCGGTAAGGTAAATTTCCCAGCCCTCCTTGGCACAACTGACATCTATTCGTATAACCAAGCTTATGTATTTGCTTATGGATACCAATGGTCTCCAAGGCCGGCATTTCAGAGCTATACGGCCTATACCCCAGAACTTGCAGAGCTCAATAAAAAGAATCTTGAAGGCACTAAGGCACCAGAAAATATTATCTTTGGAATGGAGCCCATTGATGAAAGGCTCCCTTCTATAGAAGATGGAGTTAGCTGGCCTTTACTGCTAGCTCAATACAAGCCAACTCAGTTAATCAATAAATATTTATTTTTGAAAAAGAATAATGGTGCAGTACCATCCCCATTGCAGTGGGGAGAGGCTCAAACATTTCATTTTGGACAAAACGTTGAGCTACCTAAATCACCTCAACCCTTGTATGCCAAAATCATTATTAAACCAACTCTATTTGGCCGCATCAAAACCATTCTATTTAAACCCGCCACACTAAGCATCTCACTTCAAATGACTGATGGTTCAAACAAGCAGTTTCGACTAGTAGCAGGCATGACTGGTGCAGGAATCTTAATCTCACCGCTAATCGAAACTACTACTGAATTTAATGGCTTGTATTCTCAAGACAAATTATTAGACAAGAAATTAGTCCAATCGTTCATGATTGAAACGAAGCATGGAAGCAAAATGGATTGGGATAATGAGTATGTTGTTATATTTAACAAAGCGTCAAATCTTTAAAGAGATGTTAATTTAAATAAACCTCAAATGATGGTAGTGCTTTAATCTGTTTCTATAGCAAAGCACAAACAGTCAAAGCGACAGCAATACCAACGCCCACCCCAGATGCAATTTCAATTGGGGTGTGGCCCATTCGCTCGCGTAACAGCATAGAACTTAGTTTAATTGAGCTGTTCAGTTGATTAATCGCGCGAGCTTGTTTTCCAACCTGCCTACGCAAACTACTAGCATCTAACAGGACAATAAATGCCAAAGCGATTGCTACGCCAAAGGCTGGATTATTGATGCCCTCTTTGAGACCAATCAAAGTTGCCATACTAGAGACAATAGCACTGTGGTTGCTAGGTAGACCGCCGTATCCAATCAGATCAAAAGCAAAGCGGCGGGCCTTGAGGCTATTGATTAGAAATTTAAGGCAGCCAGCAATAAGCCAAGCCAAAAAAGGCGTCAACGCATAGGCAAAGATACTCATAAATGCGCCCCCAGAAGTGCCCAGATACAAGTGGCAACCCAAAGAACAATAACAAGCATTAATTGCCAGTCAGCCAATAAAGCATCGGTTGGCGATTCTCCACCATCCAAGACTTCAACCACGTACCAATAACGAAATAGGCCATATAAAACCAAAGGAATAGTAATTACCAACTCAGGCCTAGCAGACATTACAAACATGCTGTAGAACAGTAAAGCACCTGTTGCAGACATTTCTGCATAGCGATCAACCAATTCAACCGAATACTTGGCAAGCACCTTACGACCTTCGGCGCCACTTTGATTCAATTCCTGTCTTCGCTTCACTGCAGCCAAATAAAGTGCCAGACACAATGTGGTGATACACATCCAAGAAGATGCTGCTAAATTTAAAGCTACTGATCCGGCATAGACCCGTAATACAAAACCAATTGCAATAACAAAAATATCAATCACTGGCTCATGTTTTAAGAGGAAAGTATAAGCAATATTCAGAATTACATAGCAGGTAATCACAGCTATCACCTTGGGCATGAAAAACCAACCGCACAATAAAATGCTATAAAGCACTAAGAGAAGAAGCAATGCAGTATTTTTGGTAATAACTCCGGACGCCAGTGGACGAGAAAGTGATTTTTTGGGATGACGTCGATCGTGTTCGACATCATAAATATCATTAACGATATAAACTGCAGATGAAGCAATGCAAAAAAAGAAGGCGGCAATACTAGCATTAATAAGCGCACCAGAATTTAGCATTTCTCCTGAAAAAATGAGTGGCGCAAATACAAAGCCATTTTTAACCCATTGCTTTGGCCTAATCAGCGTTAAAACACCAAAAAAACGGCTCTTTAGACTGCAAACAGGTAAGTTATTATTCATGTAATGATCGATTAAAAAACTAATTAATAGCTTTAATTCCAATAGACTGTGTAGCCAAACATTTTTACTGATATGCCGTCATTTTCGCACTAAATAAGGGGTAAATAAACGTACTTAAATGGTGCTGATAAATAATCTAAGCAAACATCTTAATCTAGAGCCCTTTTTTATCACCAGATCTTGCATATCATGAGTCATCAGAATAGCCTACCAAATACCAGCAAAGCAATTAATCTATGAAACCTATCAACTCTTGGGGAAGATTAAGCCACGATGATCACCTGGTAATTCCACTTCAAGATCGCTCTAAGGTAGGGCCCCTTATACGGGAGATCGGCCCCCTCAAAGGCATTGCTCATGGGATGGGGCGCAGCTATGGTGATGTCTCCTTAAACCCCCAAAATCCACTCTGGGTAACGACTAACCTAGATCACTTCATCAGCTTTGATGAAGCCACCGGACGATTGAACTGCGAGGCCGGAGTCTTATTAAAAGATATTCAGCAATACTTTATTCCTCGTGGCTGGGCGCTACCTGTAACACCAGGAACTCAAATGGTCACTGTAGGGGGTGCTATTGCTAACGATGTACATGGAAAAAATCATCACTTGGTTGGCTCTTTTGGAGACCATATCACTCGCATTGAACTAGTTCGCACTACTGGAGAAAGAATTGAATGCGGCCCCCAGGAAAATCGAGAATGGTTTTTATCCACCATTGGGGGGCTTGGGCTCACAGGCATCGTCTTGACTGCAGAGCTACAACTTCGCCCCATCAATAGCCCATGGCTAGATACCGAAAGCATTCCTTACTCCAACTTAACTGAATTTTTCCACTTGTCAGATAGTTCGGAGAAAGATTGGGAGTACACAGTATCCTGGGTTGACTGCATGTCCGATTCAGGGCGAGGCATTTTCATGCGCGCCAACCACAGCGATAGCAGTAAGTTGATCCCCCCCACAAAACCAAGTAAAAAAATGTCATTAGTTCCGCCATTTTCACTTGTAAATGGCCTGACATTACGTCCATTTAATTTGGCTTATTACGCTCTCAACAAATTAAATGCGGGTAAAAGTCTAGTCCACTACGAACCATTCTTTTATCCACTAGATAAATTGCTCGAATGGAATCGAATCTATGGCCCTAAGGGATTTTTTCAATACCAAAGTGTTGTTCCTAGAGCTGTTGGTCAAGATGCCACCAACGCAATGCTAAAAGAGATAAAAAAAGCGGGTGAAGGATCCTTCTTGGCCGTGCTAAAGACCTTTGGGAATCGAAAATCATTAGGTATGCTCAGCTTTCCAGAGCCTGGTGTTACCTTGGCGCTTGATTTTCCAAATCATGGTGCTCGCACTCATAAACTTTTTGAGCGACTCGATTCGATTATTAAAGAAGCAAAAGGTAGAATCTACCCTGCCAAGGATGCGCGTATGCCGCGTGAATTATTTGAAGCAGGCTACCCTCAATTAGCTGAATTTTTGCAATACCGTGATCCTGGAATAAGTTCCTCGCTATCGCGCCGACTCATGGGAAATTAAATTGAATACTAAGAAAACAATTGCAATCATTGGAGCAACATCTTCTATTGCCGAGCAGTGTGCAAGACTATGGGTTAAACAAGACGCCACCCACTTGATCCTCATAGGTCGAAATCGAGAACGCCTTGAAGTAGTTGCCAAAGATTTACTAGTTCGCAATCCACTGGTTAATGTAGAGATACGAGAGGCTAATTTTCTAGATCCAGAGGCAATCGCCCAAACAGTTGAGGAACTCTTTATAGGAGGGCCGATTGACATTGCGCTAATTGCCCATGGCTCCCTACCAGAGCAAAGTGAATGCCAAGAGAATCTTGTGCTTTGCAAAGAAATGCTTGAAGTAAATGGGATATCCCCAGTTCTGTACGCAGAAGCCTTCGCTAGGCATATGTCAAATCTCAATCAGGGAACGATTGCCATTATTGGATCCGTTGCAGGCGATCGTGGACGCAAATCTAATTATGTATATGGGGCTGCCAAAGGCTTAATTAATCGATATGCCCAAGGATTGCAACACCGCTTTGCCAACAGTAAAGTTCAAATAACACTCATTAAGCCAGGGCCAACAGCCACCCCAATGACTGCCAAGATGAAGGGGAGCTTTGCTTCAGCAGAAGAAGTTGCAAATACTATTACCAGAGGTATAAATCAAAAGAAATCTGTTATTTACGCACCAGGAAAATGGTGGCTAGTGATGATGGTAATAAGGCACCTGCCTAGCTTTATTTTCAACAAGCTCAACATTTGAGGGTGCGAAGATACCTTTTCTACTTACGGCTTTTGCTCCAATAGATTCTTAACTCTAATAACCCCATACAAATAAACCCCACTAAAACGGCAAACCAGATCGTAGCAAAGCTGATCCCGACAGCTGCAAGAGTGGAAACGTGGGTCGGAACACCACACAAGCTAAGCAGAAAAATGACTGTTAGCTCAGTTGATCCAATGCCGCCTGGGAGCATAGATGCCGCACCAGCCAACATGGCTAACGAAAAGATACTAAGTGCCAAAGAGAAATCAATGGGTACCCTCAAATCCCCCAGCAGCCAAACAAAGCTATAAGAGGTAATCCCCCAGGCAAGAAATCCCCACGTCAAAGATAACAATAAATCTACGGGCGTAAACCAGATTCTAGACGTAAGAAAACCATCTCGAATAACGAATATGATTTTTTCTAATTTAATAAAGCCTAATTTATGAAAAATTTTACCTAGATAAGAAAATAAATTAGGCTTACATCCAAAGGCAATTATCATCGTTACAAAAATAACCACGAATGAGTATGCAAGCATCAATAAACTTAGATTACTAATTGCTAAAGAAGCCAATAGCAAAACAACAATTAAATCTAATCCCCTTTCATACACAAATGCACCGAAAGAAACGTTAGCAGGTACCCCAACCTGCAATAAATAGCGAACACGAATTAATTCTCCGGCCTTTCCAGGAGTTGCCGTAAATGCAAAACCAGCAAGGTAGGCAAGAAAACCATAAACCCAAGAAACTTTATTCCCGGAGCGCTGGATTAGCCAATGCCATCGAAAATACCGCACAATATAAGACGAAAGAGAGAAGGTCATTAACATTGGAATTGTGTATAACAATAAATACAATTGACCTAACACTTGATTTTTTGAGTCAGCCCAAAGTAGGACTCCAATATAAGTACCGGAGAGTAGTGCAAAGCCCCAAAAGGCATTTCCGATTTTCATATCTACACTTTAAATGACCAACGCTTATGCCCAAGGTAGCTGGTGAAAACGGGGAATATAATTCCGATCCCACTAGAAATTTCAGCAACAAATTTCTGAACCCCAAACGCCGGCAAGATGTAATAATTTAAACCCATGCTAATTAGCCAAGTTTGAGCGGCAGCCACGATATTTACAATAATAAAAAATATCGCGGAACGTTTTACGGACTGGGTCGTTTTATTAAAGACAAATAATTTTGCCAAAATAAATGCAGTAATCATGCCGGTAAGGTAAGCACATATCACCGCAATTGAAAAACTGCAATATTGGTTATAAAAAATTCGGGAAAAAAAATTAACTGCCGCAGCTATACCCCCCGTTATGAGGAAGCGCATAAATTGCTCGGAAAAAAAGTGCTTAATCACTCACAGCTTCCTGCGCCATTTTCCTTCCAAAATCAATGCTTTCGGATATGCCGCGATCTTCAGGATAATAGTAAGAAGTATCGGCAACCCACAAGCCATTTATGGGCAACTTTGCAGGCGGAATAGTTTCCAGATAACCCGGTGTGCCAATAGGCTGGGCAAATCGATAGCGACTGGCGCGAATATCTAAAAAATCCCCATCTGTAAGTTCGGGATTAATTTTTTTAAGATATCGGCGAACTTTTTCCAAAAAAACTTCATCGGGCTCAGAAAATTTTGGGTGCTCTCCAGGCATGTAGAAAGGCACGTAAACAGCGGAATTTTCCAAAGGTCTTAAATTGGAATATTCCACAATCCCCGGAATATCCATTTCAGGATCATTGGTGTTTAACCAAAAATTTCCAGTGAGTGGTTTACGTAATTTTGCAATGACGCAAACTACCGCTATATTTTTCACCGATCTAAATTTTTCTAAAATAGATTCTGGCAAATCTGGCATCATTTTAGGAACATAGGGCAATGGTATCGTACTAATTACAGTATCAAAATTTTCAATCTGATCTACCGTTTGAACACCGGTCACACGGCCATTTTCAATAATAACTTTGCTTACGGGAGACTTTAATCGAATCTCTCCGCCATGTTTTTCGATATCAGCCCTCATGCTATTTAATAAAGTCTCGGAACCACCAGTTAAGTAGCCTAATTTTTCTCGAAATAGATCATAACGTGATCGACCAATACGACGAATACGACTCCATATCCAGGCAGCCGATAAATTACTGGTGTAATCATAAAATTTATAGTCAAATAGGCGTCGCCAAAGAACCTCATATGCTTCATCACCAACCGAACGCTTAATCCAGGTTACTGCATCAACTTTATCAAGTGGCCTCCAGTCATTTCGCTTGGTTGACATGAAGGCATGTAAGCCGTAGCGAAGCTTGGCAAAAAAACTTAAGCCCTGAAATTTTATTAATGCAATCGGATTACCCCAGGCCTGCAACTGATTTTGATACCAGTAACCCATCTTAGTTGATACCCAATTCATCTGATTGGATAGACCTAACTCAGCAAGAATCTTTAAAAAAGCATGGTCTGAAGTGCAGTGAAAATGGTAGTAGCGCTCTATTTTTAGGCCTGAAAAATCAAATGAAGCAGTCATTCCACCAATACGATCATCGGCCTCAAAAACTATGGGCAGATGACCATTTCTTGCCAATTGATAGGCTACCGCCAAACCCATTGGCCCCGCACCCAGAATAGCTATTTTTTTCTTCATATTCTAAGCATGCCTAAATGGAAAATATAGCTCCCCACAATCAAATTGCAGTTCGGTAAAAAAGTTAACCCCCGATGAGATCCATAGTTAAAATACATTAACTAAGTAACCAAAGAAATGAATTGTGCATGCTAAGAATTATAAAGGCTAATAAATTCGCATTGCTAATTGCTGCCATAGCAATGACAGCTCGATTGATCTTTCTATTGTATGTTAATCGATCATGGGAAGATGCCTTAATTAATGTCCTGCATGCTGAAAATCTTGCAGAGGGGCTTGGGCTAACCCATTACCACTATGGGCAACCCCCTACCCAAGGATTTAGTAGCCCTCTCAATATCTTGGTTCCAATATTGGGAGAATTTATTGCCCCCAAATTTGGACTTCTTCTATCCAAAATTACATCAATTTTTGCCGGCGGTTTCGCAGTTCTCTACACATACGCAATTTGTAAACATAAAGACATTAATTTACCCACCCCACTAGCAGTAACTGCAGCCGTATATGTTGCTCTTGAGTATCAGCAAATTCTTTGGGGAATGTCTGGCCTTGAAACTCAGATGGCAGTATTAATTTTTTTAATGACTATATTTTATCTTCTTGATTTTGATGATAAAAAAACATGGAAGCTTGGTGTAATGCTTGGTCTATGCATGCTAGCAAGACCAGACATGATGATGTTCTGCATGATAGCGGGCCTATGGGTACTTTCTAGAAGTTGGCAAGCTTTTATCAAAGTAACTTTATGGGCTCTGCTTGTATATGCCCCATGGATACTCTTTGCTACCGATTACTACGGATCATTTATACCTAATACTATTTTGGCAAAAGAAGCAGGCTTCGGCGGACTACCGCTACCCCAAAACTGGCGAGATGCCTTACGACTCAATCAAATACTTGCGATATTTGCCCCCCTAGGCCCAGTATTTGGCGGTTATGGTACGGGCTCCCAAAAAATATTTGACTCCAACCTAGTAACTTATTTGGGGCTGGGCTTTGCAATAGTAGGAGCCCTGGTTTCTCTCGCTAGAAATAGTGCAGCCAAATGCTTAACTTTTTTCTTTTTAGCATACCTAATGTATTACCTGTATTTTGTTGCAATCATATTTGGATGGTACTTACCTACTATTAATGTCGCTGTAGTTATTTTGGCAATGATTGGAATAAATTGGGCGGCACAATTTTTTAACATCAAAAGAAATGTTTTGGCTCTTTACGCAATTTCTATTTCTTATATCGCCATAATTATCTTCCCGCTACCACTATTTTTCATCACAGAAAAACAAATACAAATTAATATTGAAGATAGTGTTCGTAGAAGTATGGGGACTTATCTTGGATCTACGATGAAAGATACAGATAAGGTTGCTCTTGAGCCACTCGGTTATGTGGCTTATTATTCCAGGCGAGACGTTTATGACACCCCTGGATTAGCGAATAGAAAGGTGGTAGATTTTTATAAATCAGTACCGCGAGATCAGCGCAATTTATATCAGATTGTCTACCACTTCCAGCCCGAATTTGTTTTACTGCGGCCAGGAAATTTAACTATGGAATATGGCTATTTCCTTGATCAACCATGGTTTAAGACCTTTTATGAGTCCGATAAGGAATTTAAGGCAGACAGTGATCAACTTAAAAAAATGTGGCGCTCGAATGCATCATATGACACGAAATTTATCGTTTTTAAGAAAAGAGAAGTCACAAATCTAATAGGCAAAGAGGATTGGAAGATGTCCAAAGGCTGGAAAATGATTGATACCAGCAATGGTATTTCAGATTCACCAATACCACTAAAGTACTACGCCTTGACTGATGGTGAAAACTCCGCCAATAACTTAATTTCAAAATCCATCAAATTAAATGGGGCATCAAAAATTGGCATGTACATCAAAACCGATGGCCACATCACATCTGAAGCCACGGTAGATATTGAGCTTAGTAATTCAAGCGGTCTAATTCAAAAACATCCTAGCTTAACGAATGAATGGACCCTGGTAATATTTAAATCCAAAAATTTATCCTCAACAATTGAGCCTGTCACTTTAGCAATAAAGCCAAACCACACCTCAAAGTCACTCCCGATTGCGATTTCTGAACCGTTTATTCTGAATGATCATGAAGGCGTTAAAGAATTTGAAAATTAACAATTATTCCCAGGCTAACTTCATTCAGAACTCAAGCTTCACCTTGCTGTATTTCAGATCATTAAAGGTCTCATCTATTGCACTTGAAAAGGGGGTGTAAGGCACCTCAAAGATACCGGGCCAATCAATCACCTCAAACTCATCTTTAGCGCTAAGGGCCTGAAGCTGCTGCGTAGTAAAAGGTGGATTTTTATCGAAGAGCGCCCAGATCCACAAAAGGCCATAAAAAATTGAATATGGGATTCTAAGAACAATGGCTTTAGCTTTAGTAGCACTTTTGATTTCACGAATAATATCAATGTAATCAATTTGCTCATGCCCAGTGATGTTGAATATCCCATTGGGGCCGCTATTCTCAATACAACTAATAATCACATTGCAAAAATCGCCAACATATAAAGGTTGACGCATAAATCTTCCATCGCCCGGAATCGGAAAGAATGGCATTTTCTTCATAAATCGTGACAACCAACCCAAGTGCTTGCGATCAAACCATCCAAACATCAAAGTTGGACGCAAGATTGGACAAGGAATACCACTTTCAATCACTATTTTCTCTTGCTCTATTTTGCTTCGCGTATAAAAATCGTCGGCAACAGATTCAACAACAGAGGAGCTGACATGAACCAATTGCGGAATATTGTTCTCTTGAATGGCTTGCAATATCAACTTAGTAGAGGTGACATTGTTATCAATGAATTCTTGGTAGAACAAGCCTCCTATTTGAGCCTGAAGCATTACCACCACATCAGCATAAATGAAATATTTTTGCCATTCCCCAGGCGCTGAAAGATTGCCATAAATCGCGGAAATATCTGGCTGAACCTCTTTTAATATGGCTAAATTTTTACGATGCTTATCAATCACAACAATATTCTTGTAGCCCCGCTCTTTTAAGCGTGCGACCAAATTTTGCCCAACTAAACCAGCTCCGCCAGGAATCAGAATTTTCTTATTAAAGTTATTCATGAAATATGATTAGAAATAATGTTTGCATTCAAGATAAGGGGTGATCTTGAATAGAGTCAAGACCACGAATATACAACTCAATTCCCCGCTTTAAGTCAATTGGATGAAATTCAATTGCAGACCGTAATTTTTGAACATCCAGCACAATATGTTTTACGTCTTCAATTCTTGCGGGACTATAAAATATTTTTGACTGAGTATCTAGTAGCGACTGAATAGCACTCAGCACTTCATTGATTGAATGGCCAACTCCTGAGCCAATATTGTAGATTTCATTCCAGCAGCCTTTTTCTAGAAGGCTAACAACGGCATGACACAAGTCGCCCACCCAAATATAGTCACGCACAACCGATCCATCGCCCCATATCTCAATGTCCTCATTTCTCCTCATCTTATCTACTGCAACAGCTATCAAACCCTGTTTTTTATGAGGATTCTGCAATGGTCCAAATGGATTGGATGGTCGCAATATGATGTAGTGAAGATTTTTTGTACGCGAAGTATTTAATATCAACTCCTCATGCCACAATTTGGAGAGTCCGTAGTAGCTAATTGGGTTTTTGGGATCTGCCTCATTTACAAATGACTTAGTTGAGGAGCCATAAACAGTCCCGCCAGATGAAAAATAGACGTATCCAACTTCTTTTTCTGCCAAACTATCCAAAAATGTTGTAATGGATGACGAAAAATCAGTGCGCTCTCGGGTATAAGCTTCATAAGAGCTAGATGGAATTAAATTGGAAGCAAGATTAAATACACAGTTAATTTGCGACGAGCTAATGTAATCTAATATTTCTTTAGGATTAGCAATATCCAAAGGGGAGGAACCACAAAATCCTTTGATGTTCTGCAGCATGCTTACTGATTGCAGATTGAGATCTGCAATATGCACTTGATGACCTGCATAAGCCAATGCTCTAGCAAGATTAAGGCCCAAAAATCCACCCCCACCAATTAATAGAATATTCATGGAATGGTATTGGTAATTATGGGAGAGACTAAAGGATCATTATTCAATTCATAACAGTATACAAATATTACAAATTGGAACTGAAAAGCCATCTATTCTTTGTACAACTCCTGAACATCCTCGCGTAAAGTGGCCAATGGAATACGGCTAATGTAGGAAAAGTTTGGTTTTCCCATAATAGTTAGCGTGATGTAAGTAATGTATTCAAGAACAAATGAAAGCATTAGGGTAAGCATCCCCCCAAAAAATAATAGGGTGACTGATAATGACGCCCATCCCGCCGTACCATTTAAAGAATTGCTAAATAACTTGTTGTAAATAATATTAATTGCTAACAGCCCAGAAAAACATACCGCTGCAAAACCAAGCACCGCCAAAAAGCGAGGAATTTTGGTATTCGTAGATATGGCCATACGACGAGCATGACTAAATAAAGCTTTAACAGAATAACTGCTAAGGGTGCCGCTATTAATTCTGCTATCCACAAGGTCAATTGGGGCTGTGACAATACGACTACTGAACCACGACAAGGCAATATCAAAATAAACGTCCACACCCTCAATAGAAGATGCTGAACGAGCAACTGAGCCATTCATTAATCTAAAGCTGTTGAAGTTACTAAAATTCTGATTCCCCGCTAAGTATCCAAGAACTTTCTTAACCACTCTAGAGCAAATATTTCTAAAGTGACTCTGATGAATTCTGCTGGTAGCACTGGCATATACCACGTCAGCGTTATTTTCAACCATGTAATACAGCATTTTTTTAATCTCAAATGGCCTGTGCTGCAAATCCTCATCTAAGGTAGCAACAAACTCACTATCCGTTAATTGCACACCAGCCTTAGTCGCAGGATGCTGACCATAATTTTTTGAGAGCTCAATAGGCTTAACCCAGTCATACCGTATTTTTAAAGTCTCAAGAATTTGATAAGAACCATCATTGGTTCCATCAATCACAAAGTAGGCTTCTTTGAATCGAATATGTTGTGTTTGCAAAAGATCTTGTCTTAAAGCATCAAGCTCGGAGACAAGCTGCTCTAAATAAGACACACCAGCATAGACGGGAGTAACGGTAGACAAGTAAAACACTTACAAAGCCCTTTGCTTAAAAAGAGAACAGCCCTGAATCTCTTTGTTCAAACCATAGCCATTCATATGGTTGATGAATGCATCATAACGATGGTCATTATTGTTGCAGATAACGATCATTTTGGGCGATTTATTAAGATACAAGGCCCAATCATCGGTATTAAGCTTGTTGAGATACCAGTCTGGAACAGTCAATGATTTTCTCTGTGCATAATAAGCAACCTCTGCGGACCAATCATTCCCTAACAAAACAAAAACATCCTCAGGCAGTGTTTCAAACTGAATTTGATTAGCAAGAGCAATGGTTATATGCGATTTATCAATTCTCTTAAACTTGGCATTTCGGTACTCTTTGCTAAAAAACACTAGCGAACATACACAAGTAGCCAGCAATAAATAGGTAGCCACCTTTTTTGCCCGCACTTCAATATCATCATAAGCAATGGCAACAGCATTACATAAATAAATAATCACTGCATAGTGATAATAATTATGAACAATAAATAGGTTTGTAAAAATTAATTGAGGCGTTAGATACAAACCTAGAAATCCAAGTGCAATATATCCATCCGCTTTTTTTATTGATTTACTATAAATGCAATAAAAAAGGGCTATCAACCCTAGACCAAGCAAAGCAGATGGAGCAACGCCCCTTAAAAAAATGTCTTTAATCCAAAAATCATAAGAAAAGCGCTGAGTAGGCACGCCATAGTTCCAGGCGCCAAGGGCTGAAGAGGTTAGCTTGGACAAAGCGATGGGGTTTTCGCTTTTGAGTATGTCTGTATAAAAAACCCAACCATAACCAAGGGCAATCGGCACAGTTAGTAGCAAGATCAGCCCTATCATCTTGAGTACAGAATGAATCCCAAGAGGCCCTTTTAATATTTTTATACTAGTCAATAAAATTGCAGCAAAACCAACAAGATAAGGAATTAATGCTGTAGTTCCCTTCTCTAGCAAAGCAAGACTCACAAAGCCAAACCAAAAAAATAAGTCAATACCACTCTGATTTTTGACATACCTTGCTGCACATAGGAGGGATGCAATACTAAGAAATAGAGCGGTAGACTCAATCATGAAAGTACCACTCCAAAACAAAAATACCGGGGAGAAGACCGCCAATAACAAAGCGAATAGCCTTCCCCTAGATGCTACTCCCAGGCACTTCAAAAGCGATTCATTCAAAAACAGAACGCCCACAGCAAAGATCAGGGATACCAATCTTCCGACAACATCCAAAGGGATTGCAGTGCTTTTTGCAATAAAGGCCACAATAAAATGGAAAAACGGAAATTCAAACGGAATGACATAGCTCAGACCTAAGACCGGAGTAATGTAATTTAAGGTGAAACCTTCTTGAATGAGATAAAAAGCTGAAATCGCAGTCTGAGTTTGTCTAAAAGAATGCTGCTCCAGTATTGGATTGCCAATATTGATAATATTTACGAGAATAAAAAAGGCAATTGCTGCTGCTTTATAAACCCAGAACTTATCTTGTGTTGATTTAGTCATTTTGATGCATTAGAAAACAAGAAGATGAGGTTTCTCAGAACTCCAAAAGTAATAGCCCCAAAGTAACCACGAAGCTTAGTCAAAACACCTACATCAGCCGCTGAGAAAGCGGCAATGAACTGACATACGCTTCGAATTTGATTAAGGCCTTCTTTTGAGCTAGTAGAACTATCTGAGATCCTAAAGGAGCACAAGAATTCAGGCATCGCAAAAAATCCCTTCTTGTTAATCAATTTAGACCATGTCTCAATATCAATGACGTAGTGATTGATTGCCGAAAACCCTCCAATAGCCTGCAAGGCATCCTTTCTAATCAAGCATACGACGGGCTCGCCAATAATATTGCGTCCCGCCCCAACAAGACTCCTCAGGGCTTTTTTGGCATTTACCAGACCTTGAAAGGGATATTTCAAATCAAGTAAAACACGCCCACTTGCGGAAATAATGTGGCGATTTGAGCTCACCAAATCCACATCAACAGTCTCGATTAGTCGAACTTGCTCCTCAATGCAAGTGGGGGTTAACAAATCATCGGCCCCCATCATTTTTAGGTATTTTCCAGATGCCAATGAAAGGCATCTATTCCAATTACCCTTCATTCCTAGATTCTTGGAATTTTTATGCACTATGAAATTACTCGATTCAAAGCGTTTCAGAATTTCAAAAGACCCGTCTCTAGAGCAATCATCTACCGCCACAATCTCAATATTCGAATACGTCTGATTCTGTATTGAATGAATCGTCTCAAGCAAATACCGCTGATTATTGAATACTGGGAGGCAAATGGTCACAAGGGGCATCATGCCTGCATATCCAAAACAAACATTCGCATTTGTAGATAAAAATACTTACCAATAAACTCAAATGGGGTTGGCAAATGAACCACCTCCATTAATTTCATATTGTGCTTTGAAGCAAATTGAGAAATGAGTTTTTGAGTAATGTAGTTTTTATGAGTAGGGTCTCTCGATTGACCCTTGCTGCAAGGTACGATCACAATCAATCGCCCTTCTGAGACTAAGACATTTTTGATATTGGCGAAAAATTGATCGATCTCAGTTAGATCTAAGTGCTCAAGAACATTATCTAGGATTGCGTTATCAAATTTTTGATCGGTGCAAAAATGCAAAATATTTCCCACTTGAGCATTTAGGCCAATCCCATTACAAATTTCAACATGGGAGATATTTGAATCAATCCCAAAACTATCTACGCCTTTGTTGCTTAAATACTTTAAGAACTCCCCAAAGCCACAGCCCATATCGAGCAGACTACCTTTTTTCAACCTTCTGAGGATTCGTGGATAAACTAAAAACTTTAAATAGGCAGACCTACCAGGAAGGTATCGCTTTTTTAATAAATTAGTGTATTCCTGGCTAGAAGTTTTCATTTCACATTGAACACATATTTTTTATTGAGAACATAACTCAGAAGAGATATCGGTATCACCACTATCCATGCTGACACATAAGCATTAATACCCAATTCAATTAGCACCTTCAAAGATCCTATATTCAAAAGGCAAGTGCCGCAGAAAATAAAAAAGAAATTTCGTAAGGACTGCTTACTGGAATCATTAAATGCAATTGTTTTAATTGTTTTATAGTTAATCACTAGCCCTAGCACGTAACAAATAACTACCGCGAGCCAGTAAACCACCCCAAGATAAATAAGCGTGGCAAATATGCAATACGACAGCAGGGTATTAATGGCACCTGCAATATAAAAACGAATCAACCTATTAACATTTGAATACATTATTTATGGTGTTATTTCTTTAAACAAATTAAATGAATTCTTGGCTAAATACGCCTAAAATGAATCTTTATTTCACAATCATTAACCCATGCTACACCGACCTTTTTACCGCTTATTAGGGCAATTCCTTGCCAAACATGATCGTCGACGCCTAGCTAGCAAGATCTTAATGAATGATAGTTTTCAATACTCTATTGAACATGCCGCCGTAGTCAATAGCCGATCAATACTGTTTTCTTGCTCAATACATCCTAAAAATCCACAATCTAGCCAAGAAAATATTGCCTATCTAGATTCTATTCTTGGGCAAATTGAGAACCAAAAGCCAGGCACAAACTCTAAGCAAAATCTCTCAATTTACGTCCCTAGTGATGGACTTCCGTATTTTATCAGGCAAGTTGCGCCAAAAATCAGTAAACCTTACATCCTAGTGACTGGTGACAGTGATTTACCCATTAATGAAACTAGTTTGGGTTCGGATTTAAAAAATTTACTAGAGATGCCGACTCTTCAAAAATGGTTTGCACAAAATAGAGACTATGAACATCCCAAGCTTTTCTCCCTGCCAATTGGGATTAATCTTCATAATTTATGGTCGAACCCATTAGAGTGGGGAGGGGGATTTATATTGCCCGCCCTGCAAGAACTACAACTTAAGACAATCTCTGAGAATGCCCCCTCTTTTATTCACAGGAAAGCAAAAGTATTTTGCAATTGGCATTTCTCGATTGATCGTGCAGATCGTAGAGATTGTCTGGATAAGATTGATAAATCGATTTGCTTTTTTCAAGAAAAGCCTCTGCCAATGAGCGAGACTTGGGAATTACAATCCCAATTTCAATTTGTATTAAGCCCGCATGGAGCTGGCCTTGATTGTCATCGCACCTGGGAAGCGCTTCTGCTTGGATGCATTCCCATTGTTAAAAGAGCTAAGATTAATGATTTATTTTCTGATCTTCCAGTGATTACTGTTGAAGACTGGTCTCAAATTAATTCTTCATTTTTAACTCACGCAAGTAAAGAGCTTGAACTCAAAAACATCAATCGGGAAAAACTACTGATGCGCTACTGGCGCGCGCAGCTAGGTGCCTGAGTATTTAATTAACAATGCAAAGCATTGATACAGCAATAAAAAAGTATGTGGCCAATAAAAAGCGTGCTGTAAAGAGCAGCTTTTCTTTCTTAGCATTACACAATCTAGAGTCGTCAAGGGTAACTTCAGAAATCCCTGGGGCACTCAAGGCGCCACTTCGCAACCACAATACAGCGCTTTGAGCGAACTCCAGCAGCAGAGGCGCATAGAGTGAGGCGTATAGCAATGTTCGGGACAAAGGCATCCATTGGCGCCCAATTAAATCACTAGCTAGCAATTCGGTATGAGGTAAGAATTCTGAAAATACCCCTCCATACAACATCGTATTGTCAACATTGCCAACCCAATTATTGATACAAAAAACGGCAAACCCCACATATCCCAAAATTTCGATGGTTAGCATAGTCTTTTGCATGCGGATAAAAAGAAATGATAAGCAAATAAACGGGGTAATCAGTATCAACCATTGTGGGTGCCAAAGCGTCCAACTAAATAACAGGGCATACGCAAGAACCCCTGAAAATATAGCGCGCTTACCCCATGCATAAACACTCTCGCCAAATTGAAACTTTGAAAAGTACAAATAAGCACACATCACTACATAGACTAGATTGGCAATAATGAAACGAAGACTGATGCCATGAGCTCCAGTCTTCTCATTAATCATGCCAAAAATTCCAAAATGAAATGCCTTGCTATGCCAATACATCCAAAATTGAATTGCGCTAAAAGCAAGCCCACAAACACCGTACAAAACTAAATATGCCACCCTTTTTTCAATAATGAGCACCAGAGGAAGAAAAATGAAAGCGGCAAAATACTTAAAAGAAATGGCAATAGAGAACCACAGAACAAACCTTTTGAAGCCTTTCAAAAAGTAAGATCTCAAGCCCAAGAGGGTAAAGAAAACGCCGAAGATATCGTAACCACTAAAAATAAAGACTGCAAAAATTGCAATCGGAGAGCTAGCAAATAAATATTTAGGCGAAATATATTCTGGACTAGATTTGGGGGGTATAAATTCTTTGCTAATTTGCTCTGATATCTCGCCAACCATCTTGATGGAAGAATAAAAACAAATAGCTAGCAACAACTTAGACCAAATTGTCTGAATTGGTGTTGAGAGCATCCAGGTCTGACTTGTTATCTCTGGGGCAAAGCCGAGCAACTTGAGCGGGATGTTCCAGAGAGCAAAAATCCAATAAAAAACCGGTAGGTAATTGTTGCCCGTAAAGAGTGGCCTGTTGTAATCATAAAAATCACTAAAGTGCCCATACAAATAAGCAAAAGAGGCATTATTTGTTAGGGTGAGGTCCGACTGTTTGAATAGCAAAAAACAAAGTGCTAAGGAAATGCCATAAACCCAGTAATCAATCTTTGAAATCTGTAGAGAGGATTTCATGAACAGAGTATGAATTAAGCGCTTACAAATGCTTGGTAGGCCTTAACCAATCC
>Ga0214238_1000028_pt1 | contig 58485 bp, 62 predicted proteins | sample TroBogypolimnion_20_FD_153076 | JGI IMG/M metagenome (GOLD analysis project Ga0214238, IMG submission 153076) | Freshwater microbial communities from Trout Bog Lake, WI - 05AUG2008 hypolimnion | ecosystem: Environmental > Aquatic > Freshwater > Lake > Hypolimnion/Profundal zone | place: Trout... | reverse complement strand
ATAAGCAGAAGTGGGCCAAGACCTGCAAGCGTCAACCTCCAATCTACATGCACGGCCATAAGATAGGCTGCTCCGAGTAGCATAGCTAGCCCGCTTACTGCCTGATTGATTCCCTGAGAAACAAGCTCACGCACAACCTCCACATCGCTTAACGCATGGGAAATCATATCACCCACACTATGACGATGATAGTATGATGGTGAAAGGGTTCCCCATTTTTCAAATAACTGTTTTCGCAAGTTATAGGTCAGTTCGCGCCCCTTATGATGGACAATCACGCGTCCTCCCCAGCCTGTACCAACCCGAACGACACCAATCAAAATAATCAAGCCCACATAACCTGCCATTTCAGAAGTACCAAGAGTACCATCACGCAAGCTGTCTGTAACGCTTCCTATCAAACGTGGAATCTGTGTAGCAAAAAGGCTGCCAGCAGCAACCATGCTGATACCTGCAAAATAGGAGAACCATTGATTCCTGATATGAGAGCCGACAATCCGTATTCCGGACATGATATTTGTTTTACTACTTTATTGAGGAATAAACTGCTCATCGACAATCTGATGAGCCGTAACCTGAGACTTTGGATCTATATCGCCCAGATCTTTAAGAATCGTAAGAGCGTGCTCAGTTCCAACAAAATCTATACGCCCACTGGTATCCCAAGCAGGTATCTCTTTTGCATACAATTTTTTATAGGGTATCTCATCCTGATGCAACTCTTTTATGGCAAACTCAATGGCCTCATCAGGATGGGCTTTGAGGTAGTCGACGGTCTTGCGATAAGCAGCCAAAAAGCCCCTGACGGTTTCTGGTTTTTCCTGAATGAAGCTCTTCGTTGCAAATATGAACGAGTGCTGATAATGACCAAAGTAATCTGCAGCAGACTCCAGTACCTTTCCAAATCCCTCAAGTTCTGCTTTGACACCAACAATTTCCGAGGTTATGACGGCTTCAACTTTCCCTGTCTGGAGCGCGGCCAAGGCATTGCCACTGGTGCCTGCATTAACATACTGGAAATCTGAAGGCTTGAATCCCTTGGCTTTCGCTATAACATTGAAAGCCTGAATTGTACCTTGACCGGGAGAACCAGGGCTGACCGGTTTACCTTTCAACTCAGCAAAGCTCTTGTATTGAGGTTTTGAGACCAAGACAAAATGCTGCCCTGAGGCTGGTGGCGAAGCAATAATAGTAATCGGCACGCCCGCCACAGCTCCCACAAGTATAGGCGAACCCATTCCACCCAAATCCGCCTCACCTGCGGCTGCAGCTGTGACCGCCTCAACGCCCCCTGAAATGGTTACGACTTGCAGATCAATCCCCTCTCTTGCGAAATAACCTTTCGCAATACCAAAGTTTATGGGCAAGTTGCCGGCGTTGGTGGCAAACCTGACAACGGTTTTAGGCTTCGCGCCCACTCCGGACGATTCTTCAGTTTTCTTTACACAACCCCCTGCAAGTATGGAGAGCAAAAGCAGTGAAATAATTTTTATTCTGTTTCCTGTCATCATTACAACAACACTCCTTCTCATGTTTTTATTGATAAATTCTCAGTGAACTGCTGTATCAGAACGCCATCGGTCGAAATGGCGACCGAGACGATCAAGCGACACATCAAGTGAAATCCCGATTACCGCCACAACCAGCACACCGGCAAAAACCTTGTCAGTCTGGAACGTAGATCCGGCATACTCAATCATGTAACCGATACCTTCTGATCCGCCAAACACCTCAGCCACAATAACCCCTAAGAGACCACGCCCTGCGGCAAGGCGAAGCCCGGTAATCAGAAACGGCAATGAGGTAGGTAACGCAATACTTCGAAATATCTGCCAACGACCAGCACCGTAGGCCCGGGCAACATGAACAAGATCAGGATCAATCGTACTCATGGCGACCTGAAGATTAACAATCAGCGGGAAAATAGCACTTAACAGTACAACCACAATTTTGGCTGTAATGCCCAATCCAAACCAGATAATAAAGAGTGGCATCAAGGCAATACGGGGAGTTGCCTGTAATGCAGCAATAAAAGGACCAAATGAGGCTTTCAGGAGTTTGAACCATCCCAACATGATTCCAAAAGGAAACCCAAAAATAATTGCCGCAAGATAGCCGAAACCAAATTCTTTGGCACTTACAAGAAAATGCTTGAGCAACGTACCATCCTTGATAATTGCTATCTCGGCAAATACTACTCGGGAGGGCGAACTGATAAAAAGTGGATTGACAAGTTTGCATTGAAAAAGCAGCTCCCAACCTATCAGAAAGAGAATAATGACACTTGATCCAAGCAACAGGTTGATAATTTTCTCCCTTTTTGCCACCTTTGATTTTGGCAATACTGTCACTTTTCTCATATCCCTCCCCCAATGTTTGCATTACCTTCTATGATATTCCAGATACGACTCATCAAGCCACGGAACTCTTCTGAATCCTTGATATGACCTTTACGGGGATGAGGAAAGGGAACTCGGATATCATCAAGGATGTGGGCTGGACGTGAAGAAAAAATGATAACGCGATCGGATAGCAGCAGCGCTTCATCAATCTGATGAGTAACCATTACAACAGTCTTGCCTACCTTTTCGCATAACTCCAACAGCTCATTCTGCATAAGCTCACGGGTAATGGCATCAAGAGCGGCAAACGGCTCGTCCAAAAGCAGCACCTCTGGATCACAGGCCAAAGCACGTGCCAGATTAACCCGCTGTTGCATTCCTCCCGACAATTGGTGCGGATAATGGTGCTCAAATCCGTTCAGACGGATCAGATTCACAAAGTAGCTTGCCTTTTCTCTTGCCTCAGCCGGCTTCATGCCGCTCAGTTCAAGTCCATACGTGATATTACGGCCAACCTTTCTCCATGGCAGAAGCGATGCTTTCTGAAATACTACAGCTCTATCCTTTCCCGGGCAAGTCACAAGCTGGTCATTGACCCTTATTTCACCATACTGGTGTTTGACAAGTCCAGCTATCGCATTCAAAAAGGTTGACTTGCCACAGCCGGAGAGCCCTACGATCGAAACAAATTCTCCTTCCCGAACATCAAGTGTCACCTTGTCAACCGCCACAGTGGTTTGGCCGCTCTGATTGTCGAGGTAACCTACCACAAGATTTTTAATGGAAAGCTTTACAGGACGGGTATCGGGGATGTGTTGAGGTCTATCACCAGAAATACTCACCACACTGCCAAGCCCTCCATTTATAGGCGTAATCAGAGCAGTAGGCCCGGCACTTTTACGACCATTATGTTCATGGGTTGCTCTTGCCACACTGTTCATCATAACTCTCTCACAGCAATCTTCTGAAGAGGAGTATTTCCATTACTGCGATTGAGATATTCTAATTCACTGGTCTTTATCCTGTATATGACAGCATTCGCCAAATCACCTTTTGCGATACGTTCCCTGAAACGGGGACTTTTGGCGCCAAGACGCTCGACAGCTGTATCATAAACAGCAGAGCCAACACTCACAGGCTCAGCATCACCAATCAAAAGAAGGCTCTTCCAGCTTTCAGGAGCTTGATTGTCATGTTCAAAGAAAAATGATACCCGATTGTTTTTTTCAATTTCACGAACTTTTGAACTCTCTTTGCCGGTGGAGAAAAAGAGGTTCTCTCCATCCGGTGCGAAGCTTCCTATAGTCCTTGATATAGGGCTCTGATCACTTCGCACATAGTTCAGTAGTCCATATTTCGCATCCAGAATGTATTTCAGGATTTCGGTCTTGACCTCAGAGTGGCTCATTATTATATCTCCGTATGTTATTTTTTTATATACAATTGACTGATAGCTTCCGTAGTTCTGCATACATATGGTTGGCAATCAGGGATATTGCCATGGCCTTAGTCCTTCATCATCAAAATCCCCTTGATCAATCTGAAAAATGGTAACAGCAAGGCCTGCCGTAGGACTGACATTATAGATCGAGTTGTTTTGCTATAAGGATTCAATCAAGAGATGGATATTTATACTGAGCAAGTCTGTCTCCTTCAAATTCACCTTTTTTTATTTGAAACACTTGGCCACTATGCGGGCCGGAAGCAGGACCGCTATACATTTGCAGTGTCGTAAAACCATAATGAATAAAAATATCGGTTGCCTTGTCGAGCAACTTCCAATGCCATGATGCTTCGGGACTACGATACCCTTCAAGCGGGGTCCCTTTTTCAGGATGAAAGACACTGAAATGGCAAACTATCCCTTTTGATGCCAGATACTCAATCCCTTCGAGAGTTGACTCCAAGGGCGCAAGTCCGCCAACGATGTTGGAATGAACATTTCCCTGACCAAAAACTTCAACAGCGTATTCAAGAGAGTCGACCCAATGCTGCCAACCGGAATTGCGTTTCTCCTTGCCGGGGCAAATAGCTGCAAAAATATTTTTGTCCCAAACCTCCATATTGTGAGAGATATTGGTAAATCCAGCTTCCTTATATTTGGTTAAAACTGAAAAGTCTGCTGGAGCGCCAATAATACCTACCCCATAAAAAGAGCTGTAGCGTTCATTTATGGCTTCAGCCACATCAATGTAGTATTCAAGCTCCCTTCGCTCAGGAACAAACCCTCCAGTCAGACGAAAGAAATTCCCCACTCCAGCCTGACGAGCAAGATGATATGCCTCGGCAACCTGTTTGGGGGATTTGATGAGCACTTTGTTCAGAACGCCATCTTTTGCCCGTTCATTGATTGAGCAGAACAAGCAATCTTCACCCCTGTCTTTCAGCGAACATTCGGAACTGTAGGCCACACTGATACCGCCTTCCTCACTGACATTGGCAATATGACGGAACTTCTCGCCGTTACTGAGCAACTTCTCTGTTATAGGATGAGTCACGGGAAACGTAACAAATCCAAGACGTTTACCGTCATCATATAACACAACCCCACCCTCTTCAACAACAAGCGAATAGGGAGTATATCGGCTGTAACCGCTCAAATATCGAGCAGTAAAGCCATTTGGAAGCGTTAAATTTGTCACCCCTTTATGACGATGGTAATCGGAAGTCTGTTCAAACTGATCCTGAAACTTCTTTATCTCTTCACTGTTGTAATTGATTCCTTTTTCCGTAAGCAACAGCCCAAGCTTAGCTTCATCAAGCAGAATCTGTTTTGCTGCATTTTTATCCTGTTTCTCAATCTTCGTTTCGTTTATTATTTCCTGTTCTGCAATAGCCATGGCGTACTTTCTCTTTGTAATTATACGTTGATTTGAATATTCTGACATATAAAAAGCCGATCCTCTGACAGCAAGAATCGGCTTCCTTATAAACTTGTTTGTAGAATCAAGTACTACTTTGGCGCAAAAACTTTAATGTCTCCATTCGCTGGTAAACGACAACAACAGAACATAATTGATATAAACATTGAATTCATAACAATAAACTTGATTTTGCAGGTAACTGAATCGCTTACTCTTACCGGGACAGATAGTTCACAAAAAACTATTCACCTCGATTTTCCATGATTCTAATTTCTGTGAATAAAATCGGCAATAAAGAGAACTCTGCAAATCCCGTTATAACGGCATATTGCATACCATAAATACGTTATCAATTATTCGTCCAACCACCGCCCAGGGAGACGAAGAGTGCTGTCGTATCCTGCAGTTGCTGGGCCTCTGCCTGAAGGTAACCGATTTTAGCCTGACGATACTGGAGATCAGTGACCATGACCTGAAGATAGTTCGCCATTCCGGCCTGGTAATTATTCTTGAGTAGATTCAGGGATAGTTCTGCATCTTTCACGGCCTGAGCTTCAGTTTGCGTGAGCTGGGCATCGTGCTCCAAGGCACGTACAATATCGGCCACCTGGGCAAATGCAGCAAGAACCGTCTGCCTATAGCTGGCAAAACTCTGCTGGTAGGCATCAATTGCCGACCGACGCTGTGAGAGAAACGTTCCACCTTTAAATATCGGGACTGTAACATTGGCACCTATCCCCCAAACATTACTACCACTATTAAAGAGGTTATTCATCGTTTGACTGCTCTGGCCATAACTGCTGTTCAGGGTAACACTCGGGAAAAGTGCGGCGGTAGCAACTCCAATCCCTGCACTGGCTGCATGTAACTGCGCTTCAGCAGCAAGAATATCAGGTCGCTGGCGAACCAGTTCGGATGGCAGTGATAAAGGCAACTGACGGGGAAGAGAAATATCGGTCAACAGAAGTGTCGGAGGCTGAAATTCAGCCGGCGTTTTACCTTCAAGCGTGGCAAGCAGATGTTCAGCCTGGCTTAACTTCTGGCGAAGAGGAGGCAGTGTCGCTTCAAGTGCATTCAATTGGTTCCGCAATACCAGAACTGCTCCATAGGCCGTTAACCCTGCCTTGAATTGTTTTTCAGCAATGCTGATCTGATCTTTTTCCAATGCAATCAACTCCTCAAACTCATCAATTTCTGCATGATAAGCAGCTATGGCTATTGATGTGTTCACAATATTTCCCGAGAGCATAATATAGGTGCCAAGGGTTAGAGCCCTTTGCTGGTCAACCTTTGCAGCCAAACCTTCAACGGCACGGTGTTGTCCGCCAAAAACATCGAGCGCGTAGCTTACCGATGAGGAGAGGGTTGTTACATTAAAGATTGTGGCCGGTGCAGAACTGCCAATGGCTGCTGGCGAATTTCTTTCTCGATTCTCTGCAAACGTTGCACTGAGTTGCGGATAAAAAATTCCTGAGCCCGCCCGCAAGTTTTCCTGGCTCTGCCTGAGAGAGGCTTGAGCTGCCTGTAACTCTGGATTATCAGTAAGACCCTGGGTAACAGCGGCATCCAGCTGCTTTGAATTGAACAAGTGCCACCAATTGGCTACCGGGCCAGTGCCATCTTCTAAGCGTTGCGACAAGCCCACTACCTTGGGGTCTCCTCCATAGTTGTACTCGGTTACCTTTGGCGCTTCAGGACGAACAAAGTCCGGACCAACGGCACAGCCCGATAAAAGAAGCAGGGATACCCCAATTGAAACGAGGAGAGCGCCGCCCCGGCGATAACCCTGAAAAGCTGCGCTATTTTTTTGAGGTACTATTTTTTTCACCAATGTAGACATCAACAAGTTGACCTGGATAGATTAAAACACTATTTCGTTTTTCAAAACTGAAAATAACCGGCAGTACCCGAACATCAACCCGCTCTGTTCTCTGGCTTGAGAGTTCTATTTTTGGGGAGACGTTCGGCTGTATTCTTATAAATTTCAATGGAATATTGACATCCGTTCCCTGAATAGTCATTCTCGCCTCTATCTTGGATGGGTCGGGAATTCTGTTAATCAAAATCTCATCAACGTAGCAGCGGACAGCAAGGTCGCCTTTCAAATTACCCATCACTAAAACAGGTTGAAACACCCCTGTATAGGAGCTATAAACACCCTGACTTGAAATATAACTACCGACAGCAGTGTTGATGGAGAGCACCGTTCCGTCCGAAAGCGCTTTGACAACATACCTGGCCAACAGTGCACTGGCAGCCTCGTACTGCTTTTTAGCGAGTTCCAGATTTGCCTTTGCTGCTTTGGCTGCATTTTCTGCTGTATCCAGAACATCTTTACTGACTGAGCGTGGATCAAGCGCCCACGAGGCTTTCTGCTTTCTGAACTGATCCTGCAGACTTTTGAAATTTGCCTTTGCTACATCAATCTGGGCTTTGGCCGATGCAGTGGTGCCACGCTGTACCGAGTCATCAAGGAGAAATAGCGGCGTTCCAGCCTGAACATGCTGGCCCTCAGTGACAAATATCTTAACTACCGTGCCTGGAACTTCAGGATAGATGTTGATATTTTCTCCACTGCTCTGGGCTGTTTCGATAATTCCATTAGCATAAAGGCCCTTTGCATAGGGATTCGATGCGGGCTTGAATGCCGGAGACTGAGGTTTAGCAGGTAATCCTGAAATGTACGAGCTGCTTATTCCAAGCAGAATGCCAATGACGGCAAATCCAATTAAAATTTTATTTCTCATATAATATTTACGCTATTCCGTTCAAAGCCAATTACTTTTCCGTCTTCCATTTTCATGATTGAGTCTGCATACTCATAAATGCGACTGTCATGGGTTACAATGATGACACAACGATCTGCATTGAGAATTTTCGTCTTAACAAACTCCACTATTTTTCTTCCTGTATCACCGTCGAGTGACGCTGTTGGCTCATCAAGGATCAGAATATCTGGATGACCCGCTATGGCTCGAGCTATTGCCACACGCTGCTGCTCTCCACCACTCAGCTTGAACGGCTGCAGTTGGGCACGATTTTGCAACCCAACAATTTCGAGATAGTCAAGGGATATACTGAGAGATTCATCCCAATCCATTTTTTTCAAAATCAGCGGTATTGCAACGTTTTCAACAGTGGTTAACCGCGGAAAAAGATGATAGTCCTGAAAAACAAAACCGATTTTATTAAGCCTAAGATCGGCAATCTCATCACTTTTCATCTTCCAGATATCGTTGCCCTCAACTATGACACTGCCTTCATTTGGTTTAAGTACCCCTGATATCATGCTCAACAAGGTTGTTTTGCCACTCCCTGATGGACCGACGATATAGAGCAGTTCCCCAAAGTTAGCCTCGAAACTGACACTCTTGACTGCTGTTGTTTTGGTATCTCCTTCACCAAACCACTTCACTAACCCATTTGCCTTTATGGCTACTTTTCCCATATTATCCCCTGAAAATATCAAATGGTTGGATCTGAAGAACTTTGCGAACTCCGATATAACTGGATACGCCTGCAATAATAAGCACCATCACAAAAGCAAAAGTGAGATTGGTATAGGTGACCTGCGAAGCATAGCTTGGCAGACGGAGACGAGCAAGCATCATCAGGCCTGAGGCCAGACCGACACCGAGTCCATAGCCAAGAAGCGCCGTAAATGATGCCTGAAAAAGAATCATTGAGATGAGTTCGTGGCTTTTGGCGCCGATGGCTTTCAAGGCACCAAACCGTTCAAGGTTTTCGAGGATAAAGGTATAGAAGGTCTGACCGGAGATAGAGAGGCCTACAATAAAACTGATGGCCGTCATCATAAGCACATTCATACCCATGCCGGTCTGGTAGGTATAAAAATCAGAGATTTTCTCGACAAACTCAGCTTTTGTAAGAGCCTGGTATCCAAGCTTCTTGATTTGCTTCTGAATAAAGGGGATATCGGACTCCCTTTTGGGTTCAATGAGCACAAATGAAGTGGTAAACCGTGTCGTAGGAATGTAGGTGATGGCCCTATGGCGAGTTGTGTAGAGTGTCGGGACACCAAAAAGACCGGAAGAGGCTACTTTTGCCACGCCAACAATAACTCCTCTATGGTCATTGATTTCAAACTGGGCACCAATGCTGGGGCTTTCAAGCTTTCTGAATTCCGAATCTTTCACCACAAAAAAAGCGTTTTCGGCATAAATGTCCTCAATCTTTCCCGCAATCAGTTCTGGCCGGCCAAAAAGGGTCGCATCATCAAGACCAACAACATTGACAGCCTGATATGCACCACTTTTAAGTTTGACAAGCGCGTTACCAAAATAGATAGGCACTGCATATTTAACGCCGTTAATGCTCTTTGCATTCGAAAGGACATAATCCGGCATGGGAATACTGCTGGTGGCATTGTTTACCGCAGGATCCATGACCCAGATTTTTGCGCCGATGTTAAACACCGGAGCTGCTGAGCGGGCTAACATCCCCGAAAACATCGACATCATCATGATCATGAGAAATACTGCAAACGTAATACCAACCAGAAGGGCGATAAACTTGCTTTTGTCATTGACAAGAAGCTTGAATGCTATTTTAAGAATACCTCGGAACTGCTTTATCACCTGTTATTATTTGATAGTGAGTTAATCAAGCGACGGAAATTTCCACTGAGCCAGTCTATCTCCCTCAAATTCACCATACTTAATCTGGAAAACCTGACCGTGATGTGGCGCTGACGCTGGACCACTGTAGAGTTGAAGAGTATTGAAGCCGTAACGGCGGAAAATCTCGGTTCCCTTATCGAGCAGTTCCCAATGCCAGGCAGCTTCCGGACTGCGATATCCTGCCAAGGGTGTCCCTTTTTCTGGACGGAAGGCACTGAAATGGCAGATAATTCCTTTCGATGCGAGATACTCAATACCTTCGAGTGTCGACTCTAACGGTGCCAGCCCACCGACAACATTGGTATGGACGTTGCCTTTACCAAAAATATCCACCGCATATTCAAGAGAATCCACCCAATGCTGCCAACCACCATTGCGCTTTTCTTTACCAGGACAGATAGCCGCAAATAAATTCCGGTCCCAAACCTCAAGATTGTGAGAGATATTGGTAAATCCAGCCTCCTTGTACTTATGAAGCACAGAAAATTCCGATGGTGCCCCAATAATACCGACACCATAAAAAGAGTTGTAACGTTCCCGAATAGCATCGGCAACATCAAGATAGTACTCCTGCTCACGGCGTTCTGGCACAAAGCCTCCCGTAATTCGAAAATGGTTTCCAACACCTGCCTGGCGAGCCAGATGATATGCCTCGGCAACCTGTTTAGGTGATTTGATGAGCACCTTGTTAAGGGCTCCGTCTTTGGCACGCTCATTTATAGAGCAGAAAAGGCAGTCTTCTCCCTTATCTTTCAACGAGCACTCATTGCTGTAGGCCACACTGATACCTCCCTCCTGGCTGACATTGGCCACATGCCTGAATTTTTCACCATCACTGAGCAACTCCTTCGTAACCGGATGGGCATGGTGAAAAGAGATCTCTCCAAGTCGACTCTCTTCATCATATAATACCGGTTGGCCCTCTTCAACCACCAGCGAATATGGAGTAAAACGGTTAAAACCACCCCGTGCAGTCACGCCATGTGGCAGCGAAATTCCTGTCAACCCTCTCTGGCGATTATAGGCCGAAGACTGTTCATAATCATCCTGAAATCCCCTGATTTCATCAGGGTTATAGTTGATCCCCTTTTCCGCAAGCAGCAATCCAAGTTTGACTTCGTTAATAAGAACCTGCTTTGCCGCTTCCTTATCATATGTCGCAACATGCACTGTTTTGGTTTGCTCAAGTTCAGCAATAGCCATAATGGGTTATCTCCTTGTGAGGTATTAAAAAAAACGTTTAATCCAGTGATGGAAATTTCCATTGAGTAAGTTGATTCCCCTCAAATTCTCCAGCCTTGATCTGGAATACCTGAGCGCTATGTGGACCCGAAGCGTTTCCGCTATACATTTGAAGTGTCGTAAACCCATGCCGGTGGAAAATATCGGTTGCTTTATCGAGCAACTCCCAATGCCACTCAGCATCCGGACTGCGATATCCTTCAAGAGGTGTTCCCTTTTCCGGACGGAACGCACTGAAATGACAAACCACCCCTTTTGATGCGAGATAGTCGATACCTTCCAAGGTTGACTCAAGTGGTTCGAGACCGGCAACAATCGCCGAATGAACATTCCCCTTCCCAAACAGCTCTACCGAGTACTCAAGGGCGTCAACCCAATGCTGCCAGCCGCCGTTACGTTTTTCTTTACCGGGACACATGGCTGCAAAAATATTTCTGTCCCAGACTTCAATATTTGTTGAGATATTTGCAAACCCCGCCTCTTTATACTTTGAAAGTACAGATAAATCAGCAGGAGCACCTACAACAGCGCAACCATAAAAAGTGCTGTACTTCTCTTTTATGGCATCAGCCACATCAAGATAGTATTCCAGCTCACGGCGTTCTGGTACGAAGCCACCTGTGATACGAAAATGGTTTGCCACTCCAGCCCTGCGAGCTATATCATAGGCCTCGGCAACCTGCCTTGGTGATTTTAAAAGTACCTTATTCAGTGCACCATCTTTAGCGCGCTCATTAAATGCACAATAAAGACAGTCCTCCCCTAAATCCTTCAACGAACACTCATTGCTGTACATAACATGAAGACCTCCCTGAGCACTGATATTTGTTATGTCGCGAACTCTTTCCCCTGTACTGAGCAATTGCTCTGATACAGGATTACCCTTGTTAAAAATAATTTCTCCAATACGCGTGCCATCGTCATATAAAACCGGCTGATTATCTTCAACAAGTAACGAATAGGGAGTCCATCGACTAAACTGCCCTCTGGCGTTATAGCCATGCGGTAAAGAAAAACCGGTTAGACCTTGACCACGATTAAATCCTGACTTCAGTTCAATTGGATCAAGAAACCTCTTAATCTCATCAGCGTTGTATGAAATACCCTTTTCAGTAAGTTTTACACTTAATTTTGCTTCGTCAAAAAGAATCTTTTTGACTTCATCTTTACTCGATGCTTCAATCTCTATTCCTGTATATATTTCATCTGCTACGATAACCATAGTATGTTACTTTTTTTTTTGAGAAAGAGTGGATAATGCTATCAGATAAATAAAGTCACCTTATTATCAGTCAATGTACAGCTGACGATTTGACTTAAATAGGTAACAAAAAAAAGCCGATTACTTGATAACAAGAATCCACTTCCTTATACAATCGATTATATAAATCAACTACTATTTTGGCACGACAACTATGTATCAAGATTAACAACAAAAAGACCATATCATTTAACGCCCATAATAATCAGCAATAACGCGAACTCTACAAATCCCGTTTAAACGGCATATTGCATACCATAAACAAGTTATCCTGCACATAGCATCAGCACATCCATCCGACCTCGACCAGCCAAAAGGCTCAAACTTTCAGACACTCAAAAGATCCCCATTTTTCCGAGAGGACTCTTTTCCGGTGATTATGTATATTGATGCTTCTTATTTTAATGACGTTTAAACGCCTGAAGCCATGGTAGCCAGAATTCAGACTCTTTACCTCTTCCTTGCCGGATTGCTTGCTGTTGGGAGCATCTTTGTTCCTTTCTGGAGCTTCAGTGCTGGAAAGATTTATTTGATTTCCGATTTCGCATCATTCACTACACCCGGCATTCTCTATGTCACGGAAAGCTGCTTTGCCGCAGGAATCTTCTCCCCTCTGACCGCCATCATCTCGCTTGCAGCTATTGTTCTCTTTAAAAACCGTGTTCTGCAGACCAAACTTATCCTGCTTGCCATACTTCTTTTTCTCGGTGATCTTTTTTCCGGGCTTACCGCGGCACATTTCATGAACCACTATTTGCAGCACATCAGCTCTACAGTAACACACAAGCCTGAAGCTGGTTTTTTTATGCTTCTGCCGGAACCTGTTCTTTTTATGCTCGCACTGAAAGGGGTCAAGAAGGATGACAAGATCGCCAATGCATACAAAAGACTGTAACCATGCGCATTGTCTGCTCAGCCGGTGATCCTCACGGCATAGGGCCGGAAATCATTCTGAAAAGCTTTCTGAAACTTGATGGTTCAGGTCACTCTTTTCTTGTTGCCGGCTCGTATACCGTAATGGACTATTACCGAAAAGCACTTGATCTACCGGTAAAACTTGAATTGGTAGACGATGTTTTGGCACTTGAGGATAGAGATCGTGCTCCAAGTGGGGTTCTGCCAGTGCTCAGTGTTGCTGAACCTGAAAGTATTGTGCCCGGTACGATATCGGCTGAAGCTGGACGGGTTGCCATGGAGTCCATTCATGCAGCAGCTGAACTCTGCAGGGAGGGTATATGCGATGCACTCGTTACCGCCCCGATTAACAAGGAATCCATCGTATTGGCGGGCTACAAGGAAACAGGCCACACGGGGTTCCTTGGCAGGATGTTCGGGGTACCAACACCAACCATGATGTTTTTTGATCCTGTTCTAAATCTCAAGGTTGCCCTTGCCACGATTCATGAACCACTTGAAAAGATTCCCGGACTGATCCGGAATATGGATCTTGACGCTTTTCTTACTTCCCTTGCTGCATCGCTGACAAACGATTTCGGAATTGCTCATCCGCGCATTGCAGTGCTCGGTCTCAATCCACACGCTTCTGACGGTGGCGTTATGGGATGTGAAGAACAGGAGATAATCCGTCCCTGCATCGAAAGGGTGTCAACCAGCCTCCGGGTGGAAGGGCCTTTCCCGGCTGATGGTTTTTTTGGTGCGGGAAGCTATAAAAACTTTGATATTGTTGTAGCGATGTATCACGATCAGGGGCTTCTGCCCTTCAAGGTACTTGCCTTCGATACAGGGGTAAACGTTACGCTGGGACTGCCGATTGTGCGGACATCGCCCGATCACGGAACAGGTTTTGATATTGCCGGAAAAGGAATTGCCTCCGAAAGAAGTTGTTATGAAGCTACGCTGCTTTCCATCACGATTGCCACAAACAGAAAACAAATTGAGCACCCATTATGATCTCTTTTATCAACGTTGACCTTGTTCTTAATAAAAAGCCACTCTTCCAAAATCTGAACCTTACAATTCAGCAGGGAGAGCTTGTCTATATTGTCGGGAAAAGCGGCAGTGGAAAAACAACACTCCTCAAGTCGCTCTATATGGATATCCGTCCCAAAAAAGGAGAGATACGGATTGCAGGATACAGCTCCCGCACCATAAAAAAACGGCAGATACCGCACCTGCGGAGAAAGCTGGGGATTGTTTTCCAGGACTTCCGTTTGCTTGAAGACCGCAATGTGTACGATAATCTTGCTTTTGTATTGCAGGTTACCGGCACGAAGGATAAACTCATCAAGGAAAAAGTAATGCAGGCGCTTGAAAGTGTTAGCCTTGAACATGCAGCAAAGGTGATGCCCCTTAGTCTTTCCGGTGGAGAGCAACAGCGAATTGCAATAGCAAGGGCACTTGTGCGTGAACCACTGGTTATTCTTGCCGATGAACCAACCGGAAACCTCGATCCCGATACCTCACTTGAAATCCTTGAGTATCTGAAAAGAATCAATCAGAAGGGCATCATCGTCCTCATCGGTACCCACGATTACGAACTGGTTCGACACTCCCCTTTCAGAACGTTGCAGATCACCGGCATGAACCTTGAGGAGAGCACCATGGAGCCATCGGCTACCGGCTTCAGGCCAGCCACAGCAGCACAGAACTGACTCTGAGGCTGCCTGGCGGTATTAAAAAAAATCCTATTCAGCTATTGTGCTAACCTGAAATGATTTACTGGCTTCTCCGATAATGCTCATCAAAGGAGTTCCAGCAAGATGATCGGAAAAAGAAATTCCTTTTGCTCCAAGAGTATTGATCAACTCCAGAGCAACACTTATTGAGGCTTTTTCAGACGCACAGATAAAAGGTCCCGGCGAGTTGTAATCTCCAGTTGCATAATAGTTCGTGCAACCACACCAGTTCATGCAGTAGCTGTTCAACTCGCATCTTTGACAGAGATCATTGGAAATATTGTGGGCATCATGACTGCACTTTATCTGTAACGGGGTAATGGTGTTAATATTGCCAAGACAATGCGATAAGCCATCATCATTCCCTATCAGACGTTCGCATGGATAAATATTGCCTGAAGGGCCAAAAGCAAATTCACCCTTTCCCATTCTGCATTTTTCAAGTGCTCCATACCCGCTCCTCATGATTACAGCAATTTTGCCATCAATCAAACTGATATAAAGTGGGGTTTCTGCCATGTAGTAGTCGAGATACTTCTTGCCAATCCGTTGGAAAAGATCAGGCAGCATGTCAGCATGCTCTTGAGTCCATGGTGCCGAAATATTCGGACTAAGATAGATAACTCTTATCCCAAGGCCATAAAAATAATCGACGACATCCGGCAAGTATTCCAGAGTACTGGGAGTATAGACTGCATTGACTGGTAAAAAAGGATAATATTGCAGCGCTTGACGGATATTTTTTTCCACTATAGCTGAAGTTCCTGTTCCATCGGTAAACACCCTTGACCGATCCTGAATATGGGAAGGACCATCACAGCTTATGCCAAATGACACACCAAGGCGTATAAGTTCATCAGCAATAGCATTGGAGAAAATAGTGCCATTTGAAACAATATAAAGCTCTATTTTTCTGGAATTATATGCTTTATGATTTCGGATACGTTGAATAACTTTTTTTATAAATTCAAACTCAAGCATGGGTTCGCCACCAAAAAAACCAATCTCTAATTTCTCATCTTTTGGAGTATCATTAAACATATATTCGATAATATTATCCGCAGTTTCCATGCTCATGACAGCATCATTCTTGAATATATAGCAGTATATACATCCAAGATTGCATTGTTGAGTGACAGCTATAGTAAATTTCATAGTGCTACACAGTAATTATAGAAATAGCAATGGCAGATCAATTCAGGTCTGCCATTACTGTTTGAAGATTATTGCTTATACGAAGCTGCATTACTCACGCTGGCCAAATCATTGAAAGTTATGGATTGTGCGGAAGCGAGTTTGTCACTTAAATTTTTCAATACAGGAGTAGTATATTCTTTCCACTGCTCATTATTAAGGAAATAAATCTCTCCATTATAATGAATATGAGGACTCCGGATGCCGCCCGGGAAACCAGGCCAGAGTAGAAAGACATTAAATGAGGCAAATGTATTGAAAAGTATTCCAACAGCGTCACCAACAGCGTTTCCTGCGGGATTTCCGAAAGTCGACACACTACCTTTCGATTGTATATTAACAGACCGAGTGTTAACTGTTGGCAGAATATTACCGAAATTTGCCCATCTGGCAACTGGAATATTATATTTTTCAATAACCTTCTCGCCTTCTAAAATCAACTCAGGTTTTGTGAATGTTAGTAATTCGCGTCCAAACTTCCACCACCACTGTGAAAAGACATCAATAGCCATAGCATCCTCCTTTTATGTTATATTCGTTTGTTAATAACTAATGTTGCTTTGAAATAATATAATTGGATACGCACCTCCTTTTTGATTGATGAGATAAATAATATTAAATTCACTTACGTTATTTATATCACAACTGACAAAGTATCTTGATATATATCAACCAGCATCAAACTGTCAATGATACTTTGAAAAATCTTTGTACATGCAACGCTTTACAAATAACTATTGAAGAAGAAACCTGGAACTGCTTGTTATGCCAAGAATATAGATGGGTATCGAAAAGACTACCTTTTTTCGATCGACCGCAAATTACCATGAAGGAGGGTTAAGCTTTCTCTAAAGAGGCCATTACAAACAATTGACCTATAGGATTGTTAATGAAAAAACAGCAATTTTCCAAATTTTTTACGTTCACCACTGATTACTCTTCGAATAATCACTCTTTTTACACGCCACACCTAACAAACTAAACCCCTATTTAGCAAGATATTTAGGTCGCATGAAAAATCGTAAGATATTTGACCAAATGAACATATATCGCATGCTTTGTATGGACGATACGGAGAACCCGAAACTAAAATTACTCATCTGCTTATGGGGGTGAACTTGCGCATCGGCCATTATCAAGTCGTGTGTAGTGATGGAGTGATTTGTTTATCTGTTACTATTCGCTACATTTTTAGCAATGTTATCTATGGAGAAAAATTATGGGAATTCCAGTACGAATAGATGAGACCTTGTACAGCCAAGCAAAAGCTCAGTCCAAGGCTGAGCATCGTATCATTGCTGGACAGGTTGAGTTTTGGGCATGATAGGACGGGCAGCTCTGGACAAACCTGATTTGCCAATTGATTTTATTCGGGATCTTCTGGTTGCTCGGGCAGAGGGAAAGTCGCACTCAACACCATTTGTCCACCCTGCTTGCGTACGAGTATGATGCTGTAAGCCGTCAGTTACTTCTTTTGGGCTCTCACTAAAATTTTTACAGAGCACTCAAAATTTAGCCCAATCTCAGAGGAAAAATCGCATGACCTTCCAGACCATCCTGGCGAAATACCGAAAGTATTCATTCTCTGAGCGCGACAAGGGTGAGCGTTTTGAGCGGTTGATGCAGGCTTACCTGAAAACCGACCCGAAGTATGCCTATCTCTTCAAAAAGGTGTGGCTGTGGAATGAATTCCCTGGGCGGGGTGATTTGGGGGGTGGTGATACCGGGATAGATTTGGTTGCTTTGACCCTGGATGGCGACTATTGGGCAATTCAGTGTAAATGTTTTCATGATGGCACTACCATTGACAAGCCGGCTGTCGACTCTTTCCTTTCAACGTCAAGCAGGAAATTCAAGGATGAAAATCTGCAAACAACAAGCTTTGCGCAACGACTCTGGATTTCTACGACCAATAGATGGGGAGCGAATGCAACCGAGGCCATAAAAAATCAAAGCCCGCCTGTTGTCCGCCTTAACCTGTATGACATTGAGGAGTCATCAGTAGACTGGGAAAAATTAGACCAGGGCATTTACGGCGAAGCTTCACGCACGCAAAAAAAGAGAGTGAGGGCACATCAGCAAGAGGCCCTGGATAAAACGCATGAACATTTCAAAACAGCAGACAGAGGCAAGCTGATTATGGCTTGCGGCATAGGGAAAACGTTCAATTCCCTGCGCATTGCTGAGCATGAAACCAATGGCAAGGGCCTTATCCTCTTCCTGGTTCCCTCAATTGCCTTGCTTGGCCAGACACTGCGAGAGTGGTCGTCAGATGCCAACGAACCGATTAATGCTGTTTGTATCTGTTCGGACAGTGAGGTGTCGCGCAAAAAAAGCAAGAATGAAGATAGTGACTCATTCAGCATAGTGGATCTGGCGTTACCTGCATCCACCGATGTCAGTTCAATTCTCCGTCAGTTCAAGCACATAGAGGCCAATGGTCACGCTGGCTTGACCGTTGTGTTCTCTACCTACCAATCCATTGCAGTGATTGCCCGTGCGCAAGCTGAACTTCTGAAGTCAAATAAACGCTATGGGGAGTTTGATCTGATTATATGCGATGAAGCTCACCGGACCACAGGGGTGACGTTGTCGGGTGAGGATGAATCTGCATTCACAAAAGTGCACGACAACAATTTCCTCAAAGGTCAGAAGCGGCTCTATATGACCGCAACCCCAAGGCTGTACAGTGATGATACCAAAAGCAAGGCAGCACAAGCTGAAGCCATCCTTTGTTCAATGGATGACGCAGGGTTGTTTGGCGAAGAGATCTACCGTATTGGTTTTGGTGAAGCAGTAGAGAGGGACTTGCTCAGTGATTACAAAGTGCTCATTCTGACGTTGAATGAAAACGATGTTCCCCCTGCGGTGCAGAAGATGATAACAGACAACGAAAGTGAAATCAATACTGACGATGCCTCCAAACTCATTGGCTGCATCAACGCCCTCTCGAAGCAGATACTCGGTGATGCAGGTATTATCAAAGCCAGTGATCCGGAACCGATGAAACGGGCTGTGGCCTTTTGCCAAAGCATTGCTGTGTCAAAAAAAATAACAGCCACCTACAATACAGCTTCCGAAGTTTACCTCAGTGCTTTGCCTGAAACAAGCCAGGAAAAGATGGTTTCGCTCTCTTCGCGGCATATTGATGGAACCATGACGGCGCCCCAGCGGGATGAATTGCTCTCGTGGTTGAAGGCTGACACCGATTACAATGAGTGCCGTGTGCTTACCAACGTGCGCTGTTTAAGCGAAGGGGTTGATGTTCCCTCATTGGATGCTGTTATGTTCCTCTCTGCCCGCAACTCACAGGTCGATGTTGTTCAGTCGGTTGGTCGTGTCATGCGAAAAGCACCGGGTAAAAAATATGGCTACATCATCATTCCGGTCGTTGTTCCTTCTGATGTCGAGGCTGACAAAGCTCTTGACGATAACGAACGCTACAAAGTGGTCTGGACAGTTTTGAACGCTCTTCGGGCTCACGACGACCGATTCAATGCCACAGTCAATAAAATAGAACTCAACCGCAAACGTCCTGAACAGATTTTAGTAGGCAGACCAGCCGGTTCATGGGAAGATGGGCAGCACATCGTAGCAGACCCTGGCGTTGCGTATGGAACTGATAAGGAGATCAGTCAACAGCTTGCTATGCAATTTGAACAGTTGCAGCATGTCGTTTTTGCCCGTATGGTGCAGAAGGTTGGTGACCGTCGCTATTGGGAGCAGTGGGCTAACAATGTTGCCGAAATCGCTCAACGACAAGTCGAAAGAATTAATCGCCTTATTAACGCCGACGGGGAACACCAAAAAGCATTTCATGAGTTTTTGACCGGCCTGCAGCATAACATCAACCCATCCATTACCCAACAGGAGGCGGTGGAGATGCTCTCGCAGCACATCATTACCAAACCGGTTTTTGAGGCGCTCTTTAAGGGTTACTCCTTCGTGCAGAACAATCCCATATCTTTTGCTTTCGCGTAATTCCTTCAATTTCCTTATAATTCCTTTTTATTCTTTTAATGAATCTATTTTAATAGTTTATCAGTTCTTTTTTATTCCATTTCACTCTTATTCATTTTTATATTTTCCGCTGTTTTTGTAACTTATCTGTAACATATTACGGAACGAGTTACAAATTATTGAGCTATGGGCGTGAAAATCAGGGAGCGGCGGTTGTCGTCGGGTGATGTTGCGTTTTACATCGACACTTACCATAAGGATTTTGGGCGGTTCTCTCAAAAGACTGGACTGCAAGCAAATCCAAAGAACCGGAAGGCTTACAACCAGATCAAAGCTGAGGCGGTTGCGAAAGCTCACAAGATAGAGCTGGAGTTGCAAAGGGATCCGTCTGGAGTGTTCACAAGAAAAGCCATGGCCGGAGATGATTTTATTGAGTATTTCCGGTTGGATGCAGAATCAAAACGTTATCCGACAAACATGAACACGCTCAAACATCTGAGCGATTTTACAAGGGGTAGTCTTCCATTTTCAAGTCTTAACCAACAGTGGCTTGAAAGATTTAAACGGCACTTGCTTTCAGTTGATGGTTTGGGCCAAAATACTGCAGGCGACTATTTTGGCACTCTAAAAACGATTATTCGCAAGGCATACCGTGAGGGTTATGTCGAAATCAATTTTACCGATAAAGTTCTGGGAATTCCGGGAACAGATGTTGAACGACATTTCCTGAATTTCGATGAGATCGAGATTTTGAACCGGGCAAAATGTGATAATTCGATGGTGAGGGCAGCTTATATTTTTGCCTGCTTCAGTGGACTTCGACTTTCTGATGTTGGATCGTTGCGGTGGGAGCAAATCTGCGCGGTAAATGGTCAATACTTCTTGAAATTCAAACAGAGGAAAACTGGACAGTGGGAGAATATGCCTTTATGCGATCAGGCTGCCACCACACTGAAGGAGGTTCAGGGTTTTCATGCTGAACATGCTCCATCTGGCAGTGACAAAGTATTTATCCTGCCTGTGAGGTCGCAGATTAGCTCTATGCTTTATTCTTGGGGTATTCGAGCAGGTTTACATTGGCGGCTGCACTTCCACAGCAGCAGACACACCTTTGCATCTTTGAGTCTATCAACGGGCGCGAATGTTTTTACAACGTCAAAGTTATTAGGGCACCGAGACCAGAGAACTACAGCGATTTATAGCCATTCATACGATTCAGATAAAATTAAAGCTGTTCAAGGGTTCCCTACGTTGTCGCCGGTGGTTGAGTCGCAGCCGGTTGCTTTGTTGCCGGAGGTCATTGTGCCTGTACCAGAGCAAAAATTGCAGCCACGGCCTGCAATGGTTGCGCAAGCGGGAAGCATTGCTGAGGCGCTTCAGGCTAAGGGTGAAAAGATAGCTAAAGCCTTGTCACTGGAAAAGAGCGAGCATGGAAGGTATGTGTTCAATGGTAAAGAGTTTTCAGCGGTAGAACTGGCAATGGAAGTATAAGGCAAGATGTGGACGAATTTTGTCAGAATGGGGTCAAACAGAAAACCGGGAAAATGACGAACAGCAAGAATTGCTCTCATGGTTGTGTAAGGACTCTTTTTTTGAGGGTGTCGAGGAGTTTGTTGAGTTCGAGGAGTTGTTTGTTCATGTCGATGGCAGCGGTTTGGAGCTGCTGGATTTTTTGGGTGCAGTCGGTGAGGATGAGGGTCAGGGTGGGGTCAGGCGGTGGTGGTGGGAGCTGCGGGCTGCCTTTTTTGCCGTAGAGGATGTAATTGACGTCGATGCCGACGGCTTCGAGTTTTTCGCGGAGGATGTTGCCGATGCGGTTTTTGCCGGTGACATAGGCGGTGATGTAGGAGGTGTCTTTGGCTCCGATGGCCTGGCAGAGTGCTACCTGGGTTTTGAACTTCTTTTTGATCTCTGCTCTGAGGCGTTTGGCTTCGTCGGTGTACGCTCCTGATATAGGCATATATTTATATTTTATTCAATACTTTGCGTACATTTGACAGATAATTATACCTAATAACAGGAATAAAAGCAAACAAAGAATACAAAAGATAGGAAATGATAAGGATAAAGAAGAGGATGGAGGGGCGGGAAAAATGGATAGTTCTTTCTCTATTTCCCCATTTCCCCGTATAAAAAAGGGTTTGTGATGCCTGCGGCGAAGATTACGGAGGAGATTACCGGGTGCATTGTGGATGCGCTGGGTGCGGGTCATTACCGGGAGGTGGCTTGCAAGCTGGCGGGGATTGACCGGAAGACGCTGTTGAATTGGCTGAAGCGAGGCGAACGGGAACGGGCTGGGTTGTGTCGGGATCTCTATCTGGCAGTTGAGAGGGCTGAGGCTAAGGCCGAGGTGTTTCACCTGAAGAATATTGAGACGGCTTCAACGAAGAGCTGGTTTGCGTCAGCGTGGTTTTTGGAGCGGAAGCATCCTGAGCGGTGGGGCAAGCGGGAGGCTCCCCCGGCGGATGACCGGGACAGGGATGAAGTTGTGGTGATTGGGTGAGCGGGGGTGTTGTTGTGTTTAAGATTGTTATGTTATTGATATCAAAAGCTCAGGTATTGTTTTCAGTGTAGCTCAACAATCCGCATAAGCCACGCCAGCCAATGACCGTTGCCGCGTAGCGCCTCGACCAGCTTCCCGGCAACGGACTTTAGGCGGTTGTTATGCGTTAATCATCTTTCAGCCATTCCCATAATCCCCAGATTGCAAGAGCGGGAAGAACGATGGGGGCAGCAGCAGCAGCGGCAACGCCAACAGCAGCACCAGCGGCAGTTGTAATGCCTCCTGCTATAGCCCCTCCAAAAACTGGAATGGAGGCGGCAGCAGTAGTCGCTGTCGAAATAGCAGTAGCTCCAGCACTAACTATTGCAGTACCCGCAGAGACTGCTCCAGCTCCACCAACAACGTTGCCGACTCCTACTGCTGCAATTCCAGCTGTACCAGCACCACCAGCAACAAAGACACCAGTGCCAGCAGCTTGCACAGCTTTGTTTTGAATAATCTGTTGCCCAACACTTTTGACTACAGTCTCGATATCGTCTTTAGTGCTCATACCCATTCCTCCATCTATTAATTTTACTTAAACAAAAATTCTGCTAATTGCCTGTTTGTTTGTTTGCATTTAGCATAGCACTGTGGACGTGCCCCCGTTTATAAGACCACTACTTCTTGGAAAAAATCCGTTTGCTAAAACAGAAATTCTTTCGGTGTCAGCCTTCCTGGGGGGCTGTGTGAGCGGATCGAATTGTCATCCTCCTGCCATTGTACTATGCCCCCCGGGCATCATCAAAACTTAAAACCAGTTCACGTTCAGGCATTCGTCCCTAATAACAACAATTAGACGGATCTGCCTAAACTGCGGATTTTTGAATTTCAAACCATATAAGACACAAAATTCACACACATCAAAACGCCATTATTCTTTTACGTAAAAATAACTTATACGATGTATTGAATTTTATTTCTTCGTTCTGCACTGATCAGCATAACAACACTAACTCCAACCTCAGTTGCTGTACGCTTGTAAGGTAATTATACGCAGAAATTTTTAGTATTCCACTGTTTGTGATTTGTTTTTTTAATTGGTGGTGGGCGAAGCGGAGGGCGTCATGGGTGGTGCAGTGGTATGCTGGGATGGATCATTGCTGGGCAGGATGGTTTGGGCACGGGGGTTCCGTGCCCTTTTTGGTGGTGGGGGTTATTTGGGGATGAGGCCGTTGGCGAAGAAGCTAAAGTGTTGGTTGTTGCCGATAATGAGATGATCGAGGAGGTTGATGTCGAGGATGTTGCCGGCTTGGATGAGTTTGGTGGTTACTTCTTTGTCGGCGCGGCTGGGTTCGGGGTTGCCGGATGGGTGGTTATGGACGACCATGATGGCGTTTGCGTTGGCGAGGAGGGCGCCTTTGTAAACTTCGCGGGGGTGGACGAGTGAGGCGTTGAGGGTGCCTTTGCTGACGAGTTCCATGCCGATGACGTCGTTTTTGGTGTTGAGGTAGAAGACGTGGAGTTCTTCGCTGGCGCGTTCTTGCAGGCCGATGGTGTGGCAGAGGTCTACGACCATTTCGGCTCCGGTGATTCCTTTTGTGTAGATGATTTGGGATTCGCGGACGAGGCGGATGCCGTAGCGGGGAATGGTGACGGTGGCGGCTTCGGCGGTGAAGAGCGGGAGGGTGTGAGGATGATGTTTCATGGTTTCGGGTGCTTTGTTGAGCGATATGGCTTTTGAGCCATTCCCCGGGGGGACAAGGGCTTCCCCGTGCCAGGCAAACTTTTTGTGCAAGGGAGGAAGTGAGCTGCACAAGGTACTCCGCGGAAGCGAACGGCCCTTGTGCAAAAAGGCAAACTGGCATATCTTCAGCCCGTCCCACGGGGGATGGTTTTTTGTCCGCGAAGCGGTTGCCTTCATGCAGCAGGGGCGGTACTCCGGCCTTGCTGCTCTTTTGCAAGCAAGGGGGTTGGGCCGAAACGAATACAGGGAGCCCGACCTCAAAACGTTGTGGCCCAACCTTCTTGCTTTGCGTGACTTCATACGGCTGGCGGGGCGCTTGCTGTTTTTTTGCAAGCGGCATGACAGACCGGGTATATCGTTGTGATTGATGGTGGCAAGGCTTTGGCGGGCTGCTTGCTGTTTTCCTCTGGCAAGCAGCGTGACAAAGGCGCTGGCAAGTTGCAGCTTGCTGCATGGAGCCCACGCCGGAGCGGTATAGAGGGGGCCCTACCTTTTCGCGGAGGCGCGGGCGACTATGTGAATATTCGCCTTGCCGGTACTCCGGCAGGGCGATTTGCCGCTATTATGTGAGCTATGGGTTACTGTTGAGCGCCTTCTTGCGGAAGCGGAGGGCTGGCGCGCGCTCTTTTTGCAGTCTTTTTTGCAAAAAGCGTGACAGCCGGGGAGCTGGAGCAAGAGGGCGCGGATATCAGGGCTTGGCTGGGTGTTCGGGATGAGTTTTTTTGAGTGGTTTCGTTTTTTCCGAATTTCTTCATTCTTGCACGGCGAAAAAGCTCTTCCGCTTTTAGCCGTGCGAGAATGTGGTACTGTTTTGTGTATGGTTGACTGCGAGGGGCGGCAGTCGGCAGCGAGTGGAGCCTGCGGAGCGTCGCTGTCCGACTGCCCTGCCCCGGCGTGTTTTGTGGATGGTGGTTTATTGGGAGCGCGGAGCGCTCTTGATGTTTTGGGCGCTTCTTGCGGGGTGGTTGGTTTGGGTAGAAGCACGGCGAAGCCGGGCTGGAGCCTGCGCCGGAGCGGCATACAGGGAGCCCTACCTTTTCGCGGAGGCGCGGGCGACTTTCTGGAGATTCGCCTTGCCGGTACTCCGGCAGGGCGATTTGCCGCTTTTACGTGAGCGTCGGCTTGCTGTTGAGCACCTGCTTGCAAGGAGCGGAGGGCTGGCGCGGCTCGCTCTTTTTGCTTGCAAAAAGCGTGACAGCCCGGAGCGAACGCAAGCTGGTGCGGTTGATCGTGCTTGGCGAGATCTTCGGGATAGGGCTTTGGGAATACTGGAGTGCGAGGGGCGGCAGTCGGCAGCCCGCGTAGCCTGCCGGAGCGTGGCTGTCCGACTGCCCTGCCCCGTACAGAGATGGATAGAGTGAACGCCAAAGGTAAGGTTGCCCGCCATAACTTGACTTTACATAACGAAGCATTATGCAACACGGTACCCCGTGTAGGCGCGGGCTGCTAACCTCAATTTTAACATACAGATATCCAACCCCGCGCCGGGTGCATAATGCCTGTTATGTACATGCTGGCCGGCCCCGTCCGGCCACTGGTGCCAGCCGCCATAGGTATTGTTTTGACGCCAGCAAGCGAAGCGCGCAGATAGTTTTTCGTGCTGCCGGGTGCGTACCCGTACCGGGCGGCTTGCTTGTGAGCCGGAGCAAGGGTTTTTGTGAAAGTGGAGGCTATGTGCGTTTTTTCGGGTAGCCGTAGCTTTGAAAAAACCTTTGCGGAGGCCTTGGTTCTTCTCTTCGTTTGCGCGGTACCGGGCTGGAAGCGAGCCGTGCCGGAGCGGCAGTGTCATTGGCGCTTCCCTGGCTGTATCAATGGCGCCAATGGCGCAGAGCGGAGGTGACGGGCGCTGGAGGCACAGGGCGCAAGCTTGTTTTCTGGTGGCGCTCTTGTAGTCAAGTGCGCCATGCTGGCGGGAACTGCAGGGCTGGTGGGGAGCGAAGGCTGTAGTCCGCTTTCGCGGGATGGGGCGCTCTTGTACTCAAGGGCGCCTGGGGGTGTGGTTCTTGGGCTGAGCTGGTTCAGGTCAAAGGCGGTACTCCGCTTTCGATCCTGCTATGGGGGGTTGTGAATGGGATGGATTGGATTGATCAGGGCTTCTGGTGTGAGCAATGGCGGGCGACAGCCCGACGGGGCTTGTTTGGCTGGATGATTTTGGTTTGCTGGCAAGCCGTAGGCGCGCAGAGGGATCTTTGTGCGCCTTGTCGGTACTCCGATCAGGGCGCTTTTTCTTTTGTCAGGGTACTGCCGGATTATTGATACGGCGCTCTGCACCTTCTGGAGCCGTAGCGGGTTGATTCATGGAGCTGCGTGGAGCGTACTCGCGGAGCGGCGGCGGAATGAAGCGAGTTCTTCCCGCGAAAGTGGAAGAAGGCTTGCAGTGCGCTGTTGGGTAGCTTTTGGGGTCGGGCTTTGTGGGGATGAGGGCAGTGCGGGCCAGCGTCAGTTGGCCCGCGCGCCCGGCAGGGTTGCGCAAACGGAGCGAAGTGGAGAGCAGCGCCTACGGCGGGTTCATTTCCGCTGAACAGCGCTTACCGACTGAGCGCAGTGAACGCGTAACGAAGTGAAGCGAACGGAGCGATTGGCGGGCGCTGTTGAGCGGTTTGTTTGTGGCTCTGGTGGTCGGCTTGAGGTGAGCAAGTGCAGGGCTGTACTCGGCACTGCATTTGCGGGTGATCGGTCGGAGCTGGTTGGGGTGAGGTCGGGGTCAGAATCAGGCAGTACGGGGCGGCATCGGTTGGACTTGGACGTCGGGCAGGTTGGGCAAACGGAGCGAAGCGGAGAGCTGCGCTTGTGAGGTTGGGTGGGTCGGGTTGGCTATGAGCAAAGGCGGTAGAGCGAGAACAGCGCGCTCAGGGTGGGCTTTTTGTACTGGTGGATTGGGCTTTTCCCGGTTGACAATGAGGCTCTGGACTGTTTCCGGAGCCTTTTTGTTTTTGGGGGTTATGGTTTGGGTTGGATGAGTTGGGTGGCTACTTGGTGAGCGAGGGCTGGCGACATGCAGGCTGGGTCGGTTGACCTGCGCGCCCGGCGGGTTGCGCAAACGGAGCGGAGCGGAGTGCAGCGCCTCTGTGGGTTTTTTCAGATTGATCTCTCTTTACATCCAAATTAAAATCAAGAATATCTTTCCCCAGTGCCACTTCAAATTCAGCAATAGTTTTTAAGGTTGGATTCGACCAACCTGCCAAAATCCTGCTGACGTAGGACTCTTTTTTTCCCAGCTTTTCAGCCAGCTCGCGCTGAGTCATACCTGTTGATTCAAGTAACTCACTAAGCTTAACGGCAAATTCACCCTGCCGTTCTACATATTTTTTTGTAAAGGGCGGTATCTGCTCAACGAACTTTTGAAAAAATGATGTATTCATAGTCTATCCTCCAATGAAAATATAAGGTTACCCCTCATGCTCCCGTTATTGTGATCTATTTCGATGTCACCTGACCTCTGGCGCATCATAATCAGCTTATCAAGCTCCTGGAGTTCAGGAACAATATGGCGAAGGGCCATATCTTTCTGATACGTTTGAGCTGTTTTAAGGCCTCCAGTGCCAACAATCAACAAACTCGAAGACCAACGCAAGCAGTACAATCGAATGCGTCCTCTCTTCAGGGCGGCCACAGAATCTGTCCGCAACCCTTCGTTAATTTCAAAAAATTGCTCTCTGTATCCCAAACTATCGGTCATGCTGGAAATACGCTGAACAATTTCATTAAAACCTTTTTCCTTATGCAATAGCTCGTTGAGAAGAAACTTTTCGAGCTCCGTTTCTTTCTCTCCGGCAAAACGGACCGAATAGAGCGTACCGCCTGAACCTTGATCTACAAGCACTATTTCAACTCTTTTCTTCACTTATAAGTGAAGCTTTTGTGCGAGAAATAAAATAAATAAACACATTTTTAAACCCTTATTAAAGGCATTTATGCCTTCACTTCCATTACAATGAGAAGCGGTTATCATTATAATGGTCTTTTTTTATAGAACGATATTGGCACGAAAACCTCATTTGATACCGGCTGCTCTACAAATAAAAAGCGGTGACTCACCTTCATTGCAGCAGCTCTCTCTGGATTCTCAGTACGGCTAATGCTTCGGCGATTTTACGGCCGTTGGTTTCGATGATGTCGAGAAGATCTTCGGGGTTGCGCAAACGGAGCGTAGCGGAGTGCGATGCCTGTGCGGGTTCTTTTTTCCGCTTAACAGCGCTTACCGACGGAGCGGAATGAAAGCGTAACGAAGTGAAGCGAATGGAGCGATTGGCGGGCGCTGTTGAGCGGTTTGTTTGTTGCACTGCTGGTCGGCTTGAGGTGAGCAAGTGCAGGGCTGTACTCGGCACTGCATTTGCGGGGGGTTGGGCTGGGCGGGATGGTCGGGTGGAATTGGGCAAGCTGCGCAAACGGAGCGAAGCGGAGTGCAGTGCTTGTAGGGTTGGATGGGCCGGGTTGGTTATGAGCAAAGGCGGAAAGAGAGCCAGCATGGTTGCTCTTCCGCAACCTGCGGCGAATGGGAGCCTTTGCGGTTGTGGGTCGTGGCTGGGTGGTCGGGTTGGCTGCGCAAACGGAGCGGAGCGGAGAGCAGCGCCCTGGTGGGAGAGATTTGATGCTGGTGGTCATTCGATAATGAAGCTCATTTTTCCCCTTGACATCGCTAAAAAATCCTTTATATTATAAGCGAATTCATGGCCTATCGGCTTTGAATCTATCGAGGTCTCGGCCTGCTGTACCAGCGTAGCGAATCAGCGGCCTTTCTTTTTTTCTGATATCACTGATTCGATAAAGTCCTCTTTTTTCCACCTTGGAGCCCTTCTGATTTTCCAGATACTTCGGTCTGCCTGGTAGCATGTCACAAACTTACCTTTCAGGTCGCCGTTATTTTTGCGCATAATCTGAATAACCACAACGAACTGTTCATATTCAACACACACCCTTGATGCGGGGTCGTATTTCCCTTTTTTACTATCCCAACCCTGATAAAGTGCGGCATGAGCTGATTCGAGTGTTATTTTTATCCAGTTCATACGCTGAGCACGCACGAGTGAGAACACATCTTTTGATCCACGCATATCACTGCTTTCATAAAAAGCATGATAAAAGCGGATAGGATCGAAGTAAACTCTTATATCGTCAAAAGTTATAATCGATTTGCAGCAATATTCTCTCTTAAAATGATCATGATACTGTTCTTCGTCTTCATAAACGAGAAGTGACGGCAGAGTCATTACCACCCCCCTTTTAGACGAATTTGAAAGACATTGAATTTCTGTTCCCCTTTTACGGTAGCGATCAATTTTTCGACTCCGAGAGATTTTTCCAGGTACTGAACAACGGTTTCTTTTGTTGAACCGGCTCGAAGCGTGTTATTCATTCGACTACTTGCTGCACCAAGAAGAAAATCGCAGAATTGTATGAGTACAAGCTGTCTTGAAGGTAGGGATTGTATATTTTTTATGGTTGAAAATATGTTGGATGCGTCAAGATATTTTTTCAATGTATGCAATCGCAGGGGATCACGATTTTTCTTCACATCACAATAGATATCATATTCGTTAAAATCTTGTATCCAATGGTGTAAAAGCTGATAATAAAACTTGTAGAAGCCAAGCTCACCATCTTGATTATGAAATTGCAAGTTAACATGTTCACGCTCTACCGCTATACAGCGAAATCGCATATCGGTACCGTAAGAGGCAAAAAGATCTATCAGCCCTAAATAAAACGGTAATTTAGAGGCAGATATTTTTGACCATTTTATTTCTCCCCATGCATTGTGCTCTGCCCTTATCCCCTTTATTTTTTCCTTCAATTCCAGCCGTAACTCTGATGGCAACCACAGGCTGCCAATCATTAAGTAATGCGCATTTGGCTTTTTTGAAGTAAAGAGATCAGGATATGCCTCATCACAATAAACCTCAAATTTCATATAATCTCCTAAACATATTGTAAACGATTACTATTTAATGCATAGCAGTACCATAAATCAAGCGATAAAACTATTCTTTTTATGCGACTATAACTGATTTGATTTTTTTGTAATAATGTAATCCATATAATAACCATTGGTACAACACTTAATACCGAGGCTGTCTGCTTTTGGATTATTTGCTTTACCACAGTATAGAGTGTCACTTTCGATTTTGATTTCTACAACTAAATCTTTGTTATTGCAAAGTGATCTTCCCGGAACAGAGATACGTTCTTCTAAATGGATTTTGCCATCGTCGGTAATGACGGATTGTGGTTTTTCTGTTCTCAATGAATGCGCAGAAGAATTCCACATCTTTTCCTCTGGATAAATACTAATCTCCAAATTAATTAGTTTTCCATTTAAAGGAAGCTTATGTTTTCTTTTAATGATGAAATAGGCATACTTCTTATTCGAACTTGAAGATTCCACCATAGTGAAACCCATTTTTTCCCAGAAAGAAATTGATTCCCATGGTTTGCATTCAATCAAAAAAATATTCTGATTTTTTTTGCGTGCAAAGGAGATCCGTTGATTAACCAGCTTTTTGCCAATGCCTTGACCTCGCTTATCTTCCCGTACCTCCACGATATCAATACCAGTAATACCACCCCATAGATACGCTACGACTTCATTACTTTTATAATCAACAAATACGATAAGGTCACCTCTATCATGAGCGCCGATTGTGAGACTCCAGTTACAATGAAAGGTACCGTCAACCATACGAGCTTTTTGATCAAGCAACCATGCTTCAATTTCTTTCATATCGGCATCAGTAGAACGCCGTATTTCCCCTTTTATTTTACTCATCATTATAGTAATCAAATGCGGTATTAATATTTTAGTTTAGCCAAGTCCAGCAACGTTCTCAAATGTCATGAGGTAATCAGTAGGGCTTAGGACGGTGTCGTAGAGGCCGATGTTTTCGCCTTCATGTTTGTTGATGCCGGTGTAGGAGAGGCTGGCGTCTTCGTAGCGTTTGAATTTGTAGATGGCGTCGTTCATGAGTGCGCTGTTGAATACTCCGAGGCTTACGAGTAGTTCAAAATCTTTGACCGATAAACCGGTTACTTTTTTGAAGAGCCCTGGCTCCAGTTGGGTGATAACGTCTTTGAGAGAGCGTTCACGGTAATCAGTCAGGTACATGAAGACCGGAATGCGGGTGGCAAATTTGATGAGTTTTTCCTGAATCTGTTTTCTGAGGGTTTTGTATTCTTTTTCTTCTGCTGTGAGTTCTTTTTTCTCCTGTTCGGTCACTTCTTTGTCGTTTGCCTCTTTCTTTGCTTTTTTGACGGCTTCTGATTTGTTGATAATGGTTTCGATTTCCTGATTCAGATTACGGAACCCTTCAATGTTCATGAGGGCTTCCAATGCTTCCTTGTTGCCCATCAATCGTTTCAGGGTGTTGTTATCGACATTGACCAGTAGTGCGCTTTCCCAGCGGCGTGCAAGCAGTGTGGCGGTTGTGCCGCTCATTGCCATATCAAGAATTCCGGCAGCGTCAATCTGCTTCATGGAGCTGCCGTCGTAAGCGAGTACTGGCAGAAAGTTGATAAACTCTTCGATCTTTTTTTCCGGGTTCGATTCGTTGACGTTTAACCGGCAACTGTAATCGGCAATCTGGCGCAAGGCTCTGTTTGGAGCGAAGTCAAAAACATAGCACTCCTCTTTAATGACTTGCTCACGGTTCGGTGAAGCACTGTCAGGGTTCTTGATTGTCCAGGGTGACTGCACGCGGAATGCGGCCTGAAAATAGGTTTCGGGGCTGGAGGCGTTGCGAAGCATGAAGATTCCAGTCCAAGGTTTTACGGTTACTCCGGTGGTCAGTTTGCCGCATGAAAGGGTGATTGTTTTTGTTTTCAGGGGGTTATCCATCGCTTCCTTGACTGGCGGCAATGCCTCAACACCAATACCGGCGCTGGTTCCGGCGGCAACAACTACTTTATAATCGTGATAAAAGCGGTTTTGTTTCTGTTCAAGCAGGTTACGCATGGCATGGCATGATGCAACGCTTGGCATAAACCAGAATGTATGGGAGAGAACATTGAGCAACCGGACATCTGAAAATGGCATGGGCGGTTTTTTTGCTCCAAGTTTCAGATTGTCAACAGTGGTTTCCAGAAATGCTCCCCGTATCAGATCAAGCCACTTCTGGACTTCATTTTGATACTTGAAGAGGGCACCACTACCTGTGCCTGAAGCGGTAAAGAATTCGTTCAGGTCGAACTCGCTGAACTCTCCCTGCATGGCAATTTCATTGATGGAATCAGGAAGCTGATAGGTCATGAGAACCATACGGGGCAGCGATGCGTAGGGGTTGTTTTTTCCTTTCCACTCTTCTTTTGCACGCTGCTCGTCGGAGTAGGTCCAGTTGAAAATCTGCTCTTCAATAAACTCCCCTGAGGCAATAGCACGGAATGGTGTACCGGACAGATAGAGATAGGCTCCGGTGGTTATGGGCATAATTTCTTCGTCGAACAACTCGATGCCCTCCCCTTCGCCGAACATGATCTCTTTTCGGTCTTCAGCTTCAAAGAGTTCTTTTGCGTTTTCGCGCCAGGCCCCGTAGTGGTATTCATCGAGAATGACACAATCCCAGTTGATGGCGTGTACCCATTCGTTTCTGACCTTTATGCCGCCAGTACTACTGTTTTTGCCGAGGAAATCCTGAAACGAACCAAAGCAGATAAATGGCCGCTGTTTATCGGCATCCTCATAGGACAATCCGTTTCGGGCAATGAATTGCCAACCCTCAAAATCGATATGACCATTGAGATCCTCTTCCCAAGCGCCCTGAACACCAGGTTTGAAGGTCAACACAAGAACTCTTTTCCAGCCCATGCTTTTAGCAAGCTGATAGGATGCAAAGGTTTTACCGAACCGCATTTTAGCATTCCAGAGGAAGTGGGGGGCCTTGTTGGCGTTTTCTTGCCTAAAACTGCTAAAGTATTCGGCGGTTTTTTCTACTGCGGCCTTCTGCTCAGGGCGCATGGCAAAATCAAGCGAACGATTCTCTTCATTTATTTCATGTGACCGCAAGGCAATAACTGCCGCCTTGACATCAGCAACTGAACATTCAAACCATTCACCGTTCGGGTTTTTGATGTTCCGCCGCCTCAAAAAACGATGCACATCATGGTCGGTGAAAACAGTGCCATCATTACGCATGGCGGCTTCTTCAAGATGAATACGATAAGGCAGTTCACCGGGGCGTAACACAGGGTACTGCTGGGCAACTCGTGACTGCACATCGACTGTGGTATAGCCAATCTTGAGCAAGCCCTGATACTGGGGATGGGTATCCTCATAAGCATAGATCATCGGGCGTGAGTCAGGGCGCGGTGGAAAGAACTCCTTACTCATTAACCGCCTCCATTGGGCTTATCATCAAATCGATGTAATCAATGTCTTCTTTGGATAGGTCGTACTTTTGGTAAAGTTCCTCGTCGGACCAAAGAAGGTCCCAAGACTGCTGAGGCACCCATGTGTATGTCGAACGAGTTGCATCCTGAGTAATCTTACGTAGTGAAACAAGAAAACGGAAAAATTTTGTACGCAAGTAGCTTTCTATACTTGCAGCTTTTTTTGCCGATTCCACAAAAAAGAACAAGTAGGATTGCGTGCACACCGACGGAGAAGATGCCACAAATGGTTTACCAAGTACACGATCAGGGATTTTTTGTCCACCGTCAGAGCCTGCTTTGGGCACCAATACCTTCCACGTATCAACAAAGTGTGAGCTCTTGTTAATCTCCGTGCGATTGATCCATCCAGTGCCCCGTTTAGTCTTTCTGATATAATGTATCGGTACATCTCCACTCTTCCGATCGTTATGGAATTCATCAAAGTTCGATGTCCATCCGAACTCCTTGTCAACTGATAGCAATTCAGTTATGGAGGGCTCTTTCTTAAGCTGAACTTTGTGCAGGATTTTAAGTGCTCGGCTGTCACGGACGAACACATCATATTCCCCAAGGTTGCGATTTATCGGCCCAAACGTATTGTCACCTCTTATCGTTGTCACCTCACAATCACCTTCATTATCACGATCCCACAGGAAATAACAGATACCTCCCTTCACCTCTACCCCCGTAAACACCTCACTTGCGACAGGATAGTCTACAAGCTTACGGATTCGCCGATCTCCGAGCATTGTGCTTCGAAACTCAGATAGCCCCAGCCCACTTGACATCCAACGTGAAGGAATGATCATTGATAAAAAACGCGGGTTTAATTTCGTTGCCTGTGCTATAAACTTGTTATAGATAGGGATATCTCGAGTTCCGCCGTCAGAGCCCAATTGATATGGCGGATTACCTATAATGACATCGAACTTCATATTGAATAACTCCTCTGGATTTTCGATGTGAATGAAAGAATATGCATGGCTTTCGAGACCGGGGCCTCGATCATAGGCTTCTCGGCTCGCTCCACAATACACGCAGCGCCCATTTTCCCATGTGTGCACGACACGATCTAAACGAATATTGCCTGCCGAATTGTCAAAAGTTTCGCATACGGAATACTTACTATTTGCTGTTTTGGAACAGTACACTGAACGGCGAGAAAGCAGAGCGGTCAGTTCCGTAATGGCAAGTGCGTAAAGTTGATTCTTAAAAACATGGTTAATTCGCTGCTGACAGTCAGGAATCTGATGTTCCAAGCCCTCATCCAAGCGCTTTGCAATTTCGCGAAGGAACACCCCCGACTTGCAACCGGGGTCAAGAAAAGTCGCGCCTTGGTTCTTCCAAAGATCATCAGGCAGAAGATCGAGCATACGGTTTGCCAGTTGCGGAGAGGTAAAAACCTCGTCGTTGCTCAAATTGGCAAGGCAGGTGAGCACATCAGGATTGTAACTACCGCTGTTCAGCATCGGCAACCTTTAAATAATGAGTCAAGGGATACTCTTTCACTGGTGTTGGGAGAAATACATCTTCGCCGCTGTCTGAGAATAGGGGCGTCTCTTTGTATGATTGATGGTTGAGCAGCTCCTTGAAAGCGAAGTCGCGGCGTTTGAGCATGCTGCCGTTGACTGGAGACCATTCGGAAAAAACAATCGGCTCTGGATGATTGCCAACAGTTTTCAGAGTGAGGGCGTCGCCACGTATGATGTTGCGCTCAAGGATGTATCGAACGGCATTCAAGCATGCTACTTGAACAGCATCTTTAAAAAGTGCCGTGTAGCGTTGCTCAAAACGGTTAAAAAGCCGCGTTTGGCACTCTTTGATATTGTCTTCCAGAATGTCAATACCGTAGAGAGAGGATACAGCAAGGACGGCGTACCGTTCGTATTCAAGCTGGTTTTTGCCGTATCGTGATTGCACGACAGTGAGTTTCCGGTCAAGAATTTCAGCCAGGAAATTGCCCGTTCCACAGGCGGGTTCCAGAAACCGTGACTCAATCCGCTCTGTTTCATTTTTTACGAGATCGAGCATTGCATTGACTTCACGCTTGCTGGTGTAAACTTCGCCATGGTCGGCTACCCTTTTTTTTGAGACAACCTGCTTGGCGTTATGTAAAGAGGACATGGACTTGATTTTTCATTGGGGAGCTACATAATTTTACGTCATCGAAAAAGAAGATGCTTTTTGAGAAGCGTTTACTGCCAGTCGGTTGGCTGAAGCCTTGGTGAAAACCAATAGCTATCAAGGCATTCTTGAAACAATGCTTATATTTTCATCATCAGCATCACCAGAGATAGCATCTCCGGTCTGACGCCTTCAACCTTGTTGGGGGCGTTTCTTTTTTATACCCTGCCGTTATCGACTCTCTTTTCTTCAATGGTTGACCAATCACTTTTATCTGCGCTTACCTCTTCACTGCGTTTATGAGAACTACTCTCAGAGATAACTGAGTATCAATATAAACAAGGGCTTTGGTTTATAGCGGTTTGGCTGGATATTTTTTCCAATTATCCACCGCTTCTATTCCCCTGAGGGCACGCCGCTACGTGCCCCTGCGTGCCTGCATTTTTTACGCCTTTTTGATAGATATTTCTTTCTATTTATAAAAAGATTTCGGTATATTTTATTTGATAGTTTTATCTATACAATGAAACAGGAGATGGTATGAGCGGTGATGGTGTGGATGGGGGGAAACCGGATGGCGGTATGGCTCATGAGGGCGGGAAGGGCACGCTTGGGCAGGGGCGGAGCTTTTCGCAGGCGGAGGTTGATGCGTTGGTGGCCGGGAAGTTGCAGGGGTATGCGGATGTGGATGTTGAGGAGTATCGGTCGCTGAAGGTGGCGAAGGCTCGGCAGGAGCGGGAGGCGTTGGAGAAGCGGGGTGATTTTGAGAAGATTCTGGCGCAGACGGTGCGGGAGAAGGATGAGGTGATCGGGTTGCGGGAGAAGGATATTTCTTCGCTGGGTGAGCAGTTGCGGACGATCAGGGTGGATAATGCGTTGTTGGCAGCGGCTTCGGCGGCTCGAGCGATTAATCCGGCGCAGATTGTGACGCTCTTGAAGGGGTGTGTGCATTATGATCAGAAGTCTGATTCGGTGGAGGTTCGGGAGAACGGGGCTCCGTTGTACCGGGGGGGGAAGCCGGTGACGGTGGAGCTGTTTGTGCAGGAGTTTTTGCAGGCGAACCCTCATTTTTTGCCGGCGGGTCCGTTGGGTAGCGGGGCTGGTGGTGGAACGGGGGTGGCCGCTGGTGGGTCGGCGTTTCGGTTGAGTGTGGAGGATGCCCGGGATCCGGCGAAGTATCGGGCGGTGCGGGAGGCGGCGGCGAAGGCGGGGAGGAGCGTGGAGATTGTGCGGGGATAGGCGAAGAGGGCGGGGAGACCCCGCCCGTACAGGAGGGAGAGAGGAAGCGGGATAATGAGGGGCGGGAGGAGCCTGCCCGTACGAGGATGAGGGAAAAGAGGAAGAGGGCGAGGAGAGCTCGCCCATACAAATTTAAGAGGAGATGAGAGATGGCGACGAATGTGTTGAGTGTTTATGATCCTTATTTTTATGCGAATGAGGGGTTGATTGCGTTGGAGGCTTCGTTGGGGATGGCGGGGCGGGTGTATCGGGGGTATGACAAGGAGGCGAAGGCGAAAGGGAGTACGATTGAGATCCGGAGGCCGGGGACGTTTGTGGCCCAGGATGCGCCGTCGAGTGACCAGAATGTTGAGGCTTCGGGGATTGAGATGAAGCTTGATTACTGGAAGGAGGTGAAGTTTTCGCTGACGGATAAGGAGTTGACGTTTACGGGTGAGGAGATTATCAAGGAGCATATTCGTCCGGCGGTGTATGCGCTTTCGAAGGATATTGATTCGAAGCTGAACGGCCTGGCGGAGTTTGTGCCGTGGTATGTGGATGCGCAGGCGACGACGTCGATTGATGATTTGACGGGGGTGAGTCAGGTGATGTTTGATAACAGGGTGCCGATGGATAACGGGAATCTGTCGCTGGAGGTGGGTTCGACGCTGCGGGCGGGGTTTCAGAAGTTGTTTGCGAGTAATAATCTGGCTGGCGCGGCTTCGCAGGAGGTGTTGAAGACGGGGCATATCGGGAATTGGCTGGGGTTTGAGCTGTTCGGGAATCAGAATGTGGGGTCGCATGTGAAGGGTACCTGTTCGGTTACGGCTCTTGCTATCAACGGGGCGTTTGCGAAGGGTGCGACGACGGTGAATATTGATGCGGCGGCGGTAACGGGGACGCTGGTGCTGGGTGATTCGTTTGCGATTACGGGTGACGCTCAGCGGTATGTGGTGGTGAACAGTACTCCGGTGACGGCGTCGGGGAATGCGTTTACGGGGGTGCAGGTGTATCCTCCTTTGGCTCAGGCGGTGGCGGATAATGCGGTGGTGACGGTGAGCCTGATGAATTTTACGAATAGTGTGGCGTTTCATAAAAATGCGTTTGCGCTGGGTATGGCTCCCCTGTCGGACATTGGTGAGCAGCTTGGGAATGCGCGGGTGGCGAGTGTGGTTGATCCGAGGACGGGGCTGGCGATGCGGTCGCGTATCTGGTATGCGCCGGATGCGTCGGCGGTGAAGGTGGCGCTGGATGTGTTGTATGCGGTGAAGTGTTTGGATGGGAATCTGGCTTGCAGGCTGAGGAAATAGGAGAAGATCGAGGATGAAACGAAGAGGGCGGGATGACCCCGCCCGTACGGATCGAGAGGAGGAGGGGGAAAAGGAGATGATGCGATGGGATGAAGAGGGGCGGGATGACCCCGCCCTTACATGGAGGCAGAGATGATTTTTTGTGATGACAGTGATTTGATGCGGGTGCAGCCTTATGTGTTTGAGCAGGGGGTGGCTTCGTTTGAGGAGTTGCATGAGGTGGCGGGTGATGAGGTGGTGCGGGATTGCCGGATGTATTGGTTGTCGGTGGTGCCGGTTGTGGCTCCTGATGCCGCCTCTTCACGGGATGACGGTTTTGAGGCTTCGAGGCTGAATCCGTTGCAGTGGGTCAGTGCGGCCATTTACCGGGTGCTTGGGGTGGCATGTGTTGCCGCTGCTGGCTTCTTCGGTGGGTGGGGCGGGGTTTGTGGAGATGATGAGTTTTTACCGGTTGGAGTATGTGCGGGAGTTTGGGGCTGTGGTGCAGGCTGGGTTGGAGTATAATTTTGGAAGCGGTTATGAGGTGGTGAACCGGCGGTCGGTGGCGGAATTGCAGCGGTTGAGGAGATAGGAGGAGCGGACAAGATGAGTACGAATACAAATTATTTGCCGGCGGTGTACAATACGGGGGTGGTTCGGGGTGACAGCTTCACGGAGGAGTTTGCGTTCAAGCTTGATGGTGTGGCGTATGATTTGACGGGTGCTACCCCACTGCTTCAGATTCGGGGGCGGGACGGGACGCTGGTTTCTGAATTTGCGGTTGGTTCCGGTCTGACCATTTCAAGTAACCTGTTGACCTGGTCGATCTCTTCTTCGGTAACGAGCGGGTATGAGCCGGGTTCTTATCTGTTTGATCTTGAAATCACGGTCAGTGGCGAGAAGAGAACCTATGTGTCGGGGGCGTTCAAGGTTGTTAAAGATATTACACGATGAGTGTTGCAATTACAGTTGAGACACCTGCTATGGTTGAAATTGATATCACTAATCGAGGGTCTACGGTTGGTCCACCGGGGCCGGTTACGGAGGCGGCGTTGCTTGCGGTTGGTGGCGTGACCCGGACGGGGACACTGACACTGACGAACAAGACGCTGGCTCTTGGGTCGAACACGGTGAGCGGTACGCTTGCGCAGTTTAACAGTGCGGTGAGTGATGCTGATTTGGCTTCATTGGCGGGGACGGAGACGCTGACGAACAAGACGCTGCAGGGGGTGACGCTGACGGATGGCTTTACGGAGGAGAGCTATTCGGCTCTGGGCAATACGGCATTTACGGTTTCGTTGAGCAATGGGTCGATTCAGACCATCACGCTGAACAGTGCGACGGCGTGCGTGCTGACGGTGCCGGCAGTTTCGGCGGGCAAGGGGTTTTTGCTTTGTGTGAAGTGGTCGCTGGCGACGGGTTCGATTACCTGGCCGGCGACGGTGAAGTGGCCAGCGGGTACGGCGCCGACGCTGACGAAGGTGGTTGGCAAGTGTGACCGTTTTTATTTCTGTTGTGATGATGGTGTTAACTGGTACGGGCAGACGATGGGGTTGAATTATACGGTATGAAGTCTTATGAGGCCGTTCAATGACAATGTGGTTTCGGGGGCGAACAGGGGCTGGAACTCTTCGGGGGATGCTTCGGCGGCGGGTTCATGGACTCGGCGGATGAGGGCGAACCAGTTGGCGGGGTTGTGGTATCAGGTTCCGGCGGCTTCGAGCAGGGTGCTGAAGTTGCTTGGCAGCGGGCTGGTTTCGATTTATTGGGGAACGGGGGCGATTTATTATTGCTCGTTTGATGTGGCTGCGGGGCTCTACTCGATTGTTTACCCTGCCGCTGGCCGGTATGATTTTTTGCTGGCGGGTGATGTGGCGTTGATGACGACGTTTGACAGCCTCTCGGACAGTGCGATGAAGGGGAATATTGCTTCGTTTGCGTCATGCACGGGGTTGCAGGAGCTGCGGATAAGCAAGGGCGGGTTTTATGGGTCGGTTACTGCGCTCTCTCTGTTGGCGGGGCTGACCATTTTTGAGGCGGCTGATACCGGGGTTTCGGGCAATCTTGCAAGCTTCCCTGCCGGGATTGAATGGATTGATGTTCAGCACACGGAGATTATCGGCAATGCCGGGTCGCTGGCTGGTTATCACAATCTGATTTATGCTGATATCACGGCTACGGCCGGCACGTATACGAGTGTTGATTGTTCTTTTTGGGCGGATGGTGTGACGCTGATTTTCAGGGATCTCGGGTTGTCGGGTGCGGAGATTGATCAGTTGCTGGTGGATCTGGTGGCTTCGGGGTGTTTGAACGGGACGCTTGATATCAGTGGCGACAATCAGCCGCCGGGAAATGTGACGGCGCTTTCGACGCTGCGTGGGAGAGGGTGGACGGTGGTATGTGCCAATCCTGCTCATGTGGCGGTTGGTGATATGGCGTATGGCGGGATTGTGGCCTACATTTTGCAGGCCGGTGATCCGGGGTATGACTCCTCGCATCAGCATGGATTGGTGATTTCTGGTGCGGCTTATGAGAATGATTATGAATACCCCTGGAGCAATGCTACGGCTTACCTTGGCACGACGAGTTATGCGATTGGCAGTGGCGCGGCGAATTGTACCGCTATTGTTGGGCAGGCTGGGCATACCATCAGTGCGGCGAAGTTTTGCCTTGATTTGGTGGCTGGCGGGTGTGATGACTGGTTTTTGCCGTCGGTGAATGAGTTTTTGGCGATTGCCGGGAGTGCTGCGGTGCTGGGTATCAGTAATGAACTGGGGAGGGGGTACTGGACTTCGTCGGAGTATCCCTACAGTTCACCGGGAAATCAGGGGATGTTTGTGGCTTTTGATTATGGCGCCTGGTATGAGGATTGTGATTATAAAACAGAGACATCAACGCCCTTTTATGCGGTGAGGAGTTTTTAGCGATGGCACGGCGGTTTGCGATTGATAAGGGGCGGATGCTGGCCCATCAGCGGGCGTTTTGGGAGTTGCCGAATTTTGTGAAGCTGCTGGTTGGGGGGTATGGGTGCGGGAAGACGCATATCGGAGCGTTGCGCTCGATCTGGAGTTCGTCGTTCAATGCTCCGATTCCAACCCTCTATGTGTCGCCGACCTATAAGCAGGCGAAGAAGACGGTGGTTATTTCGATCAAAGAGATTTTGAGCAGGGGCGGGGTGCGGTACCGGTATAATAAGACGGATCATGAGTTTTTTATTCCGGGGTGGAACGGAACGATCTGGATTGCGTCGGGGGATGAGCCGGAGTCGTTGAAGGGGCCGAATTTGGCGACGGCGGGGATTGATGAGCCGTTTTTGATGAAGGAGGAGATTCTGAGTGTGGTGTTGTCGCGGTTGCGGCATCCGGAGGCGAGGTTGCGGGAGCTGTTTTTGACGGGGACGCCGGAGCAGTTGAATTGGGGGTATGAGCTGGCTCAGAATGTGGACGGCCGTTATGATCTGGGGACGGTGATCGGGCGGACGGCGGATAATGTGCATTTGCCGGGGCAGTTTGTGGCGATGCTGGAGCGGGCGTTTGACGAGAACCAGCGGGCGGCGTATATGGAGGGGCGGTTTGTGAATCTGGTGGCGGGGAGGGTCTACCGCCATTTTGAGCGGTCGATGGTGGTGGAGCGGGCGGTGCCGCAGGGGGCGGCGGTGATGGCGGGGATTGACTTTAATGTGGATTATCTGACGGCGGAGCTGTTTTTTGTTGCGGGTGAGGGGGTGCATTTTTTTGATGAGATCCGCCTGTCGGATGCGACGACGTTTGAGCTGGCGGAGCGGTTGCATGAGCAATTCCCTGGCATAACGGTTTTTCCTGATCCGTCGGGGCGGGATCGGCGCACTTCTGCTTTGGCTTCTGATTTTACCATTCTGCGGGATAAGGGGTTCACTGTAGAGGCCCGCCCTGCTCACCCGCCGGTGCGCTCCAGGGTGAATGCGGTGAATCGGTTGTGCCGGGTGGGGACGCTGACGGTTTCAGCGAGGTGCGTTCATTTGTTGCGGGATTTTGATTTGGTGCGGTGGCGAAATGGTGAGATTGATAAGGTAACGAATCCGGCGCTGACTCATGCGTCGGATGCGGCGGGGTATGCGGTGGAGAAGTTGTTTCCGGTGCGGCTGCCGGAGCGGGTGTATGGGAGGGAGCCGGGGCATTGGAGGACGTGAGATAATGGGGAATGGATAATTGGAGGAGATAGGATGAGCAAGCGGGCGGAGCTGGAGGGGGTGCATCGGTTGTATCGGGCGAATTGCGCTGAGTGGGAGTTTTTTCGGACGGCTTATCTGGGGGGCCGGGAGTGGGAGGAGGCATCCCTTCTGTACCGGTATCTGAATGAGACGGCGCCGCAGCTTGCCGAACGGCTGAAGCAGACACCGATGGAGAATCATTGCAAGTCGGTGGTGCATACGTACAGCGGGTTTATCTGGCGGGTGCCTCCGAAGAGGAGTTTCGGGGCTTTGGAGGGGAATCGGGCGGCGCTGGCGCTGAACGTGAATGCTGACAAGGAGGGCGGGACGCTGAATGAGTTTATGAAGGGGGTGCAGCTTTGGGCGTCGGTGTTCGGGTGCGCGTGGGTGGTGATGGATAAGCCGGCGGTGCGGGGGGCGACGAAGGGTGATGAGATCAGCCGGGATATCAGGCCGTATTTGAAGCTGTATTTTCCGCTGCATGTGCTGGATTGGCGGTTTGAGGAGTCGGGGTCGGGCTGTTATGAGCTGACGTTTTTGAAGGTGCGGGAGCGTGTGGATGGTGTTCATGGTGAGGGTGGCTCTGTTGGTGAGGGGTGGGTGTACCGGGTGTGGAGTCGGGAGCGGGTGGAGGTTTGGCGGGTTGATGGCAGGAATGGTGAGGCTGTGCTGGTTTCGGAGGGGGTGAATGAGGTTGGTGTGGTGCCGGCGGTAGTGCATTATAACACAAAGCCGCTGGAGCGCGGGGTTGCGGTGAGTGATTTGCAGGATGTGGCGCGGATGCAGCGGTCGATGTATAATGATATGTCGGAGCTTGGGCAGATGGTGCGGGGGTCGAACCATAAGACGCTGGTGAAGAACAAGGGGGATGATGCTTCGACGGGTGTGGGCGGGGTGATTGTGATGCATGAGGATACGGTGCCTGAGAAGAAACCGTATTTGCTGCAGGCGGATGCGGAGGCGCTCTTGGGGTTGTTGCAGGCGATTGAGATGAAGGTGGAGATGATTAACCGGATGGCGCATTTGACGCCGGTGCGGACGTATCGGAGCCAGGTGGCCTCGGGGGTGGCGATTGAGACGGAGTTTCAGATTTTAAATACGCTCCTGGCGGAGAAGGCTGCTCAGCTCGCGTTGACGGAGAATCAGTTGTTCAGGATTTTTTGCCGCTGGGAGGGGGTGGATTATGATGCAGCGAATGTGGTGGTGACCTATCCGCAGCGGTTTGAGCTGAGGGACCGGCGGGCTGATCTGGATTTTTTGGTGCGGGCGAAAGAGGTGACGGCGAAGATTGGGTCGCCGACGTTGCAGCGGGAGATTGATCGGCAGTTGGCGCGGGTGGTGCTTGAGCGGGATGATGTGCTTGAGGTGGTTGAGAGGGAACTTGCAAGTTGAGTCCCCTTTTTTGTGGTTTGGGTGGGCGGGACGATGATTTATCTTTCCGGGGCTTAAAGAAGTGGCGGTTTAGAAGCACGAAATGTCAACCTACCACTACTGTTTATTAGAAGCATAAATGTTTGATTAACCACTTCACACACCATTTCTTTTAAGCCCTTGTAATGTGCAGCCCCTGCCTGTTAGAAAATGTGTCGTGTCAAGTCTGCACTCACTTTGCCAGAAGCGATTTACATTAGTAGCGATGTTCGTCCGTGTTGCAACTGTGCGTTGGAAATTCTTAAAATCAATTTCACTGTGGTAGGAGAAAAAAATACCCTCTTGTAAGCCACTTATGCCAACGTTGAAACCAAAGCTTGCAAGAGGGTATTTTTTTTGTGGGGGTGGCTATTATTCACAAAACTATTACTTACAAATGATGTAATAATCGCCAAATTCAGATTCATTTTCCTGCCATGTTTTATTTGCTTGAACTTGCTTGAAATATTTATGGAATACTGGAATCATTTTGATTAAAGATGTTTTAAACTCCAATTCCAAAACATCATTCTGTAAAATCTCAATGGTCGCTTCAATAATTTCATTTGTAGGACCTTTTAGTAATGCGCTTCTTAAATACTCGTAACCAAGTTTCGCTGCTGCCTGTTTCCTTTCAGATTCGCTTGTGAAATCATCAATGTATGGGTCTGCAAATATTGCCAGACCTTCCGCTTTAAGCAAGTGAGAGATTTTATTCAAAACAATTTCTCTTTTATCAGGAGATAAATGATGCAAACCTCCTGTGCATAGAACCAAATCATAAGTTTTCGGTGTTTCCCATGCGACTATATCTGCAACATGAAAAGATATTGAGGAGTATTTATGTTCCGCATACTTTATGAAATCATTGTTTAGATCAAGACCTTCCAAAATCAAATCGTTTCTTCGCTTATTGACTTCGTTGAGTAAATATCCAGTTCCGCACATAATGTCAAGAACAGTGGAGTTTTGAGGAACTTCATTTAGAATGATGGAAATAACCTTGTCAATCAAAATCCCCCAAGGAGTAAACTCAAAAAACTGCTCATATATTTCTGGCTTCGGAAATTTCATTTAGAATTGAATTAAAGGTCAAATAAAATATTTACTGTCCCTGATGTATTCCTGGGTGATTGGGCTTTTGGCATTGTTCAAGAACTCTTTTGCATTTAGCTGTTCATGAATTGCTCCTTCGTGTAAGAAGGCAATTTGGTCAGAATAATCTACTGCAAAGCGAATGTTGTGCGTTACAAGAATAATAGAAGTGTATTTTGTTTCCTCTGCATTCTTCAACTCATTGATTGCACTGATAACATTTAAAATTGTTGACGGATCAATTGCAGAAGTTACTTCATCAAGTAAAAGTATTTGTGGCTTCAGAACTAATGCTCTTGCAAGTGCAACTCGTTGTGCTTGTCCACCTGATATTTCGTTAGGGTATTTCTTCAATAAATCGGAGAGATTCAATTTTTCGCATATTGAAGTAGCTAAATGGATTGCTGAATTTTTCTCAATGCCTTTTACTTTCTCCAATGCGATTTTTACATTTTCTAAAACAGTAAAATTTGGAAATAAGTTGTATTCCTGAAATACGATTACAATTCGTTGCCTTATTTCCCAAGGCTCAAAAATGTTTTCTCCATTTTCAATAAATTTCTGTCCGTTTAGAAATGCGTTTCCATTGCTCACTTTCAAGAGTGTTGAAATACATTTTAGAAGTGTGCTTTTGCCTGAACCACTTTTCCCGATAACAGCCATCACTTCGCCTTTCTGCAAGCGAAGTGAAATCTTATCAAGAACTTTTATGTCCTTGTAAGAAAATTCAAAATTCTCTATATGAAGTTGTGAATTCAACTCCGTCTCTGTAACCATTTTGACTGTTCTAATTTTCTTGCTAAGTATGATAGAGGCACAACAAGTATGATGTAAATAACTGCGACCAATATCCATGCTTCAAGTGAACGAAAACTTTGTCCACCCGCTGTTTTTGCTACATACAAAATATCGGGTGCTGCAATCACAGATGCTAAACTTGACAACTTTAAATTGCCTATGTAGAACGCAATTAAGGTCGGCAATGTCTGTCGTAATATATCAGGAATGACAACATATCTCCAAACTTGCTTGTCTTTGAAGCCCAAAGATTTTGCAGCCATGATTGTTTTATCTGAAACACCGTCAACTGCTGCACGAACAATATCAGCCGTAAAGACTGCTTGCGATAATGTCAATGCTAACAAGGCACAAATAAATTCAGATGGTGGGGAAATCCCTAAAATGTCTTTGTACGGAAAATAATAGAATAGGTAAATGAGAACAAGCAATGGAATCGCTCTGAAAATATCATTGAAAGGAAGAGAAAGAAATTTTAACGGTTTGAATCTTAAAAATGCTCCTAAGGGAACACCGATAAGAGTTCCTAAAACAGAGGAATAGATTGTGAGTTGAATCGTAACCCACAATCCACCCAACAAAGCCCATTTGTAAGGGGCAAAGATTTCAAAGTTCCAGTCATAATTCATCAGTTCACCATCATTTTAAACCGTGCCCGGGATATAGATTTAACTTTTCAAAGTGTCCAAGCGAATTCCACTTTGAATCAATTTTATCCAATGTCCCATCAACCTTCATAATGGTGATAGCTGAATTTAAAAAGCTCAAAATTTCTTGGTCTCCTTTTCGTGTAACAAAACATCCTGCAACGGAAGATGGTGGGTTATCAATCCAAAGAGCTTTCACTTTATCGCTATGGTTTTTTACATACTGCACAACGGTTGGAACATCTTGAACCGCAACATCAGCCCTACCCATTATCACATCATCTAATTGTGAAAAAGCATCCTTGCCTACAACGGTTGATTTGAATTTCGGTTTGTCTAAATGAGCCATTGCAAAATCTCCTGACACATATCCTTGAGCATACGATATTGTAATATCAGAACGATTCAAGTCCTGAAAGTTTTTGAAACGGTTGTCGTCTTTCTTTACAACAGCAACACACAAACCGAAATACGAAAAAGGTTGTGTGAAATCAAAGTCGTATGCTTTTGGAATTGTAGCATAAGTTCCGTCAGCCAAAAAATCAAACTTACCTGAATTCATATCAGCATTAAAATTTTCCCAACTCAAATTATACCATTCTACTTTTAGTGCTGGTGTGCATTTACTCGCAATCTCATTTACCATATCAACACAAAAACCCATCACTTTTTTGTTCGGGTCTTTTTCATTCAGGTCAACAATGGTGTATGGTGGAAACCCACCATATCCTACTCTTAAAACACCTGTGCGTTTTATTCTTTCCATTGATGTTTCTGTATGCTGTTGTGCTGCACCGTTGTTGTTTGATTTAAAAAAAAGAATGCTGCTAACCAGTAAACTGATTAGTGCAATTACAAGAGTAACACTTGATAAACGGTTACTGATGCTTTTTCTGTGAGTAAGTTCGTTGCTCATACTTTTATAGTGTTTAATTCCGAAATTGCTTCTGTCTCAATTAATTCTATTCCAACTTTAGAGAGGTTTTCCTTATGACTTGATAATTTATCTTTCATTAAGACCTGTAGTTTCTTCCAAGTGCCGTTATTTAATAATCTTGGTAATGCAAACAATGAATAACCTATTCCTATTGGTATATCCAATCCATGTCGAACAGTAACCACCTTGAAAAAAGTTGATTGCAAAAACGACATAAAGACTTGTCCATTTTCAGTTTCTTTGAACGCATCTGAAGGGTCTAAAAGCAAAATTGAGTTTCTGTCAATCTGTTCACCAACTTTAGGCTGCTTAAAAAAAACCAATTTTTCTTTGACTATTGACAAATCTGTAGGAGCTTTTAAAACCTCACCCAGAGTGTCATCATTTTCAACATTCTCAATAACAAACTGTTTAATTATTGAATGAAAAACATACCCTCGTATTGAATGTATTTGACCATTTGTGTTATAGATATTTTCAACTAATTCTTTAAGCCATTTTTTTGAATCGGCTTTTGAAATTCTAATATCGACTTCTCGTTCTTGATTGTTTTCTAATGAATTATCTTTTATTGCGGTATCTCTAAGTGCTTGCCATTTTTTATATAAACAGTTGTCCTTGTGTAATACAATCGCAATAGATGTTTGGGTTGCATACGGGATAACACCAGCTTTTTCAATTCTATCTTGGTCTAAAAAATATGGGTATAAAAAAATTGTAGGCTTATCGTAGTAGATTGAATTTTCAGGAATATCATAAACTGGTTCTTTGGGTGGCTCATGGTATTTACCATTTACGGATGAATAAACAGCTACAAATAATTCATCTATTATTATTTTCATATCGTCAATATAATCAGGACTAATTATATTGTATCTTTTTTGATTTACAACGCCCAAAATGGCAGGATTCTTTGTTACTTTCTCTATCAGTAAAGACAATGAGTTCATTAACTCCTTAGGAAGAGTTTTATCTTCTAAAACAGAGTATTCTATACCCATCTTTTCAAGAATGTCCTCATACGGTTTCTTGACTTTGTTTTTAAAATCATCCAGTTCAGGATAGTCGTCAAAAAGTTCTTTTATAAAAGTGTTTGCCCAAGTTGGAAATTTTCTCTGCATTACTTTGTATTCTTCTACACTTGAAGTTGATGTTGAGATTTGAAGTAGTGAGTAGAGGATTGGCGTTTCAAAAACAGAAATATTTTCGGGCTTTTGCTGTAGCAGTTTTAATTTTCCTAATCCTTTTACTGGATTGTTCTTCCTATGAAATGCTATATAAGAGGGAATAAGGAATTGGTCGCTCTCCAAGTCAAGATTATCCCAAAAAGTAGTTGCTGAATTTTCGTGAACGGCAATAAGAGTTATTGCTGCCAGCTCTCTTAATTTTGGTTTGCCCTCTTTGCTGCTGATAATTTGCGCAAGCAAATCTTGATTTACATTTAACTTTAAATAGCGAATTGCCTTAAATGTTTCTTCCAGTAAATCAGAATCATTTTGCACAATGTACTTTGAGAGTAGTATATCATTACCTCTTGTGATAAGTTCTCTTGTTGCCGAATCAACATTGTTTACCCAAATCAATCCGTAGGAATAAATGTCTTCGCCTTTTGGGGTGTCAAGGATTCTCAAAAGAAAGGTCAGTTCATGTCTGTAGTAATCGTCAAAGAAATCAATCCAGTCTTCCAAGTCCAGTGTACTGAAATATTTCAGTAGTGACTGACCAGATGATTGTTCAAATTTGTTGTAATAATTACTTTCTTCCAAACTGCCGGAATATTTCAGTAGTGGCTGGTCAAGTGATTGTTTGAATTTGCTGTAATAATTTTTTTCTATCATGGTCTGATTTCAATTGGCAATTTAAGATGCGAAAGTAAAATAGAATCATGAATACACTCGGGTCTTGGCTTCATGCTGTAAGCTGACATTCTTTCTTCATGTTGCCAATTCACTGTCCAACCGTGTCTGTCAAAAGTTGGCGGTGGCGGCTCAAAATATTGGCTCAATTCTGCATCAGCAATCGTTGGTCGTTGCGGTTCAATGTGATTTGGAATTGAGTAAACAAAAAGTAAAAGTGATGTAGACTTTTCTGCATCATCTCTTTTAAGTCCCATGTTTGCTCTTACTTCATCCGCTATGCTTGTCTTGCAATAGTCAAACGGCATAGCTGCAAAATCATTCTCGTTCCAAGTTGCCCATACAGAAAATTTTTTCAAACGGATTATCTGTCCCAAAATTTTTGAGAGTCGTCCTTTATTTAGTCGTGAAATAAAATCTTTAATGATTGCATCGTCACCTGCATAACCAAGTTCGCTTGGGTAATTGTCTTTGAGATGTTTGAGGAATGTTTCGTATTCAACTGCTGCTCCGAATAACTGAGGTTTCTGGGCGACTTTCAGTTTTCCCCCTTGAAGGGCTTGGCGATAACATACTTTCTGATAGTTAACTTCAAATAAGTTCCAAGAAGTTAAGGGGTCGTTGAGGATAAAATGCAACAACTCGGTCATTTTATCGACAGGTAAAAAGTGTTCGGTAAAGATGTTCCTCGCAACTCGTTGTCCATACGGAGATATTTCGCTCCAGTCATTGATTCTCTTCTCAAACTTGTTTTTTTCTGGTCCAGGAAAATTTATCATTGCTTGTAAATAGAAACTCATTTGTCAGATGAATATTAATTTTCAATTAAAGCGTTGGCTGTCTGATAGAACTGCCAGTCCGCTTAGTTTGGTATTGAAAAATGTTCGTTTCATGTCTGTCAGTTTGAAGCTGCACGGTCGCCAAAATGCTTGTCGCTAGCTTGTGTATCCCCCTTATAAAAACATTTTTACAGAGCCAATCCACTCGTATAGGCCTGACTGTCGTTAGATATATTTTTGCAAAATATTGCTGTGCTTGACTGATACACGCCGAATATTTCTTTGACCGATCTGCCCAATTCTGAAAAAACAGGCAGTTCTGTTCTGTGTAATAACGCAAATACCTGATGCCTACTGCTCTGCCTCACCCTTCAACAAGTCGGACAAGAAGCTCCAGTTTGTATCCTTGTAAAGATATTACTGAAAAAGGAGAATAAGAAAGGACCAGCAAAAGAATTACCGGTTTTTGTGCTCATAATGGCGGATTGTGTACGTCGAGGAGGTAGTCGGCGAGGTCGAGGCCTTGGGTTCGGTCAGCGGGGGTGGCTCGTTGTTCGAGGATGGTGGAGCGGGAGCTGGGGGCTCCTGTCAGTTTTGGAAGCGGCGGATGAGGTGGGTTATTTCTGCGTCGTCGAGGGGGCAGGAGGTTTGCTGGTTGAGGGTTCTGAGTCGGTCGGGAATGTTTTGGACGCCTTCGTCCTGGAGCCAGCGGGCTATGCGGTAGAGTGTGCCGTTGCGGTTGCCGGTGTAGTAGTTGTTTTGCATGTAGGTTTGGATGGCTTTATCGAGCTGGGTGGTGGTTTTTTGTGCGTCGGTGGGCTGGCGGTGTTGTTCTTTTTGCTGGCGTTCTTTTGCTGCGTTGAGGTAGGGTTCCCAGTCGAAGAGTCGGTGGCCGTCGAGTTGGATTACCTGGGCTTGGGGGTTGCCCCAGTAGACTCTTGAGATGTTGCTGCATTGGATGTCGGAACCGTGATGGTGAATGATTGCTTTCATCATGGTTCTGTATTGGTCTGTGCCAAGGGTTATGGGTGTTTTGGTGGGTAGGATGACTCGGAAGCGTTCTGAGCGTATGCCGTTTTTTGGTTTGAGGTGGTTTTTGGTTGTGGCTATGAGGCCGAGATAGGGTTCGAAGCGTGCTGTGGCTTCGCCTAAAGTGTAGCCGTTGTCGTAGTCGAGGATGATGAGTTCGGCTCCGGGGAGGGAGTGCTGTGCGTCGCGGTAGCCGTTGCGGAATGGGACGGGGGCGTATTGTCCGGCGGTGCGTACCATGGCTGCGAGGCGGTCGAGGGCTATTCGGGCGGTTGTGAAGCCTGCGGGTTCTTTTTGGTTGAGCCCTTTTTTGTAGGAGATGAGGACTTTACCGTCGGGTTCGGTGTTCATTGTTGTGTTTTTTTTGGTGCGGTTGGCGGAAGCGGCGGTTGTGGCGGTATGTGGCTGCTTTGCTTTGTTGGTGCGGCTTTGGGCGGGGTGGTTTCCGCCAAGGGGTAGGCGGAACGGTGGCGGTAGTTGTTGTGCAATGGCTGGGGTGGCACGTTCCGCCATGCTTCCGCCAGGTGTATGGCGGAAGTTGTTGGCTGTAACCTTTTATTGGTAAAGGGGTTTCTGGCTGTTCCGCCGGTTCCGCCTCTTCCGCCACTCCCCTGCTGGTTATTGGAGTTTTTCATAGTGGCCGCGTTTGAGTTTGTTGAAGAGTGTTGTTTTTTTGATCCATCGCTGGAATGTTCGTTGTGGCATGTCGCATTGGGTGGCGATGAGTATGCCTTGTGCTGTGGTGAATGGTTCTTCGGGGAGGGCGTCGTAGACGGTGTGTTCGAGGGTTGAGAGTTTGTCGAGGGGTGATGATGTTCCGAGCCGCTGGTAGACTTTTATGGCCATGTGTTCGTAGTAGTGGACAAGCTGGATGGCTCCGGCCATGGCGGTACTTTCTACTGTGGATAGGGGTTTGCTGGTTGTGGTGTGGTCGAGTGCCTGGAGTATGAGTGCAAGGCGCTGGATGTAGACTTCGAGTTTTGACCAGATCCCTCGGAGGTATTCGGAGGTTTCGTTATTGATTTTTTCGGTGTTGGCGCGTTGCCAGTTGAAGAGCATGGTTCTTGCTTCGGGGGTGTAGGTGAGGATTTTTGGCCCGCCGTCGTAAAGTGGCAGCTCCAATAAACGTTTGATAATTATGTGCCATTGAAAAAATATGGAGCCGTCTGGGGGGGTGGTATCCCATGGGAGGGCTTGTACTTCGGGCCATGCGAAGAGGAATCGGTGGAGAAAGCCGTTTTCGCTTCGGTCTTGGTCTGCGAGGGAGTCGAGGATGCCGGGTTGGATGGTTCCGGCGACTCCGATTGATGGTGTGTCGATCTTTATTGGGTCAGATCCTTTGCGGTCGGTCTGGATTGCCTGACGGCTCCAGTTGGAAAGGAAGAATTCTTGTACTCCGCCGGTGTTGTAGCGGGTGAAGTTTTTGAAGAATCCTTTGAGTTCGTCGACGTGTACGGCTGTGCTTCGCGGGTTTTCGGAGTGTACTTTGATAAGGGCTTCTTGGGTAAAGTCACTGACGATGGTGTGGCTCCATATTGGTTTGTCGGGTTCTGTTTCTCTCTGGTCGGGGGGGAGTTTTTTCCAGTTCTGCATGGTCCGCTTGTAGTCTTTGAGTTCTTGCTGGTAGAGCTGATATGCTCCGTTGTCGTGGTCGTTGAGGGGTTTGAGGGCTTTGGTCAGGGGGTGGGTTTTTCCGGTGCCTGGTGCGCCTATCAGGCAAGCGTAGAGTGTTGGGCCTTCGTGCCAGTCGGGTGAGTGTTGGATTTCGAGGGCGCGGCCGATGGCGGCTGATGCGGCGTAGAGGAGGCTTGTGGCGGTCCAGTCGGGGGCGAAGCGGAGTTTGGTTTGGGCGTTGTTGATGATTGTCTGGATTGCCGGGTGGAAGACGGTTACGGGAAAGTTGTTGTTTTCTTGTTGGCGCAGGTTTTTGAGCTGTTCTTCTTGTGTGATGGTAGTGGTCATTTTGGGAGCCCTCCGAGCAGGATGCTGAGTTGGGCGAGGAGTGCCCATAGGCGGTGGATGAGGTTGAGTGGCAGCCGGGGTGTCGGCTGCCGTTGTGGGGTTGTTTGGGTGGGGTGCATGGCTCAGGCCTCCGTGGTTTGTGCTCCTTGTTCTACCCATTGGCGGATGGCGGCTATGGGGAAGAGGAGACGGTTGCCTGGCCCTTTGATGTGGGGGATGCTGCCGTTCATGGTGAGTTTGTAGAGGCAGCTTTGGGAGAGGTCGAGGTCAGCGAATTCTTTGAGGTAGGTGCGCAGCCCTTTGGATGAGAGGTATTTGCGTTCGGGCGGGGCGAAGATGGGTTTTGTGTTTGTTTGTTCCATGATGAATTAGTTTGAGTTACGATTGCAATATTTTCTTATCGCCTTCGTTTCAAATTAATTCATTAACCTATTTTATATTATCAGGATAGGTTCCAGAAATCTTCCAAAAATCTTCCATATCTTCCAAAAATCTTCTTTAAATCTTCCCGCTTAGGGCTTTCGTTATATTTGCTTGGAATTTTTCTTTTGTCCGGCCCGGCATTACTGCTGTCAAGTGAACAGAATAGATCTGAATGAAATTTTCAATGGCGAGTTCTTTTGTGCAGTCAAGCTCTGCCATCATGTTTTTTATTTCTGACCATAAAAACTCTTTCGGCCAATTTCCATTCAAACCTTTGCGCTTTATGGCGGCAATTACTTCGGCTTTGGCTTGGCTGATATCGAGTGAAATATTGGTCTTATCCTCTTTTTTTGTTGAGTTATCCGCTCGGGTTGTCATAGTTGTTTTGTGTTGCTCGATGATTATGGATGGTGTTTCAAGGGTTTGGTATGGGGATGCGGATTGTACTGGCTTTTCGGTTTTCAGCATTTCGTCAAAGCCGGTTAACAGCCATTGTTTTGCGCTTTGGAGTTCAAGCCATTTGAGGGCTGTGGCGTGCTCTACGGCTCTGGAGCGGCTGCGGGTATAGCTTTTTATGATGTTGTCGATGTAGTCGCCGTCGTGTTCTTTTTTTTCCCAAAAGTCGGGGTGTTCTGTTTTGAATTTTTGTTCCAATAGTTCGAGCCCTTGTATGCAGTTGCAAAAGAGTTCGGATGATTCTGTGATTGTTGGGATAATGACGCTGGGAGGGGCTGACAAACTGATTGAACGGATGGCGTCGGTTACTTCTATCTGACGTTCGGCTGATTCGATGAATTTTTTATCTTTTTTTTTATCGTACCCATAGGTTAAAGGATCTTCGCCTGATTGCTTGATGTGGTCGGCAATGGTGATTCGTTCTCTTACGGTTTCGATATATTTGTATTGGGATTCAGTGTATGCGTCGGCGGCATGATGCAGATTCATGACAACGTTAAACGTGTCGAGGTTGTATGTTTTGCAGATGTCTGCTGTTTGCTGGCCTATGGGTTCTTGGGTTTTGGTTTGTTTTGGCTTTAGTGTGGGTTGTGGTTGTTGCTGGGTCTCTGTGTCGAGGAGCTTCTGGAGTTCTTGGGTGATTATCACTTTTTTTACCAGTTGGGCTTCACTGATCTGCTTGCCAAGGAAGTTGTATGCTGGTTGGTCGAGATATGCATCGACTTGCTTACTGTCTTTTCCCTGAGGGCTGTATTGGGTTATAGAGTCGGGTATGTCGGTATTTTCAAGTGTGGCAGCATCACGAAATCTCTCTTTCTGTTTTTGAAGGATTTGGTGCTCTTCATCGTTTTGAGCACAATGAAGTAATTTCCATTCAGCAATATCTATAAGCCTTTTCCGTGCGGCTATTCTGTAGCGTTCAACGGTGTGTTTGAGAAAATTCTGGTATTGCTCGGGGCTTGTGCGTATTTGTGTGATGATGAATGCGTATTGTTTTTCACGCCATTCTGCAGGTGTGAGCATATAGGTGACGGGAATGTCAGGGAAGTTTCTCATTTCCGTAAGAAACGAGAAGTATTTTCCATGATCTTTCTTGCGTAGAGGAGTATTGTTATGGCTTTGCCGAAGTGTTGCGGTTTGTTCCCAATTGCACGCTCTTGCATTGCAGAGTTCTGTGATAAGCTCTTGTTCTGTTGGTTTGTACTGGTTCATTTCTGCTTGGGATGATGGGGTGTGCGTTGGTTGTTCTTGATGTTGTGTGCTGGTGTTGCCAGTATGGGATGTTGTGGTTTGTGATTCAGTTTCTGGCTTTTCTGGAGCTGGTATTGCTATGGGGATATTTGCCTTCGCAGGGATGAAGTTTTGTAGCCAGATGATGGCTTGCCTGTTGGAGAGGTATTCGTAAAATGAGAGACTTGCCCCAAAATCATAAATACTGGAATGAATTACTTGTGGGCCAAGCCACTTTACCATGTCATAGTTTTCCCGCTGTTCAATCCAGTATGCCGGAGTGAATTCGGGTAGCCCTTTTTGTTGGCGCTCTCTTAAAAAGTCGCTTTCCCATTCGGTTAATGCTGCGAGTACAGCCTGGTATGTTTTGTGCTGGTCGATGACCTTCTGGATTTTGCTTAATTCTGTTTCTGGCGAAGTTTTCAACGAGACGCCTCTGATCCATTCTTGGGCTAAAATCAGTGTACGGAGCTGTTTTAGATAGGGGGTTGGCGAGGATTGATCTTCTCGTTTGTCTACGTAGTTGAGCACGGCTGTTTTAATGGAATAGGCGATATCGGCGTCTTTGACATAGAGCGGAGCCCACCACAGTTCTTGCTGTTCTTGCTCGTTTTCCATACTCATCGTTGATCTGAGAAGTGGTTCAGACTGTGCGTTATGGTTTGGCTGGTTTCCTGATAGGTTAAAATACTGTAAAACAAGCTCCTTTTTTGTATTAAAAAAGAGCTGCGTGGTGCGAATTCTGCCTGACAGCTCAAAATTGAGCCTTCAGGCAGACGGCAGTGCGGGGCATGTTTCAGGCTTTTTTTATGAATGAGGTCGGGTGTTTGCCGTTTTTTTGTAACGTATTTGTAACACGTTTACCGGAGAAGTCAGTAAAATAAGGGGTTTGAACAACCCCATATCGGTCTCCATGCAGAGGATGCTCGACCTGCTGGAGGCGCAAACCATCCAGGAGGATACCGACACCCTGAACAAGTTCTATGAATCGGTCAGAATGCGGGCGGCTGATATCGACAACGCTGCCGGCAAACAACGCATCATTATTGAGCTGTATGACAAGTTCTTTAAAACGGCTTTCCCAAAGATGGTGGAAAAGCTTGGCATTGTCTATACACCGGTTGAGCTGGTTGATTTCATCATCCACTCTGTTAATGATGTTCTCAAACAGGAGTTTGACCGTACCCTTTCTGACGAGAACATCCACATCCTCGACCCCTTTACAGGCACTGGCACCTTCATTACCCGACTCCTGCAGAGCGGTTTGATTGACCATAAAGACCTTGAACGCAAATACCAGAAAGAGATTCATGCCAACGAAATTGTACTGCTTGCCTACTACATCGCCGCGGTCAATATCGAGAATGCCTTTCACGATATGATGGGCGACACCACAACCTACAAAGCCTTTGAGGGGATATGCCTGACCGACACCTTTCAGCTTGGGGAAAACGATGCAAGCGCCGTGCTCTTTTCAGATATGTTTCCGCAAAACTCGGAACGCGTATCAGCGCAGAAGAAGACACCACTTCGGGTCATCATTGGCAACCCGCCCTATTCCGTCGGCCAGAAATCGGCCAATGACAATGCTCAAAACCAGAGTTACCGGAAACTTGATGGTCGGATAGCTGCTACCTACGCTGCGGCAACCGATGCCACCAACAAAAACTCTCTTTACGACTCCTACATCAAGGCATTCCGCTGGTCAACCGACCGGCTGGATCCGGAGCATGGCGGGATCATTGCGTTTGTTTCGAATGGTGCATGGATTGATGGCAACAGCACTGACGGATTGAGGCAATGCCTGGAAAAGGAGTTTTCAAGCATATTCGTCTTCAACTTGAGAGGTAATCAGCGTACCAGTGGTGAACTTTCCCGAAAAGAGGGTGGCAAAATATTTGGTTCCGGTTCACGAACTCCCATTGCCATTACCCTGCTGGTGAAAAACCTTGAAAAAGCGGCAGGTAAAGCCACCATCCATTATGTCGACATCGGGGATTACCTGAATCGGGAGGAGAAGCTTGGCATCATCAGCAAATACCATTCTGTTAGCAATCCAGCAATGCCCTGGCAGATATTACAACCTAACGAACATGGGGATTGGCTGAATCAGAGGAATGATTTGTTTGAGACGTTTATTGCGATTGGTGATAAGGATGACAAGAAAAACGCAACTGTTTTTAATCAGTTTTACAGCAGAGGTCTTGCTTCAGCTCGTGATGCTTGGTGCTACAATTCATCGGATAGGGAACTGGTCAATAACATTCAAATCATAATCGACTTTTATAATCAACAGCGAATAGCTTTTTTTGACAAACGGAGGACACAGCCGTCATTGGAAGTCGAAGAGTTTGTCGAATTTGATTCAACTAGAATTACCTGGAATCGCGGGTTAAAAAATGATTTGGGACGAAATAAAGAAATCACTTTCAGCAAAGATTGTGTTTTGAAAGGAATGTACCGGCCATTTTTCAAACAGAACGTATATTTCTCGAAAGAGTTAAACGACATGACCTATCAACTCCCAAAATTATTCTCTTCTCCGGTGGCCAAAAACCTTATCATCTGTGTTTCAGGGGTAGGAGCAAGCAAGGATTTCTCTTCACTTATCACAGATTGTCTACCTGATTTACAGCTTCAATTTAATGGTCAATGCTTCCCCCTCTACTACTACGAAGAGCGCAAGAAATCAAGTTTAACTTTATTTGATGCCGCCGCAGAAAACGAATATATACGTCGCGACGGGGTTTCAGATTTTATTCTCGAAAGAGCACTGAAGCTGTATGGCAATCGTGTCACCAAGGAAGATATTTTTTACTACGTCTACGGTATTCTTCACAGCCCTGAATACCGCACCCGTTTTGCCAACGACCTGAAAAAGATGCTCCCACGCATCCCGCTTGTCGATGAACCCCGTGAATTCTGGTCATTCAGCAAAGCCGGTAGGGAGTTAGCCGAACTGCACATCAACTATGAATCGGTGCCGCCTTATGAAGGTGTAACCGTTACTGGTGCTGAGAAAGGGCTCTTCAACGTTGAAAAGATGCGATTTCCAAAAAAAGGGCAAACGGATACCATTCTTTATAACGGTTACATCACCATATCAGATATCCCTGATAAAGCTTACGAGTACATAGTGAACGGCAAAAGCGCCATAGAGTGGGTTATGGAGCGCTATCAGGTTTCCACCCACAAAGAGAGCGGGATAACCAATGATCCTAACAACTGGGCAAAAGAAGTTGGTAATCCTCGTTATATTCTTGATCTGCTTCTGAGTGTGATCAATGTGAGCGTGAAGACTGTGGGGATTGTTGA
>Ga0214238_1000012_pt1 | contig 121878 bp, 131 predicted proteins | sample TroBogypolimnion_20_FD_153076 | JGI IMG/M metagenome (GOLD analysis project Ga0214238, IMG submission 153076) | Freshwater microbial communities from Trout Bog Lake, WI - 05AUG2008 hypolimnion | ecosystem: Environmental > Aquatic > Freshwater > Lake > Hypolimnion/Profundal zone | place: Trout... | reverse complement strand
CCAAGTTCGATGGGAAGCCCTAAAAAGCTTCCCATTTTTGATTCAGGCATATGGCGCGTTGGCCGAGTGGTTAGGCAGGAGCCTGCAAAGCTTCGTACGGGGGTTCGATTCCCTCACGCGCCTCCAGCAATTTCGCTTGACGAAATAGGTGGAGCACCTAAAATACTTTCAGTACCTATATGAAAGCCGCATCCATTCTGTAAAGCGAAATATGATCAAAATCCACACTCTTAAACTGAGCGCTGTCGTATTGTCACTATCGGCATTGTTGGGCGCGTGCGCTAGTTCTGGCGACTCGCCAACAGGCACTCCTCAGGAAGTTCAAGAAGTTCAGGCGCAGTTATTGGGCGGCATGCCTTTGCCTGCAGCCTCAAAAATTATTGGCGCTGATTCATTAATCATAGGGCGTGGTGACAGCTGGGTTGGTCGAGTGGTTCTTTCTGGTGTTCAATCACCAACAGATATTTATGCCTTCTTCCAGTCAGAATATCCAACTGCTGGCTGGACAACAGTAAGTGCTGTGAAATCAAAAACGAGCATCTTAGTATTTACCAAAGGTGATCGCACTGCCACAGTAGAGTTGAATGAAGGTTCATTAACTGGACCTAAAACATTGATCACAATTACTTCATCACCAAAGAACGCTAACGTAGTGGCGCCTAGCAAGAAGTAACAGTTGTAGATTAGGAAATAAAAAGGCCTCCACTGGAGGCCTTTTCTTATGGGGGCTGAGCTTATAGGCCTTCGGCCCTAATTAGGCCAACTGCCTGACCTTCAATTGCAAAATTAGGTTGACGACTATCAACCAAAATATTTTTGAAGTCTGGGTTCTCGGCTTGCAATTCAACTACCAAGCCGTTGGCCGTTTTCTTCTGATTCCAGCGCTTAACAGTGACCTCATCATCAAGACGTGCAACTACGATATCGCCGTTACGTACTTCGGTAGTTTTTCTAACGGCTAAATAATCGCCATCCAAAATACCTGCATCGCGCATGCTCATACCCTTTACTTTCAACAAGTAATCAGCGCCTTTGCTAAACAAGCTTGGATCAATCGGCACTTGCTTCTCAATGTGCTCGACTGCCATGATGGGTGAGCCTGCAGCAACACGACCAATCAGCGGAAGGGTCAACTGTTGTAATGCGCCAGATGGCAATGACAGCTGACGATATTGATTTGACTGTTGTGTTTGATTAAATCGTTGTGGAATGCGAATGCCGCGCGATGTGCCTGGCGTTAATTCGATATACCCTTTTTTCGCGAGCGCACGCAAATGTTCCTCAGCAGCATTTGCCGAGGCAAATCCTAGTTGAGTCGCAATCTCTGCGCGAGTCGGAGGTGAGCCGCTCTCATCGATCGCTTTGGTGATGAGTTCCAAAATCTCACTCTGGCGTGCGGTGAGTTTAGGGAGGGCAGTCAGCTCCTCTTGAAAATCGACTGTGTTTATGTCCATACTGGGATTGTATACAGCACTTTTTGATAATTCAAGCAATTTAAGGGCGATAATGGGGTATGAGCTCAATTGAACACAACTCTAAAAATTCACCCCATATATTGGTTCTCGGTATGGGTGGCACGATTGCTGGATTAGCTGCAAAACCCAAGGAAAACCCTCTTCAGTATGAGGCTGGCCAGGTAGAGGTGAGTTCTTTGCTTGCCCAGATTCAGTCGGTGATCCCTGGGGGAATTGAGCTGGTTTCCCGGCAAGTGGCCAATATCAATAGCCGTAACTTAAGCGAGGGTTTATTGAGTCAATTGGGGGAGTCCGTTAGAGAGTCCCTTTCTAATACATGGGTGCAAGGCATAGTGGTCACTCACGGCACCGATACGATGGAAGAGACTGGTGTCTTTTTGCAGTTAACTTGCGGAAAGCTTGCTCAAGATTTAGGCAAAAGAGTCATTATTACCGGGGCGATGTTGCCGGCCAATGCGCCTAAGGCGGATGGCCCTTCAAATTTACTGGATGCCATCCGCTGGGCCTCAACCCCATTGGATAACTGCCCTGGTGGGGTCTACGCCGTCATGGACGGCAGGGGGTGCTTAGCGATGGATTTGGCTAAACGCCACGGCACAGCTCTAAATGCCCCCATTCAAGCCTCTCCAAGTAGCTCCGTGGGCTTGATCAACCCGTCTTGGCTCTCCGGGGCGAAGGCGGTTCAGGAGGCTTGGACAGCCGATTTGCCTATTCCGAAGGGGGATGATTGGCCATGGGTTGAGATCCTGACTAGTCATGCAGGCGCTCGCTCAGAAACGATTACCCACTGGCTGGGCTCCAAGGTAAAGGGCTTGGTCCTAGCTGGTTCTGGCATGGGAGGTTTTCATGATGCCTGGAGGGAATCTCTCGTTGCAGCTGTAAAGCACGGCATTGCCTTGGTAAGGACAACCAGAACTGGTGCAGGTACTACTTGGCAGGATATTCCTGAAAAGGATCTGGTCGGATGCATGGCTTCAGGTACGCTTTCAGCCCCTAGGGCCAGAATTGCACTGCAGTTAGCGATCTATGCTGAAAAACAGGCCAAATTAGTCGGTAAATCCCTGACTTGGCAGGATTTTTTTGCTAGAATAGCGGTCTTGCCTGAAATTAGGTAAGGGTTTAAAAAGTGTTGTGAGCAGTACCTACAATTTGTTACTACCTTGTCACACTGGCGCTGATTTCATAACCATCAGAAATTAGCAAGACGCCCAGGTGACTCTATCCTTAAGGAGTGTTTGATGCGTCATTATGAAATCGTCTTTATCGTCCATCCGGACCAAAGCGAGCAAGTACCAGCGATGATCGATCGTTACAAAGCTACATTAGCAGCTGCGGGCGGCAAAATCCATCGTATTGAAGATTGGGGTCGTCGTCAGATGGCTTACATGATCGACAAGCTTGCTAAAGCCCACTACGTTTGCATGAACATTGAGTGCGACCAGAAAACTCTGGAAGAGCTCGAGCATGCGTTCAAATTTAACGATGCTGTTTTGCGTCACCTCATCATCAAGACTAAGAAAGCTGAAACAGAGCCTTCCATCATGATGAAAGAAGTGCAACGTGAAGAAGCACGCAAATCAGCTCAATCCGACGCTCCAGTAGCAGCGGCTTAAGTTAGAAATTTGAAGAGGAATACACAGACTAGAAAACGTATCAGAGAAGCGGAGCGGCGTTGAATCATTTCACCCTCACTGCAATCTTGGTATCTAAAGACGCGATTCGATTTACACCAGCAGGAATACCGGTGATGCATTGCCAGCTAGAACATAGCGGCCAAGCAAACGAGGTAGGAGTGGCTAGGAAAATTCAAATGAGCGTTGAAGCCATAGCAATCGGTCCGATACAAAAGGATCTTGAGCAAATGGATTTAGGAGCTGAGGCAGTGTTCGAAGGATTCTTGGCACCCAAGACTCTACGTAATCAAAGACTTGTTTTCCACATTACCCATATTCAATTGAAAAATTAAAGAGGAAATCATCATGGCGTTTGGAAAGAAACCCGATTTCAAAAAGAAACCAGCTCAGAACCCATTGTTCAAGCGTAAGCGTTATTGCCGTTTCACTGTTGCTGGCGTAGAACAGATCGACTACAAAGATGTAGACACATTGAAGGACTTCATTGGCGAAAACGCCAAGATCACTCCTGCTCGTTTGACAGGCACAAAAGCAAAATATCAGCGTCAGTTAGACACTGCTATCAAGCGTGCTCGTTTCTTGGCTTTGTTGCCATTCTCCGATCAACATAGAAAATAATTGGGAGCCCTCAATGCAAATTATTCTTTTAGAAAAAGTAACAAACTTGGGCAACCTCGGTGACGTAGTTCGCGTTAAAGACGGTTTCGCTCGTAACTTCCTAATCCCACAGCGCAAAGCGCGTCGTGCAACTGAAGCGGCAATTGCTGACTTTGCAGTTCGTCGTGCTGAGTTGGAAAAATTGGCTGCTGAGAAATTGGCTGCTGCTGAAGCGGTTGGCGTGAAGCTCAAAGACTTGGTTCTCGAAATCGGTCAAAAAGCTGGCGTTGACGGTCGTTTGTTTGGTTCTGTAACCAACCATGACATCGCGGATGCATTAAAAGCTAAGGGCTTTGCGATTGAGAAGTCCTCGGTTCGCATGCCTACTGGCCCATTGAAGATGGTTGGTGATCACCCTGTAGCGGTTGCTGTGCATACCGATGTAGTGGCTGACATCACGATTCGTGTAGTTGGCGAGCAAGCTTAAGTTTTAAGATCTGTACACTAGCCTCATGGCTGAATCCCGTTCACGTTCCGTGACACTGAATCCTGGCATGATGGGTTCTGGGGATGCAGTCGTGCAGGCTTTAAAAGTTCCGCCGCATTCTGTAGAAGCCGAGCAATCACTGCTCGGCGGTCTACTGATCGATAACTCTTCTTGGGATAACCTGGGTGGAGTCGTAAACGATAAAGATTTCTATCGCCCTGAGCATGCTCTGATCTACAAGGTCATTGCGCGTTTGGTTGGCGACAATCATCCTGCTGACGTCATTACTGTTCATGATGCAATTAAGTCTGAACAAGGTGGTGACCTCGTTAGTATTGATTACCTCAATTCATTAGCGCAAAACACGCCAAGTGCAGCGAATATTAAAGGCTATGCCGACATTGTTCGTGATCGCAGTATCTTGCGTCGCCTAATTGAAGTTTCAGACAGCATTGTCAATTCTGCATTTGTCCCTGAGGGGCGCACCGTCAGAACTTTGCTGGATGAAGCAGAGTCTCGCATCTTACAAATTGGTGAAGAGGGTAGTCGCAAAGCCGACTATCTCGAAATCGAACCCCTCCTTAAGGCAGTTGTTGCCCGTATTGATGAGCTTTATAACCGCCAAGGCGGCAGCGATATTACTGGTATTGCAACTGGCTTTCTGGATTTAGATAAACAAACCAGCGGTCTGCAAAAGGGTGACTTGGTGATTGTTGCGGGTCGTCCCTCTATGGGTAAAGCACAACCTTTAGACGCAAAAGTAAAAACAGTTGATGGCTGGAAGCTGATGGGTGATTTGCGTTTTGGTGATCGCCTCGCTTCTGTTGATGGCCAACATTCAATGGTGACTGGTATTTATCCGCAGGGCACTAAGCAGATATACAAGGTTACTTTTTCTGATGGGCGTCAAGCTGAGTGTTGTGACGAGCATTTATGGCGTGTGATGTATCGCGATTGGTCTGAGCCACGCGTTATCAATACAACTCGCTTAATGGAGATGCTGCAGTGTGTTCGATATAAAAATAGATTGTGGATTGATCCGGTCTCAGGAGAGTTTGGCCACTCAAATGCATTGCCAATTCATCCATGGGTTTTAGGAGCATTGCTCGGTGATGGAACTTTGGCCTTGTCTCATGGCTCAGTGATGTTTTCCACCAAGTCTCCCGAGCTGATTGAGCGCATGAATTTACTTGCGAACTATGAGATGGAGTTGGTGCATGCTAACGCTTATGACTGGAGAGTAGTTTCGAAAGAAAGAATTGCTGCTAATGGTCAACGAGCAGCTGTAAGGACAAATTACTTTAGAGCCGCTTTGGGTGAATTAGGTGTATTAGGTTGCAGAAGTTTTGACAAATATATTCCTGCCACTTATCTAGAGGCCAATAAGAATTCTCGTCTCGCGTTGTTCCAGGGGTTGATGGACACCGATGGTTGGATTGAGAAATGGGGCTCCATTCGCTTTTGTACAGCGAGCCAGCAATTGTCAGAGGATGTTGCCACTTTAGCTAGATCATTAGGTGGTTTTTGCTCAATTGCGCAGAAGCAGACTAGCTATACCTATAAGGGCGAGAAGAAGCAAGGCCGTTTGTCTTATGTTTTGAACATGAGCTTTGGCCCTGGTTTTGAGGCTTTTACCTTGCCTGAAAAGAAGGAAAGATTAAGAGCAAGCTGGGATCGTCAGCGCAGAATTTCATTTACAAGCATTGTTCCCTCCAGAATGTCTGAGGCGCAATGTATTTCAGTGAGCCATCCTCAAAGAACTTATGTAACGAATGATTACGTCGTTACCCACAACACTGCATTTGCATTGAACATTGCAGAGAATGTTGCCTTAGCTGAAGGCTTGCCAGTTGTCGTCTTCTCAATGGAGATGTCAGGCGAGCAGTTAGCAGCCCGCTTACTGGGATCGGTAGGGCGCGTCGACCAAAGTCGCATGCGTACCGGCAAGTTGCAAGATGATGAGTGGCCACGTGTTACTGATGCAATTGCTCGTTTAAGTAATACCCAAATCTTGATTGATGAGACTGGTTCTTTATCAAGCTTAGAGTTACGCGCACGCGCACGTCGTATTGCCAGAAACTTTGGTGGCACCTTAGGTTTGGTAGTGATTGATTACTTGCAGCTCATGAGTGGTTCTGGTTCTGAAAACCGTGCAACTGAGATTTCAGAGATTTCTCGCTCACTTAAATCACTTGCAAAAGAATTGCAGTGTCCAGTTGTTGCTCTCTCACAGTTAAATCGTGGCCTTGAGCAACGTCCGAACAAACGCCCAATCATGTCTGACTTGCGTGAGTCAGGCGCGATTGAGCAAGATGCCGACTTAATTATGTTCATCTACCGTGATGAGGTGTACCACCCTGATACCACTACCGATAAAGGTGTGGCAGAGATCATCATCGGTAAGCAGCGTAACGGTCCAATTGGTACCGTACGCCTCAGTTGGCAAGGCCCCTATACCAAGTTTGATAACTTGGCGATGGGATCAGTTGCTTATTCATCTGGCGGTTACGAGCCGTTCTAAAGCGCTTCTATCTACTGGGAAGCAATCCGCCTTGCCTCAGTAAATTTGGCCGCCCAGTAGGGTGAGGTGATGTAGTCTAGCCGTACCGTGCCCCCAGCACTTGGCGCATGTACAAATCTTCCTTGCCCAACATAAATACCAGCGTGGGAGTACTTTTCCCCAGTGGTATTGAAAAACACCAAATCACCCGGGGCTGGTGGCTGATTATCAACACTTCTGCCTTGATTGCTCATTTGGGCAATTGTGCGAGGTAATTTAATGCCTGCAGCTTTGTTATACACATAGACAATCAATCCGCTGCAATCAAACCCACCTTTGGGAGTATTGCCACCATAGCGATAGGGAACATCGACTAAGCCAACTGCGGCTATCGAAATATCTTCAGTCCCAACACTCGTATCCTGTTTAAATTGTGCAACTTTTGCCGGCCCTGAGTTGCCTCTAAAAACACTACACCCCGATAACACGAGAATCGTACAAATAAAAATGCCGCACCCCATAAGAGTGCGGCATGAGAGGGTTTGCTTAGAGTGCGTCGGCAGCATGATCCGCAAGACGTGAACGCTCACCACGTGCCAAGGTGACATGGCCACCATGGCGCCAGCCTTTGAAGCGGTCAACCACATAGGTAAGGCCAGATGAGCCTTCGGTTAAGTACGGCGTATCAATCTGAGCAATATTTCCTAAGCAAATAATTTTCGTTCCAGGGCCTGCACGGGTTACGAGAGTTTTCATTTGCTTCGGCGTTAAGTTTTGCGCCTCATCGATGATCACAAACTTACTCACAAAGGTTCTGCCACGCATGAAGTTCATACTCTTGACTTTGATGCGCGAGCGAATCAGTTCTTGAGTCGCGGCACGACCCCATTCACCAGCGTCATCATTGCGCTGCAAAACTTCAAGGTTGTCATCAAATGCACCCATCCAAGGCTGCATTTTTTCTTCTTCCGTTCCTGGGAGGAAGCCAATATCTTCGCCCACAGGTACAGTGGCGCGAGTGATGATGATCTCGTTGTAGCGTTTGCTATCTAAAACTTGCTCTAGTCCTGCAGCCAAGGCTAGTAAGGTTTTACCAGTACCGGCTTGTCCCAAGAGGGTTACAAAATCTACATCTGGGTTCATGAGCAGATTCATAGCAAAGTTTTGCTCACGATTACGGGCAGTTACGCCCCAGACATTATTTTTCTGGTGAGAGAAGTCTCTAAGAGTTTGCAAGAGGGCAGTCTTGCCATTGATTTCTCTAACATGTGCGTAAAAAGGTGTTGAGCCATCTGGATTCTCTTGATAGACAAATTGATTGACCAACATACTAGGTACAGCAGGACCAGTCACTCTGTAGAACATAGTGCCAGATTTAGAGTCTGCCCAGCTTTCCATATCCTTGCCATGTTTTGGCCAGAAGTCGGCTGATAAGGCCATGACTCCCGAATACATTAAGTCACGATCTTCTAAAACTTGGTCATTGAAATAATCTTCAGCAGGCAAACCAAGCGCACGCGCTTTAATACGCATGTTGATATCTTTGGATACCAACACCACTTCCTGCCCCTTACGGGTTTTTTGTAACTCGCTAACCACCGCCAAAATCATATTGTCGCCCTTACCCTCTGGCAGGCCCTCTGGCAATGCTTGGGTGGACAACTTGGTTTGGAAATAGAGTCGACCTGAAACATCTTGGTTGCCAAGCTTATTCAGGGGGATGCCTTCATCCAATGTGCCGCTGGTGCCAGCAACCAATTGATCTAGGGAGCGGCTAACGGTACGAGCATTGCGGGCTACCTCGGTCATACCTTTCTTGTGATTGTCCAACTCTTCAAGCGTGGTCATCGGCAAGAAAAGGTCATGCTCTGAGAAGCGGAATAAAGAGCTTGGATCATGCATCAAGACGTTGGTGTCGAGCACAAACAAAGAAGGGGGTCCAGTACGAATGACGCGCTTGGGTTTTGCTGGAGCTGTTGACTTGCTATCGTTGCGAGCTGGACTGCGATCTGCTTTGATCTTTTCTAGAGCCACTTCTGCTGCAGATAAATCTTCTTCTGCATCATTAGTCCAATCGGAACTTTCTACCACCACTGGTTTTGCTGGAGCTGGGCGTTTCTTGAGGTCGGGAGTATCTTTCCGACTAAGCTTCACTTGATCAGCAATTTGAGTTGGGATGGGTGGCAATGGCATGCAGACTCTCCTAAAAGAAAAAACCGCCAAGCGGAGTGCGTTGACGGTTTATTACGAAACTGGTTGCAAGAACTTCTAAAAAACGGAGGGGGTTGCTCCCCGAACCTGCTTTGAGTTGCTCAGGTTTCTGATTCAAACGGATTGTCAGACTTTCCCGTCGTTTACGGTGCATATGAATCACTTTACCCCAAAATTTGGGGTTTGCAAGCACCTCAGATCAAATTATTGTAAAAATTATTTGGCAGCTTGAGCGGCCTGTAATACCTCTGTCACATGCCCTGGAACTTTAAGGCCGCGCCACTCTTGAACGAGCTTGCCAGAGGAGTCAAATAGGAAGGTGCTGCGCTCAATACCACGGACCTGTTTGCCGTACATATTCTTCATCTTGATGACGCCAAAGAGTTGGCAGAGCTTTTCTTCAGCGTCAGAAACCAGCTCAAACGGGAGCTCTAATTTGCTACGGAAATTGTCATGAGACTTCAGGCTATCGCGGGATACACCAACGATCAGAGTATTGGCCTTAGTGAAGGCTTCGATATTGTCACGAAACTCACCGGACTCAGCAGTGCAACCTGGGGTCATATCTTTTGGATAAAAGTAGAGAACTAATTTTTTCCCAGTTGCAGACGCTGGAGAAAAAGTCAGGCCCGATGTCGCAGGAATAGAACATGCTGGAATAGGTTGGCCGATAGTGACTGTCATGATGATCTTTCGTTTGTAATTTATCTATTGGTATTACTAGTTCAGCTATTTTGAATAATCAATTCACCACTTCGGTTGGGTATTTCACCCCAAGTCAGTGGTAGTGCCGCTATTTTATCCAGTTGATTGGTGGCCTTCCAGGATTGATGAAGCTCGCCCATGGTGACGAGGTCGTGACCCTGGTTTAGCCATCCAGCCAATAGCTGTTCAAAGGCAGGCAACAGCTTCTGACCCTCTAATTCAGCATGCAGTGTAAAGACTTGATCATTGGGGTTGCTCTGAGTGATCTCGAGGAGCTTTTTAACTGCCCCAAATTCATCTGCACCATCAATACCAATTAGTTCATCAAAGGTGGGGAGGGTAGTCGGATATTGCACGTGGTTTGCTTTGCCTGAGGCAAGTGCGAGTCGATAAGGTATCAAGTTGGGCTCAGCCCTTCCATCGGAGGAATGGGTAATTCCCCACTGGTCGAGTTGTTCAAATGCGGCTTCATTCATTTGCCAGCCAGCTGCCCCATAAGTCGCTGGTGCATGCCCAAAGATTTCCACAAAGCGATCCCAACTTCTTTGCATCATTGCCTTGGTCCATGCTGAGTCTTGATTGCGAACTGCATCTTGCCAAGCAACGTGGTCCCAAGTATGAATTCCTGTTTCATGGCCGGCCTCATCTATTGCGCGCATTTCTGCAGCTGCTTTTTTCCCGATATCAGGACCAGGAAGCAAAACGCCATAGAGTAGGGTTTTGATGCCGTAGTGCTCTACGACCGAAGTACGACTCACTTTTTTTAGAAAACCGGGACGAAAGACTCTTTTTAAAGCCCAGCCAGTATGGTCAGGCCCAAGGCTAAATAGGAAGGTAGCTTTTAAGCCAAAGCGCTCAAGGGTATGAGCTAGATTAGGAACGCCCTCTTTGGTACCGCGTAAGGTATCGACATCAACTTTGAGAGCAATCTTAGCCATGAATCCTTGAGTCTATTTCCACTTATTCTTTATCAACTAAAGAACGGGCTTTTTCAACATCTTGGCGATATGCTTCAAAAATATTCTTGAGTGCATCTGCCATCGTCGTTGTCGGTTTCCAAGCCAATTCACTCATCGTGTTGTCGATGGCTGGAACACGGTTTTGAACGTCCTGATAGCCTTCACCGTAATATGCGCCAGAAGTAGTTTCCACAATCTTCACATCATTTGCTGTTTTAGCGTACTCAGGAATACTACGTGCGATGTCTAACATCTGATTGGCTAATTCGCGAACAGAGTGATTGTTCTTTGGGTTGCCGATGTTATAGATCTTGCCGTTTGCAATGCCGTCTTTATTGTCGATGATGCGCATCAGTGCATCGATGCCGTCATCTACATAAGTGAAGGCGCGTTTCTGTGCACCTCCATCAACCAAGTTAATCGGTTCGCCACGAACGATGTGACCTAAGAACTGAGTCACTACGCGGGAGGAGCCCTCTTTTGGTGTGTAGATGCTATCAAGTCCAGGACCAATCCAGTTAAATGGGCGGAAGAGGGTAAAGCGCAAACCTTCCATGCCATAACCCCAGATCACACGATCCATTAACTGCTTGGAGCAGGCGTAGATCCAGCGTGGCTTATTAATTGGGCCGTAAACCATATTCGATTTGGCTGGATCAAACTCGCTGTCCTCGCACATGCCATAAACCTCAGAGGTTGATGGAAACACAAGGTGCTTTTTGTATTTAACAGCGGAGCGCACGATGGGGAGATTGGCTTCGAAGTCGAGCTCAAATACTTTGAGTGGCTGCTGTACATAAGTTGCTGGTGTAGCGATCGCAACCAAAGGCAAGATGACATCGCATTTACGGATGTGATATTCAACCCATTCTTTATTGATGGTGATATCACCTTCAAAGAAGTGCATCCTCGGATGATTGATCAAATCACCCAAACGATCATTCTGCATATCCATACCGTAGACATCCCAATCGGTTGTCTCCAGGATGCGCTTGGAAAGGTGGTGGCCAATAAAACCGTTAACGCCAAGAATGAGTACTTTTTTCATCTTTACTGCCTCGTTTTAATCTAATTTGTAGTGCTGCTTATTTGCTTGCTGGAAACCATTCCAAGATTTCAACTGCTTGGCGGTCGCCGCAAATGCCGAATACCCGATTATCAACCACTTGGATGCCTGTAGCCCCAAGATCTAGATTGGCAGGAAAAGGTCCTTTTAGGCTGGTTTTGGCCACAATCATGGTCTTGCTGCGGTGTTCAGTAAAAGCCCCTGGATAAGGGGGTGCAACAGCCCTGACAAGGTTGTGGACCTGTTGGGCGGTTTGATTCCAGTGAATTTGCCCATCTGCCGGCTTTCTGCCGCCAAAATAGCTGCCTTTTTCGAGTTCATTGGGCTTGCGCGGGACTTTTCCTTGAATCAGATCTGGCAGAACTTGATTGATGACCTCAAGAGCTGCTCCGCTAACTTTCCCAAAGACATCTGTAGCGGTTTCATCAGGACCAATACTCGCCGATGCTTGACCAACAATATCCCCTGCGTCAGGTTTTGCTTCCATCACATGTAAGGTGGCGCCAGTTTCAGTCTCGCCATGCAAGATGGCCCAATTGACTGGCGCGCGTCCACGGTACTTTGGAAGTAATGAGCCATGCATATTCAATGCAGCAATCTTGGCGCAAGCCAAAATCTGTGCCGGAATCATATGGCGATAGTAGAAAGAGAAAATGTAATCCGGTGATAGTGCCTCAAACTTCGGGATTAAATTACTTAACTCACTAGCGCTTGGTGTGATGTAAGGAATGCTTTTCTCTTGGCAGAGTTTGGCAACGCTGCCAAACCAAACATTCTCATTAGGATCATCTTGATGCGTTACTACGAGATCAACCTCAATGCCAGCCTTGAGTAATGCCGTGAGGCAATGGACACCAACATCGTGATATGCGAATACGACTGCGTGCAATTATTTTTTCTCTAGAACAGTTTGCACAACATAACGCGGGCGATTGCGGATCTGCTGATAAATGCGGCCGATATATTCACCCAATAAGCCAAGCCCAAAGAGCATTACGCCTATGAGGAAGAAGGTTAGTGCGAAGAGGGTGAATACGCCCTCTACTTCAGCGCCTAGAAGGAAGCGGCGGACTAATAGGTAGACGAATAGGCTGCCAGCAGCGAGGGATAAGAGCATCCCAAGTATCGAGAAGATCTGCAAAGGCATGATAGAAAAGCCGGTTACCAAATCAAAGTTCAAGCGAATGAGTTGGTAGAGGCTGTACTTTGACTCTCCAGCAAAACGCTCTTCGTGTTTAACGGTAATTTCAATTGGGTTTGCAGAAAAGGTATAAGCCAAGGCTGGTATGAAAGTATTGTTCTCATCACATTGACGCACTAAGTCAACAATGCGACGGCTATAACCGCGCAACATGCATCCTTGATCGGTCATGGTGATGCGAGTAATGTTTTCACGTAAATGATTCATGGCACGTGAAGCAAATTTTCTGAAGAAGCTATCGCGACGATCTGCGCGAATGGTGCCTACATAATCATGGCCTTTGAGTAGCTGCTCAGTCAATGCATCAATTTCTTCGGGGGGATTTTGTAAGTCTGCATCCAAGGTGATGATGTATTCACCCTTGGCATATTCAAAGCCGGCCATGATCGCCATGTGTTGACCAAAGTTACTATGGAATAGAACCGCGCGCGTAACGTCAGGGCGTAATTCAACCTGTTTTGCCAGAATGCCGGCTGAACGATCTTTACTACCATCATTTACAAAAACGACTTCGTAAGCAATATTGCGCTTGGCAGCAAGCGCATCGAGCGCTGGGTAGAGGCGGTCGAATAATGCTTGGAGACCATCTTCCTCGTTGTAAACGGGAATAACAATGCTGAGCTTCGGGTTGGCAACTAAATTGGCAGTCATGCTGCAATTTTGCCTGATTCTGAGGATTTAACCCAATAAGGCTAGTTTTTGCGGTGTTTCTTAAGGATTCCGACAAATCCGCTGGAGATGCGGCCAATATCTTCGTCTGCCATGCCTGGAAATAAAGGCAGGGTCAAAATAGAACGACCGATCCGTTCTGCTATTGGTGTATCACTTGCTTTATAGCCCCGCTCTTTGTAGAGGGTGAAACCAGTGATAGCGGGGTAGTGCACGCCAGTACCAATACCAAGGTCTTTTAATTCGGTCATGATTTGAGCGCGATCACAATCGAGCTGCTCAAGTGGGAGCACTACTTGAAACATGTGCCAGTTGCTATTGCTAAAGTTTTCAACGGGTAGCTCTAATTTGAGATTTTCTAATCCAGCCAATTTCAATTCAGCACGGATCACATCAAAGTATTGGCGCGCTAATGCAGTACGTCGTGCTTGATAGGTGGGTAATTGTTTGAGTTGATGCAAACCAATGACTGCGTTGACATCCGTCAAGTTATCTTTGCCGCCCAACACATCGACATCCATTCCATCCATGCCTTGTCGGGTTAAGCCTTGGAGTCGGAATTTTTCAGCAAGTCTAGCTTCGGCATCGTTGTTTAAAACAAGGCAGCCGCCCTCGACGGTAGAGAGATTCTTATTCGCTTGAAAACTAAAGCTGACCAGATCACCAAAGCTGCCGATCTTCTTGTCTTTCCATTGCGAACCAAAAGCTTGAGCAGCATCTTCAATCACACGCAGCTTGTATTGTTTGGCTAAACCATAGAGTTGATCCATGTCAACCGGTAATCCAGCTAAATATACTGGCATGATGGCACGGGTTTTTGGAGTAATTGCTGCCGCCACTTTATTTAGGTCAAGGTTGCGTGTAACTGGATCAATATCCACAAACACGGGTTTAGCGCCAACGCCAAAAATAACATTTGATGTAGCTACCCAGGAGATTGGTGTGGTGATGACTTCGTCACCTTCGCCAATACCAGCCACTTGCAATGCAATCTTCATAGTTGCAGTGCCATTAGCAAAACAACGCACAGGACGACCGCCAAAGTATTCGCTTAGCGTTGCTTCAAACTCTGCCAGCTTTGGTCCCGAGGTTACCCAACCAGAGCGCAGTACTTCAGCTACAGCATCAATAGTTTCTTGATTAAAGCTGGGGCGCGTGAAGGGGATGAATGCAGGGGTGTTTGACATGAGCTCTATATTACTGCGCCGTGTTGGCCATGTCTGGATGTTTCACAATCACTCTGCGAGAGTCGCGATCAACCTCCTGCATTGGCAGGTTCAAGCCTTGGAGGGCTACATACTGCTCAGGAACCATGATGGCATAGGCGGTTTGGTCATCTTTCCAGCGGACGATGAAAGCATCTAGGGTCGGGAGCCACAATTCTGGCTGTTGGTTAACGCCGAACTGAAGCTCATCTGGATCTTCAACCATGACCATGGTTCTGCCCAAATAAAACGGCATCGTGTGATCGAGTAAGCGCACTGAATAGATATTCACATTCGCAGGAATAGAATTTTTTACTCTATAAGCCAGATCAATGCCTGATACAGCGCGCCCCAATGTTTCGTGACCAGTGCCAGCGATGATGGCGCACAAGAAAAAGCCGCTTGCAAAACTCACAATGCTTTGTAAGCCATTGCGCTTTGATTGCAGTGCTGCAAACGCGCTAAAACTCATTAGCGCTACTAATGCGGCAATTACCCAATATGTGTATTGCGCATAGGATTCAATTTCATCAGGCCTTGCTTGCTTACCAATTTCCGCTAAGAAGAAAAAGCCAATACAAGCTAACAGCGCAAATCCGAGTGTTTGCAGTTTCCATGACGTGGCCATGGAGTTGGTGTGTCCCAATAGATGATCTAAACGATTACCGATCAATAAGGCTAGCGCAGGAAAGATGGGGATGATGTATCCAGGCAATTTGGAGTGCGACACGCTAAAGAACGCAAAGATCATCACAGACCAGCACACCAATAACCAGCCACTAGAGAACTCTCCTCTGCGCTCTTGCCAAGCTTGTGCGATCGAGCCAGGAATTTGTAATACCCAAGGCAAAATACCAATTAAGACCAGGGGCACGAAGTAATAGATAGGCCCTGTTCGGCTGTGTGCGTCTTGGGTAAAGCGTTGGAGGTGCTCATGAATAAAGAAAAACTCTAAGAACTCTGGGTTGCGTTGCGCCACCAATACAAACCAGGGTGCAGTGATCAGGAGGAACAAAATTAATCCACTCAATAAACGCAAGCGTGTCCAGATTTTCCAGTCCCAAGTACTGATGGAGTAAGCAATTAAAACCATCGCAGGAATAGCTGCACCAATGACGCCCTTTGATAGTGTTGCGAGCGCCATGAAGACCCAACAAATCCACATCCAATTACGACTGCTTGATTTGTTATCAGTAGTTTGCGCAAACAAGAGGCTGCAAAGGGCGGCAACTAAAAAAGCAGATAGACCCATGTCTAAAGAATTAAAGTGGCCGCTAATTACCCACATCGGACTGGATGCTAAAACCACAGCAGCCAACCATCCCGCTCGTGCGTTATAGATGCGCGTACCAGTAAAACCAATTGCTAGGATTGTCAGAAAGCCAGTGAGTGCAGACCAAAGTCTCGCTTGCCAATCTCCTATTCCAAATACCTGGAATGTGATGGCTGTCGCCCATACTTGTAGTGGGGGCTTCTCAAAATACTTGTAGCCGTTATAGCGAGGGGTAACCCAATCACCCGTAACTAGCATCTCTCTCGCCATTTCTGCATAGCGACCTTCGTCAGAAGGAATGAGATGGCGGTAGTTCAGGGTCCCGAACCAGAGCAAGGCATAAATAAGGAGCAAGAGCAAAATCTTGCCGGGATGAAGTGCTGAAGACTGCCGAATTTGGCCAAACTGCATTAAGCAGGCTCCACAATCAGTGCTAGCAGGACTTGACGTCCTTCACCTACCAATATGTTGTAAGTGCGGCAGGCCGCTTGGGAATCCATGATTTCAAAGCCGATCTTGGCTTGGATGAGGGCTTTCAGGAGCTCGGGTTTGGGGAAGCGCTGACGACTGCCTGTGCCAATGAGGATTAATTCAGGCTTGAGATCGACCATTTGAGCAAAATGGCCTTCTTCTAGATCCCCAAAAGACTTTATTGGCCACTCAGAAATAGCCCCATTAGAACTAAGTAGAACCGCATGGGCATATGGGACGTGGTTGATCTCCACATAGCCATCGCCATAGCCAGTGATTGCATTGGCTCCAGAATGCGGGTCAGATTGAAGCTTCAAGTGGACTCTCTGTCATAATTATGTGGATTATAGCCAGCTGTTTTTTCCAAGATTTCAAGAACTTACCCTTTAATTTATTGTGAAACCCATCCTAAAGTCCCAAAAACTCAATCACGTCTGTTATGACATTCGTGGGCCCGTGCTCGAGTTAGCTCAGCGCATGGAGGAAGAAGGTCACAAAATCATCAAATTAAACATCGGAAACGTAGGGGTTTTCGGCTTCGATCCTCCTGAAGAGATTCAGTTGGACATGATTCGGAATTTGAGTAACGCCTCTGCTTATTCTGACTCTAAAGGTATTTTCGCAGCTCGCAAAGCGATCATGCAGTACTGCCAAGAAAAAGGCATTCAGGGTGTGACCTTGGATGATGTTTACACCGGCAATGGTGTGTCCGAACTCATCGTGCTTTCTATGAACGCTCTCTTAAATGATGGCGATGAAGTATTGGTACCCACCCCTGACTATCCGCTCTGGACTGCTGCTGTTAGTTTATCCAGTGGTACACCAGTGCATTATCTTTGCGATGAGTCTAAAGAATGGGCGCCAGACTTAAACGATCTGCGCAAAAAAATTACGCCTCGTACTAAAGCGATTGTGGTGATTAACCCAAACAATCCGACGGGCGCGATTTACTCTAAAGAAGTATTGCTTGAGCTCACTCAAATTGCTCGCGAACATGGTTTAATTTTGTTCGCCGATGAGATCTACGACAAAATGTTGTATGACGGCGAGAAGCATATTTCTTTAGCTTCTTTGTCTAACGATGTTGTCATCATCACCTTTAATGGCTTGTCAAAGAACTACCGCTCATGCGGCTACCGCGCAGGCTGGATGGTGGTTTCAGGTGATAAAGAGATGGTCCGCGATTACATTGAGGGCCTCAATATGTTGGCCTCCATGCGCTTGTGTGCAAACGTTCCTGGTCAGTATGCAATTCAGACTGCTTTAGGTGGATATCAAAGTATTAACGACTTAGTCAGCGATGGTGGTCGTTTGGCAAAACAACGCGATCTTGCTTGGAAACTCATCACGGAAATTCCTGGTGTGTCTTGTGTAAAACCAAAATCGGCTTTGTATTTATTTCCAAAGTTAGATCCCGAGGTTTACCCAATTGAAGACGATCAACAGTTTGTTGCTGATCTCTTGAAAGAAGAGAAAGTATTGTTAGTGCAGGGCTCTGGTTTTAACTGGGGCAAACCTGATCACTTCCGCGTAGTGTTCTTGCCTCATGAAGATGTTCTTAAAGAGGCGATTGGTCGCCTGGCACGTTTTCTTGAGCGTTATCGTAATAAGCATGGCCGCAAGGCTTCTTCAACTGCAGCAAAGGCATCATGAAACCGATTCAAGTAGGTCTATTAGGTATTGGCACCGTTGGTGGTGGCGTATTCACTGTTCTCGAGCGTAACCAGGATGAAATTACGCGTCGTGCTGGCCGTGGTATTCGCATTAATACTGTTGCTGATTTAAATGTAGAGCGCGCCAAGGAGCTCGTTAAAGACCGTGCGCAGGTGGTCAATGACGCCCGTGCGGTGATTAACAACCCAGAAATTGATATCGTTGTTGAGTTGATTGGCGGTTACGGCATTGCTAAGGATTTGGTTTTAGAGGCAATTGCCGCCGGTAAGCACGTGGTTACAGCTAATAAGGCTTTAATTGCCGTTCATGGCAATGAGATTTTCAAGGCGGCCCACGCTAAAGGTGTGATGGTGGCATTTGAGGCAGCAGTTGCTGGTGGTATTCCAATTATTAAAGCCTTGCGTGAAGGCTTAACTGCCAACCGTATTGAATGGATTGCCGGCATCATTAATGGCACAACCAATTTCATTCTTTCAGAAATGCGTGACAAGGGCTTAGACTTTGCAACCGTTCTCAAAGAAGCGCAACGCCTAGGTTACGCAGAAGCAGATCCTACTTTCGACATTGAAGGTGTCGATGCTGCTCATAAGGCAACCATCATGAGTGCCATTGCATTTGGTATTCCAATGCAGTTTGAAAAAGCGCACGTTGAAGGCATCACTAAATTAGCAGCAATTGATATTCGTTACGCAGAACAATTGGGCTATCGCATCAAGTTATTGGGCATTGCCAAGAAAACAAGCACTGGTGTTGAGTTGCGCGTACATCCAACATTAATTCCTTCGAAGCGTTTAATTGCGAACGTTGAGGGCGCTATGAATGCAGTGCAAGTGTTTGGCGATGCTGTTGGTACAACGCTTTACTACGGTAAAGGGGCTGGTTCTGAGCCAACAGCCTCTGCAGTAATTGCTGACTTAGTCGATATCACTCGCTTATTGAGCGCTGATGCTGAGCATCGTGTTCCTTACTTGGCCTTCCAGCCAGATGCAGTGCAAGACACACCGGTCCTGCCGATTGGTGAGATCACTACCAGTTACTACCTGCGTATGCGTGTAGCCGATCAGGCTGGCGTATTGGCTGATATCACCAAGATCTTGGCTTCGCATGGCGTATCCATTGATGCACTCTTGCAAAAAGAGGCTGATGAAGGTGAAAGTCAAACCGACTTAGTTGCTTTGACTCATGAAACCAAAGAGAAGAACATGCTTGCCGCAATTCAAGAGATTCAGAATCTCAAAACAGTTGCTGGCGAAGTGGTGAAGATTCGTTTAGAAAATCTGTCTTAATTAAATCCATGCGTTACCAATCTACTCGTGGCAATAGCCCACAACAATCCTTCTTAGAAATTTTGCTAGGTGGATTGGCGCCGGATGGCGGCTTATATTTGCCAATGCAATATCCACAGGTCACACCTGCCCAGCTAGATTCTTGGCGTGGTTTGTCTTATGCCGATCTAGCCTATGAAGTCTTAAGTTTGTATTGTGACGATATTCCAGAAGCAGACTTGCGCGCACTCTTGCGTAAAACTTATACCGAGAAGGTCTACTGTAATGGTAGGCCTCAAGACAATGCCAAAGATATTACGCCTATACATTGGCTGGGCGAAGAGAGCGGTGCACGCGTTGGCTTATTGAGTTTATCTAATGGCCCAACTTTGGCCTTTAAAGATATGGCGATGCAGTTGCTGGGTAATCTCTTTGAATACGCTCTAAAACGCGCTGGTCAACATCTGAATATTTTAGGTGCCACCTCTGGCGACACTGGTAGTGCAGCTGAATACGCCATGCGCGGCAAAGAAGGCGTCAAGGTCTTCATGCTTTCACCGCGCGGCAAGATGAGCTCCTTCCAATCCGCTCAGATGTATTCCTTGCAAGACCCTAATATTTATAACTTAGCAGTAGCAGGTGTCTTTGATGACTGCCAAGATATTGTTAAGGCAGTAAGTAATGACCATGCCTTTAAAGCAAAGAACCAAATTGGTACAGTGAACTCCATTAACTGGGGTCGAGTAGTGGCTCAGGTGGTGTATTACTTCCAAGGTTATTTATTAGCAACCAAGTCAAGCGCAGAGAAGGTATCTTTCACTGTGCCATCTGGAAATTTCGGTAATGTATGTGCTGGTCATATCGCTCGTATGATGGGCTTGCCGATTGCGCATCTCGTTGTAGCAACGAACGAGAATGACGTACTCGATGAGTTCTTCCGCACCGGCGTCTATCGTGCCCGCAAGTCAGCCGAGACTTTGCACACTTCTAGTCCATCCATGGATATCTCTAAGGCGAGTAATTTTGAGCGCTTTGTATTTGATTTTATGGGCCAAGATGGCAATGCAACTGCTGCCATGTTTAAGCAGGTCGACACGACTGGTGGCTTTGATATCTCTCAAGATGCTGTCTTTAAGAATCTTGGTAAATATGGCTTCCAATCTGGACGCAGCAACCACACCAATCGCTTAGAAACTATCCGTAATGTTGATGAGCAGTACGGCGTCATGATTGATACGCACACTGCTGATGGCGTGAAGGTAGCTCGAGAGCATTTACAAGCCGGTATTCCCATGCTGGTGCTTGAGACTGCATTGCCGATTAAGTTTGAAGAGACGATTCAAGAGGCTCTTGGCCGGCCCGCAGAGTGTCCACCTTCGTTTAAAGACATTAAATCAAAACCACAGCGCGTCGAGAATATTGATGCCGATGTAAATCAGGTCAAAGATTTCATTACGACGCATCTCAATTAGATTTATAACTAGATCATTTAAAGCAACAAGTCCTATTGTCATGACTAAGCCACCTATGTTGACTGCACAGCAGGCCTTAGATCATTTGCTATCTCATGCAAAACCAGTTAGTGACAGTGAGGGCATTGCAATGCAGGCTGCACTTGGCCGTGTTCTTGCTGAAAATGTTAATAGTTTGGTAGATGTTCCTCCGCTCGATAACACCTCAATGGATGGTTATGCCGTCAGAACTGCTGATATCCAATCTTCAGGAAGTATTCTCACAATTGCACAGCGTATTCCAGCGGGTTCAGTAGGCACTCAGCTTGAGCCTGGTACTGTTGCCCGTATATTTACCGGTGCTCCTGTGCCTCCCGGAGCTGATGCGGTCGTCATGCAAGAAGATTGCGCAATGCCTAAGGGTTCCGTAGATCAAGTTCAGGTCAACATTACTCCAGCAGTCGGTCAGTGGATACGCCGTCGAGGCGAAGATTTAACCGCTGGTAAAACCGCGCTTACTGCGGGAACATTTTTACGCCCTCAAGAATTGGGCGTTGCTGCCTCTGCGGGATTAACTCACTTAAAGGTGAAGCGTCGCGTTAAAGTTGCTGCGTTCTTTACTGGTGACGAGCTGGCGCTTCCTGGTGAACCATTGAAGCCAGGTGGCATCTACAACTCCAATCGCGATACTTTACTGGCTTGCCTTAAATCCTTAGGTTGTGATGCTACGGATTTAGGTATTGTTCCGGATCGCCTAGATGCGACTAAAGCTGCGCTACGTAAAGCGAGCAAAGATCATGACTTAATCATTACCTCGGGTGGTGTATCGGTTGGTGAAGAGGATCACATTAAGCCGGCAGTGAGCGCTGAAGGAAGGCTCGATCTCTGGCAGATCGCAATTAAGCCCGGCAAGCCCTTGGCATTTGGTGCGGTTCGCAAATCGGACGAGCCAAAAGATGGTGAGGCTTGGTTTATTGGTTTACCTGGTAATCCAGTCTCTAGCTTTGTGACTTTCTTATTATTTGTGCGCCCCTTTATCTTAAAACTACAGGGTCGTGAAGAAAAGCCACATCAATCTTATGTAATGCGCGCTGATTTTGATTGGCTCAAAGCGGATCGCCGCAACGAGTTCTTGCGAGTCAAGCTCAATACGCAGGGTGGCCTGGATTTATTTCCCAATCAAAGCTCAGGCGTTCTGACTAGTGCCTCATGGGGCGATGGACTCATAGATTGCCCGCCAGGACAGCCGATCAAAAAAGGTGACTTAGTGAAATACATCCCTTTTGATGCACTTCTTAAATAATCGGTTTACGATTCTCTAATGAAACTCGAATTACGATTCTTTGCTTCTTTACGTGAGGCCTTGGGCATCTCACAGGAAAGTGTTGAGACCCCTGATTCAGTAAAAACTATTGCAGAGCTAAGAACCTATCTAGTAAATAGAGGTGGTGCTTGGGCCCTTGCTTTGGCTGAGGGCAAAGCCTTACGCTGCGCACTTAACCAGCACATGGTTGATCCCAACACTCCTTTGCAAGATGGTGCTGAGGTCGCATTCTTTCCTCCAGTGACCGGAGGTTAGTATGCCAATCCGAATTCAGGAACAAGATTTTGATATCAGCGCTGAATTGGCGGCGCTGCGCAAAGACGATCCTAGGGTAGGGGCGGTAGTCAGCTTTTTGGGTACCGTGCGCGACCTGAATGATGGCAGTCAAGTGAAGGGTATGACACTCGAACATTACCCTGGCATGACTGAAAAAGCCTTAGAAGAAATCATTGCCCAAGCAAAAGCCCGTTGGGATATCTTTAACGCGCTGGTAATTCATCGTGTAGGGCCACTTCTCCCAGAAGATCAAATCGTCTTGGTAGCAGTAACTAGTGCTCATCGAGGTGAAGCATTTGCCGCCTGTGAGTTCATCATGGATTACCTTAAGACTGCTGCCCCTTTTTGGAAAAAAGAAGATACGCCTGATGGCGCTCGCTGGGTAGATGCGCGTATAACTGATGAGGCTGCAATGGCTCGTTGGCAACAGAAATAAAACGGAACTATTTTTTTGCTTTAGAACGTGTATTGCTGCTTAGAAAGATATTCCATGAAGAAAATAACTACCTTCTTATTGTTTGCCAGCTTCGTAATGCATGCTTATGCTGTAAGCCATAGGCCAACTATTCAAATTCAGGATGGTCGCCTTCAGGGTGTTGTTGAGTACAACATGAATGCCTTTAAGAATATTCCTTATGCAGCCCCACCAATGGGTGATCTTCGCTGGAGGCCACCACAGCCTGCTATCGCATGGAGTGGCACTAGGGACGCTAGTCGGTTTGGCGATGCTTGCCCTCAACCTTACGTCAAGAATTTAAGCACAGGCTTAGCTTTGCCTGGCAGCGAGGATTGCCTGAAGTTAAATGTATTCACTCCAACCAAGTCTAGTCAAAATTTGCCAGTAATGGTCTGGATTCATGGTGGTGGATTGCTGGTTGATGGCAGTAGAGATGCGCAATTTACCCCAATCAATTTGGTGAAGAATGGCGTTATTGTGGTGACCTTTGATTATCGATTGGGTACTTTTGGCTTCTTTGCTCCAAAGGAGTTAATCGAAGAGGCAAAAGCGAATGGTGAGCCCGTTGGCAATTACGGCACCATGGATCAAATTGCCGTTCTCAAATGGGTCAAAAATAATATTGCTGCATTTGGCGGCGACCCTAACAACGTCACCATCTTTGGTGAGTCGGCGGGCGGTAGAAGTGTGACGTGGCTCATGGTTTCGGATGCAGCAAGAGGCTTATTCCATAGAGCAATTGCAGAGAGTGCCCAGCAAAGCCCTTTGCGTGGAATGACTCAGAAGCATCTAGGTATGGCACCCGAGACCGAGATTGATGCCAAATATATGGCGGCTGTAGGCGCCAAATCACTAAAAGAGATGAGAGCTCTTCCAGTGAAGAAATTAGTGCTGACTGCTGCGAATTTTGAGCAAGGTGAATTCGGTGGCCCTTTTGTTGATGGCCAGATTTTGAAGGGCGATCCCGTTCCATTATTTGCCGCAGGCAAGCAAGCAAAAGTTCCGTTCATGATTGGAACGAACTCCTGGGACTCTAGTTTTTTAGTTCCTGGTCAGCCGGCAGTGTTGAATGATTTTTTAAAAACTATCCACGAAGATCCTAAGATCGTTGAGATGCTTTATTCCAAGGTAAAAGATAAATGCATTTTGTCTTCAGACCTCATGGGGGATATGCTTTATCGCGGTAGTACCAAACTTCTTGCAGATAGCATGAATGGTATTGCCCCTGGCTATGCGTATTACTATGATTACCTGACTAAAAATATTCGTCCCGCTTACCCAGGTGTACCTCATACATTTGAGATCAGTTATGTTTTTGGTAGTTATGGGCTCATGCCACAGGCGCCAAAGAAAGTGGAGTCTGCCAATGACCATTGCGCCCGAATAGAAAAAGCAACTGCTGATCTAAAACAAAAAGGGGTATGGGCAAAGTACTGGTACCCAATTACAGATAAAAATGATCCACAAGATATTGCGACGTCTGAAAAAATGTCTGCAAGCTGGGCTGCTTTTGCAAAGACTGGAAACCCAAACGTGAGCGGTCAAGCAAATTGGCCAATTTATAGCCTTAAGTCAGATGTCATGAGAAGTTTCTCTTATGATAAGGAGACTATTACGGACCTACTCAAGGAGCGCGTGGATTACCAGATGCTCCACTTGAGAGAGATTTTTGCGCTTGAGCGCTTAAAAGATGCTTTTTGAAACCAGCCATTAATATAATTTACAAAACCACCACTTAACAGGCCATGAGATGACCAAACTATATAAATTATTTGCGCTTGCTGGGTTTGCAATGATTGCAAATGCCGCATACGCACAAAGCACTGTAAATCCGATGCCAACAGTGAATGACAACTGGCGTTTTTCTGCATCTATTAATGCTTGGGCGCCTGCCAGTCAAACTACTGATTCAAAGGCTGATCGTTCATTCTCATCTAGCAATTCAATCGATCAAAACATCAATGCTGCTGGACCGATGGCTATGTTTACGCTTGAGGCGCACAAAGGTAATTGGGGTGTCATGGGAGATTTGGTTTATTGGCAATCTAAATTTAATGGTGGCTCTAGTGATACAAGGTATATACGGGGTGCTGATACTAGTTTTTATGCTGGATACAGTGGTTCATTAACCCAAACCATGTTTACTGGCGCTGCTACCTATACTGCTCTTAATACCCCATCTATTTATTTGGATGGCCTATTAGGCGCTAGATATATTTCATCCACCATAGCCCTTTCTGATGCGCGGCAATTAGACCGCAACGGCAATGTGCTCGTTGCACATGCTGGCAATCCGTCTCGCGTAAATTACACGACTGATCCAATACTTGGCTTTAAAGGTCGCGCTCGCATTATGGATAGCTCATGGTTTGTTCCTTTTTATGCTGATGCTGGTAAAGGCCCTGGTTCAAATAATGGAACTTGGCAGGCATCCTTGGGTGTTGGCGATGCGTTTTCGTGGGGTGAGGTAGCTTTGGTCTATCGTGCTATGGGTTTCCATTTGAAAGATACTTCTGGTTCCTCTAATTGGACCAATGCAGGACCGCAGCTTTCAGCCACGATTAATTTCTAAAAATCTCAGCTGAAAAAATGAAGCCACTCTTCGGGGTGGCTTTTCTTTTTTTGAAGGATTTAAGTTTTAAAGAACCCCAGCTTTTGGTTCTTGGGTAAGCTCTTTAATTTAGCCTCGGCCTTAGAGGCTTCAGATCTGTCTGGGTGGTCTTGGGTGGCCAATAGGACAACCGGTCTGCGAGATCTCGTATAGCGCGCACCTTGCCCCGAATTATGGGCTTCTAGCCGATGTTCTAGACGGTTGGTGATGCCAGCGTAATAGCTGCCATCAGAGCACTCAAGTAGGTAAACAAGCCAAGTCAAAATAGCTCAAATTAGGGTTAAAAGGGGCTCAGAAAGCCTTGAAATTAGCATTATTGCCCTTATATTCTATAGATAGATATCCATGGAATACATGAGGCATAAAAATGAGAATAGATAAATTAACAACCAAGTTTCAAGAGGCCTTAAGTGAAGCCCAAAGCATTGCTTTGGCCAAAGACAATCAGTACATCGAGCCAGCTCACCTGTTGTTGGCTATGTTGCGTGACTCGGATGGCGCTGCCAAGAGTTTATTAACCCGTGCGGGTGTTAACGTCCCGGGTCTAGAAAAGGGCGTAGAGAAAATCATTAGTAATCTGCCAGAAGTCCAGGGCACTAGTGGTGAGGTTCAAGTGGGTCGTGACCTCAGTAACTGGCTTAATCTTTGTGAAAAAGAAGCCAATAAACGCAATGATCAATTTATTGCCGGCGAGTTGTTCTTGCTGGTAGTTGCTGATGACAAGGGTGAATTAGGTAAGGTTGCCCGTGAGAATGGTTTAAATCGTAAATCGTTAGAAGCGGCTATTGATTTAGTACGCGGAGGAGAGTCAGTGAATAGTGCAGATGCCGAAGGTCAGCGTGAGGCCCTTAAGAAATACACCGTCGACTTAACTGAGCGTGCTCGCATGGGCAAGCTCGATCCTGTGATTGGTCGTGATGATGAGATTCGTCGCACAATTCAGATCTTGCAACGCCGCGGTAAAAATAACCCTGTGCTGATTGGTGAGCCAGGTGTAGGTAAGACTGCCATTGTCGAGGGCTTAGCCCAACGTATCGTCAATGGTGAAGTTCCTGAGACTTTAAAGAACAAACGAGTCTTGGTTCTAGATATGGCACTTCTATTGGCAGGCGCTAAGTATCGCGGCGAGTTTGAGGAGCGCTTGAAGGCAGTGCTGAGCGACGTAGCAAAAGACGAGGGCCAAACCATTATCTTTATTGATGAGATTCATACGATGGTGGGTGCTGGTAAAGGTGACGGCGCTATGGATGCCGGCAATATGCTCAAGCCTGCTTTGGCGCGTGGCGAATTGCATTGCATTGGTGCAACTACCTTGGATGAATACCGTAAGTACATTGAAAAAGATCCTGCGCTCGAGCGTCGCTTCCAAAAAGTAATGGTTGAAGAGCCTAGTGTTGAAGCAACGATTGCAATCTTGCGCGGTTTACAAGAGCGCTATGAGCTGCACCATGGGATTGAGATTACTGATCCAGCGATTGTGGCTGCAGCAGAGCTATCGCATCGCTATATCACCGACCGTTTCTTGCCGGATAAGGCGATTGACCTGATTGACGAAGCTGGCTCACGCATTCGGATGGAGATTGATTCCAAGCCAGAAGTGATGGACAAGCTTGAGCGTCGCTTGATTCAACTCAAGATCGAGCGTGAGGCGGTCAAGAAGGAAAAAGATGAGGCTTCTCAGAAGCGTCTTGGCCTGATTGAGGATGAGATCAAGCGTCTTGGCGCTGAATATGCTGACTTAGAAGAAATCTGGAAAGCAGAGAAGGGTGCTGTATTGGGCGCGGCTAATCTGAAAGAAGAGATTGAAAAAGTGCGCGCTGATATTGCTAAGTTGCAGCGCGAAGGCAAATTAGAGCAAGTGGCCGAATTGCAATATGGCAAGCTGCCTGAGCTCGAGGCTAAGCTCAAGTCTGCTGCCGCTGCCGAAGCGAAGGGCAATAAAGATGGTGTTGTAAAGAACAAGCTATTACGTACACAGGTCGGCGCGGAAGAGATCGCTGAGGTAGTGTCTCGTGCTACTGGTATTCCGGTATCAAAGATGATGCAGGGTGAGCGCGACAAACTGCTCAAGATGGAAGAGTTGTTGCATAAGCGTGTGGTTGGTCAAGAAGAGGCCATTCGTGCTGTGTCCGATGCAATTCGTCGCTCTCGAGCTGGCTTGGCCGAAGAGAATCGTCCTTATGGATCTTTCTTATTCTTGGGGCCAACGGGTGTTGGTAAGACAGAGCTTTGCAAGGCTTTAGCTGGCTTCTTATTTGATAGTGAAGACCATTTAATTCGTATCGACATGAGTGAATTTATGGAGAAGCATAGTGTTGCCCGCTTAATTGGTGCGCCTCCAGGCTATGTTGGCTACGAAGAGGGTGGTTACCTAACAGAGCAAGTGCGTCGTCACCCCTATAGCGTTATCTTGTTTGATGAAATTGAAAAAGCACATCCTGATGTATTCAACGTACTCTTGCAGGTGCTCGATGATGGCCGCTTAACTGATGGTCAGGGTCGTACGGTAGACTTTAAGAACACAGTAATTGTGATGACCAGTAATATTGGTTCGCATTTAATTCAGTCGATGACCGACAAGAAACAATCGGAAATTAAAGAAGCTGTCTTTGAGGAGCTGAAGAACCATTTCCGTCCAGAGTTCTTGAACCGGATCGATGAGATTGTGGTGTTCCATGGTTTGGATAAGGGCAATATTGCGAACATTGCAAAGATCTTGCTCAAAAACTTGTCAGATCGTTTGGCTAAGGTGGATATGCAACTCGAGGTGAGCGATGCCGCCTTAAGCAAGATTGCCGAAGTTGGGTTTGATCCCGTCTTTGGTGCTAGACCACTCAAGCGAGCGATCCAGCAGCATATTGAGAACCCAGTCTCCAAAATGATTTTGGAGGGCAAGTTCGGTCCTAAGGATGTCGTGCCCGTGGATGTGGATAAAAAAGGCGACTTTAGCTTTACCCGTCAGGTTCACTAATCTGTAAATGGTATTTTTGCAGGAATTTGCCTGCACCAGTAAACTCGGCACATGACTGTTACGCTTAGTAGGCGTGCCAGTGATGTCCGGGTTATTGGTCTCATTAGCCTAGCGCACGGCAGCTCTCACTTCTTTCATTTAATTCTTCCTCCCATGTTCCCATGGTTGAAGGATGCCTTCGCGTTGAGCTATGCCGAGCTGGGTTTGCTCATGTCTATCTTTTTTGTAGTGTCTTGCATGGTGCAAGCAAGCTCAGGATTTTTGGTAGATCGTATTGGCGCTAGACCGGTGCTGTTTGCTGGCGTTGGCTTGCTTGCTTTTGCAGCTTTGATTTATTCCCAAAGCAACGGCTATCTCATGCTGATGGTAGGCGCTGTGATTGCTGGTTGTGGCAATGGCATCTTTCATCCAGTCGACTACACACTGATTAATCACAAAGTGTCTCCTGCCAATTTGCCCTATGCCTACTCGATGCACGGTGTCACAGGTTATTTGGGTTGGGCCGCTGCACCAGCATTTATGGTCGGCATTGCACAGCTATGGGATTGGCGCATCGCTTTTCTCTCCGCGGCAGCACTGGAAGCATTTATTTTGCTGATTCTCTGGCTCAATAGGAGTCAGTTGATAGATAACGTCAAAGAGCGCCATGAGAATACACAGGCTAGCGCTCAAGCCAGCAATCCCGGTGGCAATCCAGAGAGCGCATTTGCTTTCTTGAGGTTGCCTGCCGTTTGGTTGTGCTGGATTTTCTTTTTCTTTAGCATGGCATCTACATCAAGCTTGCAATCATTTTCACCCAGCGCCTTATTTAAAATCTATGCGCTTCCTGTTAACGTCGGCAATTATTTCTTAACGCTGTTAGCTCTAGGCAGCGCTGTAGGTGTTTTATTGGGCGGTTATTTGGCGGCAAAGTTACAAGCGCCAGAGAAAATTGTTTCCGCTTGTCTATCTCTGACAATAGCGATGTGTCTCTTGTTGGCTACAGGATTGATTTCAATTGACCTGATCCCTGTTATTTTCTGTGTATTGGGTTTTGGATATGGCGTTGTGGCACCATCGCGAGACTTGCTAGTCAAACAAGCAACTCCCAAAGGGGTGGCTGGACGGGTTTATGGGATTGTGTATTCCGGTATCGACCTGGGCGCTGCAGTAGGCCCATTCATCTTCGGTTTCTTCATGGATGCTGGATTGCCTAAGGCCTTATTCCTTGGCATTGTCTTATTCCAATTGATGATTATTCCGACGGTCTTTAAAGTATCTTCCAATACTCCGCATGCCGCCTAGGCTAAGGCCGCTTTAATCTTTTTTGCAAACACGACTGCATGTGGGTTGTCACCATGAATGCAGAGAGTGTCTGCCTGAATAGTGATTTCACTTCCATCGATAGCTACTACTTTCCTATTGTTGGCCATACCCATTACTTGCTTTAGCGCTTCAGAATCATCTTCAATCACGGCACGAGCTTGAGTACGAGGAACTAGAAATCCTTCTTTGGTATATCTGCGGTCAGCAAATACCTCTTCCCAGACTGGAACATTCAACTCTTTTGCAGCATCAACTAAACAGCTTCCTGCTAAGCCATACAAAATCACGTCATTACCTAGATCCTTAACTGCTCTGACAATGCCTCTAGCCAGCTTGATATCCTTAGCTGCTTGGTTATATAAGGCGCCATGCGGTTTGACATGGTGAAGTCGATTGCCTGCTGCATGTACAAACGCTTGTAGCGCACCTGCTTGATAGAGTACATAGTTATAGGCATCTTGTTCTGAGATTGCCATCTCACGTCTCCCAAAACCAGCTAAGTCTGGCAGTCCAGGGTGTGCACCAATATGCACTTTCTTTTGAGTAGCTATCTCAACCAGTTTTTTCATGCGGGCTGGATCACCTGCATGCCAACCACAGGCAATATTGGTAGAACTAATGTAGTCGAGCAATAGAGCATCGTTACCCATTTCCCAGGCACCAAAGCCTTCACCCATATCGCTATTAATATCCATCATGAATTTCCACCACTTTGAATGATTGTTTCAATTGAATTGATTGTTGATTCTTGTAACTTTAATACTTCCGCATTTAATCGATCTGCTTCCTCAAGATCAATCGCAACCAACTGCACTTTATTGCCCGGTTTTACTTGTACTAATTTAGTAAGGTCAGATCGAATCACTTCTGCTAAACGCGGATAGCCACCCGTAGTTTGGTGCTCTGCGAGCATAACGATAGGTTCTTGAGATGGCGGAAACTGTACCGTCCCAAATGTTATGGCTTGAGAAGGGATGCCAGGCAAATCCTTTTTGAGTTTGAAGTCGCTTTGCAGCCGCACGCCCATACGATTGCTTTGATTGCTTACCGTCCAAACGGTGGACCAAAATAATTCTGTTTCTTTCGCTGGCAAGAGTGATAGATGCGGCCCTGCTAAACAATGTACTTTGGTAATTTCGCTTGTGGGTATAAAGGGCGAGCGAATATGCCACTTAGGAAAACACGGTAATGCATCTTCTTTATAGAGGGACTTTAAGAAAGGCGAATTAAGGGCTGCCTTAGGATTCTTCAGAAGAAGGAGATCGCCTTTTTCCAGGCGCTTTAGTCCAATATCTGCGCTGATGTGAGAACCTACTCTGCCTAAGATATTGGGCAGGCTGAGACCTCCTCCAATCGCCAATACCGCACGAAAGCCCGGATTGAGTGAGCTAAATTTAAGGATGGTTCCCTTGTTGAGCCATACCGGTCGATTGCCAGGAATGCGTTGACCATTTACCATGCCATCGCAGTGTGCGCCCACCCACGCTACGCAAGTAGTTTCGTGAAAGAGAAGGCTTGGTCCTGTAGAAGTCATTTCAATTGCGGCCGCATCTAATGGATTGCCTACTAAAGCATTGGCAAGATGTAGTGATGACAAATCGCATGCTCCACCAGGGCCAACAGCCCAATGAGATAGTCCTGAGCGAGGATTATCTTGAATGCTAGAAAAAGTACCTGCTTGCAGAACTTCTATTGACCCTTTGATTTGATCTTCATCTAATGGGCGAATAATTTCTTTCGATCTATTTTTCTCATCCAGCTTCTGAAATGCATCAAGTGAAATTTCTTCGATTTGCATTTGATCTCCCGCCATAAATAGGCCCGGAGGGTTGTGCTCAATATCAAATAAAGAATTCGGTGATCTGCCAATGATGTTCCAGCCTCCAGGAGTGGCGCGTGGATAGATGGCCGTCTGTAGCTCTGCGATAGCTACGCTCCCCTTTGGGACTGAGGGTCGAGGTGAGGCTAGGCGCGGCAGAGATAGCTTTGGATCAAGCCCGCTGAAATAAGCAAAACCAGGCATGAAGCCCAAAATGTCTACCGTATACAAATGGCTCTTGTGGAGATTGATTGTTTCCTCAAGCGATAGCTTGCAGGCTTTAGCGATATCTAATAAATCCAAGCCAAGGTCTGGGTGATAGCAAACCTGAATGTGATGAATCTTAGCCGGATAAGTTTTATTGCTATTCAACTTTTCTAGTTGATTGCCTAATTTTTCCAAATCTGCAAATGCTTGCTCACGAGTTTGAATGGTGTCAGCAGTAGGGTATTGCAATTGAATCACTAGAGAATCTAATCCAGGGACGATTTCAGCGGCCCATTCAGGCTTGCTGGCAAACAACAGCCTGCTGAGCTCATGAATTTTTTTCAGAGCATTTTTTGATTTCGAGAAATCAATCAAAACACTGTGATCGCCAATTAGTGTGCAATGCATCATGAAAAGGTATTAAGGGTTTTCTCTAGTTTGCCCTGTGGGCGGAATAATTCGGTTATAAAGACATTACTCATTCATTAATTTAAAGCCTAAAAAATAAAGGAGACAAAGTGAGTCAACAAACAGATACTAGTCTGACCGGTTTCTATAAGGTCATGAACCCTAAAGAGAAGAAAACCTTTTGGGGTTGCTTCTTAGGTTGGGCTTTAGATGGCATGGACTTCATGATTTACCCATTGGTCATTGGCACCATTATTGCAGTATGGCAGGTTGATCGTGGCATGGCCGGTCTTGCTGTTACCGGTACTCTTTTGGCTTCTGCATTTGGTGGCTGGTTCGCTGGTTACTTAGCAGACCGTATTGGTCGTGTACGCACATTGCAGTTCACGATTCTTTGGTTCTCTAGCTTTAGTTTGATTTGCGCATTCACGCAAGACTTTAATCAACTCATGATTGCTCGCGCACTCTTAGGATTTGGTTTTGGCGGTGAGTGGGCGGCTGGTGCAGTGTTGATGGGCGAAACTATTCGTGCTGAATATCGTGGCCGTGCAGTTGGGTCTGTGCAATCTGCGTGGGCGGTAGGTTGGGGCGCTGCTGTGCTCCTGCAAGCCATTATGTTTAGCTTATTACCAGCCGATATGGCGTGGCGTGCGATGTTTGTCTTAGGCTTCTTCCCCGCTTTGCTCTTGCTCTATATTCGTCGCAATGTAGAGGAGCCATCCATTGCAAAAATTGCCCGTGAGAAAGTGGCAGCAGCAGGCGACTCTCCATCCCTGTTGGAAATCTTCAAGCCTGGTATTTTGAAAACCACTATCTTAGCCTCGCTTTTAACTATGGGTGCACAAGGTGGCTACTATGCAATTACGACTTGGGTGCCAACTTTCCTGAAAGCGGAGCGTAAGTTAACTGTAGTGGGTTCAACAGGTTATCTAGCGTTCTTAATCGTTGGTAGCTTTGTTGGTTACTTATTTGGTGCTTGGATGGCTGATCGTTTTGGTCGTCGTAAGTTGTTTATGACCTTCTCGCTTGGTGCAATTGTTCTAGTGCTCGCTTATACGCAGTTAGAAATTACCAATGAAATGATGATGTGGCTTGGTTTCCCATTAGGATTCTTTGCCAGCGGTTATTTCTCTGGCATGGGCGCATTCTTGACTGAATTATTCCCAACGCGCTTGCGTGGATCTGGCCAAGGTTTTTGCTATAACTTTGGTCGTGGTATCGGCGCTTTGTTCCCAGCTTTGGTTGGTTACTTCTCTGCTCAGTATGGCTTAGCAATGGCCATTGCTATCTTCGCAGTGATTGCTTATGGCGTCTTCTTTATTGCTGCAGTCATTCTGCCGGAGACCCGAGGACGAGAATTGCAAGCTAACTAATAGATTGTCTGTGTCAGCAGTAGATATTCCGTTTTGCCCAGGACCGCCTGAACATCAGAGCGGTCCTTTTCCTTTTCAGATGCCTATAGGCGCTGTAGATACGCATGCGCATGTGATTAGCGCTGCTAGCTTTGTTCCTGATCGTTCTTACACCTCTCCGGAGGCTACTGAAGAACAATACATTCGGATGCTGGATGAAGTCGGTATGACGTATGGTGTCCTCATTCAAGTCAGCGTCAACGGTCAAGACAATGAACCTATGCTCAAGGTGCTGGAGCGCCATCCCCAACGCTTGCGTGGAGTTGCAGTTCCCTTACTTAATCAAGCTGATGCCTACTATCAAAGAATGAAAGACGCTGGCGTTGTTGGTATTCGCATGAACTTGATGTTTTCGGGTGGTGGTTTAGATATCTCAAAGCTAGAGGAGTGTGATGCTTTAGCTAAAGACTGGGGTTGGCATATTCAATTTCTACTCGATGCAAATGATTTGCCGATACTCATGCCGCGCATGCAAAAGTTACAGTCGACTTTGGTGATCGATCACATGGGTTATCTGCGCACTTCAGTTGGGCTGCAATCTGCTGGTTTTCAGGCTCTGCATGAGCTAGTAAAGAATAGAGCCTGGGTCAAAGTATCTGGTGCTTATCGATTAACAGATCAAGCGCCACCGTATGCAGACGTAGTGCCTTATGCACAGGCATTAATAGCAGCTGCTCCAGACCGATGTATTTGGGGTTCTGATTGGCCACATGTAGCGAACTGGGGAATCATGCCTAGAGTTGCGCAAATGCTGGAAAGTCTAGCTTTATACGCACCCGATGAAGCGGTGCGTAAGCAAATTCTTTGCGCCAATCCACAACGCTTATATTTTTCATAATATGAAACGTCATTACACTGCGTAAAATGCGGTGCAATATGAGCGGTGGGTATTCATTCCGTTGGATGGTGGGTGATTTCGTATTACGAAAATACTTTTCTAAGTAACTGAATATAAACAGTTAAATAATTTATAAAAACTTTGTAATTCCCCTTGCTAGCTTTTATTAACTCTCTAAACTCTTATATAAGACATAAGACTTGAAGTAGTCTTAAGAGGTCTCAAATTTTGAAGTACTTGTTTAACTTAGGGAGAAAAACATGGCAGATCGCAAAGCAGAAATTGCAGCACTACAAAAGGATTGGGATACCAACCCACGCTGGAGAGGCATCACTCGTGGCTACACGGCTGAGGACGTTGTCCGTCTTCGTGGCTCATTAAAGATTGAGCACACTTTAGCCAAGCATGGTGCTGAGCGTCTTTGGGAATTGGTTAACAACGAAGCTTACGTAAATTGTTTAGGCGCCTTGACTGGTGGTCAAGCAATGCAGCAGGTAAAAGCTGGCGTACAAGCAATTTACCTTTCAGGCTGGCAAGTAGCGGCTGACGGTAATTCTTATGCAGCAATGTATCCAGATCAATCTTTGTATCCAGTCGATTCCGTTCCAAAGATGGTTGAGCGTATTAATAACTCATTCCAACGTGCTGATGAAATCCAAACTGCCAAAGGTATTAATAAAGGTGATCCAGGTTATATCGAGTATTTTGCTCCTATCGTGGCAGATGCTGAAGCTGGTTTCGGTGGCGTTTTAAATGCATTCGAATTAAGTAAAGCATTAATCAAGCAAGGTGCTGCAGGCGTTCACTTTGAAGATCAATTATCTTCTGTTAAGAAGTGTGGTCACTTAGGTGGAAAAGTACTATTGCCTACTGCTGAATCAGTTCAGAAGTTGATCTCTGCACGTTTGGCTGCTGACGTGATGGGTGTTTCTACCATCATCTTGGCTCGTACTGATGCTGAAGCTGCTGACTTGTTGACATCAGATTACGATGCGAACGACAAGCCATTCTTGACAGGCGAGCGCACGCCAGAAGGCTTCTACAAAACACGTAAAGGCTTGGATCAAGCGATTTCTCGTGGTTTGGCATACGCTGCTTACGCTGATATGGTTTGGTGTGAAACGGGTACACCCGACCTTGATTTTGCTCGTCAATTTGCTGAAGCAATTCGTGCGAAGTTCCCAGGAAAAATGCTGGCTTATAACTGCTCACCATCTTTCAACTGGAAGAAAAACTTGGATGACGCAACCATTGCGAAGTTCCAACGCGAGTTAGGTGCGATGGGTTACAAATATCAATTCATCACATTGGCTGGTATCCACTCTATGTGGTACAACATGTTCGACTTGGCACAAGACTATATGCAGCGCGGTATGACTGCCTACATCGAGAAAGTACAAGAGCCAGAATTTGCTGCACGTGATCGTGGTTACACCTTTGTCTCACATCAGCAAGAAGTTGGTACAGGCTACTTCGATGATGTAACAACTGTAATTCAAGGCGGCAAGTCTTCTGTTACTGCATTGACTGGTTCTACTGAAGAAGAGCAGTTCCATTAAGAATCCCTAAGGAGTTAGTAGTAGCAGTAGCACCAATACTGCCGCGGCACCTAAATTACCCCATAAGGGTGACTTAGGTGCCTTTTTCTTATATATTGTTTCCATGGCTAATTGCACACTCTGTTCTGAAAATCACAAGCCCGAAGAGGGTGAATTGATATGGCGCGGGGATTATTGCCGCGTCATCTTGGTCAACGATCCAGACTTGCCCGGTTTTTGTAGGGTGATCTGGAATGCGCATATTGCCGAGATGTCAGATCTCACTTATGGTGAGCGTGATCACATCATGTCCTTGGTCTTTGCTGTTGAGGAGACTGTGCGTGAGGTAATGAATCCGGATAAGTTGAATTTGGCAGCCTTGGGCAATATGGTTCCCCATATTCACTGGCACGTCATCCCCAGGTTTCAGGATGATGCCTTTTTTCCAGGATCGGCATGGTCAGCTCGTACACAAGAGACCCCGAAATCTTCTTTGGAGGCCAGAAGAGCCCTTGCCAAAGAGTTACCGGCAGCAATTCGCTCTGCTATTTCTCAAATGCATTAAATTAGTAGAAATTCAGCAAAAAGCTGAACAGTAGTAAACATAATAAAAAAATAGATGGAGACAGGTAGTGATAGACAAAATCATTCCTAGCGTAGCTCAGGCTGTGCAGGATATTCATGATGGCTCGACCATATTAGTTTCTGGATTCGGTGGTGCTGGATCGCCAATTTACTTGTTGGATGCTCTTGCTGAACAAGGCGCTAAGAATCTGACGATCATCAGTAACAATGCTGGAAATTCTGGGGTTGGAATTGCTAAATTGATTGGCAGAGGCCAAGTTAGAAAAGTAGTGTGTTCATTTCCACGCCAACCGGAGTCTGGTGCATTTGATGATCTCTATCGTGAAGGTAAGATCGAACTAGAGCTAGTTCCCCAGGGTACTCTCGCTGAGCGCATTCGCGCTGGTGGTGCCGGCATTGGTGGTTTCTATACGCCGACGGGTTTTGGTACTGAGCTAGCGAATGGTAAAGATACACGTGTAATTGATGGCGTAAATCATATTTTTGAAACCGCCATCAAAGCGGACTATGCCTTGATTAAAGCGGACAAAGGCGATCGTTGGGGCAACCTGACCTATCACCGCACAGGCCGTAACTTTGGGCCCATTATGGCGACTGCTGCTCGTTGCACTATTGCGCAAGTCAATCAGGTCGTAGAGCTTGGCGCATTGGATCCAGAAAATATTGTGACCCCTGGTATTTTTGTGAAACGGGTTGTGCATGTTGGAGGTAAATCATGATCGATCTGTCTAAAGTACAAAAACGTACTACAGCCGATATTGCTAAGCGTATTGTTCAGGACATCCCAGATGGTGCGCACGTGAACTTGGGGATTGGTCAGCCGATGTTGATCTGCAATCATTTGCCCGCAGATAAAGAAATTTTGATGCACTCTGAAAACGGCTTGCTCGGGATGGGTCCATTAGCCAAAGAGCATGAGATTGACGAAGAGTTGGTTAATGCTGGTAAGCAGCCCGTCACCATGTTGCCTGGTGCCTCCCTTTGTCATCATGCAGATTCTTTTGTGATGATTCGTGGCGGACATATTGATATTTGCGTCTTAGGTGCTTTTCAGGTTTCTGTTAGGGGTGATATTGCTAATTGGCGCACTGGCGATCCCAAGGCGATTCCGGCGGTTGGTGGTGCAATGGATCTTGCACTGGGTGCCAAGAAATTATTTGTGATGATGGAGCATCTCACTAAGTCAGGGCAGTCTAAGTTGGTGAATGAGTGCACCTATCCTTTAACAGCGCTAGCAGCTGTCGATTGCATTTATACCGACTTAGCAACCATTGCAGTAACCCCAGAAGGTTTGGTTGCTATTGATTGGGTGGATGGACTCAGTTTTGAAGAGTTACAAGAATTAAGTGGTGTACCAATGCGCAAGCTTGGTAATTAAATTTGCGCTCAAGAATTTTCCTGTTAGCCCTGCTGTGCTCTATTGGTATTGGATCTAGCTTTGCCGATACAAAAAGCGCATACCCAAGTAAGCCAATTCATTTGATTGTGGGTTTTTCACCGGGCGGTTCTGCTGATTCAGTAGGGCGCGCCTTGGCGGAGGGGCTTTCTACTCGGTTGGGGCAGCCCGTTATTGTTGAGAACAAAGCGGGCGCTAACGGTAATATTGCGGCAGAGCTTGTTGCACGCTCTGCCCCGGATGGGTATACCTTGTATTTCCCATCCATTGGTCATGCAGTCAATGCATCGCTCTATAAAAATCTCCCATACGACCCAATTAAAGATTTCACTGCGGTTGGTGGTGTATTTTCAGCGCCTAACATCATGGTTGTTCCCGTCAATTCACCTTACAAATCTGTCACTGAAGTCATTGCTGCTGCAAAAGCCAATCCAGGTAAGCTCACGTTTGCATCAAGTGGTAGCGGAACATCTGTGCATCTCTCAGCAGTGCTATTTGAAAAAATGGCTAAGATCGAAATGATTCATGTGCCATACAAAGGCACTGGTAGTGCAATGCCAGACGTGATCTCTGGTCAAGTAGACATGAGCTTTCCAAACCTACCAAGTGGTTGGCCCCAAGTGAAGGCTGGTAATTTACGAGCTTTGGGTGTCACTACTGCAAAGCGCTCAGCTGCCGCCCCAAGCGTTCCAACCATTGCTGAGTCTGGCTTGCCGGGCTATGACATGGCCACTTGGTACGGTGTAGTTGCGCCAGCAAACTTACCGATCGATATTCGCAATCGCTTAAACAAAGAACTGCAAACTATTTTGGCTGATCCCAAATTTAAGGATAAGCTCATTGCGCAAGGTGCTGATCCTATGCCAGGAACGCCCGAACAATTTTCTGCCTTAATTAAAAGTGAAACAGAAAAGTGGCGCAAGCTGATCGCGCAGTCACAGATTACGGTGGATTAGATTTACGAGTTATTGAACATCAGAATTTACTAAAGGAAGATTCATGTCATTTGCATCCAATGCCTGCATTGCTGGAATATATGAGCACCCATTAAGGGTGGCCCCAGATCACACCGTTGCTCAGTTGCATGCTGAAGTGGCACGCGGTGCATTACTTGATGCTGGTTTAACTCTAGACGACGTTGATGGCTATTTCTGTGCGGGTGATGCACCGGGAATGGGGCCTGTATCGATGGCGGATTACCTTGGTCTGAAGAAGCTCAAGTATTTAGACTCAACCGACACCGGTGGCTCCTCCTATTTGACCCATGTCAATCATGCGGCCCGCGCTATTGCCGCAGGGCAATGTAAGGTGGCCTTGATTACTTTGGCAGGGCGCCCTAAGTCTGAAGGCTCTAGTGGAACACAAGTACGCAGTCAATGGGCTAGTGCTCCAGACTTTGCTTTTGAGAAGCCGTATTCACCAGCACCCCTTAATACTTATGCAATGTGCGCCATGCGCCATATGTATGAGTTTGGGACAACCAGCGAACAACTTGCATGGATTAAGGTGGCGGCTTCAAATCATGCGCAGCACAATCCAAATGCCGCTTTAAAAGATGTTCTCACCGTCGAGGATGTTCTCAATTCTCCAATGATTGCCGATCCTTTGCATCGCGCTGATTGCTGTGTAGTGACTGATAGTGGCGGTGCACTGGTAGTGGTTCATCCAGATATTGCAAAGACTTTGAAAAAGCCCGTTGTGACAATGATGGGCGCAGGTGAAACTACTAAAGGCCAAATGGGTGGCAAAGTAGATCTCACTTATTCTGGTTTAGCTTGGGCTGCGCCACTCGCATTCAAGGAGGCGAAGTTAACGCCCGAACAAATTCGTTATGCCTCGATTTATGACAGCTTCACTATTACAGTCCTGATTCAGCTGGAGGATCTAGGATTCTGCAAGAAAGGTGAGGGTGGTAAGTTTGTTGAAGGTGGCCAATTAATTTCAGGTAAAGGCAAGCTTGCATTTAATACTGACGGCGGCGGCTTATGTAACAACCATCCCGCCAATCGCGGTGGTATGACCAAAGTCATTGAGGCGGTAAGGCAGTTGCGAGGCGAGGCACATCCTGCAGTGCAGGTGCCCAATCTAGAGTTTGCACTTGCCTCAGGTATTGGTGGTGCACTTGGCACTCGTCATGGCGCAGCCGTATTAATTTTAGGGAGACTGTAATGAGTCAGGTTAATGAAAAAAATTCAGCCAATAAAGAACATCGCTTACCAAGCCCCGTAAGCAATCCTGAAAACAAGGCATTCTTAGAGGCTGCGCAAAATAACCAATTGGTGTTGAAGTATTGCAATGCTTGTAAAGAAGCGCACTACTATCCTCGCACTATTTGTCCACATTGCGGCAGTGACGATACGACTTGGGTGAAGTCTGACGGCTTAGGGGAAATCTATTCCTATACGGTGATGAGACGTGGCGTAGAAGTGCCTTTTGCGATGGCCTATGTGCGCTTACAAGAAGGCATTTCGATGCTTACACATCTCACGAATTGTGATTTTGATGCTATTCGGGTTGGGCAAAAAGTAAAGGTGGTGTTTCAAGAAACGCAGGATGGGCAAAAAACCCATCTCTTTGAACCCATTTAAACGAAGAGATACTTATACGAGCCTCTTTAAAGCTTCGAGATAGTTCTCGGGGTTTAGAGGCTTAGTTTCACGCTGCGCCTCCCACATCGCCTGACCTAGGCATTCCATCATGAGGTGCTGAGCCTCATGTTTGGAGCCTAATTTCTTAGTGAGTTTTTCAGCAATATCTTTAATGCTGGGAGGTTGATCGATAGAGATCTGCTCGCTAATCGATAAATGCATGGACAGGTGTAAGAAGGGATTAGTTTCGCCACGTTCTGGTGTGTAGTCTTGTCCTAATGCACCTTCAGGATCGCTCAGTAAGGCATGGTATTCCGGATGTTCTTCCATCCAGTCACCAGCAAGCGTCTCCATAGGATCAAGAATATGGTTCTCCATTTTCTTTTTCCAGGTATCACAAAAAAAGCGTCGTACTTCTTCACGAGTTGGATTAAATATCGCCACGCACTTTTCCTTTACCAGTTTTTTGTTTAAAGCCGCACAAAGGTTCTACGATGCATTGTGCGCAATCAGGGCTGCGTGCTTTGCAAGTGTATCTGCCATGCAGAATAAGCCAATGGTGGGCATCTAGTAGATATTCCTTGGGCACACGTTTAAGCAGCTGCTCTTCAACCTTGACAACATCCTTGCCGGGAGCAAGGCCCGTGCGATTAGAAACCCTAAAGATGTGGGTATCGACTGCAATTGTTGGTTGACCAAAAGCCGTATTCAGAATGACATTGGCTGTTTTTCTTCCAACACCTGGGAGTGCCTCTAACTCTTCTCTAGTTTGGGGAACTTGGCCAGCATGCTTTTCTAACAATAGGCGACAAGTCTCTTGAATATGCCTGCCTTTGGAATTAAATAATCCGATATGCTGGATATAAGGCTTAACACCCTCTTCGCCAAGATCTAGTAGGGCTTGCGGCGTATTGGCTACTTTAAAAAGTTTCTGGGTTCCCTTGTTCACTGAGACATCGGTCGCTTGGGCGGATAAGAGAACGGCAATTAGTAATTCGAATGGGGAGCTGTACTCTAGTTCGGTGGTGGGCTTAGGGTTGTTCGCTTTGAGTTGCTCAAAAAATGCGCGACGTTTTTCTGGATTCATCATATCTTTTGCTGTGCCCTAGCAATTGCAGCGGCAATGATGGCGCGTTTGCGCTCTTTCTCTTTTTCTTCTTCTGCGGAAGTGGCCTCCTCTGCATTGACAGCTACTAACTTAGCTGCTGCCTTTTTAGCCAAACGCTCATCGTTATCTTTTTGTTCGCGATCGAGGCGTACCTCGCGATCGTGATAGCGTTTGCGTGAGATGTCTGCCAATACTGGCGACCACGCATCCCAACCTGTCTTATCAGCAGTCACATCAATCATGCTGATGCAATCAACTGGGCATGGGGGAATGCAGAGATCACAGCCTGTGCACCACTCGGTGAGCACCACATGCATTTGTTTAGAGGCGCCCACGATAGCATCGACTGGACAGGCCTGAATACACAGCGTACAGCCAATACATTTTTGCGGATCAATGAAGGCGACAGGTCTTGGACGCTCTGCGCCACACTCAGGATCGATAGTGGGGTGAAGGTTAAAAGCATCTTGCGGATAGATTGGGGCTAGGATCTGGCTGAGGCGCTCAATACCTTCGATGCCGCCTGGTGGACAGCGATTGGGTAGCGTCTCACCACTGGCTAATGCCTCAGCGTACCCCCTGCAGTCGGGAAAGCCGCATTTAGTGCATTGCGTTTGAGGAAGAAGATCCTCCAGGCGATCAGCGAGTTCGTTCACCTGGTTAATGTTCATGAAATGACGAGTTCCTAAGTAAATGAGAGACGCTGTGGTCTCTCATTTTATGGGTTTACTTTGCGTCTAGTTTGGGTAAACGCGCTTTGGTCTTTCGTTGCGCGGGCTGATGATCCCGAATAAAGGATTTAATTTTTGGATAAACCTTTTCGCGCCAACGACGGCCAGCAAAGATGCCGTAGTGACCTGCACCAGCAACTTCATAATGGTCTTTATGCTCTTTAGGAATACCAGCGCACAAGCCATGAGCTGAACGGGTTTGACCACTTCCAGAAATATCATCCAACTCACCTTCAATCGTAAGAAGGGCGGTTTTCTTAATGTCTTGTGGCTTGACTAGTTCGCCTGCAACTTCCCAGGTGCCGTTTGGCAATGAGTAGTCTTGGAATACGGTTTTAATTGTGTCTAAGTAGAACTTCGCATCTAAATCTAGTACTGCGTTGTACTCATCATAGAAACGAATATGTGCCTCGGCATCCTGCTCATCACCTCTAACTAGATTTTGGAAGTAATCCCAGTGTGATTGCAGGTGGTTTTGTGGGTTCATGGCAATAAAGCCAGTATGTTGCAAAAAGCCTGGATACACGCGACGTCCTGCTGCAGGGTAATTAGGCGGTACGCTATAAATCACATGACTCTCAAACCACTCGTGCGATTTTTGTTCGGCCAAGTTATTAACTGCGGTAGGAGACTTGCGCGCATCAATTGGACCACCCATCATGATCATTGAGGCTGGAGTTTTTTCACCGGCTGAAGCCATCAATGAGATTGCGCCTAGAGTTGGAACGGTAGGCTGGCAAACGGAGATGACGTGCAAATTTTCTGCGCCGATAGAGCGAATAAATTCTTGAATATAGTGAACGTAGTCATCTAAACCAAACTCACCATCTTCAAGCGGAACAAGACGGGCATCAATCCAGTCGGTAATGTAAACCTTGTGATCTTGCAAGAGCGTGCGCACTGTATCGCGCAACAAGGTTGAGTGATGCCCTGATAGAGGGGCTACCACCAATACTGTTGGATCTTCTTTAAGCTTTTTGATAACTTCAACATCATCAGAAAAACGTTTGAACCGAACTAAGTTACAAAAAGGTTTTGCAATAGCAGTTCTTTCATGGATGGCAACTTCACTGCCGTATGCCATTACTGAACGAATACCAAATTCTGGCTTTTTATAATTCTTGCCCAGGCGGTACAGGAGTTCATAGCTGGCAGCTAAACGCTCTGATCCCGGAACCTTTGAGGCTGGATTAGAAGCATTAATAAAAGCCTCAGAAGCAGCGCGCGCCCATGAGCTCATGGGTTGAAGTAAGGCTTTTTGGAACTCGTGTAACTGATAAAGCATGGTACCTCCTGTAATTCTGTATAGCCGCTTATTACGCTTTTTAAGCCAATACGCGGGCGATTGCTTTGGCTACTTTATCAATATTTTTGGTATTGAGCGCCGCCACACAAATGCGTCCAGTAGAGAGAGCATAAATGCCATCTTCTTTCTGTAAGCGATCCACTTGCTCAGCTGTTAAGCCTGAGTAAGAAAACATGCCGCGCTGCTTTTCGATAAAAGCAAAATCTTGCTTTACGCCAGCAGCCGCTAATTTTTCAACTAAACCATGACGCATCGCTTTAATACGATCACGCATTTCTGCTAACTCGTCTTCCCAGAGTTGACGCAACTCAGGAGAATTCAAAACTGCAGCAGCAATTGCGGCGCCATGAGTTGGAGGGTTGGAATAGTTTGTGCGAATCACGCGCTTTAATTGAGAAAGCACACGAGTCGATTCATCTTTACTTTGGGTCACGATAGACAAGGCGCCGACACGCTCACCATAGAGTGAGAATGACTTAGAGAAAGAGCTTGATACAAAGAAGGACATGCCAGATTCAGCAAAGAGGCGAACAGCAATACCATCTTGCTCAATCCCAGCTGCAAAGCCTTGGTAGGCCATATCCAAGAAAGGGATCAAGCCTTTGTTCTTGCAGATATCGATCACCTGACGCCATTGTGCTTCGGTGATGTCTGCACCAGTTGGGTTGTGGCAGCAAGCGTGCAAAAGCACAGTAGTGTTCTTTGGGAATGACTCTAAAGATTTCACCATGCCATCAAAATCAACACCACGGGTCTTGCCGTCAAAGTAGGTGTACTCAACTACTTCAAATCCAGCAGATTCAAAAATACCGCGGTGATTTTCCCAGGTTGGGTTGCTGATCGCGCAAGGCGCATTTAAGTTAAGGCGTTTAATAAAGTCGGCGCCAACGCGCAATGCACCAGTACCACCTAAACATTCTGCAGTAACCACGCGACCATCTTTAATTAGGGATGAGTCTGCGCCAAACAATAAATTTTGCACCGCACTGTTGTAAGGGTTTGGGCCCTCAATCGGAATGTAGCTGCGTGGTGAGTGTTTTGCCACAATGGCCTCTTCAGCTTTGATCACCGCTTTCAAGAGAGGCACCTTGCCTTCATCTGTGTAATACACGCCAACACCAAGGTTGACTTTGTCAGAACGCTGGTCGGCGACGTAGGCTTCTGTGAGGCCAAAAATAGGATCTTTAGGGGCTAATTGAACTGAGGCAAACAGGGTCATTTGAGGTCGAAAGTGGTGTTTAGGGTGTTTTAGAGGTATTTTTGCTAAAGATTGACGTTAAATTGATCTTAATTGCCTGGTTTTGAGGTCAGAGCCAACTATTTCTTAATAAAAACGGCAAAATCATTGTTTGTACAAAATTCGCTGTGAAGAACTCTCACAGATGAAATGATAGCCGAGATGCCCCCTAAGTCACCCAAAATCGCTTCAAAAGCCGAAGTAAAAGAAGTACAAAAAACCCCTGTGGTTGATCCGTTGGGTGAGGTCGGTCACGATCTCGATCCAGCTAAGTTTGTCACCTTCCCAGATTCCCCATACCAGCTTTACCAGCCATTTCCCCCGGCGGGAGACCAGCCAGGCGCAATTGATGCCCTAGTTGAGGGGGTTGAGGATGGTCTCACCTTTCAGACCCTCTTGGGGGTTACCGGCTCAGGCAAGACCTTCACGATGGCCAATGTCATCGCTAGAACGGGGCGCCCAGCCATTATTTTTGCCCCAAATAAGACCTTAGCAGCCCAGCTCTATAGTGAATTTAGGGAGTTTTTCCCCAGAAATGCGGTGGAGTATTTCGTTAGCTACTACGACTACTACCAGCCAGAGGCCTATGTGCCTCAACGTGACCTTTTTATCGAAAAAGACTCTTCCATCAACGAACACATTGAGCAGATGCGTTTATCGGCAACTAAGAGTTTGCTAGAAAGACGCGACGTCATCATTGTTGCTACCGTCTCTGCGATTTACGGTATTGGCAATCCTGGTGACTATCACAGCATGGTGATGACATTGCGCCCTGGTGACAAGATGAGTCAACGCGATATTTTGATGCGACTCATTGCTATGCAATACGATCGCAATGAAATGGACTTCAAGCGCGGCGTGTTTCGCGTGCGCGGCGATACGATTGACATCTTCCCTGCCGAACATAATGAATTGGCAGTGCGCGTAGAACTATTTGACGATGTGATTGAGAGCTTGCAGTTCTTCGATCCGCTGACTGGAAAAATTCGGCAAAAGATTCCGCGCTTTACTGTCTACCCAAGTTCACACTATGTCACTCCACGCGAAACGGTTCTCAAAGCAATTGAAACTATTAAGACCGAGTTGCGCACACGACTTGATGAATTTGTAAAAGATGGCAAGTTAGTAGAGGCCCAGCGTTTAGAGCAGCGTACTCGCTTTGATTTAGAGATGCTCAATGAATTAGGCTTCTGCAAGGGTATTGAGAACTACTCACGTCACCTCTCGGGGGCCGCTCCAGGCGAGGCGCCGCCTACGCTCGTGGACTATCTCCCCAATGATGCATTGATGTTCTTAGATGAGAGCCATGTCCTTATTGGGCAGCTTAACGCGATGTACAACGGGGATAAGTCACGTAAACATACTTTAGTGGAGTTTGGTTTCCGTTTGCCTTCTGCAATGGACAATCGCCCACTTAAATTTACTGAGTTCGAAACCAAAATGCGCCAAACCATTTTTGTTTCTGCAACTCCAGCTGATTATGAAAAAGAGCATCAAGGACAGGTAGTCGAGCAAGTGGCTAGACCAACTGGTTTAGTCGATCCAGAAATTGAAGTATTGCCAGCAAGTACGCAAGTAGATGACCTGTTGGATCAAATTCACGAACGCGTCAAAGTGCATGAGCGTGTTCTGGTAACTGTATTGACAAAACGGATGGCAGAGCAATTGACAGACTATCTCTCAGACAATGGCGTAAAGGTGCGTTACGTTCACTCTGATATTGATACTGTTGAGCGCGTTGAAATTTTGCGTGATCTGCGCCTAGGTGTATTTGATGTACTCGTGGGCATCAACTTATTGCGCGAGGGCTTGGATATTCCGGAGGTGTCTTTGGTGGCTATTTTGGACGCCGACAAAGAAGGTTTCTTACGTTCCGAACGCTCCTTGATTCAGACGATTGGGCGTGCAGCCCGAAATGTTCGGGGTAAGGCGATTCTGTATGCCGATAAGATCACCAATTCGATGCGCCTGGCCATGGGTGAGACTGAAAGACGCCGTACCAAGCAAATTGCCTTTAATAAGCTCCATGGAATTGAGCCTAAAGGGGTCAAAAAGCGCATTAAGGACATTATTGATGGCGTCTATGACGTCAAAGAGAAGCGTCAGGAGATGCAGGTGGAGCAGGAGCGTGCTCGCTATGAAGATATGGGTGAGAAGGACCTGGCATCTGAAATCAAGCGTTTAGAGAAGCAAATGAATGCCGAAGCCAAGAATCTGGAGTTTGAGAAGGCTGCCAGCACCCGTGACCGACTCACTAAGGTGAAAGAAATGGCCTTTGGAGCGAGGTCTAGAGACTCTGTCTGAGGATTAGGTAGCTAATTCCTGGCTTTGAGAGGGGATTTTTGGGATAATTCCCGAGCAGTTTGCTGGGTCTTATGGTAAAGTTGAGTGGAATGGTCGGGTATTACCCGCCTGATCGTTAGCTGTCCATAACAATCCATTACCAAGGTGACATATGAGACTTACAACCAAAGGTCGTTTTGCAGTAACCGCAATGATTGATTTAGCCCTGCGTGAAACGCATGGCCCCGTAACTTTAGCCGGAATTAGCCAAAGACAAAAGATTTCCCTTTCCTATCTCGAGCAGTTGTTCGGCAAATTGCGCCGTTTCAACATCGTGGAAAGTACTCGTGGTCCTGGAGGTGGTTACACCTTAGCTCGCCCATCTACTGAGGTGAGCGTCGCTGACATCATCGTAGCTGTAGATGAGCCGCTCGACGCTACTCAATGTGGCGGAAAAGGGAATTGCCACACTGAAGATGAAGGTCAGGGCCGTTGCATGACTCATGACCTGTGGAGCAATCTCAATTCCAAAATGGTTGAGTACCTCAGCTCAGTGAGCCTAAAAGATTTAGTTCAGCAGCAAGAAGGGCGCGGCATTGTAATTCAAGACATGCGCCAGAAGAAGTTGAAAGTTGAAAGTGCTAAAGCTGAAAAACCAGCGCCAGCACTTGCAGCGAAAAAAGAAGTTACCCCTAAAGCGCCACTAGTTAATTCTGTATTTAATTTGGCGCGGCAAAGTTAATCGATTTATTGAGTAGTACTAAACCTAGAAATTAAAAATGAACGCACCACAAGACCTTCCTCTGCAACCGGTTCCAATGTTTAGTCCAAAGCACTTCCCGGTGTATATGGACTATTCAGCAACAACACCGATTGATCCTCGCGTGGTCGATAAGATGTTGCCTTACTTGCGTGAGCAGTTTGGTAACGCCGCTTCCCGTAGTCATGCGTATGGCTGGGCTGCTGAAGAGGCGGTTGAGTGGGCGCGTTCAGAAGTAGCCCAATTAGTTCATGCTGATCCAAGAGAAATCGTATTTACGAGTGGTGCCACTGAAAGTATTAACTTGGCGCTTAAGGGTGCTGCGCATTTCTACAAAGAGCGCGGTAATCACATCATCACCGTGAAGACTGAGCACAAAGCAACTTTAGATACATGCCGTGAACTCGAGCGCGAAGGTTTTGAAGTGACTTACTTAGATGTATTGCCAAATGGCTTGATTGACTTCGCGCAACTAGAGCTTGCAATGAAACCAGGTACGATTTTGGCTTCAGTGATGTATGTCAACAATGAAATCGGTGTGGTTCAGGATATTCCTGCGATTGGCGAGTTGTGCCGTGCACGCGGTGTGATTTTTCATGTGGACGCAGCACAAGCAACTGGTAAGGTTGATATCGATTTAGAAAAGATCAAAGTGGACTTGATGAGTTTTTCTGCTCACAAGACTTATGGTCCTAAGGGTATTGGCGCCTTGTTTGTGCGTCGTAAGCCCCGTATTCGTATTGAAGCTCAGATTCATGGTGGCGGTCATGAGCGCGGTATGCGCTCTGGCACCTTGGCGGTTCATCAAATCGTTGGCATGGGCGAGGCATTCCGGATCGCTCGCATCGAAATGATTGAAGAAAACAAGCGTATCCGTGGCTTGCGCGATCGCTTGTTAGCTGGTTTAAAAGATATTGAAGAAGTTTATGTAAACGGCGATATGGATGACCGTGTGCCGCATAACCTGAACATCAGCTTTAACTATGTTGAAGGTGAGTCCATGTTGATGGCCTTGAAAGATTTAGCGATCTCATCAGGATCTGCTTGTACTTCTGCATCTTTAGAGCCTTCTTATGTATTGCGTGCTCTAGGCCGTAATGATGAGTTGGCACATAGCTCTATCCGTTTTACCTTAGGCCGTTTTACGACCGAGGAAGAAGTCGATTTCACGATCAAGTTAGTGAAAGAAAAAATTGCGAAGTTGCGTGAGCTCTCCCCACTATGGGAAATGTACAAAGACGGAATCGACTTGAGCACGATTCAATGGGCCGCACACTAATAGAAATATAGAAAAGTTAAAGAGGAAATACCATGGCATATAGCGACAAGGTCATTGACCATTATGAAAATCCCCGCAACGTTGGCTCCTTTGAAAAAGGTGACGAGAGCGTAGGTACCGGCATGGTTGGCGCACCTGCCTGCGGCGACGTGATGAAGTTGCAGATTCGCGTGAACGATCAAGGCGTAATTGAAGATGCTAAGTTCAAGACTTATGGCTGTGGTTCTGCCATTGCTTCTTCTTCATTGGTTACTGAGTGGGTTAAGGGTAAGACTTTGGATCAAGCGCTTGAGATTAAGAACTCATTGATCGCTGAAGAATTAGCTTTGCCGCCAGTGAAAATTCACTGCTCCATCTTGGCTGAAGATGCGATTAAAGCTGCCGTTGCTGACTACAAAGAAAAGCATCCAGCGAAATAATTGAACTGAGAAAATAATGGCAATCACCTTAACTGACAAAGCTGCAAAGCACGTCAACCGCAATCTAGAGAAGCGTGGCAAGGGTTGCGGCTTGCGCTTGGGTGTTCGTACTACTGGTTGCTCTGGATTGGCGTATCAGTTGGAATATGTAGATGAGCCAGCACCTGAGGATCAAGTATTTGAATCGAACGGTGTGAAGGTATTTATTGATCCAAAGAGTTTGGCTTATTTGGATGGAACAGAGTTGGATTTCGTACGCGAGGGTTTGAATGAAGGCTTTAAGTTTCAAAACCCTAACGTAAAAGATGAGTGTGGTTGTGGCGAATCTTTCCGCGTCTGACGATTATTTTCGCTTCTTTGGTCTAAATCAGCAATTCAAACTCGATTTGCCTGCATTAGATCAGGCTTATTTGGCAATTCAGAAAGAAGTTCACCCTGATCGCCATGCTCGCGGAAGTGAGACTGAGCAACGCCTTGCCATGCAAATGGCTACTTTAGCCAATACCGCATTTCAGACCCTCAAAAATCCAATTCAACGTGGGCTATACCTTTGCCAACTGCATGGTGTGGATGCCAAACTAGAAACCAATACAGCAATGCCTGCCGCTTTCTTGATGAAGCAGATGGAATGGCGTGAGAACCTAGATGAGCAAGCTGAAGATTTGCCAGCGCTTGAAGCGATGATGATTGAGGTAGAGCAATCAAAGGCAGATATCCTTGCTGAAATCACGCAAGCCATCGATGGAGCAAAAAATTATGTACGCGCCGCAGAATTACTGCGCGGTTTACTCTTTATCGACAAGTTTGCTATTGAGCTCGATGACACTATTGCAGCCTTAATCTAGCTCGTACCAGCTAAACTCTTTCTTCTATGGCCTTATTACAAATCTCTGAACCCGGCAAATCGCTTGCACCTCATCAGCGTCGTATTGCAGTCGGCATTGATTTAGGTACTACTAACTCCTTGGTGGCCATCGTTAAAGATGCTTTACCTCAGGTATTGCCTGATGAACAAGGTCGCGAGCTACTGCCTTCAGTAGTGCGTTACCTACCCAATGGGCGCACACAGGCAGGGTTTGAGGCGCTTGAAAGTCTGGTGATGGATCCGAAGAACACGATTGTTTCGGTGAAGCGTTTTATGGGTCGCGGCTTGACTGATGTTGAGCATATCGAGAGTGCCCCATATGATTTCGTTGATCAGCCTGGCATGCTTAAGCTGAGAACAGTTGCTGGCGACAAAAGCCCAATTGAAGTTTCTGCAGAAATACTCGCACGCTTGCGTCAATTGGCTGAAGACTCAGTGAATGATGACATTGTTGGCGCAGTGATTACAGTGCCTGCATATTTTGATGATGCGCAGCGCCAAGCAACCAAAGATGCTGCTAAGTTGGCCGGCATTGAAGTGCTTCGATTGCTTAATGAGCCAACAGCTGCTGCAATTGCTTATGGTCTAGATAATGCTTCAGAAGGTGTCTACGCTGTTTATGACTTGGGTGGCGGCACCTTTGATATCTCCATTCTACGGATGAGTAGAGGCGTATTTGAGGTGCTTTCTACGGGCGGTGATTCAGTCTTAGGTGGAGATGACTTTGATCACCGCTTGTATTGCTGGGTGATCGAACAAGCCAAACTGCCGCCTTTATCAATTCATGATCACCGTACCTTACTCCAGGCCTGTAAACATGCCAAGGAGCAGCTTAGTCATAACCCTCTAGCGCGTGTGCATGAGACTCTTGCAGATGGCACAGTCGTTAATGTAGGTGTTACCCAGGCCCAGTTCTTTGAGATTACTCAGAATCTAGTAGCCAAGACGCTGACGTCCTGTAAAAAAGCTTTACGCGATGCAGGCTTGAAGGCTGAAGACATTAAAGGCGTTGTCATGGTGGGCGGGTCCACTCGCATGCCAAATGTGCAACGCGCTGTCGGTGAGTTATTTGGTACACAGCCCTTAAATAATTTAAATCCCGATCAAGTTGTAGCGCTTGGTGCTGCAATGCAGGCGGATTTGCTAGCAGGTAACCAAAGCAAGGATGATGAGTGGCTCTTATTGGATGTCATTCCCCTTTCTCTTGGTCTGGAAACCATGGGTGGTCTGGTAGAAAAGATCATTCCACGCAATACACCGATTCCAGTGGCAAGAGCACAAGATTTCACGACCTTTAAAGATGGTCAAACAGCATTAGCGATTCAGGTAGTGCAGGGTGAGCGTGAGTTGGCGCAAGACTGTCGCTCGCTAGGCCGTTTTGAATTGCGCGGTATTCCGGCAATGGCTGCAGGCGCTGCTCGCATTCGGGTGACATTTCAGGTTGATGCAGACGGCTTGTTGTCTGTAAGTGCTACTGAGCAAGGCTCAGGGGTGCAGGCTTCGATTGATATTAAGCCGTCCTATGGCTTAACAGATGCTGAAATTACTCGTATGTTGCAAGATGGATTTGCGTCTGCCAAAGAAGATCTGCTTTCCAGATCTTTGCGTGAAGAGCAGGTTAACGCACAGCGCTTACTAGATGCTGTGCAAACTGCGTTAGCGAGTGATCGCAACCTTCTTAATGCCGAAGAGCAGAAGGCTATTGATCATGAGATGGCGGCACTACAAAAGATTTTGAATGAAGAGACTGATAGTGCAGTTGTGCGTAAGGCGGTCGATCATGCTGCCAAAGCGACTGATGAGTTTGCTCAAATGCGTATGAATGCTAGCATTCAAAAAGCTTTATCTGGCAAGAATGTTGCCGAAATCTAAAGCAGAAGATAAAAGTAAAAAACTAATACTAAATAAATAGAAAAGTACCATGACCCAAATCGTCGTTCTTCCCCATAGTGAGTACTGTCCAGAAGGTGCAGTGGTTGACGTTGCGCCTGGAACTTCGATTTGCGAGGCACTGCTCGAGAACGACATTCCGATTGAACATGCCTGCGATATGGTCTGTGCTTGCACGACATGCCACGTCATCGTGAAAGAGGGGTTTAATAGCCTTAATCCTCCCGATGAAAACGAAGAGGATATGCTGGATCGCGCTTGGGGCCTAAATCCCCAATCCCGCTTATCTTGCCAAGCGATTGTGGCCAGAGAAGATATCGTGATTGAAATACCCAAATACTCAATCAATCACGCCAAAGAGAATCACTAAGTAGGTTCAATACGAGCGCTAAGTTGGTGCATGAGGCTCAAAACAATGCACCGACCCCAAAAGCCAAAGCTGCCAACCTCTAATATGAAGGTGTTCATTCTGTAGCTTGTTTTATGTAGTACCTCCATAGATTTCTTTTAAGCCATCCTTCGGGGTGGCTTTTTCTTTGGTGCAAAGGGTAATTACTTATATGGAGTAAGACAAATAAAGCTATCCTCATTCTTATTGAAATATAAATTTGGAGGAGACATCCATGAATTCGGGGAACTTTACCAACAGACGTAAGGTCATTACAGCAGCACTAGCAGGTGGAGCGAGCTCACTATTGCCTAACTGGGCTAGAAGCGCTGAAAATATTCAACTGCCGACTGCTTATGGTGAGCGAGAGCTCATGGCTTTTCCAGAAAAAAAGCCGATGATTGTGTTGACCTCTAGGCCGCCGCAATTAGAAACTCCATTTAAGTACTACGACAACCATGTTATTACGCCCAATGATGAGTTTTTTGTGCGATATCACATGGCAGGCATTCCAACCTCGATTGATCCCAATACCTATCGTCTCAAAGTTGGCGGCAATGTTGGAAAGCCATTGGAAATTTCTTTAGAGTCCCTCAAGAAAAATTTCCCCTCACAAAGGATTGTGGCAGTTAATCAATGCTCTGGTAATAGCCGAGGATTATTTGAGCCCAGGGTAAATGGCGGTCAACTAGGTAATGGGGCTATGGGTAATGCAGCATGGGTTGGTGTTGGCCTCAAGGATATTTTGAACGCCGCTAACCCAGGGCGGGGTGCTAAGCAAGTGACTTTTAATGGCTTAGATCAGCCGGTACTCCCAAGTGACTCTGATTTTGTAAAGGGTCTTGATATCGATCACGCCATGGATGGGAATGTCATGGTTGCCTATCAAATGAATGGCACTGATATTCCCTTCCTCAATGGCTACCCAATTAAGTTAATTGTTCCGGGTTATTACGGAACCTACTGGGTAAAGCACCTCAGCGAAATCAATGTAGTCGATGACGTGTACAACGGCTATTGGATGAATCCAGCCTATCGCATACCAGACAATGATTGCAATTGTGTTGCTCCTGGAACTGCGCCATCCAAGACCATTCCCATTAATCAATTTACGATTCGCTCATTCATTACTAACTTTACAGATAGCAGCATAGTTACAGTTGGCAAGCAAGTTCAGGCGCGCGGGATTGCATTTGATGCAGGCTATGGCATTAAGAAAGTTCTTTTCTCCCAAGATAATGGCCAAAACTGGACCGAAGCTAGGCTTGGTCAAGATCTAGGCCGTTTTTCTTTCAGAGAATGGCGTGTGGAATTTACTCCAAAGCAAAAAGGATTGCTAGATCTAAGGGTGAGGGCGTTCAACCATGCTGGCCAAGTGCAGCCAATGACAGCAAGCTGGATGCCGGCTGGTTATATGCGTAATGTGGTTGAAACTGTTAAAGTCACTGCGGTTTGAGGAGTTAATGATGAAAAAAATACTAGCCCTCATTTCACTTCTGGTTATTGTGTCTGTCGCGAATGCAAAGACGATTGAGCTACCTGCTGACACCATTCAATGGCGACCATCCCCTTTGCCGGGATATCAAATTGTTCTGCAAAAGTGCACTACTTGCCATTCAGCCCACTATGCTGAATATCAACCTCCAAATACTGGAGTGGGCTACTGGAATGCCCAAGTTTTGAGAATGAAAAATGTATTCAAGGCACCCATTACTGATGAAGAAGTCCCAGTAATCGTGGAGTACTTAAATCAAACCTATGGTGTGAATCGTAAGCCTTAGGCTTATCTTATAAAGAAATTAGTTTTTCGTAAATCAGTGTTTTGATGGTTGTGCTATTGATTCACGAATAATTAAATTTGTGCTTACCTTGATTTTTCTTGGGAGTTTGGTGTCCCCATTAATTTGGGAAATGAGGTGAATGGCTGCTTGTGCCCACATTCCTGTTGCATCTATGTGAATGGTGCTCAAGCTTGGTGAAAGATGCCGGGAAATTTCTAAGTCATCGAATCCAATAATAGATAGATCCTTAGGGATGCGCAGGCCTTGTTTTTGAGCCTCAAGTATTGCTCCTAGCGCTAATATATCTTGACCACAAATAATGGCAGTAATTTTTGGGTTATTGAGCAGTAGTTTTTTAAGGCCAAGGCGAGCCTCGTTTAGGCCATATGAGCATTCAACAATCATAGTACTTTTAATGTGAATTTTTTTCTCCGCTAAAAGCTCAAGAACTCCCTCAACTCGATCTTTGGCGCGATCATTATTGGCTGTGATGCCGGCTAATACTCCAAACTGTTTATGCCCCAAAGAAAGTAAATGCTGAACGCCTGGCTTGATGGCCTCTCTGTTATCAAAGCCAGAAGCGAAACCGTTATAGGGGGCAGACAATGAACCCACGTGTATGTAGGGAATATTGCGAGTCTTTAGTAGCTTTAATGCTTCGCGCTGTTGACTAACACCAAATAGTGCAATTCCTTCAACGCCTCTGGCAAGTAAATTCGTTATTTGATTTGCTTCGATCTCCGGGTCATAGTTGCTGCTGGCAACTAAAAGTTGATGTCCAGACTGATTTAGTTGTCGTTGAAATTCTGCAAGGCCCTGAGCAAAGATTGCATTATCAAGAGTAGGGACAATGGCGCCGATTGTTCCGGAGCGCTTGAGCATTAGTGCGCGGGCCCCTGCATTAGGTATGTAACCCAATTTCTTAATCACGCTGCCAATTTTTTCTTTTAGCTGAGTACTAACCGTGTCAGGATTATTTAAAGCCCTAGAAACGGTTGCAGTGGATACTTTTGCTGCGGCCGCAACATGGTCGATGGTGATTGAGCCGATCGTTTTTTTCATCTGGGTCTAAGGGAAAGTCCTAGTCAATTTCAGCTTATAGCGTTAATTTTGTTTGTAATTTGTGGTTAGAATGAAAGCGCTTACATTTTCTTTCATTCTATAAGGAATTAGAAATTTTTAGCAAGCTTTTATCCCTCTTTTTGTTTTGTTCAATTCTGCTGTTAACTTGGCTTGGCTTGACTGAGTGGACGGGCATCGTCTCGGGTGCAAGATTTCCGTCGCCAACTGAAACGTGGAATTCATTCAAAATTATTGCCATCCAAGGGTATGGAAATGGTAGGCTATATCAGCACATTCTTCAAAGCGTAGTCTTGGTGACATCAGGTTTTTTGGTGTCCTCATCCCTCGGTATCTTGCTTGGCATATTTATGGGGGCAAACAAAAAAATTGAAGCGTTTGTGAATCCCATATTTTTAACATTAAGACCCATCCCCCCTTTGGCATGGATTCCGCTGGCTATTGTCTGGCTGGGCTTAGGAAATTCAGCCAAGATTATGGTGATTTATGTAGCAGCATTTGTTCCTGCAGTCATCAATACGTTTACTGGGGTGCAGTCTATTGAGGTGCCTCAAAAAGAAGCTGCTGCAATGCTGGGGATTGGTCGCTTTGCTTATTACAGGGAGGTATTAATACCAGGCGCTCTGCCGCTCATCTTTACTGGCCTTAGACTCTCGCTTCAAGCCTCTTGGACAACTTTGGTTGCTGCTGAGTTGGTTGGTGCAACCTTGGGTTTGGGATCAATACTGAATCAAGCTGCACAAGATATTAATCCTGCAATGATCTTGGTTGGCATGATGAGTGTTGCAATTTCGGGATGGCTAATGACCCAGTTATTAGTAAAGGCCGAGCGCTATGCAATGCCTTGGAGATCATGATGTCTAAGTTGGATCGTTTGAATAAGGGTGAATATCTCTTATGGAATAGCTTAGGCTTGGCAAGCTTTATAGGGTTTTGGTATCTGTCTGTTGCACTTAGTCTTGTGCCTAAACAGTTTTTACCTGCGCCACACGAAGTTCTTTTCAGATTTATTCATTTAATAAATGAGCCATTCTCAGGCTATACATTATTAGCCCACATCACTTCGAGCTTTCAGCGTTTCATGTATGGTTTTATTTTGGCAGTAGTTATTGGCGTCCCCTTGGGTTTGTTGATGGCGTTATCTAAATTCGCCAACCAACTGATCACTCCTTTTTTTGAGAGTATTCGTTTTGTAGCCCCGATTGCCTGGGTTCCCTTTGCCGCGCTTTGGTTTGGTACCGGTATAGGCGGACCAGTATTGGTGATTTTTATGGGCGCTTTCCCTCCCGTATTGATCAATACGTATCGTGGTGCAATTCATGTAGATAAAAAATACCTTGAAGCGGCAGAGATGTTAGGTGCGGGAACGTTTCGCTTAATGACTGAGGTCTTATTTCCTGCTGCCATACCTTCAATTATTGCTGGCCTTCGCATTTCTGCGGGCCTGGGCTGGCAGTCTCTAGTAGGAGCTGAGTTGATTGTCGCTTCGAGCGGTGTGGGTTACATGATGGTGAAAGGTCAAGCAAGCATTCAAACAGATATTGTTATGAGTGGAATGATCGCCATTGGATTGATCGGATTATTTATCGACATACTTTTACGGCAGGCTGAAAAGTTTGCTATTCACTATAAAGAAGCTTGATTTATGGCAGACATTGTTTTTGAATCGGTAGAGCGCAGCTTTAAGCAAGGCGTGAAAGAGTTTCTGGCCGTCGGCGGAATTGATTTAACCGTTAAAGATCAGGAGTTTGTCGCAATTGTTGGGCCATCAGGCTGTGGCAAAACAACTTGTATGCGGATGGTTGCTGGTCTAGAGATGCCAAGCAAGGGGCATGTATTGGTTGGTGGTAAGGAAGTTAAAGGCCCAGGACCAGATCGTGCAGTTGTATTTCAGCAATTTGCATTATTTCCTTGGAAAACCGTTCGGGAAAATATTGAGTTTGGCCTTAAGTCGTTGAGCATGAGTGCAGTGGAGAAGAGAGAGAAGACTGCTCGCTTGGTCAAGCTGATGAGTTTAGAGGGCTATGAGCAAGCTTACCCTCATCAGTTGTCAGGTGGAATGCAGCAGCGTGTAGCCATTGCCCGGGCCTATGTATTGGAACCAGAGGTGCTCTTAATGGATGAGCCCTTTGGCGCTTTAGACGCACAAACACGAGTAGTGATGCAAGAAGAGTTGGTGAGATTAGCTCGTAAAAATCCAAAAACAGTTTTATTTATCACTCATGCAGTTGAAGAAGCGGTATACCTTGCTGATCGAGTAGTGGTGATGTCGCGAAGGCCTGGTTTGATTCGAGATGTTATTGAAATTAAACCAATTAGAGAAAAAGAAGGTTGGGATCAATATTCCCGGATTGAAGATGTGATGGATTTAAGTTCTTTTGTGCAGTTGCGTAGTCAGATTTGGAGATTGCTTAGGGAGCAAAACCTGGGCGTTGATCATTGATTTAATTTGATAAATAGTTAGGAGACGCATATGAAATTTAAAAAGTCATTCATTGGCATTCTTGGGGCTACTATATTTGCTGCTGCGAGCATCGGTAATCTACACGCGCAAGCAAAGCCTCCATTAACCGAGATTAAGGTGAGTTATCAGCCAGCTTTGTACTGGGCGCTACCATTTTTTGTGGCGACAGAAAAAAATTGGTGGGGCGAGTTGGGTTTAAAGCCAGAATTCAGCACTTTCCCTGCAGGGGTGCCTCAGATTGCAGCCTCTGCGTCTAAGTCTTGGGATGTCGGCGGCACTGGCTCGGTCCCAGCGGTCTTGGGTTATGTTCGCTTTGGTATTAAGACGATTGGTCTGAGTAATGATGAGTCTGCTGGTAATGCATTGCTGGCAACACCAAGAGCGGCCGAAGCATTTGCAGCCAATCCTCAATCTCTAAAAGGACAAACAATTGTGCTTACCGGTAACTCTACTGGTGATTACGCAGTCCAGTCATGCCTTAAAAAATATGGCCTATCAAAAACTGATGTTGTCATTAAAAATATGGGGCAGGGTGAGATCATCTCTGCAATGTCGTCAGGTAATGCAGACTTTGGCGGTTTGTGGGCGCCAAATATTTATACCCTAGAGGAGAAAGCGGGGGCTAAGGTGATTTGCTCAGGTAAGGAGGGAGGAGCATTTGTTCCTGGCGCATTAATTGTTCGTAGTGACTATGCAAAAGAAAATCCGCAAAACGTCGCTAAGTTCTTAGCAATTTATCTACGCGCTTGGAAATGGATGAATGTTAATAAGCCACAGGCCATTGCAATGATGAAGAAGTTTTATGAGCAAGGTGGCGTCACTATCTCAGAAGCCTCCATGAAGAAGGAGTTCGACACTCGTCCAAACTATGACTTAGCAACAGAGCTAAAGATCATGGATAACGCTAAAGGCCCATCACAAGTGGATAGTTGGTTCAATGCGATTGCTGCTTTTATGCAGTCTACTGGAGCAATTCAGGCGATTCCGCCCGCAAATGAATATATTACAGATGAGTTTATGAAAATGGTTAATGCTGATAAAAAGCTTCGTGAGTTCGCAAACAATACCAAGTAGTAATTAAGCAATTCTAAAAAATGGGGGTAACCTCATTTTTTAGAATATTACTGTAAGCGCTTACAAAATTAAGGTTTCTACTATGTCGATCAATTACCTAAAGAAGGCGGCTAAAACGCCTGATACTGAAACATCAACCGCTCAGCTGGTTGTCACTGAAATGCTCGCTAATATTGAGCGTAATGGCGAATCGGCTGTAAAAGAATATTCCTTAAAGCTCGATAAATGGAGTGGGGATATTGTGATGTCTGATGCAACAATTAATAAGATCTTGGCAGAGGTGCCTGCTTCGGTAAAGAAAGATATTGATTTCGCTGTCAAGCAAGTATTCGAATTTGCGTTAGCTCAGAAAAAAAGTATTAGTGATTTTTCAACTACCCTGCATCCTGGAGTTACTGCAGGGCAGAAAGTACTGCCAGTCAATGCGGTTGGATGTTATGCCCCCTCTGGACGTTATGCGCATATTGCCTCCGCTTATATGACTGTTGCAACTGCCAAGGCGGCGGGGGTGAAAAATATTATTGCCTGCTCGAGTCCATTTCGAGGTGGTGGTATTCACCCATATGTGCTTTATGCCTTTAAGGCTGCCGGCGCAGATGTCATCATGACTCTTGGCGGCGTACAAGCCATTGCCTCAATGGCCTATGGCCTTTTTACTGGTAAGCCGGCTGATGTTATTGTTGGTCCTGGAAACAAATTTGTTGCAGAAGCAAAGCGCTCGCTATTTGGTAAAGTCGGCATAGATGTTTTTGCCGGCCCATCAGAGATTGCTGTTATAGCAGATGAATCTGCGGATCCAAAAATAGTAGCAAGTGACTTAGTTGGTCAGGCTGAGCACGGGCACGAGTCACCTGCCTGGTTATTTACTACTTCAGAGAAGTTGGCAAATCAAGTTATGCAATTAGTGCCGCAGATGATTGATCTATTACCACCGACCGCAAAAGACGCTGCAGGGTGTGCATGGCGCGATTATGGCGAAGTAATTGTATGTAGTACTCGAGAAGAGGTGGCCAAGGTTTCCGATCAATATGCGAGCGAGCATCTGGAGGTTCATGCAAAAGATTTAGATTGGTGGTTAAGTAATCTAACGTGCTATGGCTCTTTATTTTTAGGCGAGGAAACTACAGTTGCTTTCGGTGATAAAACAAGTGGACCAAACCATGTCTTGCCAACCAAAGGTGCGGCTAGATATTCAGGTGGTTTATCTGTTCATAAGTTTATGAAAACGCTCACCTGGCAAAAGATGACGCGAGAAGGTAGCAAGGAAATGGCATTGGTAACCGCTCGTATTAGTCGTCTTGAAGGCATGGAGGCGCATGCTCGAACTGCTGACGATCGTCTTGAGAAGTATTTCCCAAATGAAATATTTGATCTTGGAAGACCTGTTGAAGTATGAGTAATTACGTTAACCAAATTTTTAACCTGCATGGTAAAACTGCATTGGTTACTGGTGGCAGTAGCGGTCTTGGAGAGCGGATTGCTCTGGCTCTGGGTATGGCTGGTGCTGAGGTGGCTATTGCTGCTCGTAGGGAGGACCCCCTCAAAGAGGCTTCCGCAAGAATGGAGTCGCGGGGAATTAAGGCCTCTTCTTATGTTGCCAATTTAAGCAACTTAGATGAGGTGAAGCATCTTTCTGCTCGCGTTCTTGATCGACTGGGTAAGGTTGATATTTTGGTGAATGCCGCTGGAATTAATTTGCGGGAGCCTTTTGATGATGTATCGGTAAAAACTTGGCAGGAGCAATTAAATGTTCAGCTAGCAGCCCCATTCTTCATGACCCAAGCCCTTGCTCCTCAAATGAAAGATCGTCATTGGGGGAGGATTATTAATATTGCATCTTTACAGAGCTACCGCGCATTTCCGAATAGCGCACCCTATGGAGCTGCCAAAGGTGGAATTCTCCAGCTAACAAGAGCGATAGCTCAGGAGTGGTCAAAGTTTGGCATTACTTGCAACGCAATCGGCCCTGGATTTTTCCCAACTGCTCTGACTGCGCCAGTATTCAATGACCCTGATTTAGTCAAAATGCATGCAAAAAAAACTGCTATCGGTCGTAATGGAGAGTTGCATGATATTGATGGTTTGGCAATATTTTTATCCAGCGATGCCTCTGCGTATTTAACTGGGCAAACAATCATGCTAGACGGCGGCTATACCACCATATAAGGAATTGTGATAATGAAAGCTTTGATTTATACACAACCCAATGAGATGCAGATTATGGATCGCTCCTATCCTTCTTTAGATGAAGGGGAGGCGGTACTTAAGATTGAATCTGTTGGAATTTGTGGAAGTGATATGCATGCATTCCATGGTCACGATCCTAGGAGAAAGCCAGGCCTCGTTTTGGGGCATGAATTTGCAGGTACGGTTGAGGAAATCAGATCCCCATTATTTTCAATAGGCCAAAGAGTTACGGGTAATCCGCTTATTACATGTGGCCGGTGTGAGTTTTGCTTGCAGGGAAGAAATAATTTATGTGCGAATCGCACTATGGTTGGCATGACAAGGCCCGGCGCTTTTGCGGAGTATATGAGCATTCCAGCTAGCTCGCTTATTGCTATTCCAGAAGGCTTAAGTCTAGATGCTGCAGCCTTAACTGAGCCTGCAGCTACAGCTGTGCATGCAATTAACTTATCAATGCGCGCTTTGCAAAGACCGATTCAGGAATGCCGAATCTTAGTATTGGGCGGTGGTGCGATAGGCATGCTTTCTGCGCTTCTATTAAAGCATTATGGGGTAAATGAAATTACCGTTGCAGAGGTTAATCCTTTGCGTAGAAAGGCAATAGATGTCCATGTTGGCTGCACAACACTAAATCCAGTTGATGAAAAAATTGCTGACAATACCTTTGAGTTTGTGATGGATTGTGTGGGCGCTGCTATAACTCGAAATACAGCACTAGGCGCAGTTAAACCTGGCGGCGTCATAATGCACGTGGGCTTACAGGACTGGGCTAGTGAAATTGATATGAGAAAACTGACCCTCGCCGAAATTACTCTCTTAGGCACTTACACCTACTCCACAATAGACCTACAGGCCACCGTTAATTTGCTTGCACACAAAGCTTTTGGCGACTTATCATGGGTTGAAAGGCGATCATTGGATGAAGGCCCGCAAGCGTTTAGTGATTTACATGCTGGAAAGACGGCTGCTGCAAAAGTTTTATTAAAGCCTTTTTAGCTATCTTGGGGTGCCGAGCTATGCAATTTGTCTTCCATTCCACGCCTACTATACTTGTAGAAATAGGGGGCTCATCTAAGCTCGCGAATAAGATTGATGAGCGGGGCGGCAAATCGGTGCTTATTGTTACAGACCGCGGGGTTCTTAATGCTGGTTTACTTGCCAAGACCCTTTCTCAATTTAAAGTATTTAAGTTATCGGTTCAAATTTTTTCTGATGTAGAGGCGGATCCTCCGATTTTTGTTATTAATAAAGCAGTCCAGATGGCGCAGGAGTGCCATGCTGACTATGTTGTTGGATTTGGTGGTGGCAGCTCGATGGATGTTGCCAAACTTGTTGCATTGCTAGCACTTGGTAAAGAAAAGCTTTCAGATATTTATGGAATTGGAATGGTAAAGGGCCCCAGGTTACCTTTAATTCTGATTCCAACTACAGCAGGAACGGGGTCCGAGGTCACTCAAAGCTCTGTTGTTACTGTGAGTGAAAGTGAGAAAAAAGGCGTTCTTTCGCCCCACCTACTTCCAGACTTGGCAATACTTGATGCTGAGCTAACGCTTGGGTTGCCTCCGCATGTAACTGCGGCAACCGGAATTGATGCAATGGTACATGCAATAGAAGCATTTACAACAAAGCGTTTAAAGAATCCAATGTCTGACTGCGTTGCTAAAGAGGCATTGAGGCTCTTGTCTGGCAACCTTCATAAATCAGTGCAGTCAGGAAATGATATTGTTGCTCGAGAAAATATGCTGCTCGGTGCTTGCTTAGGTGGGATGGCGTTTACGAATGCCCCAGTTGCTGGAGTTCATGCCTTAGCATACCCAATCGGTGCAAGATTTCATGTGCCACATGGACTATCGAATTCATTGATGTTGGCACCCGTGATGCGCTTTTGTATTGAGACGACCCACTCTATGTATACAGAGCTAGGAAAAATCATTAGGCCGGGACTTTCAGGCTCAAGCATTGAGCAGGCTGAGCATCTAACTGAGTATCTCGGGGGTCTTGCTGGTGAATTAGGCTTGCCTCAAAAATTAACTGATGTTGGCATTACTGAGAATGATGTTGATCAACTTGCCAGGGATGCGATGCTGCAAACGCGATTACTCATGAATAGCCCAAGAGAAATAACTCTTAATGATGCGGCAGCGCTGTATCGTGAAGCTCTATAAGTTAGACAAAAAGTGCTGTTTAATAGCTAAGGTAATATTTTGACGCCCATGTTTTTTGCGCTCTAAAAGCCCAACTTTTCTATAAATAGTTTTTCCTGTTAACTCATGAATTCTTAACTGTCTATCTTTCTCCCATGAGATATTGGCCAGCATAGGGACTATCGAGTATCCCAAGCCTTGTCTTACTAGCTCAATAATTGCCTCTACTGAATTGAGTTCCATCCCTTCTTTGATGTTGAGTTTATTGGACTTGATGGTTTGATTTACCAGATGTCCTGTCCAGGTATTTCTCTCAAAGCGGATAAAGGGAAGTTTCGATTCTTGTTTCGCTAAATGCACTTTGCGTTTTGATGTTTGTACTGGACTAATTAAAATCATTGGCTCTTTGTATAGCTCAGTCCACTGTACATTTTGGGGTAGAGCATAGGGTGACTCGGTCACAATTGCTGCATCAATGCTGCCTTCTAGTACTTGATCTAGAAAATCGCTTGATAGACCGGCAATCAGTTTGACTTCCAGGCTTGGAAAGTTTTGCTTTAATTCATTTAACGTTTTTCCGAATGCACCCATGAGGGTAGAAACAAGTGCCCCTAAAACAATCGTACCGCTAAGATCAGATTTAAAGTGAGAGCCAAGAGCCTCATAAAGCGCCACAATTTCTTGTATAGGCTCAATAAGTGATCTTCCGTGCACATTTAAAGATAAGGAGCGTTTAGTACGATCAAATAATTCAAGTCCGATTTCTTTTTCCAGTTGCTGTAGTTGCTGACCAGCCGCAGCTGCTGTGAGGCCAATTTCTCTGGCGGCGGCTGCAACACTCTTATGCCTTGTGATTGCAAGGAAGTTTTTGAGGGTTCTGATGCTTGACATGACTTAATTATAAATAATTACTTTATCTCAAATAAAAATTAATTCGATTTATTTTTTACTATCCATCAATATAATGAGAATATGTCAAATACTGATCTCAAAGTAAGGGTATGGCGCGGCTCCCAAGAAGGGGAGTTTGTTGAGTATTTGGTGCCACGTAACCCAAATCAAACAGTTTTGGATGTCGTTACCTACATTCAGAGAAAGCTCGATCCCACGTTGAGCTATCGATTTGCTTGCCGAGTGGGTATGTGTGGCTCTTGTGCAATGACTGTCAATGGCGTGGCTCGTTGGACTTGCCGCACACACGTATCTCAGATTTTGCAGGGCGATTCACTGGAAATTGCTCCGCTCAATAACTTACCCGTTATTAAAGACCTCGCTACCGATATGCGTGAGTTCTTTAATAAATGGAAGGGTGCAGTTGGATTTTTCAAAGGCAATCAAACACGTCATGATGATTTTGCAAAAGTTGAGCCCGATTCCGAGGAACGTCAGTTAGCGAATGCCGGAATTGAATGTATTGGTTGCGGGGTTTGTTATGCCTCATGCGAAGTTGTGGAATCAAGACCTATTTATCTTGGTCCTGCTGCTCTGAATCGAGCTTGGACTCTGACGAACGATGTGCGTGATGTCCAGCAATTAGAGCGTATGCGGGCTGTGGCGGGTGATGCTGGTTGCCATGCCTGTCATACGCAAGGCTCATGTACCGAGCGTTGCCCAAAGGCAATTGAGCCAACGGCCAGTATTGCAGGCTTGAAGAAACTGATTGCCAAGGCTGCAGTACGTGGAAGTAAATGGGGAAAGCTATGAGTCATGGCGTTTTGCAGGCAAAACTTTGGTATGCGCAAAGAATCAGCGCAATGGTGCTAGGTCTCTGTGTGGCCATTCATTTAGCGATTATTTTCTATGCCATCAGAGGCGGCTTAAGTGCGCATGAGATATTGGGCCGCACCCAAGGCAATGTATTGTTCGCCATCTTTTATGAAGTATTTGTCATGGCGTGTTTTGTGCATGCGCCAATTGGCGTTGCTAATATTTTGCAAGAGACCTTTCCTAAAAGCGGGTTATCTAAGCCTCTAGCTTGGATCTTAGCTCTACTGATATTAGTTCTTGGTACGACTGCAGTGATTGGTGTGTTTACAGGTGGTCAGATATGAGCTCTAGACCAAAGCTAGACTACCGCGCTAAAAGTCATTTATCGTATTTCGCTTACGCATGCCATCGTTTTTCTGGCTTGCTCTTGGCTTGCTTTATTCCTTTGCACTTTCTGATGCTATCTCAATCATTGCGAGGCGCAGAGGGTTTTGAAAAATCGCTAGGATTGACTGATTTTTGGGTCTTCAAATTCGGAGAGTGGGCCTTAGTGATCTTATTGGCAGCTCATTTAGCTGGCGGGATTCGCTTGCTCATGATTGAGTTTGGCCCATGGAAGGGATTACGTAAGGGCTGGATTCAGGCTTCTATTTTGTTCGCCATTGTTTGCGGACTTTTATTTTTATATTTTGCTAATTGATTAGGTGGATATGCAATTACAAATGAATTTAGTCGAAGACGCTTGTAAAGAGCTCTACATTCGAGCCCTTAAGGTTCTGCCTGATGATATTAAGGCGGGGATTGATCGCCTGGATAAGGCAGAAACAGATTCACGTGCTCAAGTCGTTTTAAAGACGATGATTACGAATATTTCAGTAGCAGAGCGCGAAGACAATCTCCTTTGCCAAGATACAGGCCTGCCAATCTACAACGTTAAGATTGGCCGTAATGTGCAATTTGATGGAATGGAACTAAAAGCGGCTATTCGCAAGGGTTGTGAGCGGGCTACTAAAGAGTATCCATTGCGCTCATCGGTTGTTCATCCTATTACCCGTAAAAATAATCACACCTCTTGTGGCATTGATATGCCAGCCATTCATATTGATTTTTTTGATCAGCCTGAGTCAGTTGAAATTGAAATGGTCCCCAAGGGAAGTGGTTCAGAAAATAACTCCTTTCTAAAAATGGCAATTCCTGCCGATGGTATCAAGGGTGTTAAAGCATTTGTGATTGAAAGTGTAGTTTCTGCTGGTGGTAAAACCTGCCCTCCAACGATTGTGGGGGTTGGTATTGGCGGAACCTCAGATCAGTGTGTGGCTATGGCTAAACGTGCGGCAACTCGTGAGTTGGGGAGTGTATGCAGTGATGAAGAGGGTGCGAAGCTGGAGAAGGAGCTCAGCGCTGCTGTAAATCAACTTGGCATCGGGCCACAAGGTTTGGGTGGCGATGGGACAGCTTTTGCAGTTCAAGTGGAGCTGGCCCATACGCACATTACTTTAAATCCTGTAGCAGTCAACATGCAGTGTCACTCAGCCCGTAGAGCACGTGCAACCTTTACGCCCAATGGCGTGACTTACGGATTCTAGGAAGGCGACAATGGCACATTACAACATTGTCACCCCAGTCAGCGAAGAAGATATTCGCAAGCTTCGAATTAACGACACTGTTACTTTACAAAGCACCTTATTTGGTATTCGTGATGCGACTCAGATTCATATGTTTGATCATGATCGTAAAACGCGATTTGATTTAAATGGCCATGCAGTCATTCATACAGCGCCGAATGTTCGTAAAGTGCCGGTAAGTAATGAGTTCCCTGCGGGATATGAGCCTATTTGTATTGGAACAACTACTTCAGATCGTATGGAGCGATTTACTCGCCCTTTGATGACGCAAAATGGTGTACGCATGATTGTTGGTAAAGGTGGCATGCGCGAGGGATCTGCTGAAGCATTTAAAGAAATAGGCGGTGTTTATCTGGCCATTATTGGCGGCACTGCAGCACTTGAAACCACGTGGATAGAAAAGATTGAAGATGTTGATATGGATGATCTCAATCCAGAATCCTTATGGCGCTTCAAGATTAAAGATTTTGGTCCTTTGCTCGTAGCAATGGATAGTCATGGTAGCAGCATCTATCAAGAGGTAAAAAGTGATGTAGCTAGCAAAAAAGAGGCTGTACTAAAAAGCCTTGGGATTACTTCATGAATACGATTCCAACAATAGATACCGATATCTTGATTCTCGGATCAGGGGGTGCAGGGCTTTTTGCCGCCTTGCATGCTCATCAAGCAAATCCCGATCTGAATATTACAATTGCTGTTAAAGGATTGCTGGGCAAATGCGGTTGTACCCGCATGGTTCAAGGTGGCTATAACGTTGCGCTTGCTGAAGGTGATTCGGTTGAGCGCCATTTTATGGATACTATTGAAGGCGGTAAATGGCTTTCCGATCAGGATTTGGCATGGACGCTAGTCAGTAAAGCGGTTGAACGTATTCATGAATTGGAAAATGAGCTAGGTTGTTTTTTTGATCGCAACCCTGACGGTACCGTGCATCAAAAAGCATTCGCTGGTCAAACATTTGATCGCACTGTTCACAAAGGTGATCTAACAGGTATTGAGATTATTAATCGCCTAGCCGAGCAAGTATGGTCAAGGGGTATCAATCGTCTTGAAGAACATCGTGCAATCGAATTAATTCATAGCAAGGACGGTAAATCGCTTGCTGGTGTGTTGATGCTTAATATGCAGACCGGGCAATTTGTATTGGTCCGTGCCAAGGCTGTCTTACTTGCTACTGGCGGTGGTCCAACTATGTACAAATACCATACCCCATCTGGTGATAAGAGTTGTGATGGCTTAGCAATGGCATTGCGTGCGGGACTTACCTTGCGTGATATGGAAATGGTGCAGTTTCATCCCACTGGCTTATTAGCGGGTCCTGGAACTCGTATGACAGGCACAGTTTTGGAAGAAGGTTTGCGTGGTGCCGGCGGATATTTGCTCAACGGTAATAGAGAGCGCTTTATGGGCCACTATGACCCACGCAATGAGCGCGCTACTAGAGATATCGTTTCTCGCTCGATTAACTCTGAAATTCGCGCGGGGCGGGCAACCCCTAATGGTGGTGTCTATATCCAAATGAGTCATTTGGGGCCAGAGAATGTACGTAAGCAATTTAAAGGAATGGTCGAGCGATGTGCTGATAGCGGGTTTGATCTGGCAAATGATTTAGTGGAAGTGGTGCCAACAGCGCACTACATGATGGGCGGGCTCGTATTTAAGAGGGATTGCAGTACCGAGCTTCCGGGATTATTTGCGGCTGGCGAAGATACTGGTGGGGTACATGGCGCCAATCGTTTGGGGGGTAATGGTGTTGCCAACTCAACTGTATTTGGCGGCATTGCCGGTGACACAATGGCCGATTGGGTTGCCACTCATCAGCTAAGTGAATGCAATATGGATGAGGTGATGGCAAGTATTCAAGAGCATGAGGCACCGTTAAAAAAATTACCCGGCGACATTGAGTCTATTCGGGATGCTTTGGCAGAGTGTATGTGGGATGATGTGGGTATCTCCAGAACACGCGAAAGTCTATTGCGTGCAAGCCAAACTTTAAAACAGTTGGCCTCGCAATTGAAGCAAGTCGGCGTGGGTGATATTCAGCGCGAATACAGCAACACTTGGCAAGATTGGATGAATTTACAAAACCTCATTCTGGTAAGTCAGGCTGTCACTGAAGCAGCGATTGCCCGTGAGAATTCGAGGGGCGCTCATTATCGTGATGATTTCCCTGAGCCTGGTTCGCTTGAGAATTCTTATTACACTTCTGTTAATTTCAATAATGAAGTGTTGAAGATTGAAAATCGTCCCGTGCAATTTACAATGATCAAGCCTGGGCAAACTATCTTGGTTGAGGCTTAATTATTTTTGATCTGATTGAGCCAGTCCAGTTTGCCTTAGCGATGCTGGTCATTTTTGTTGCCTACTTTATTTTTGGCATCTCAGGATTTGGATCATCGATTATTTCCGTCCCTCTGCTAGTGCAGATGTATCCGTTAAAGTCGGTGGTACCAATGATGGTGATTGTTGATATCTGTGCCTCTTTATATGTTGGTAGAAAATCCTCTAAAGATGCCAATTTCAAAGAGTTAAAGTGGCTCTTTCCCTTTAGCTTGATTGGTATGATCCTGGGTATTTATTTGCTAGTGAAGGCTCCAAGTGAGCCTTTGCTTATTACCTTGGGTTGTTTTGCTGCGATCAATGGTGCCCGAGTCCTCTGGCAGAGAAATACAGAAATGCGCGAACCAATTAGTAAGTGGTGGGCAGCGCCATTAGGATTTTTTGGGGGAACCTTTACGGCACTCTTTGCCACTGGCGGGCCGATCTATGTCTCGTACCTAGGTTTACGCATCAATGATCCAAAAGCATTGCGTGCAACAATGGCATTTGCAATATTCTCACTGACTTTTTTGCGCCTTACTTTGATGCTGGTTACCGGTTTGATCCTAAGTTGGCCAGTCATTGGTTTGGCAATCTGCCTGATGCCCGCGACCTTCTTGGGGATTTGGTTGGGCACGCATGTTCATACTAAATTAAGCAACGCTGCTATGAGAGTGGCATATGGCGCGATTCTGGTTTTTGCTGGATCAATGCTGTTGATTCGGCAGATCTAAAAAATAAAAGGGCGAAATCTTCGCCCTTTTAGAATTGATCTTACTGCTTGTCTCGAATTACTGAGCGCTAATATTTCTGCCCTTAATGACTTTCTCCCAAACAACGGATTCAGCCTTCACTTGGGTTTCAAAATCTTTTTGATTATTCACCACAGCAGTGAGTCCATTTAAATCTAAGCTTGCGCGCAATGCATCAGAATTGACTGCCTTAACGGTGGCTGCATAGATTTTGTCGGTAATTGCTTTAGGTGTATTTGCTGGCGCTATTAGTCCAAACCAACCAGTAGATTCAAATCCCGGAATACCAGATTCAGCAACAGTCGGAACCTCGGGTAATTGTTTTGAGCGTTTGAGACTTGTAACTGCCAATGGTTTGATTTGCCCTGTTTTTGCAAAACCAGAAGCAGCGGTGAGATTGCCAACCATGAAATCAATTTGACCGGCCACTAAGTCATTAATTGCTGCAGATTCTCCCTTATAGGGTACATGGGTTGCTGGAATATTGGCCGAATAGGTTAGACCCTCAGCTGCCATATGAACCTGGCTGCCAATACCGGCGGAGCCAAAATTCAGATCCTTGGTTTTGGCATAGGCAATAAATTCAGCAAAATTTTTGACGGGTAATTTAGTGCTAACAGAGACCAGCATCGGACCGCTTGCTACGTTTGTAATGTAAACAAAGTCCTTGGCATAGTTAACTGATAATTTCTTATATAGGAACGGGTTAACCGTAAGCATACTACCTGAGGCGAGCATGATGGTGTAACCGTCTGCAGGGGACTGTGCAACATACTCAGCTGCAATATTGCCGCCAGCGCCTGGCTTATTTTCCACAATCACGTTTTGACCTAAGTCTTTGGATAACTGTTGCGCTAGCAATCTCCCCAATATGTCTGTAGTTCCACCTGCAGCGAAGGGGATAACCAGCTTGATGGGTTTAGTAGGCCAATTTTGTGCCATCGCTAAAGATGGTGCTAGCAATGCCAATGAGCCTGCAATTAATAAAATATTCTTCCCTAGCTTGCCGATATATTGCTTAAACATGCTTACTATCTCCGATGGTAATTTGATCCAAATATCTTATCTGCATTTGTAGCAAAAAATTCATTCAATCTCTATTTGTTAGTTATAAGCTTATGTATTGTTAGTGTCTCCTCCAGCCAATGTTTATTGCAACCTCATTCAAAATTGCGCAATTTAAACATTAGGGTATTGCAAGTTATCTAAATCATCTATATGATTTAGATATGCCATCTATTTTGATCTCTGAGTTCATTACAAGTCAAGCCCTAGAAACCCTGCGTTCTCATCATGCGGTGGTTTATGAGCCTGAGCTGTATAGGGACCGACCAGCATTAATTGTTGCGTTGCAAAAAATTGATGCTCTCATTGTTCGCAATCTCACCCAGGTTAATGAGGAGATATTGGCGGGCGCTCCAAATTTAAGAGTGGTTGGTAGACTTGGGGTTGGCCTCGAGAATATTGAGTTGCCTGCGTGCGCTAAACGCAATATCAAAGTTATTCCAGCGACAGGAGCAAATGCAGAGTCTGTTGCTGAGTATGTTGTTAGCGCTGCAACTGCGTTAACCAGGGGTTTTATTCCGGCAACGATTTCAACCCTGAAGGGTGAGTGGCCTCGCCCCCGTTTCTCTTCACACCATGAGTTTTTGGGTAAGTCTCTAGGTATTGTCGGCTTTGGAAGCATCGGAAGAGTAGTGGCTAAAAAAGCAAATGCTTTTGGTTTGCAATGTATTGCATATGACCCAATGCTATTTGGTAGTTCTGTGAAATTGGATGGTTTTTCAGTACCTTTACTACCCCTAAATGAGCTGCTTGCAAAAAGTGATGCTGTCACTTTGCATCTCCCTTTCTTGCCTGAGACTAAAAATCTATTTAATGCATCCACCTTGGATCAAATGAAAAATGGCGCTTGCCTCGTGAATACTGCCCGTGGCGGTATTGTTGATGAGAGGGCGTTGGTAGAGCGTTTGCGCTCTGGCCGTTTAGGCGGAGCTGCAATTGATGTATTTGAAAGTGAGCCAGCAAAAGACTTAAGCCATTTTTCTGGTATCGAAAATCTTATTTTGACTCCGCATGTAGCAGGTGTAACGCACGAAAGTAATGAGCGCGTAAGTCAAATGATTGCCGATGAAGTTAATCTATTTCTAGGGGTCTAGGGTGAATTTGTCTTATCAGGAAATGCTTGAGTTGGCTTCATCTGGATTAAAAGCGGCTGGCATTGGAGAAAAAGCAGCTTATGAGACTGCGCAATTTTTAGCATTAGCTGAGCTTGATGGTTTAGCTTCCCATGGATTAGCTCGTGTATCTCAATACGCTGGTCATGCCAAAAATGGTCGTATTGAGTTATCACCAAAAATTAAGGTGAGGTCATTTAAAACATCCGCTGCATTGGTTGATGCCTGCGATGGCCTTGCATTTCCGGCGCTGCGTTTTGCAACTGATCTATCTGTGAATTTGGCATCCAAATCTGGGGTTGGTCTAGTTGCCGTTACCAATAGTCATCATTTTGGAGTTGCTGGTCATTTTGCAGAAGCAGCCGCTCGTGCCGGCTACATTTCATTATTGTTTGGCAATACGCCGGCAGCTATGCCGATGGTTGGCGGTAGTAAAGCATTGTTTGGCACTAATCCATTAGCCGCCGCATTCCCAATTGCTAATCAAGATCCGCTCGTGATTGATATGTCACTTTCTGCTGTAGCACGGGGCAAGTTATTAGTTGCGGCCAAAAAAGGCGAGTCTATTCCAGAGGGGTGGGCATTGACCGTTGACGGCAAACCTACTACCGATCCGAATGAGGGGCTTAAAGGATTAATGGTTCCTCTTGGCGGCGATAAAGGCGCTTTACTTGCCCTCATTATTGAGTTGCTAGTTGTGGGCTTGTCTGGAAGTCGTTTTTCATATGAGGCAGATTCCTTTTTTGATGCCAAAGGTAATCGCCCGCGCATCGGACAGCTTTTGCTAACGATTGACCCAGGCCTAGCAGGTGGTCAAGTGTTCGCAAGCAAGATGCAAGGGTTCTTAAAAATGTTGGCATCTGATTCGGGAACCCGCGTTCCTGGAAAAAGAAGGTTTAAGCAACGCGCATTAGGCTTTAAAGATGGCGTCAACGTTTCTGATGTGGTTGTAGAAGAGATTCGGGCTGGCATTCGTCAGTCATGGAAATAGCAGTCATTTAATGGGATTAAAGAGGAGAAGATCATGATCCATTTTGTCGTGCATGAGCCAGGAGATGGCGTAGGTGTTGTGGTGGTTGAAGGCGTGAAAGCTGGAGACGATTTGATTGGTTGGGTAATGGATGGTGACCTAACTCTCAATATGAAGTCTGAGAGTGATATTCCAATCGGCCACAAAATTTCTTTGAATGACTTCAAGCCGGGCGATACGGTGATGAAGTATGGCGTTGATATTGGCAAAGTAGTTGCTCCCATCAAAAAAGGTGAGCATCTGCACGTTCAGAACGTTAAAACTAAGCGCTGGTAATCCAGGCCTTTATTCACACATTCATTAGGAAAGAAAAAAATGATTAATTTGAAAGACGCGACCTTTATGGGTTACCGCCGTGAGAACGGCCGCATGGGTATTCGTAACCATGTATTAATTTTGCCTTTAGATGACTTATCTAATGCCGCTTGCGAAGCGGTAGCAAATAACATCAAAGGAACTCAGGCTATTCCTCACTCTTATGGCCGTTTGCAGTTTGGCGCTGACTTGGATTTGCACTTCCGCACCTTGATCGGAACTGGCGCTAATCCAAACGTCGCTGCTGTAGTGGTGATTGGTATTGAGCCACAGTGGACAAAAATCGTAGTGGATGGTATCAAAGCTTCGGGTAAGCCAGTAGAAGGCTTTTGGATTGAAGGTAATGGCGATACTGCAACGATTGCCTCTGCAAGTAAGGCTGCTTACAAAATGATGAAACATGCATCAAAGCAACAACGTGTTAAAGCGCCTTTATCTGAGCTTTGGGTATCTACGAAGTGCGGTGAATCTGATACCACTTCAGGTTGCGGCGCGAACCCAACAGTAGGTGATGCATTTGACAAGCTCTACGGTATTGGCTCTACCTTGGTATTTGGTGAGACCACTGAATTAACTGGTGGTGAGCATTTGGTAGAGGCTCGTTGCCGTACACCAGAAGTGAAGAAAAAGTTCCGCGAAATGTTTGATCGCTATCAGGATGTGATTGAACGTCACAAAACTAGTGACTTATCTGATTCACAGCCAACTAAAGGCAATATCGCCGGTGGTTTAACTACGATTGAAGAAAAAGCCTTAGGCAATATTCAGAAAATCGGTAAGAAATGTATCGTTGATAGTGTTTTGGATAAGGGCGAAGAGCCAAAAATCCCAGGGTTACACTTTATGGACTCCTCATCAGCGGCTGCTGAGATGGTCACCTTATGTGCTGCTGCTGGATTTGCTGCTCACTTTTTCCCAACAGGCCAAGGCAACGTAATCGGGAATGCAATTCTTCCGGTTATTAAGATCTGTGCTAATCCAAAAACAGTTCGTACGATGGGTGAGCATATTGATGTTGATGTCTCAGGCCTCTTGCGTCGCGAAGAGAATATGGACGATGCTGGTAATAAGTTGTTGGAGTGCTTATTACGCACTGCTGATGGCGAATTGACAGCCTCTGAGATTCTCGGTCACCGTGAATTCGTCCTCACGCGTTTATACGAATCAGCATAAGTCTTACAGCATGAAATCCCTGACCGCTTATCAAGAAGTAAAGCAAAAGATCACCGAGGATCTGGTCAGGGGTCGCTATCCCATGGGGCAGGCTTTGCCCGCCGAGAAAGATTTATCAAAAGAATTAGATGTATCTATAGGAACCCTGCGTAAAGCGGTCGACGAGTTGGTTGCGGAAGGTATTGTTGTTCGTCGCCAAGGCAGGGGTACCTATGTTGCAGAGCATGATCTCAAGCGTTTGTTGTACTATTTTTTCCATGTTGTAAAACATGATGCAGATAAAAAAGTCAATCCTCGGGTTGAGTTGGTTTCGTTAACTAGTGCAGTTGCAACCAAAGAAGAGGCTAGTAAGCTTCTAATCAAAGAAGGCACTGCGGTATGGCGTCTAGTTAATTGTCTTTATCTCGAGGAAAAATGTGTGATGATTGACCACATTACTTTAGATAAAAATCGATTTAAGAGTCTCACGCGTACTGATTTCATCAATCGCAAAGGAAGTATTTACCAGCTGTATCAAATGAAGTATGGACAGACAGTAGTTCGTAGTAGTGAGCGTTTGCGCGCAGGCTTAGCGGGTAGGCAATATTCAGAATGGCTTGATTTGCAGCCGGATTCACCGGTCCTCATTATTAGAAGAGTTGCACTGGGGATTCAGGATGAACCTTTAGAGTGGCGTGTCTCTACATTGAACACCAGTCAGCATGAATACTTTAGTGAGCTAGTGGTCTAACACTACATGTATAAAGCTAGCAAACGTAACATACCAGGACTATTGGTCTGCTTGGTAATAGCTATGTCTACTAGTTTTCTCTCAGAGAATTATGGTGGACCTCAACTTTTATACGCTCTATTGCTAGGCTTGTCGCTTCATTTTCTGTATCTTAATGAGACTGTAAAGCCAGGCATAGATTTTTGCGCAAAGACTATTCTTCGTCTAGGCGTAGCATTTTTAGGAATCCGTATTACCTTTGCAGATATTGGTGCGATTGGCATCAATACTGGCTTTATGGTGATTGCAGCAGTTACATCCACAGTTGCTCTAGGATTTTTGCTCGCAAGAGTTTTAAGGTTATCTCCAGATTTTGGGTTGATAGCTGGGGGATCGGTTGGTATTTGTGGTGCGTCTGCTGCACTTGCAGTTGCCTCGGTATTACCAAAATCAAAAGAAAATGAGCAATTTACTTTGTTGGTAGTTGTAGGTGTGACAGTGCTATCTACTATAGCAATGGTGGTATACCCTTTTGCGTTGCAGATATTAAATATTGGCGCTCTTTCAGCAGGAATTTTTATCGGCACCACCATTCATGATGTCGCTCAAGTGGTTGCTGCTGGTATGCTTTTTGGCCCCGAGGCTGGAAACGTGGCTACTGTAGTTAAGTTATTTAGAGTGGCGTTATTACTTCCAGTGGTTTTGGTGATCTCTATTTTCTTTGGGGCACAAAAAACTACCAACAAATTAGGTTGGGGTAGTCTACGCTTAATTCCCACATTCCTATTGGGTTTTGTAGCCCTATCTATTGTGGCCTCCATGCATATTTTGCCAACTTCAATTATTCATCATATTGGTGGGCTATCACGTTGGATGTTAGTAATCGCTATCGCTGCTGCAGGATTAAAAACCAATTTTCAAGAGCTGGCTAAGCTAGGCTGGCAGCCAGTACTAATGTTGGTGGTTGAAACCCTCTTTATTGCTGCTTTTGGGCTTATCTTTATTCTCTACGCGGCCTAGACTTAATAGCAATAGTAATGGCCCTTATTTGGCAGTATGCTTTATCAAAAAATTAGCTAAACAGCGCATATAACGGAGGCAAAGTATTTATGTCTAAGAAAGATGCAAGCTCTGATCGCCGTCAATTTTTAAAATCATCACTGATTGCTGGAGCTAGTATTGGCGGCGCAATGGGTGCTCAGCCTGTTTTTGCTCAAAATATGGAAGGTAGTTTTTTAGAGGTTGATCCTTGGACTAAAACTCAGGGGTCAACATTTGTAAATCCCCCTTATGGCCTGCCATCAAAATATGAGAAAAATGTTGTGCGACTTCTGCCTTCTCCAGCGCCAACTTTTTTAACGGGCTCAAGAACCCCTTTGCAAAGTTTGCATGGGATTATTACTCCAAACGGTCTTGTTTTCGAGCGCCATCATGCGGGTGTTCCCGATATCAATCCCGATATGCACAAACTGGTGATTCATGGATTGGTAGATCGTCCGATGATTTTTAGTATGGAAGATATCGTTCGCTTTCCATCGGAATCTCGGATTTATTTTTTAGAATGCTCTGGTAATAGCGCTGCTGAGCTTAAAAAGGGTAGCAATCAAACAGTACAGCAAATTCATGGCTTGTTATCGTGTTGTGAATGGACTGGCGTACGCTTATCAACTATTTTGCAGGAGTGTGGCATTCAAGCTGGAGCGAAGTGGGCTTTGGCTGAAGGTGCTGACGGCGCTGCGATGACCCGTAGTATTCCAATGAATAAGTTGTTGAGCGACGCCTTGTTGGTCTACGCTCAAAATGGCGAGATGCTGCGGCCTGAGCAAGGCTATCCACTGCGATTATTACTGCCTGGATATGAAGGCAATATGAGTATTAAGTGGCTGAGAAGAATTAAGTTAGGTACTGAGCCTTGGCAAACTCGTGAGGAGACTTCGGCCTACACCGATCTGAGAGCAGACGGTAAGGCCTCGCAATTTACCTTCACCATGGAAGTTAAATCTATCATTACGCAGCCCTCGGGCATGATGAAGTTGAAGGCCAAAGGCTTTTATGAAATCTCGGGGTTGGCATGGTCCGGTAATGGCAAGATTAGGCAAGTTGAAGTTTCGACAGATGGCGGTAAATCTTGGGCTGAGGCTTCGCTACAAGAGCCAGTAATGGATAAATCACTAGTGCGGTTCCGTTTTCCTTGGTTATGGGATGGGGCGCCAACAACATTGATGAGTCGGGCAGTTGATTCAAGTGGTGAAGTGCAGCCCACTATGGATGCAGTTATTAAGGCAAAAAGCGCGAACGCTTTCTATCACAATAATGCCATCCAACCATGGCGTGTTGCTGCTAATGGGGAGATTTCTAATGGTCGTTAATCAATTGATCAAGCTGAGTGTTGTTTTTATCTTTATCGGCATAGCGCTCGGTTGCGCTAATAGCAATCAAGTGGCTAGCCCTATAGGTCTTGGCAAGTCAATTTCTGAAAATCAAATTCAGGCTTGGAATATTGATATTGGACCGAGTGGAGTGGGCTTGCCGGCAGGTTCAGGAACTGCCATTGCTGGAGAGAAGCTATTTCAGCAAGAGTGCGCGTCTTGTCACGGAAATCAGGGGCAAGGAGGTCCAGCCAATCGTCTTGTGGGCGGCGGTTCATTAGACACAAGCAAGCCTGTAAAGACGGTGGGAAGTTTTTGGCCCTACTCAACTACTATTTTTGACTATGTCAAAAGAGCAATGCCACACCAGGCGCCACAATCATTAACTGATGACCAAGTGTATGCAGCTACCGCTTATATTCTTTATCTAAATAATATTATTTCTAGAGATGAGGTGATGAATGCTAAGGCTCTACCTTTAGTAAAAATGCCTAATAGAGATGGATTTATTCCTATTGCGCATTGAATAATCTCAATCTTTTAGGTAAAAGAGTCGGAAAACTCTTCCATCTTGATGGTGCTCATTAAAAAAAGAATGCGACGTTGAAAGCGCTTACGCTCTTCGACTTGGTCGTGAGTTAGGCGGTCATGCTCTCTTAAGAGCTTGGAAATAATTGGGTTGTAGTGCTCACGAATGGGCGACATCTTAGTTCCTTGGTAAATGCGTTCTGAATAAGAATGTACCGAGGCATCTATATATCTACAAGAAATATTTAGAGATATCTAAATTACTATTTGGTATAAACAGCGGACTGATTATTTTTCTACGAATGCACGTTCGTATACATAGTCGCCCAATTGACCGAGACTTGGGGAAACCTTGAAGCCCTTAGCATCGAGCATTTCAGAGGTTTCTTTGAGCATAGATGGGCTACCGCAAATCATTGCACGATCAATTGCAGGATCAAGTGGTGGCAAGCCAATATCTTTAAAGAGCTGACCGGATTCAATCGCGGTTGTTAAGCGACCAGTATGCTTGAATGCTTCGCGGGTTACGGTTGGGTAGTAAATCAGTTTTTCACGAATGAGTTCACCAAGGTACTCATCTTGAGTAAGCTCATTTTTAATATAGTCGCCGTAAGCAAGTTCACTCACTAGACGTACCCCATGAATCAAAACAATCTTTTCAAATTTTTCGTAGGTCTCTGGATCGCGAATAATGCTCATAAATGGAGCCAAGCCTGTACCAGTACTAAATAGATATAGATGCTTTCCAGGATTAAGGTCGTCCAATACCAAAGTACCCACAGATTTTTCACTGACCAGAATTGGATCGCCAACTTGAATTTTTTGTAAGCGTGATGTTAGTGGACCATCTTGAACCTTGATACTTAAAAATTCTAAATGCTCTTCGTAATTTGGACTTGCAACGCTATATGCCCGAACAAGTGGCTTGCCCTCTACCTCGAGGCCGATCATCAAGAAGTGACCACTACGAAAGCGCAAGCCTTTATTGCGAGTAGTGGTAAAGCTAAATAAAGTGTCGTTCCAATGGTGGACGGTAAGAACGGTTTCGGTGTTATATGCGGCCATAAATGCTTGTAAATATCGGACTAAGTTTCAAGAATTGGTAATTATCCCATTCCTTGAGGTACAAGTTGGGGCCATAAGATACAAAAATAGGACTAAGTAGTGATATACATCAATTTTTTGGTTATAAGCTGGGCCTACGCGCCAACAGGCTATGATTCCTATATGAGCACACTCCGTTATTTCTATCTTTCCCTATTCAGTCTTTGTTTGGTTATTTTTGCAGTGCTTTTACAGCAGTCTGGCTATCAAGGTGTCAGTTTTCTACCGTGCCCTTTATGTATTTTGCAAAGAGTGGGTTATTTGGGCGTCGCTATTTTTTGCTTGTTGGCTATTGGCATTTCTCGATTACGTCCGATCTTCCACATCTTGGCCCTGATATCGGCGGCTTATGGAGTTTCAGTGGCTGGGCGACAAGTCTGGCTTTTATCTCACCCAGAAACTTCTTGCGGAATCGATCCTTTAGAAACCTGGATCAATCAATTTCAACTTTCTCAAGTTATCCCCTGGTTGTTTAGGGCTGATGGGCTATGCTCTGCAAGGTTACCAGCCATATTTGGTCTTCAGGTTCCTGAATGGTCTTTATTGTGGTTCACGGTGCTTTTCTTGATCCTATTAGGCACTCTATTTAATAAAAGGACCTAATTTAAGCATGCTAAGTTTTGCTATATACCTAAAAGTATTTAAGGTATGAGAAGTGCATCTTTTACAAATAGATGTCTTAACCATAAGATGTAGGTTATTCAAGATTAAGGGCTTTTATGACGTATTTCCAAGATAACTCACAAACTATTGGTAGGACACCATTGGTGCGCCTTAATCGTGTGACTGATGGTGCTAAGGCGACGGTGCTTGCCAAGATTGAGGGTCGCAACCCTGCATATTCGGTCAAATGTCGCATTGGCGTTGCCATGATTAATGACGCCCAAGAGAAGGGCTTGCTTGGACCTGGAAAAGAGTTGGTTGAGCCAACTTCTGGCAACACAGGAATCGCTTTGGCTTTCGTAGCAGCAGCCCGTGGAATTCCACTGACGCTCACCATGCCAGAAACCATGAGCATTGAGCGTCGAAAGTTGTTAACGGCATTAGGTGCAAAGATCGTTTTGACTGAGGGCCCTAAGGGTATGAATGGCGCCGTTACAAAAGCCAAAGAGATAGCTGAGTCTGATCCTGCTAAGTATGTATTACTGCAGCAATTTAGTAATCCATCCAACCCAGCGATTCATGAAAAGACTACTGGTCCAGAAATCTGGGAAGACACGGATGGTAATGTTGATGTGTTTGTTGCTGGCGTTGGCACGGGCGGTACGATTTCGGGTGTTGGTCGCTATATTAAGAACGTCAAGAAAAAGAATATTGAGGTGGTTGCCGTTGAGCCGACCACTAGTCCAGTGATCACTCAGAAGCTTAATGGCGAGGTAATTAAACCTGCTCCACATAAGATTCAGGGTATCGGCGCAGGCTTCATTCCGGATAATCTTGATTTGTCCATAGTCGATAAGGTCGAGCAGGTAAGCAATGAAGAGGCAATTGAATTTGCACGCCGTATTGCGAAAGAAGAGGGTATTTTGGTTGGCATTTCCTGTGGTGCAGCAGCTGCAGTAGCGGTGCGCTTAGCCAAGAGGCCTGAATATGCTGGCAAAACAATCGTAGTTGTATTGCCCGATACTGCTGAGCGTTACCTGAGCTCCGCATTATTTGAGGGCGTATTTGATGAGCAAGGATTGGCAGCTTAAACCTTAGTAAAGGATGATGACCATGATTCAAAAACAAAATACACACTCACTTTTTTCGGTTACCCAGGTCATTATTGGGCTCGCATTACTTGTTTTGTCGACCCACCTGGCTTTGGAAAGTGACACTTATCTTGCGGCTCTTAATCGAAGTGGATTAAATCAATACCATGCATTTGGATTGCTGGTGTGTTTTAGTTTCTTTGCCGGCATTTTGTTAATTGCTCAACAGACATGGAAGCGGGAGACATGTCAATTTGATGAGTTGTCATCCTTTTGAGTGTTAATGTAGTGGCAAATAAAAAAGGCACCCTAGGGTGCCTTTTGTTTTTACTCTTCTTCGCGACGTAAGTGCGGGAAGAGAATCACATCACGGATGTTTGGCGCATCTGTGAGCAGCATCACTAAACGGTCGATACCAATACCGCAGCCGCCTGTTGGGGGCATACCATATTCAAGGGCGCGGATGAAGTCATGGTCAAAGTACATTGCTTCTTCATCACCTGCTTCTTTTTGCTCTACTTGCTTGCGGAAGCGATTGGCTTGATCCTCAGCATCGTTCAACTCAGAGAAGCCGTTGGCAATCTCGCGACCGGTAATGAATAACTCAAAGCGTTCAGTAATGCCTGGTCGAGTATCAGACTCTCTAGCAAGCGGGCTTACTTCAATTGGGTAATCAATGATGTAAGTTGGCTCCCATAGATGTTCCTCGGCGACTAACTCAAACAAAGCCAATTGCAGTGCTCCAATGCCAGCATTCTTGAGGGTTGGAGAATCGGGATTCTCACCACCTTTTTTCAACTCGGCACGAATAAAGGCGATATCTTCGAGCTGGGCTGCTTCATAGTTCTTGCCCGACTGGCTGCAATACTTGAGGATCGCTTCATTAATGGTCAGGCGTTGGAATGGTTTACTCAAATCCAATTCACGACCTTGATGAGTCAATACTGCTGTGCCTTGCGCATCCATTGCCGCTGCACGAATTAGGCCTTCAGTGAAATCCATCAACCAACGGTAGTCGGTATATGCCGCGTAGAACTCCATCATGGTGAATTCTGGGTTATGGCGGGGACTGACGCCTTCGTTGCGGAAGTTGCGGTTGATTTCAAATACACGCTCAAAGCCACCGACCACTAAACGCTTGAGATAAAGTTCAGGAGCAATACGCAAGAACATCTGCATATCTAAAGCATTGTGATGCGTAATAAAAGGTTTGGCAGCTGCACCGCCGGGAATGGGGTGGAGCATGGGAGTTTCTACTTCCATAAAATCGGCATCCAGCATATGGCGACGTAGCGATGCAATGGCATTGCTACGGGCTTTGAATGTGTTGCGACTCTCTGGGTTGACGATCAAATCTACATAGCGTTGACGATATTTGGTCTCGAGATCGGAGAGGCCATGAAACTTATCTGGCAAAGGACGCAAGGATTTACTCAGTAAGCGCAAGTTACTACTCTCAACCGAGAGCTCGCCTTTATTGGTCTTAAAAAGATTGCCTTCAGCAGAAATAAAGTCACCCATATCCCAGTGCTTGAAGGCGCCATGGGTATCTGCACCAGTAATTTCATCATTAATATAAAACTGGATTTGGCCTGTGCGATCTTGGATGGTGGCAAAACTTGCTTTACCCATCACGCGCTTGAGAATCATGCGGCCAGCAACTTTCACATGAATCTTCTTCTCGGCCAACTCTTCTTTGGTCAAGCTGTCGTAGTGGGTATGTAAGTCGGCAGCTAAATGGGTTGGCACAAAGTCATTCGGAAATGCGACACCATTTTCACGTAACTTCGCAAGCTTTTCACGTCGCTCCGCAATGATGTGATTCTCATCAACTACTTCAGTAGCTGGGGCTTGGGTATTAGATGAATTCGTTTTATCGTTCATATTCGTGAGTAATTAAACGCCTTGTTTCAGGCTGGCTTCAATGAAGGCATCAAGATCACCATCCAATACTTTTTGAGTATTGGAGATCTCAACGTTAGTGCGTAAATCTTTGATGCGGCTTTGATCCAAAACATAGGAGCGGATCTGATGACCCCAGCCCACATCCGTTTTGCTAGCCTCCAACTTATCTTGCTCTGCACGACGCTTTTGCATCTCATGTTCGTAAAGACGTGACTTAAGCATGCTCATGGCTTCAGCACGGTTACGGTGTTGGCTGCGATCGTTCTGACATTGCACCACAATCCCTGTTGGAATATGGGTTAGACGCACCGCAGAGTCAGTTTTATTAATGTGCTGACCGCCTGCACCAGAAGCGCGGTAGGTATCAGTGCGAATGTCTGCGGGGTTGACTTCAATCTCAATCGAATCATCAATCTCCGGATAGACGTAGATAGAGGCAAATGAAGTATGGCGTCCATTAGACGAATCAAATGGAGACTTACGCACTAAGCGATGCACGCCCGTCTCAGAGCGAAGGTGGCCATAAGCATATTCACCATCGACTTTAATGGTGGCACTCTTGATACCGGCAACGTCACCATCCGACTCTTCCAGAATCTCGGTTTTGTAACCTTTGCGTTCACAATATTTAAGGTATTGACGATAGAGCATGCTTGCCCAGTCGCAAGCCTCAGTGCCGCCAGCGCCTGCTTGAATATCAATAAAGCAATTGCAAGAATCCATCTCATTGTGGAACATGCGGCGGAACTCAAGATCATTAACGATCTTGCTATAGCCTTCAACGTCTAATTCAATTGCGGCGATTGTTTCAAAATCACTTTCTTCTTTAGCCATGTCGAAGAGTTCGATGGCGCCAGTGATATTGGTATTTAAATCCGTAAGGGTAGCAACCACGCCGTCGAGCAATTTTTTTTCTTTGCCGAGCGCTTGGGCTTTCTTTTGATCATCCCAAATTGTGGGATCTTCCAGGATCGAGTTAACTTCAGTAAGGCGACGTGACTTTACTTCGAAGTCAAAGATACCCCCGAAGAGCTTGCTCACGGGTGAGCAGGTCGGACAAGGTATTTGAAATAGTATTTAGTTGTTCAGCTTCCATCCCCTAATTATAAGGGGGTTATTGCATCCGACTCTCTGCTGCGGACCTAGCTGCTGGAACTCTCATCATGCGCCTCAATCATCAGCTGAACTCGGGCTTGGCCCTGATAACGATCGGTTACTAGGCGGTAAGCAAGTTTGGCTTTGGCCGGCAAGGTTTGGGTACGGTTAAACCAGACAGCCGTTAATGGCTTAGCTGCTTGTTTGTCTTCTGCTGGGTCAGAACCTAGCGGACGCACCATTAGGCGCAAATGCTTTTCTTTCATGAGGCTTTGCTGGGTGATTTCGAAAGCTCCGTAGAAGACGGGCTGCGGAAAGCCTTGACCCCAGATCTCTTCGGCGAGAAGGTCACCAATCTCAGAGGTAAATTCAGAAGGCTGCAGGGTGCCATCATGTGGATGGTGACGCTCCAGGATTTCATCCGTTAATAGACTGTTTGCTACTTCCTGAAAGCAAGCATCAAACTTCTCAAAATCACTTTTGCGAATTGTCAGACCTGCCGCCATTGCATGACCACCAAATTTAAGAATCAAGCCCGGCTCGCGTTTTGAAACGATATCAAGCGCATCCCTTAAATGAAATCCAGTCAGCGATCGGCCAGAGCCGCGTAACTCTTCTCCAGTGTTGCCATCGGGCGCAAATACAATCGCAGGGCGGTTAAAACGTTCTTTTAAGCGTGACGCCACAATGCCAACCACCCCTTGGTGCCACTCAGGATTCCACAGGCAAATGCTTGTGCGTTGCGCCATTGTTCCCGCAAGTTGATCTTCTGAAAGATGGGCAAGGGCAGTTTCTTGCATGCCAGTTTCAATCACACGACGCTCACGATTAATGCGATCGAGTTCCTGGGCAAGCGTCATTGCTTCATCGACGTCGTCAGTCAGTAATAGGCGAATGCCTAAAGTCATATCCGCTAAACGCCCGGCAGCATTGAGTCTAGGGCCGATAGCAAATCCTAAGTCAAACGTGTTGGCCTTGCGGGGATCGCGAGTTGCTGCTTGAAATAGCGCTTGAATGCCAGTTTGAGAGATACCAGCCCGAATGCGTTTCAAACCATTAGAAACTAAGACGCGATTATTACGATCAAGTTGCGCAACGTCAGCAACGGTACCTAGTGCAACGAGATCTAAGAGGTTCTCCACTTTAGGTTGCGTCTCGTTAGTAAATTTACCCCGCTTACGTAGTTCTGCACGTAGTGCTACTAATACATAAAACATGACGCCTACACCAGCGAGAGCTTTGCTAGGAAACGTGCATCCAGGTTGATTGGGATTCACAATCGCAGTCGCATTTGGCAATCGATCACCAGGCAAGTGATGGTCGGTCACAATGACCTCCATGCCAAGTTCGCGAGCGCGATCTACACCAGCCTCACTGGCAATACCGTTATCTACTGTAATGAGATATTTAGGTTTCGGTGTTTGTTGTGCTGCGAGCTCAACGACTTCAGGCGTTAAGCCGTAGCCCATCGTAAAGCGATTAGGTACCAGAAAATGAATAGGGGTATCGGACCCACCCAACATCCGCAGGCCTCGTAGGCCTACCGCACAAGCTGTAGCGCCGTCGCAGTCGTAGTCTGCCACGATGAGCATTGCTTCTTTTTTCTCCAGAATATCCGCAAGCAAGCTGGCGGTGCTGATGCAACTCTTCAGTTCAGTTGGAGAGATCAGGTTTTTTAATTCCAGCGAGAGCTCTTCGGGAGATTCCAATCCACGAGCCGCATATAAACGCGCTAGCAAAGGATGTAAACCGCTTTGCTGTAACCAAGTAGCAGTGCGTTCAGAAAAAGGGCGTTGAGAAAAAAGACTCATGACGAAATAATTTCATGCCAGGTAAGGGGCTCAGCTTTTTTCCAGAATGCCCAAGATTTTTTTAATAGGTCTTTTTGAGTGATGATGCGCTCTCGTACTTTTCCATTAGGAAAATCAATGATGAACAATTCATCTAGTTGTTTATCAGCGAGAGCCTTTTTCACTTGTGGCCATATCGACTCTGGCTGGTTCAGCCATGCAAACGCTCCGACCAGTGTATCGGCTTTGATAGTAGGGCTGCATGGGATGCTTAAATACTTCGCCAGCCCTGTCAACATGGGGTGTTCACCATAAATCTGTTGCGACTGTTTAATGGCTTCAGGCGCATGAACATCATTGAGTTTGCCGATGCCACTAATCCATAAAGAGTTAATACTTGGTAGGCCACGTTGCTCACGCTCTTCATTTGTGGGATCGATATGCCAAAGCATCTGCACTTCATTTTGCAATTTTCGCCAACGTTTTGCCAGTCCTCCTTCATGGGTGTCTCGTGGCATCCACCAATCAATATTACGACCATACGCTTGATCAATGCTGTATGTTGCTAGGCTTGCAAAAGGACCTGCTGGAATAAACCAGTAGTACTGGTTATGAAACAACACTGAATTTTGAAAATCCTCTTCAATAAAGGGAAGCGCTGCTTTAAGAAGTTGAGAGGATTCAGTTTCTGTCAGGTCGACCTGATTCTGGTTCATCAAAATGAGATGGTCACGTGTAGCATGTAAATGGACAGGCTGTAAGCAAGCGATCTCTAAATGAGGATTTACCTCCTGCTTAGACTGTCCGACCAGCAGAATGGGTGCAATTGGCACTAGATCGCCGAGCAGAAACCGTTCATGGGGCAGCCCTTTTAGTGGCTGATCCCCAATGTCTTGATCCCCTAAGACATCTTCCCCCGATAACATCAGGGTAAAGCGCCTTAGAGTGCTTTCGGCGTTTTGAGGGGAGGTAGCGTTTGCAGTCATTTCCCTGATTTTAGGTGGCATTTACGTATTCCATCAGTTTGCCCGTGCAATTGTCTAAACTGTGGCTATGTTGAGACTTCCTATTGAGCTAGAAATTGGCTTGCGCTATACCCGCTCCAAGCGTCGCAAGACGGTTGGCAAGCGCGATGGCTTCCTTTCCTTTATTTCCGGAATTTCCACTGCAGGCATTGCTTTAGGGGTTGCCTCGCTTATTGTGGTCCTATCGGTGATGAATGGTTTCCAGAAAGACGTACGGGATCGTATGCTCTCCGTTCTATCCCATGTAGAAATCACCTCACCAGATGGTTTGGCAGACTGGGAACCGCTTGCTCTAAAAGTGGCAGCGCAGCCACACGTCATTGGTGTTGCGCCAATGGTCAGCTCCCAAGGCTTGCTTACTCGTGACAATGTCATGCGTGGCGTTGCAATTCGAGGAGTTGCTCCGGGCGAGGAGGGTAAAGTTTCTGATCTACCTAAACAATTTGTTGCCGGTAGTATTGATGATCTCAAGCCTGGAAGCTTTGGCGTTGCCTTAGGTGCTCAACTGGCGTCTTTGGTTGGTGCTCATGTTGGCGATCGCATTAATCTCATTGTTCCTGAAAGTGATTTAACGCCTGCAGGTGCTATGCCGCGTATGCGCACTCTCCAAGTGGTTGGCATTATTGATAGCGGTCACTATGAATACGATAGCTCTTTAGCTGTGATGCATTGGAAAGATGCTGCAGCCTTGCTGCGCCTTCATGATCCATCAGGCTTACGTGTCAAGGTAGATGATATGCAGCGTGCACCAGAAGTTGCTAATGAGCTTGCTGCTGTAGTGCCCCAGGCTTTATGGATTACAGATTGGTCACGCTCAAATCGCAACTGGTTTGCAGCTGTTCAAACTGAAAAGAAAATGATGTTCATCATATTGACTTTGATTATTGCAGTAGCCGCATTTAACTTAGTTTCTACTTTGGTAATGACGGTCAATGAGAAGCAGGCAGATATTGCGATTTTGAGAACGATGGGTGCTAGCCCGGGTTTAATTCAACGCATTTTCTTAGTACAGGGTTTGGCAATTGGTTTGCTGGGATCTTTAGCAGGCGTTGGATTGGGTTTGCTCATCGCACTCAACATTGATGTGATTGTTCCTGCGATTGAAGCTATCTTCCGCGTGCGTTTCTTGCCACGCGAGGTCTACTTTATTAGCGAGTTGCCATCTGATGTTCGTTTGGGTGATGTTGTCACGGTGGGTTTAATGGCCTTTGGCTTATCGGTGCTGGCAACTTTGTATCCTAGTCGTCGCGCTGCTAAGGTTCAGCCTGCGGAGGCTCTGCGCTATGAGTGATCTGCCAAAACCAGTATTAGTAGCCAGAGGCCTCGCCAAGACTTACGGCCAGGGGCCTACTGCGGTAGAGGTCCTTAAATCGGTTGACTTGGATGTTGCAGCCTCTGAGAAGGTGGCTATTGTGGGTTCATCTGGGTCTGGCAAGAGCACATTGCTACATTTATTGGGCGGCTTGGATACTCCAAGTTCTGGCTCGGTCTTATTGGATGGTGCCAATATCAATCAGCTATCGGTTGCTAAGTTAGATCGCTTGCGCAATCAGAGTTTAGGTTTTATTTATCAATTCCATCATTTATTAGATGAGTTCAGCGCAGTGGAGAACGTGGCATTGCTCTTGCGCATACGTGGCCTCAGTAACGAGGAGTCAATGGAGCGCGCCAGCAAGATGCTCAAAGCCGTAGGCTTGGCAAAGCGTGAATTACATACACCTGCTGAGCTATCTGGTGGCGAGCGTCAGCGTGTTGCGGTAGCTAGGGCATTGGTTGGCAATCCAACTTGTGTGTTGGCTGATGAGCCTACTGGAAACTTAGATACTGAAACTGCTGATGGTGTGTTTGATTTGATGTTAGATATTGCTCGCGAACAAGGCACTGCCTTTGTGATCGTGACGCATGATCCAGTACGCGCTAAACGTTGTGATCGTATTTTGCATTTAGAGCGCGGAGTATTAAAGACTTTCGCGCAATGACCCAGCATCCCATGTGGATCGATACTCACTGCCATCTGGATGCACCAGAGTTTTCAAACTCCTTGTCATCGATTATTTCAGCTGCAAGTGAAAAGGGCGTAAAGGCTATTTTGTTGCCTGCAGTTAAAGCCGCTGATTGTCAAAATGTAAGAGCACTGGCCTCTCAATATAGCAATGACATTCCGGGATTGGTTTACACGCTGGGCATTCATCCTTTGTATACCAATCAAGCCCATGAAGACGACTTAGCCGTTTTGGAAGAACAAATCGCCCAATCACTATCTGATCCTCGATTTGTGGGTGTTGGTGAGATCGGTTTAGATTATTTCGTCGAAGGTTTAGATCCTCATAAGCAAGAGTATTTATTTCATGCGCAATTAGATTTGGCTCAGAAGTATCAATTACCCGTGATATTGCATGTCCGTCGCTCTCAGGATGCTATTTTGAAAGCTCTCAGAGCTCGAACAATTCCTAGTGGGATAGCACATTCATTTAATGGAAGTTTTCAGCAGGCCGAACAATTTATTGGACTGGGATTTAAGTTGGGGTTTGGTGGTGCAGCAACGTATGAGCGAGCACTACAGATTCGCAGGCTTTTAACTGAGCTACCGCTTGATAGCCTTGTTACCGAAACAGATTCGCCCGATATTCCACCAGCTTGGTTGAGAGATGAGGGCATTGCATTTAATGAGCCTGCTTTTCTACCTCGTATTGCTAAACAGTTGGCTGGTATTCGTGGCGTTAGCGATCTTGAATTTGCATCTGCTGTATGGCGCAATGCCATGCAAGTATTACCACGTTGGTCGGCGCTCTGTGCCAACAATCCAAATTTAACCTTAGCCCCTTAAATCCTTGCGCTTGGCGATAACGGCATTTATTGCCGGGGGATCATTCCTTTTCTTTTTGCCACAAGTTCCATCTGGCTGGCTGCTGACATGTTTTGCGGTTAGTGCACTCTGTTCATTTTTCTTATATCTACAGCCTCGCTCTCAATGGTGTCGGCAGATTTTGATAGGCATCTTGCTATTTAGTATTGGCTTTGCATGGAATGCGCGCTATGCGGAAAATCGTCTAGCAAACATTCTGGATATTGAGTTAGAGGGAAGGGAATTAGGCGTAGAAGGTAGAGTCATCGCCTTGCCACAGAGTAGCTCTACAGGCGCCAAATTTGCATTTGAAATCGATCATCTTCTATCTGGTAGGGATGAAATTGCACCATTTCCAAAGCGAATCTATTTAAGTTGGCAGCCTGCGTGGAGGAGCAATCAGACCATTCCTGAAATCATTCCTGGCCAACGATGGAAATTGAAAGTCAAACTCAAAAGACCTTATGGTTCATTAAATCCATACACCTTTGACTTTGAGCGTTGGTCTTTTCATCAAGATTTTGGTGCCAGTGGCTCAGTAAGGTCTGGTGAGCTTTTGCTACCTCAAGAGATTGGCTATGCTGAATTTGCCTTGCGAATGGAGTTGGCACGCTGGAAGTTGCGTCAAAAGATTCAATCACTTTTACCTAAGGATGCGCGCTATGCGGGCGTGATCATTGCTTTAGTGATGGGCGATCAAAATGCGATTGATCAAGAAGATTGGCAAGTATTTAATGCAACGGGCATAGGGCACCTCATTTCTATATCAGGTTTGCATGTCACTATGTTGGCCGGTATTGGCGCCTCTCTTGCGGCAATGCTCTGGCGCTGCCGCACTTGGCCTCTTCTCATTCCGATTAGCAAGGTTGCCGCAGCTTCTGGATTTGTAATGGCATTTATCTACGCATGGTTGGCTGGATTTCAGATACCGGCGCAACGAACGATGTATATGGTTGGTGTTGTAGCTTTCGCACTTTGGACCGGTAGGAACCCACGATCTTTTGATATTTGGTGGTGGGCACTGGCTTTTGTTTTAGTGGTTGATCCAATGGCGCCTTACACCCCCGGTTTTTGGCTGTCATTTGGAGCAGTTGCAGCCATTCTCTTTGCGATGGGTAACTCTTCGGGATTGCTTGGGATACCCACCGGTAAAGAGCTAGAAGTGCATTGGTTGAGTCGTGCGTGGCAAGCCTTGCGTGAGGCATGCCGTGTTCAAGCAGTTGTCACCATTGCGCTATTACCATTCACTTTATATTGGTTTTATCAAGTCTCAGTAGTCTCACCGTTTGCCAATGCGTTTGCGATTCCTTTGGTGAGTTATGTGGTGACTCCTCTAGCTATTGCCGGGGCATTATTGCCAGACTTTATGGGGCGATGGCTCTTATTGCCCGCACACCTATCAATGGAGTATTTGGGAATCATGTTGGAGTGGATGGCTGGTTGGAGTTGGGCGGTCGCTTGGTCTAGGCAGCCAGAATGGTGGCTCTTACTTTTATCAGGAGCCGGAATTATTTATGCCATTCGTCCTGGGGAGTTACTTAAGGATTATCAATTGAGAGCGCTGGCTTTGCTTCCCTCATTATTCTTATTTACTCCACTAAGTACTTTAGGAATTACCCCCTTAAAGCCAGGGGAGTTTAGGGCTACGGTGTTGGATATTGGGCAGGGTACGGCTGTATTGATTGAGACGCGTAGCAAAGCGCTCTTATATGACACGGGTCCCATTCAAGGGAAAAGAGATGATGCTGGGCAAAGAGTGATTCTGCCTTATTTACGAGGTAGAGGAATTGCGCACATTGATCGTATGGTGATTAGTCATAGTGATAGTGATCATGTTGGAGGGGCGGCGTCTTTACTGAAACAAGTTTCATTTGGTTCGATGATGGGTTCTTTACCCAATAACAACGCATTGTTATTGAATTTGCAGTCTAGAAAAATCTCCAGTCTTCCCTGTCGCTATGGCCAGCATTGGAATTGGGATGGTGTCGATTTTTTGATTTGGCATCCACATGAAGAAACCCTTTTTCAGGATCAATACCCTATGAAGCCCAACGAAATGAGTTGCGTACTTGAGGTGCGCAACCAAAATCATTCTTTGTGGCTAACGGGGGATGTCGAAAGGCAAGGTGAATCTCACGTTATTGATCGTTTGGATGGGCCCGCTCTCAATTCAATTGGTGATCGCGAGTTGGTGTTTATGGCCCCACACCATGGCAGCAAAACTTCTTCCTCACTGGAGTTACTTAAGAAGTTAAATCCAGAAATTGCTTTTGCGCAGAATGGCTATCGCAATCGTTATGGTCACCCACATCCAACAGTGACTGCACGATATGCAAACATGGACATCCCGTTTTATCAAACACCGAGAACGGGAGCGCAACTCTGGTTCTTCGGCTCAGGCTCTAAGCACTCCGTCAAATTCTGGAGACAAGAGCTTGATCGCTTATGGCACCGCAAAGATGCCCAGGATTACTGAGAAAGTTTTCTTGCTTCTTGAAGTTGAGAAATGAAAAATTGCTCAAATGCAATTGCAAGAAATGTCATCATGATGCCAGCACCAAGTACGAGCGAGAAAATCACAGTAAGGATGACAAGCCAGCCCGATTGACTGCGATCCTGTTCTGCAATGCCAGGGTTAAATTGAGCATCCCATTTTTCATCAGGGCGTAAACCAAAGGTAATAGTGGTGAGCCAGCTGGCTTCTAAGGCAATAAACCCAAAAGTGAGAAGTACCCAGCCTGGCGCTGAAATAAAGCGCGCATCTTTCAGAAGGCCCCAACCAATAACGCCGCCTATCAATGCAAGCAATTGTGTCCAAGCCCAAAAGGATTTGATTCCCTGTAGATAAAAACAATTGAGACCGCTACCAGGAAAAAATAATCCGAGTGCGCAAAATAGGAGTTTGGATTTTTTCATGGCCTTGTTGAATAGGTAATTAGTTTATTTATTGGCAGTAGGGCGTTGAACAAAACTTAGCACTTCACGGTCTGTGCCAATCATGAGTAACTGGTCGCCATTACGAACGATGCTGCGGTAATCATTGAGCTCATAGAGAAAGTCATTCTCTAATTCCATACGCTGTGGGCTGCAGGCCATTTTGGTGCTGGTGATTTTGCTTAGACTGAAGCCGCGAGCATCTTCATCCAGTTCTGCAGTAAAGCGATTGCACCCAGTTGAGCCACTGATACGTTGACCGTTAGCATCAAAGGTAATTTGAATAGGGTTGCTGGCCTCGCCCTGAGGAATTGGTCTGGCGCGCACCTCACCATTGCTATTGGGTGCCAGATTCCAGCGATTGAGCTCCCATTTGGTATTACGCAGTTCGCTGCTAGGAGGGCTGATTTTGGCGCCGCAGGGTGGAATCACGTTCGCACAAGCACTTAAAAGGCCTATTCCCACCCAAGAAAGTGCAACCAGGAGGCTTTTTGAGCTCACTCTGTTGATGGTGAAAAGGGGTGTTTTTAGGAGCATATTGTTATAAGTATTTGATTTATATGTATTTTTTATATTACTATCGCTACTATTCTACTGGTTTAGACGCTTAAATAGGTGGAAGAAGTAGGGGTTTTCGTCTAGAATATGAGGTTTTCCGCTTTACCGTACGTTTAGTTGGTGAGCTGGAGCCCAAGGTTTTTTGTAGAAATTTCATTGGGTTGTAATCAACCTGTTTTCATTTTTAGATTTTAAGGAATAAGTATGGTCGTCATTCGACTGGCACGCGGCGGCTCTAAGAAGCGCCCTTTTTACAGCATCGTTGCTACTGATAAGCGCAACCGTCGTGACTCGAACTTTATCGAGCGCATTGGTTACTTCAATCCACAAGCAGCTGCATCTGAGCAAGCTATGCGCATTGCTCAAGATCGTTTGACTTATTGGACTGGTGTTGGAGCGCAAATTTCTCCAACGGTTGTTCGTTTAATTAAGAACAATCCTGCTGTTTAATATTCGCTTACTAAAAGCGTCATCTTGAGGATGATGCTTTTAGTGACGAAATTGATTGGTAGTTTCATTTTAGGAAAATAGGGTGGCTTGCAAATGAGTACACCTTCCCTAAATGATTTGATCGAGCTTGGCGCTATTTCTGAGGCGCAAGGTTTGCAGGGGCAAGTGAAGGTTAGACCTCACTCTCCAGACCCTGTAGCACTTCTCTCTTCTAAAACAGTTTGGCTTTCACTAATCCCGCGTAGGGATGCTGGCGTTTCTGCGTCTGTAGAGCAAGCCTCATTGACTCAATACAAAGTTAAGAGTGCCAAGATGCATAGCGGCAATGTAGTCCTTGCGCTAGAGGGCGTCACTGATCGTGATCAGGCTTTGGCTCTCAAGGGAGCCCGCATTTTGGTTGCGCGTGATGCCTTTCCAAAAGCAGAGAGTGATTCTTATTACTGGGTTGATTTAATTGGTTGCCATGCAATCAATTTGCAAAATGAATCCCTTGGTGATGTTATCGACGTTACTGAAAATGGCGCACATGGCGTAATCGCTATCGGCGATGCTGGTAGCAAAAATATTCAATACTTAGTTCCCTTCGTAAAAGAAGTGGTGCAAAACGTAGACTTACCAAACAAGACGATCACGCTCGATTGGCAATTGGACTGGCAATAAAAACATGCGCTTTGATGTTGTCACCTTATTTCCGGAGATGTTTTCTGCGCTCACGCAGTGGGGCATTACTGGTCGCGCATGTGAGCAATCTTTAGCAAGTATTCATCTTTGGAACCCGCGAGACTTTTGTTCTGATGCTCGTAAGACGGTAGATGATCGCGCCTATGGTGGTGGACCAGGCATGGTGATGATGGCTAAGCCCCTCGAAGATACGGTCACCGGTATCAAGGCTTCCCACCAGGCTGCCGGAGTAAAAACGGGGCCAATTTGTCTTTTAGCTCCTCAAGGCGAGCGTTTTTCTCAAAAAATGGCGTCCGATATCCTGAATATGGGCAACTTAACCTTTGTTTGTGGTCGCTATGAGGCAATAGACCAACGTTTTGTTGAGCGGAACGTTGATTTGCAGCTTTCCATAGGTGATTTTGTGCTTTCTGGGGGTGAAATCCCTGCTATGGCCATGATGGATGCGGTTATTAGGCTGATTCCTGGGGCTCTTGGGGATGGCCAATCTGCCACTCAGGACAGCTTTATGAACGGTCTTTTGGACTATCCGCACTACACCAGACCAGAGGTTTATGAAAATTTATCGGTGCCGGACGTGCTTTTAGGCGGACATCACGCTAAAATAGCGGATTGGCGTCGGCAGAAGTCTTTAGAGCTGACGTTGAGGTTGAGGCCGGACTTAATTGATTTGGCCAGAACCAATGGGTTGCTAACCCGAGAAGATGAACAATTTCTTCGCTCGCTGTGAATTCAGTAGTGATTTAAAGGTTTGGTTTTTTGGTTTAGTGAAATTGTTTTAACTGCATCCTCTATTAGGTCCGTTGATTTATATCTCGGGATTAAACGCTAATACGATGTTTAAGGATTCAAAATGAATTTAATTGAAAAAATTGAGCAAGAAGAAATTGCTCGCTTAAGTGCTAACAAAACTTTGCCAAGCTTTGCGCCTGGTGACACAGTAGTTGTTAGCGTAAACGTAGTTGAGGGTACACGTAAGCGTGCCCAGGCCTTTGAAGGCGTTGTGATTGCTAAACGTAATCGCGGACTTAATTCCAGCTTTATCGTGCGTAAGATTTCTTCTGGTGAAGGCGTTGAGCGTACTTTCCAAACCTACTCACCATTAATCGCTAGCGTTGAAGTGAAGCGTCGCGGTGATGTACGTCGTGCTAAGTTGTACTACTTGCGCGATCGTTCTGGTAAGTCAGCACGTATTAAAGAAAAACTTCAAGCACGTGTTAAACCAACAGCTGCTGTTGCTGCTGAATAATTGCTGCTTTGAAGCAAACCAAGAAGGCGGCCTAGGTCGCCTTTTTTGTTGCCTTAGAATATGACTATGCCCAAAACCTCAAAGCCCGAAGAAGATGCAATTAATGTAGCTGCGCCCCCAGGCTTTAATGCGGAAGCCATTCCGATTCATGAGGTTTGCGCTGGCGATAAAAAGGTTGCCCCTGAATTTCTGCAGCCGCAGGGATTGAGGCAGCGTCTTCAATACCCTCCAGAATGGCAACCTGAAATTACGGATGAGAATCGTCACGTCATTGCGGCCGACATTATTGCTCGTCGTCAGGCGGTCGGAAAAGTAACCAGAGCAGCAGTATTAATTCCGCTGCTATTGAAAGACGATGGCCTCTCTGTTTTGCTGACTCAAAGAACGAATCATTTACGTGATCATGCTGGGCAGATTAGTTTTCCAGGTGGGCGTATGGACCCCGAGGACTTGAGTCCAAATGACACTGCCTTAAGGGAGAGTCAAGAAGAGATCGGTTTAGATCCTCAGCGGGTAGAGATCATCGGACATCTTCCTCAATATTTGACGGTGTCTGGTTATAGCGTTACCCCTGTAGTAGGATTAGTCCAGCCTCAGGCAGAATATGTCTTAGATGAGTTTGAAGTGGCCGATATCTTTGAGGTGCCACTGAATTTTTTATTAGATCCTGCCAACCATCAGGTTAGACTGTGGCAAAGTGAGCAGGGCGGGCGTCGTTTTTATTCAATGCCTTATGAGGGCCGCTTTATTTGGGGTGCTACTGCGGGAATGTTGCGTAACCTTTATCATTTATTAAAAGTATGACTTTCTTTTCTATCCTCTTCGCCCTCATTGCTGAGCAATATCGCCCAGTGACTTCTAGCCATTGGATTGCGCGTATGAGCGCCCGTTGGTTGGATTGGGTCGCCGCTGAATTCGGTGGCAAGACTGACGCAGGTGCAAGCCCGGTGGGCGCGCGTATGGCTTGTATGGTTGCATTCATTCTGCCAACCTTCTTAGTATTTATGGTGTACGTCACTTGCATGGTGACTTATCCGATTCTGGGTTTCTTGTGGAATATCGTAATTGCTTACTTATTCTTTGGCTTCCGTCAGTTCAGCCACTCCTTTACTGCAGTTTATGAAGCAATTGAAGCGCATGATTTGCCTGCAGCACGCTTAGCCCTTGCTGAATGGTATGGCCCAGAACTGGATACTTCAGAACTTTCTGAAGCCGAGGTAATTTCATTGGCGCTTGAGCGCGCCATTATTGGTTCACATCGCCATGTCTTTGGTGTGCTCTTCTGGTTCATGATGCCAATGGGTCCTGCAGGTGTGGTTCTCTATCGCTTGGCTGACATCGCTGCACAGCGTTGGTCTGAGCGTGGTGATTACAACCTGAGCGAAGCAGCGCGTCATTTCTTCTATGTATTGGATTGGATTCCATCCCGAATCACTGCGATGGGCTTTGCCATTGTCGGGAACTTTGAGGGCGCAGTGTATGCATGGCGCTACTTGACCCAGAAATGGGCTGACCCATTGAATGCAGTGATCTTGGCAGCAGGTAGTGGTGCACTAGGTGTGCGTTTAGGTGAGCCTTTGAGTGAGCCGGATAGTGATGAGGCCTTGCGTATGGCTGAGGCTGGAGAGCCGGTGGCTTATGAAGTCGGTCTTGAGCCGACTGAGCGCACAATGCGTTCTGCGGTAGGTTTGGTGTGGCGCTTAGTTATCGCTTGGATGGCTTTGTTGCTAATGCTGACCATCGCTCTTTGGCTTGGCTAATTCCCTGTATTTGAGTATCCGCTGTTTTTGAATCTGAAAGCAGCTGCCTAAATAGCGCCAGTCTTTCTGGCGCTATTTCATTTCTGTCTACTGCATCTCGTACAGCGCAATCCGGTTCAGACTGGTGGGTGCAATTATGAAAACGGCATTTGCCTAAAAAGTCTTTGAATTCTCTAAAGGCATGTTGTAACTCGCTGACCGACATATGAGCCAAACCAAATTCTTGAAAGCCTGGTGAATCAATGAGTGCGCCGAGTTTTCCAGATTTGCTTCGACCCCAAGCTTCAGGCAATTCAAAATAGCGGCAAGCAGTGGTAGTGTGTTTGCCAGTATCTAAGCGAACTGAGTATTCCTGAGTGAGTGCCGCAGCATTGGGAACCCAAGCATTGAGTAGACTAGATTTACCCATTCCTGATTGACCTACAAAAACAGATACCTTGCCTGCGATTACAGGGCGCAAGAGCTCAATCGAGGTGCTATCAAATTTTGCCGATACTTCGCTCACTGGATAGCCCATGCGGGCATAAGGCGCAATGATTTTGCGAGCATGTTCTAAGTTATCTTTGAGATCGCACTTATTGAGCAAAATATGTAAACCAATTTGATTGGCTTCAGCAGCTACTACGGCTCTTCCCAAGAGATCGGGCGAGAAAGCAGGTTGTGTTGCTAGCACTACTAAAATTTGATCAACATTAGAGGCAATAATCTTGCTCTTGAAAGCATCTGAACGATACAGAATGTTCTCGCGAGGCTCAATCTGAATAATGCGTGCTTGATCAGCCGAGGTCATTTCCAATAGCATGCGATCACCAACAGCGCCGATATGTTGTTTCGCTGGAGTGCTCACCTGAATAAGTGGACCGCTGGGCGATTCATTGCCGAGTGCATCTGCAACTAGACGCTGCGCTAAATAATGCCTTCCATAAGAAGCGGTCAGTAGCGCGTGAAATTGTTCCATGCTATTGGATTGCTCTAGCTAAAACGCTGCAAGTTAGCGATGCGCAATGGGGCAGGAGGATGCGAGCTATAGAAAGCGGTATAGATCGGATCAGGCGTCAGGGTTGAAGCATTATCTTGATATAGCTTCACTAAAGCAGAAATCAAATCTTTGGCTGACGATTTTTCTGCAGCAAAGCCATCGGCTTCGTATTCGTGTTTGCGTGAAGCAAGGCTTCCTAGTGGCGTAAGGAAGAAGCTAAATACTGGTGATACCAACATAAACAGGGCGAGAGCTAGGCCACCGTTATAGCCATTGAGATTGGGCATGACGCCTAGATCGGTATAAAACCAAACTTGGGTACTGATCCAACCCAGTAATGCAAACATTGCAAAGCTCAAAGCAAAAGAAACGATCAGACGCTTACGAATATGTTTGCATTTGAAGTGGCCTAGTTCATGTGCAAGAACCGCCTCTACTTCGCCAGGATTGAGTTTTTCAATCAGCGTATCAAAGAAGACAATCCGTTTTGCTTTTCCCATGCCCGCAAAGAATGCATTGCCGTGCGCACTCCGCTTGCTACCATCCATGACAAACAAGCCTTGGCTAGCAAAATCGCAGCGGGTAAGCAAGGCTTCGATTTGGGTTTTGAGTGGGCCATCTTCTAAAGCCTGAAACTTATTAAACAGGGGTGCAATAAATGTTGGGAAGATCCATTGCATTAAGAGGCTAAATACAGACAGTATTGCCCAAGCCCAGAGCCACCAGAGGCCTCCTGCTTTGAGCATGAGAGTCAGAATTACCCAAAGCAATGGCAAGCCAATAAGCCCGCCAAGTGCGACCCCTTTAAGCATGTCGGTAAAGAATAATTTCTTACCCATGCGGTTAAACCCAAAGCGCTCTTCTAAATGAAATTGTTTGTACCAGGAAAAGGGAAGATCAATCATTCCCGAGATGATGGCAATGGAAGCAAGTAGAGCAATTTGCTGACCAATGCCTTCACCCATGAATTGCAGTAGGATGAGATTCAGAATTTCTAGACCACCCAATAAAGTGAAGGCAATTAAAATAACGGCGCTCACACCATTTTCTAAAATACTAAGGCGTAATTTGGCGATGGTGTAGTCGGCAGCTTTTTGATGCTCAGCCAGAGTTACTTTTTCAGCAAACTCCGCAGGTACGGCATCTCGATGTCGGGCAACATAGCGGATTTGACGTTGAGAGAGCCAGTGGCGGAGGCCAAAACTGGCGATAAAGGCGATTAGGAAAACAATTGTGAAGGTCATGAGATCATTATAGATATGAGCGAACAAACGAATACAGCAGCAGGCAAGGTGGCACCGGCTAATGAGCACCTCATTTGGGTGGATATGGAGATGTCAGGGCTTAACCCCGAAACAGAGCGGATTCTCGAGATCGCAATTATTGTGACGGATGCCCATCTGAATACCATTGCAACAGCCCCTGTTTGGGTAGTGCATCAAGAAGATGCTCTATTGGATGCCATGGATGCTTGGAATAAGGGTACCCATGGTCGCTCAGGCTTGATTGACAAAGTCAAATCCTCCACCATGGATGAGGCAATGGTAGAAGCAGAATGCATTGCCTTTTTGAAGAAATATATCAAGGCCGGTATTGCCCCGATGTGTGGCAATACCATTGGTCAGGACCGTCGCTTTATGGCTAAGTACATGCCTAAGTTAGAGGCCTATTTTCATTATCGAAATGTGGATGTATCCACTTTAAAAGAACTCTGCAAGCGTTGGCATCCCGAGTTGGTAAAAGGTTTTACCAAAAAGCAGGCACATACTGCTTTGGCTGATATTGAAGAATCGATTGAAGAGTTGAAGTATTACCGCGATAAATTTATCGTGCCACTTCCTCAATAAAAAAGTCCGCAATTGCGGACCTCTTTGTGGGCCTTACTTCTTAAGAGCGCTCTTGGGTCGGAAGGCTTTGATGACCTCTTCATTGGTCTCAATATAGGGTCCACCAATGAGGTCAATACAGTAGGGTACGGCGGCAAAGATGCCGGGCACAATCGATTTACCGTTCTCATCCTTGAGGCCCTCTAGAGTTTCTGCGATTGCCTTAGGTTGACCAGGTAAATTAATGATCAGGGCAGCGTGGCCTTCGATTTCACGAAGTACTGCAGTTTGTCTAGACAGAATGGCTGTCGGTACAAATTTAAGGCTGATCTGACGCATTTGCTCGCCAAAGCCTGGCATTTCTCGTGTACCAGCTTCAATAGTGGCTTCAGGAGTTACATCCCTAAGGGATGGGCCAGTTCCACCAGTGGTCAGTACCAGGTCGCACCCAAACTCATCTACCAACTCAATAATCGATTCCGTAATGATTTCTGTTTCATCTGCAATGAGACGCTCATGAAAGGTGCAGGTATTGCTAATTGCCTTCATGAGCCATGCTTGGAGCGCCGGTATGCCTTCATCCCGATAAACGCCCTTGCTGGCGCGGTCAGAAACCGAAATCAGGCCAATTTTGACCTCATTAGGCGTATTGCGTTTCAGGGCTTCGGTATGCTTCATGTTTCTATTCTAGCTATTATTAGGGCATGTTTACATATTCATCTAGCCAGTTTCAAGAAATTATCAATTTCATGCTCAAAGAGGCCAAAAGAAGGGGTGCCTCTGACGCGGTCGCGGAGATCTCCGAAGGCCAAGGGCTTTCAGTAACCGTTCGCAAGGGCGAGGTTGAGACCATTGAGCAAAGTCTGGATAAACAGGTGGGGGTGACTTTATTTTTGGGTCATCACCGAGGTAATGCCAGCACGAGTGATTTTTCAAAAGAGTCTTTAAAGGCCACCGTAGATGCTGCGTATCACATTGCTCAGCATACCGCTGAAGATAATTGCGCTGGTCCAGCCGAAGCAGAGTTATTAGAAAAAAATCCACAGGATCTGGATTTATTCCACCCATGGGATATTGATGCAAAGCACGCAGTAGAAATTGCGCGTATATCAGAAGGCTCTGCTTTTGCAGTGAGTAAGCAAATTCAAAATAGTGATGGTGCATCAGTCTCTGCGCACCATGCCCATTTCATGATGGGAACCTCACACGGATTTATGGGTGGGTATCCATTTTCTCGTCACTATATTTCGTGCGCACCCATTGCAAGCGAAGGTGGGAAAAAATCTCACATGCAACGGGATGATTGGTATTCCAGTTCGCGTATTCCCGGAGAGTTGGCCGATCCTGCGGCAATTGGTAGGTATGCGGCTCAGCGAGCACTCTCACGTTTAAAGGCGCGGTCGCTCACTACACGCCGCTGCCCTGTGATCTTTGAGGCGCCCTTAGCTGCGGGCTTACTTGGTGGTTTGGTGCAAGCAGTGTCTGGCGGAGCTTTATACCGTCGCTCGAGTTTTTTGCTCGATAGCCTTGGAAAACAAGTATTACCTAAACATGTCAGTCTCTTTGAGAATCCTCATCTCAAAGCAATGACAGGTAGTGCACCATTTGATGAAGAGGGTGTGAAAACTGCTGCTCGTACGGTTGTCGATAAAGGAATTTTGGAGGGCTATTTTCTCTCTACCTATTCTGCGCGCAAGCTAGGTATGCAGACCACTGGTAATGCAGGTGGTTCACATCACCTAACATTACAAAGCAAGAAGACGCCGAATGGTGGATTACCAGCGCTCTTAAAAGAGATGGGAACAGGTTTGCTTGTGACTGAATTAATGGGGCAGGGTGTCAATTATGTGACTGGAGATTACTCTCGCGGCGCATTTGGCTACTGGGTTGAGAATGGTGAGATTCAGTATCCAGTGGAAGAAGTAACGATTGCCGGTAACTTACGCGATATGCTTTTAGATATTGCGTTGATTGGAAGTGATACTTTAATCAGAGGTACCAAGGAGACGGGTTCAATTTTGATTGGATCAATGACGGTTGGTGGAAAATAAACCTAGCAATAGAATCTGTAATAAATATTAAAAAATACTGAAGGGAGATTGGAATGCAAAGACGCTCTTTTTTAAAGAAGGCAACGATAGGTGCAGGAGTTGCAGCGATTGGTGCCCCAGCAATTGCACAAAGTTTGCCTACGCTCAACTGGCGTTTGGTGTCTAGCTTTCCTAAATCTCTGGACACTCTGTATGGCACTCCAGAAGTCTTTGCAAACTCTTTACGTAAGGCGACGGACGGTAAATTTAATGTCAAAGTCTTTGCAGCTGGTGAGCTTGTGCCGGCATTGCAGGTGCTAGATGCTGTTCAAAATGGCACCGTAGAGTGCGGTCACACAGCTAGTTATTACTACTTAGGTAAAAATAGCGCCTTCATTTTTGATACTGCAGCCCCATTTGGTATGACTGCCCGTCAGCAATCCGCATGGATGCTGCACGGTAATGGCATGAAGTTAATGCGTGAACTCTATGCAAGCTACAACATTGTCAATTTTCTGGGCGGTCAGACTGGTACTCAAATGGGCGGTTGGTTCCGGAAAGAAATTAAATCACCAGAAGATCTTAAGGGGCTCAAATTCAGGATCGCTGGTTTTGCCGGTCAAGTATTGGCAAAGCTAGGCGTTGTCCCGCAACAGCTGCCTGCTGGTGAGATTTATTCAGCCCTAGAAAAGGGCACCATTGATGCCGCCGAGTTTGTTGGGCCATACGATGATGAAAAGCTTGGCTTGGCAAAGGTAGCCAAAAATTATTACTATCCGGCCTTTTGGGAGGGCGCTGCAGGACTATCGTTTTTAGTGAATAAAAAACAGTGGGATGCATTGCCACCGTCATATCAAGCAGCATGGGAGGCGGCTTGCTTTGAGGCGCATACTGATATGTGCGCAAAGTACGATGCCCTCAACCCCCCTGCCTTACAACGTCTTTTGCAAAATGGCGCCGTATTGCGTAAATTTAATACTTCAGTGATGGATGCCTGTTTTAAAGCCAGCCAAGAGACCTATGCTGAAGAGTCTGCCAAGAATCCGCAATTTAAAAAGATCTTTGATGACTATCGCGTCTTTAGAAATATGGAAGCGCAGTGGTTTGGGGTTGCTGAGCAAGCATTTGCTCAATACAGCTTCAATAAAAAACTGTAAGAGATTGCTTTGCTTTCATCCCAAGGGCTCAATTGAGCCCTTTTTCTTTTTTAAGCTATTCCGCACTACACTAGAACAATGATTGCCAATCAACTGCCAGCATTGTGAATCTCTCCACTATCTGGACGCGTATTAAGCAGCATCCTTTATCAAGGGTAGGTCCAGGTTTAGTCACTGGAGTTGCTGATGATGATCCGAGTGGTATCGTCACTTACTCTCAAGCTGGAGCGCAGTTTGGCCTCAATATGTTGTGGACCATGCCCTTTGCATATCCCTTGATGTCGACTATTCAAGTGCTGTGCGCGCGTATAGGTCGAGTCACAGGAAGAGGGCTCTCAGCTAATATGAAATTGGCATTTCCTCCGGCCGTACTCATCATCCTTGTCAGTATTCTCTTGATTGCCAATGTGCTCAATATTGCTGCTGATATTGCAGCGATGGGTGAGGTTGCTCAATTGGTCACTGGAATTAATTGGCACATCATGACGGGAGTGTTTGTTTTATTCACGCTACTGCTGCAAATCTTGATTCCTTATAGACACTATGTGTTTTTCTTGAAGTGGCTTTCCCTATCCTTATTGGCTTACGGTGCGGTTCTCTTTACAGTGCATATTCCTTGGGGTGATGTCATTTGGAGTACCTTTTTCCCAAGCTTTCAGATGAATGCTGATTCTGCAGCAGTAGTGGTGGGTGTATTTGGCACAACAATTAGCCCCTATTTATTCTTTTGGCAGGCATCGCAAGAGGTGGAGGATATGAATATGCGCCATGAGAAAAGCTTGCTCAAGGACGCTGACGAGCCTGGAAAATTACAGATTCATTCTGAACTGCGTAGGATTTCTTGGGACACCTGGAGCGGTATGTTGTATTCCAATGTGGCAGCCTACTGCATCATTTTGGCAACCGCAGTCACTCTGCATGTTGCAGGTATTCGGGACATTAATACAGCTGCTGAAGCTGCTTCAGCATTGAGACCCCTGGCAGGAGAATTTGCCTTCCTTTTATTTGCGCTGGGTATTCTAGGTGTGGGTCTCATGGGTGTGCCAGTCTTAGCTGGATCAGCAGCCTATGCTTTATCAGAAGTGTTTGGATGGCGATCTGGTCTTGAAGACACCGCAAAGCAAGCTGATAAGTTTTATTTAATCATCGCCCTAAGTGTGTTGGGCGCTTTAGCAATTCAGTATTCACCTATCAGCCCTATGAAAGCCCTGTTTTGGAGTGCAGTCCTCAATGGGGTAGTTGCAGTCCCGCTAATGGTTGCCATCATGATTCTCTCTTCTAGTACCTCAGTCATGGGGCCACACGTAGCCACTAGGAGTATGAAAATATTTGGCTGGCTAGCAACCGCCTTTATGGCGATAGCAGCGATCTATATGTTTATCGCTTAAGAATTGATCAAAACACTTTGCAAGAAGCGGGAGATATCCATTAGCTCTTCATGATTGACAGAGTGCTCCATAGGATATTCATTCCAGCTCACTTGATACCCCATTTTTTCTAGCATGGCATAGGACGCTTCAGCGCGTTCAGGTACCACAACTTCATCATACAGGCCATGTGCCATAAAGATTGGCGTAGTTTGATTAGCGGAATGTTTTTCCGTATGGAGTGACATTGCCAATGGTAGGTATCCGGATAAAGCCATAATGCCTGCAAGCTTGTGTGGAAAGCGTAGCCCAGTGTGTAAAGCCATTGCACAGCCTTGCGAGAATCCAGCCAAAACAATCTTGTTATAAGCAATCCCACGACTGGCTTCACGTTCAATAAGTTCAGTTACGGAGGCGGCCGATTGGTGAATGCCATCGGTATCTTCTTGATCCATCAGATTTCTGCCGATGATGTCATACCAGGCAGGCATCACATAGCCGCCATTTACCGTCACTGCCATGCTGGGTGCGCTTGGAAAAATGAACCGAATAGCCGGGCATCCCTGAAGGTGTAACTCAGGAACAATGGGCACAAAATCATTACCATCAGCACCTAGACCATGCAGCCAAATAACAGCGGCACTAGGGTTGGGAGCAGTTTCTAATTCGATGCAAGGCAACATAATGATTTCGCTTTCCTTAAAAGGCTATCTTTTGGTATGAGTCTATTCTAATGGGGTGTAGTATGTTTATAAGAATTCTGATTGCTATCGGAGGTGCCCAATGAAGCCGTTTTATATAGACTATCCGCAAGAAAAGATTGAAGAGCATCAGCATGCATATCGATGTTCTTATTGCAAGATACCCACGACTATTATTTTTGGCCTATTAGAGAATCATGCTGACAATTGCACCTACCGTACTCAGCAGAGTCAGTGGGCTCAATTGGGGGCAAAGCTAAAACCCCAACAAAAACATTTTGATGAAGCCCATGCTGACGAGGTCGATTAAATGAAAACCTATCCAATTGCAATTGAATTAACTATCTGGTTTGATTTGGGTCTGAATCAATACGAAGTTACCATTGATAGCGTATCGAAGATTTCCGTTAAGCGAACCGATGATGTCCTGCATAGCCGTGAACTTTCTGATTCAGAATCACAAATACTGCTGGAAGCCATTGAAACCTTGAAGGTTCCAGTCACCGAGGAAATGAAGGCAGACCCAGAAAACAAAGCTAGTTCAAGTTATGAGTTGATTATTGAATCCGCCCATTTCTCATTGGAATTCAATTGGGAGAATTTGGATGCGGAAGCGAGCAGCTCTAATACGTTTGAATCTGTAATTAAACTAGCCAGCCTAATCCAGAGTTTGGACTTAGATCACTAGCTTAACTAGCTTATGCCTCAACTACTACAAAGTCTCCTTGGGAGATTTTTTCTCTAAATTGAGAGAATGAAAAGAGTGCTTTAATCTTTTTGGTATTGATAACTTCTATCTTCCCCTCTGGAGTCAGATTGGCAAGATACTCTCCCTCCGGAAAGAGGGCCTCAGGCACGCTTTCAGTGTTATGAATTTGGGCGCTAAGGACTAAAGATTTGGTAATTTTGATACGCATACCCTATCTTAAGTTCTAGAAATTAGTAGTAATTTCCAATCTGCACAATAAAGAAAATTGCATGCACCAATTGGGTGTTTACCGATTGGGGGGATTAGAAGCCAAATAAAAAGGACGCAAGACTGCATTAATAGTGGGAATTGACTACTAACTCGCACTTAAGTAGTGCAAGTCATTAAATTGACACAAAAAACAATGTTGTTTAATGACTTAAGCATGTAAATAGTCACCTCATCATTGTGTTTATTAATTCCATATGAAACTCATCTCTGCAATCATTAAGCCTTTTAAATTGGACGAGGTGCACGAGGCTTTGTCGCATATTGGTATTAATAGTATGACTACTTATGATGTGCGAGGCTTTGGGCGACAGAAAGGTCATACTGAGCTTTATCGTGGGGCTGAATACGTGATCGACTTTCTATTGAAGGTAAAAATAGAGGTTGCTGTTGATGATGAGATGCTGCCAGAGGCTTTGCATGTGATTTCAAAGTCAGCATTTACTGGCAAGATTGGCGATGGAAAAATCTTTGTTAATACCATTGAAGATGTTGTTCGCATTCGCACTGGAGAGAGCGGTTCACCTGCACTTTAGCTTGTATGCAATCCCCATTTCTTTTTGTGTATGGCACGCTCAAATCGGAAGCGATCAATACCAATGCTCAGCATTTGCATCAACATGCACAGCTTCTTGGAAGAGCTAGGTGGCCAGGTAGGCTATACCTCATCAGTAACTACCCCGGTGCCGTACCCTCATCATCCAATAATGAATTTGTTAATGGAGAGCTTTGGAGGCTAAACGATCCCGATCAATTGCTTGCTACATTGGATGTCTATGAGGAGTGTGCGCCGAGTAGCCCAGTCCCACATGAGTACAAAAGATCTCTTGAATCAGTTCAATTGATTGCTGGGGAAAAGGGTGAGGCTCACATTATCCAAGCTTGGGTTTATATCTATAACCTTGATATTGCCCGCTTCAACAGAATCAATGATGGCAATTTTGTGAATGGCAATCAAAAGCTTATTCGCCGCGTACTTTAAAGTGAGCGGCGCCATGAAACGCTTACTTTAAAGACCTTATTTCTTAATACTCCCAAGATAGCTTAAGTAAATTGATTAGTGGGTCGGGGGTAATGGCTAATGGACCAAGGAATGGGTGAATAAACAAAACCAGGAAGTACAAAATGCCTACCACCGTTGAGCTCAAAAAGATAATCAGCACAATGTGTATGCGCTTGGACTTCATTTGAAAAAGGCAGGAGAACACCAAGAAAACCATGAGACTACCTACAAGTCCGAACCAGGCTGGTGGAGATAAGGCAAAGCGTGCGTTATAGACTCGACTTCTTCGGAGTTCTGTTGCTTCAAGCGTGAGGCGAAGTAATTGCTGGTGCGCATTAGTCTCACCAGCATTTTGTGGTTTGAGATGGATTACTAGGTCTTCGATAGATAGCAATTCTTTGTAAGCCTTGATGCTAAATTGGTCATTACTTAACAGAGGCCACTCTTCATTGATGACGGTGGTGACATAAGACTTCAGCTCTGCTTTTCCATTGCGTTCAACCTCGGGTGGAAATGCAGCAAATACGCGGTACATATTGTTTAGTGTGCTTGCCTCTTTGGCAACGGCATCACTTACACCGTTATAGTTTTGCCAAACCAATACGGTCACAAAAGCAAACACTAAGCTAAAGACCACTCCCATCGCGTTATAGATATAGCCAGCAAATTCCGAATCTTCTCCAAAGAGCACATTCGGAAAGAATTTTTGGAACAAGCAAAATACCAAAAAGCAGATAGCTAAAACGATTGCCAACAATTCAAAGCGAAGACCAATATCATAAGAGATCAGTAAATATCGAAGGATGGGCAGATCCATAATGTTGACGATTGGCTATAGGATTGTGTAAGAGTATTCTGACTGAAGTGTACCCAATTTCCTATCCTGCAAATGATTGAATAGCTTTATCTAAAGCCAAAATCCGTTTGGCATCTTGAATATGAAGCTCTTCAATCAATTTACCGTTTAGGACGACTATTCCAGCGCCAGATTTGATGGCCTCTTCATAAGCAGTAATTCTGGCTTGGGCTTCTTCCACTTCCTGTGGGGATGGTCCAAATAGCTCATTGGCATCGGCAATTTGACTTGGATGAATCAGGGTCTTGCCATCAAAACCCATGTCTCTGCCTTGAATACAGGATAGTCGCAATCCAGCCGCATCATCCAAAGAGAGATGAACCCCATCCAATACACACAAACCATATGCTCTTGCGGCCAGGATAGATAGAGATAGTGCAGTTTGGGTCTCAATTCTGCTTGGAGTGTGCCGCGCGTGCAAATCTTTTACAAGATCAGATGTACCGAGAACAAGTGCCTCAAGGAGCGGATGTGAGCTGGCAATTTCTTCTAGTTTGAAAATAGCCTTTGGTGTTTCAATCATCGCCCAAATGGTGAGGTCAGGGCGCGCATTCATCTCCTTAAGTGCTTGAGCTACTTCTTGAACTTGCGCGGCTGATTCAACCTTGGGGAGTACGACGGCATCCGCTTTGCTATTAGCAAATGCCTTTAAGTCATCCAAGCCCCAAGGTGTGTTGAGACCATTGATTCGAACAACTGCCTCACGGTGACCAAAACCAGTTGCTAGTGCAGTGAGAATATTTTGTCTTGCGCCAACCTTGGCATCTGGTGCTACTGCATCCTCTAAGTCAAGAATAAGCGAGTCGGCAGCTAAAGTTTTGGCCTTCTCTAAGGCTCTTGTATTGGCCCCAGGCATATAGAGCACAGAGCGGCGAGGTCTGTTGACGTTGATCATAATTTAGGGGTGCGGATAAGCATGCAAGCTTGCTTAGTTCAGCTTGATATTGAGGAGGCGCTCAGCATTACCACCTAGAATAGCAATCCGATCAGCATTGCTCAGGCCGGGGGTTGCCATTACGTGCTCTACCGGAAATTCTTCCCAAGGGATAGGGTGGTCTGTACCAATCACAACTTGGCTAGAACCGACTTGAGATACTAAGTATTGCAATGCTTCTGGCGTGAAGACCAGTGAATCAAAGTACAGTTGCTTAAGATACTCAGAAGGTTTTTTCTTGAGAACAATATTGGGATCACAGTTTTGCGGTGATACAAAGCAACTATGATCCATGCGGGGGGCATAGGAGCCTAAAAAGCCACCGCCATGTGCTGCTAATACTTTTAGCTGTGGATATTTATCCAGTACACCTTCGTAAATCAGATGTTGTAAAGCAATGGTTGTGTCAAGCGGATTACCAATGACATTAGACATCCAACCGTTTCCTTTGAAGCGTTGGGCTAGTTGTGGTGTGCTTTGTGGATGAATGAAGAGGGTAACGTTCAGCTCTTGCGCCTTGGCTAGCACTGGATGAAATTTTGGGTCTGAAAAATCTTGACCTAAAACACTGCCGCCAATTGCAGCGCCTTTAAGACCTTGTTTTTTGACCGCATATTCCAGTTGCTCAACAGCCAGATCTGGAAATTGCATGGTTAATGAGGCAAATGCTGCAAACTTCTCTGGCCTTAGCGCACAGAGCTCTGCTAAATGCAGGTTATTGAGGCGGCAAATTTCAGCTGCCGTTTCTTTATCTTTGCGATACCAGAAAGGATTGACACTTAGCACCTGCATATCAATGCCTTGGGCTTCCATTGCCTTAATTCGTTCATTAATCTTAATGAAGTGCTCTGGAACACCTTTGGTTGGTGGCGGCACAGAGGCCGCATCTTCGCCCATCAAGTCAATCGCATCCTGAAACATGCAATGGGCATGGACATCAATCGTTTTGATGCGCTTGCCATTAATAAAGACGGGGGTCACCCTTTTCTTGGTCTCAGTATCTGCAGCGTGAGCTAGTCCACACCCGCAAAAGAATAAGCCCCCCAGTGCTTTGCCAGAGGTTTTTAAGAATGAACGGCGATTATTCATAGTTAACTTTCAAGTGTGATTAAGGAGCTACATTCATGCCACTATTTTTTATGGGGCCAACTGCATTGGGTGAGCTTAAGAATTGAATCAATTTTTTAGCGGACTCTTGATTGGGGGAGTTCAACACAATTGCGGCGGCAAAGGTTTGAACCAGCTGAACACTATTGGGGATAGGGCCTACATAATCAATGCCGGGAATATTCACGAGTTCGCTACTAGGCTGAACAGCAATGTTTACTTCGCGTGCGGCCAATATCGCCGCTGATTGAGCTCCGCGTTCCGTTACTTGAACTGAGATTTGATTGCTAACACCAAGCTTGGGGAATAGTTCTTGGGTTAGATATATGCCACTGGTACTGCCTGGAACCACAATTTTTTTGGCTTTAATTAATGCATTAGCAAATGCACTGACGGTAGAGATATCTGGCTTGGGATTGCCTGCGGGGATAGCAAGTCCAAGGGGAGCTTGCGCTAGGTCAACATCAGAGCCTTGAAGAATTTTATTTTGCTCCATAAGCTCAGCAAGCCCTTCGCGGGACAAGATCACTACATCTGCAGTGGTACCGGCAGCAAGCTGTGCTTTGATGGTTTTGGGCCCGGATCCTTGGGATGCGCCAGATTTTGTGACCACTTTAATTCCGGTTGCCTTTTCAAAGGCGGGGAGCATCTGGTTATAAGGGCCAGAAAAGCCACCTGAGATCATGACTTCAAGTTGTGCCATGGCTGGGGTGCTTAAAAGGAAAGAGAGTGCACATATTGAGAAGAATTTCATGTCTTTGACCAAAAGATTTCAGAGTATTTGCAGCAAATCTCTTTACTGTAAATAGATATAAAGTATCACAGCTCGGGTTTGAGGGTTGCCCTTTGTTTTTTCAGATTGCCAACAAACTTGAATACTGGCTGTAATATTCCCTAATAGCATTGCCATCAATTCTAATTTAGGGTATCTCATGGAAAAAATGCATTTCACTAGGATGGACCAGGGTACTACTGTAGATTTTGAGGTCATGAAAAGGGTTCATGAGCATACGCTGGCCAATTTGCCTGAGCTCCTCTACACGCTCCTAGAAAATCTTTCTAAAGATACAGCGTATAACATCACCCGAAAAGAACATTGCTTACAGGCTGCTACCAGAGCTTTGCGAGATAATCGTGATGAAGAATATATTGTTGTAACCCTATTTCATGATATTGCTGAGCCATTAGGCCCCTTTAATCATGGCGAAGTGATCGGGTCCATCTTGCACCCTTTTATCTCTAGAAATAATTATTGGATGCTGCAGCAGCATGGATTATTTCAAACCTATTTTTATGGGGATAAGATTGGTTTAGATCCTAATGCGCGAGATCAATTTAAATCTGATCCAGCATATGAGCAAACGGTAGAGTTTTGCGCTAAGTATGATGAAATCTCATTTGATCCCAATTACAAAAGCGAGCCTCTGTCGACATTTGACCCCATGGTAAGAAGAGTGCTGAAGAAGCAATGGGTTGCCCCATAAATTGATGCCTTCATCTTCACAATGCTTGTGTAGCCTGTTTAGCCCTGTTTAAAGTGCAGGGGAAAGATAACTTACGTTGAGGAGCGCCGCCATCTTATGACTGATAAAACAAAATTGCAGATAGAGGATCCAGCTATCCCTGAGGATGTTAAAGCCGACGAGCATTCAGAGCATCTTTCTGATAGCGAGCGTAGGGCCAAGTACGGCGTGAATGGATCAAGGAAGGCTGCCCTCAGCAAGAGGGAAATGATGGAAGAGTTGTCGCGTCAAAGATTTCCCTGGGAAGAGTGAGTCTGCGCGAAGACCATTTTCATGGTTACGCTGACAAAAGAAAAAACCACCAGTAGGTGGCTTTTATATTTCTGGCAGATTAGGAAAGATTCGAACTCACGACCAAGAGATTAAAAGATACTGCTTACGTATCTACTGATGCCTAGTAGTAGCTCATTGGGACAGTCTTACCCCAAAATATTCGATAAGAGTAAAAGGTGTAAAGCAGAATTGCTGGCAAGACAATTGCAGTGCCCCAAAAAATCAACCAAAGAGATTCGGTAGCAGCTGCAGCTTGCCATATCGTCATTTGATCAACAATGATGTAAGGAAAGAGGCTGTAGGCAATTCCGAAAAAAGAGAGCCAATAAATTGCCACGCTTGCAACAAAAGGAACCCACATTTTTTGGTGTGGATTCGAAGACAAGGTCTTCAGAGTTCGCTCAATGATGATAAAAAGGATCAGAGTTGTTAATGGTATCGGCGCTAAGTAGATGATATTTGGCAGGGCAAACCACTTAGTCATAATTTCAGGGCTAAAAAATGGTGTTGCAATGGATATCAATCCAATTCCAAGCGCTGTGAAGCCCAGACTGACTTTGGCCCAGTGAATAGCCTTTAATTGCAACGCGCCTTCAGACTTCATGATCAGCCAAGTTGAGCCTAAAAGGGCATATCCAGCAGGAACGCAGGCACCCACTAGGAGAGCAAATAACCAGCCCAGTAAACCAGAGTCAAAGCCCACGATATGACGCCCAATCATGACCCCTTGAGCTATCGAGGCAATGACGCTGCCTAGGTAAAACAGAAAGTTCCACAGTGGCTTTTGATGGGATTGAACCTTGACCCGAAAATCAAAGGAAACGCCCCTCAAAATTAAACCAGCCAGCATGATAGCCACGGGGATATAGAGTTCAGTCAGAATAATTCCGTGTGCTAATGGAAATGCAACTAGTAGTAGTCCAACACCTAGAACCAGCCAAGTTTCATTGGCATCCCAAAATGGGCCGATAGAAGAAATCATCATGTCCTTTTCTTCATCAGTTGCTCTATTCAGAAGAATCCCAACACCTAGGTCATAGCCATCTAGTACAACATAGGAGAGCACGGCAATACCCATGGCTACCAAGAAAAATAGTGGCAGCCATCCTGAAGCTTGGCTCAGATCGGGAATCATATTTAGTGGCATTGTGAATTTATCTTATTGGGCATAGGAGTTAGACGAGCTTGTAATCGTATTGCTTGCTGGGGCTTTGTCCCCTTCGCGAGCGAGGTAAAAAACCACCCCAATGTAAGAAATAATAAGTGCGATATATAAGAATAAATACATCAGCAAGCTACTCAGAACAATACCTCCCGCTATTGTTGTAGCGGCATCAGCGGTGGTTAGCACCCCGGTAACGATGTAGGGCTGCCGACCAATTTCAGTGACGTACCAGCCTGCAACCACAGCAATCCAACCAGAAAAAGTCATTCCAACCAAAATTTTGGCCATCCAGGGTTTGATATCTTGCGACTTATAAATTTGCCAGCGTGCCATCCATGAAACCAATAGCATCAGTAGACCCATGCCAACCATAATACGAAAGGCAAAAAATACTGGAGCTACTGGAGGAGTTTTGTTGGGGAAATCTTTTAAGCCTTGCACTTCACCATCCCAGTGATGGGTAAGATAAAAGGAGGCTAACTTAGGAATGCTAACTTCATAGAGGTTACTCTGCGTCTTTTGATCTGGAATGGCAAAGATTACAGCTGGTATGCCAGAACCAGACCCCCAAATACCTTCCATTGCAGCGAGTTTGGCAGGTTGATGTTGCAATGTATTTAGTCCATGTGCATCACCAAGGATGATTTGAATAGGCATCAAAATTGCAGCCGTTGTGATGGCAATTTTAAGAACAGCTTTATTAGCGGCAGACTTACTGCCTCGGAGTTGCCTAAAGGCTGAGATGCCGGCTAATAAGAATGTCACTGTAATAAAGGCTGCAGTGAGCATATGCGCTAAGCGATAGGGCATAGAAGGATTAAATACGATGGCAAACCAATTAGTAGCATGTGCTTGGCCATCAATCATTTCAAAACCTTGCGGTGTTTGCATCCAAGAATTTAATACGATGATCCAAAAAGCAGATAAGGTAGTACCAAAAGCGACTAGAAAAGTGGCGATGGTATGAACGCGTTGAGAAACTCTTTTGCTGCCAAACAGCATTACTCCTAAGAAGGTAGCCTCCAAGAAAAAAGCAGTGAGTACTTCATAGGCAAGTAAGGGGCCTGCAATATTACCGATGGTCTTCATATATCCAGGCCAGTTAGTGCCAAACTGAAAACTCATGGTGATACCGCTTACTACCCCCAAAGCGAATGTCAATGCAAAAATCTTTACCCAAAATTGGTATGCCTGATTCCAGCTGGAATCGTGGGTTCGGTTGAATTGAACTTTGAAGTAGAAAAGAAACCATCCCAAAGCAATAGAAATGGTTGGGAAAAGAATATGGAAGGTAATATTTGCGCCAAACTGAATGCGACTAAGCACCATAGGGTCAAGCATTGTGAGCCTCTTAAGCAATGGTTGGATTTATCCATTACTTTATTCTCAAAACTCAATTGATGCTTGAGGGCTCAAATATGAAGCGATTAACCCTTTAGATCCCATATTGTTTAAGGTGTTGATCAATCAATTTGAGTGAACCAAAAGAAAAAGCCCCTAGATTTCTCTAGAGGCTTTTGTATGACTGGTGGGTCGGGCGAGATTCGAACTCGCGACCAACGGATTAAAAGAAGCTCTGGCTGCTCAAGGCCTGCAAATAAATCAATGACCTAAAAGTCCTCAATAAATATGAAATTAAGTATGCGAACGATTTCTAGACAATTTCATAAGTCAGGAGTATGACTGCAGCGCCCATACAGAGCAATGCGAGCATAAAGAACTTGTCTGCAATATCTTCAAAATAAACCTTCTTTGAATGGCTTCGAATAGATAGGTATGAAAAGACTGAGCTTGCTAGAAAGATGAGAGCATCAAGAGCTAAGAGATCATCGACCCAGTAAGCAATTCCTCTATTAGTCTGGGTAAGTTTGACGATGCTGATAACGGTCATGCATACCCCAAGCATTGCGCCTGAAGTCGGAAGAATGTGACCGCTTAAATTATTTGGCTTACGCATTTATTGATGAATATAGCCTGGCAAAGACCCTGACCCAGAGTTTTGATTGGGCTGCGGTGAGCCGCCAAGATCAGGTAAGTTGTACTGTGGTTGGCTAGGAGTCAACCTTTTAGGGCTTGCATTGATAAAAGTTGGCACTTTGCTATTAAAAAGTGATTTTTGCTCAGCGTTCAACAATTTGTAAAGTGGTTTGGCGGCTTCTTCAACCTCTTTTAGGCTGGTGTATCGGCTTTTCGCATCTTCAGTCGATTGATTGAGATATTTCAGCCCATCAACAGTAGTGGGAGTTTCGTTGTTTAATCTAGCCCTCTCATTGGCAACATCGCTCGCATAGAGCCTCACCTTACTTGAAAAATTAGCCCAAGACTTACTTTGTTCGGGGGTTAACTTAAGGCTCTCTTCAAGTTTGAATAAGTTGGTTTCAATTTGTTCATAAGTGAGCAAATGTGATCCGGGAGCAGGGATAGAAATATGGCTATTTGCCGAAGCGCTGGAAGAGTCGGGGTTAGAGGCATTGCGTCCTGCCCCCCTGCGCATGCCGGGCATTCCAGGGATTCCAGAGCCTTGTGATCCACCCCATTGTGCATAAGACTCTTGAATAGGCAAAATTGCCACTAAAACTAGAAAACTCAAGATAATTGAGCGTAATTTCATGAAAATTTGGACCATTTTTTCAACCAGATGTCATTAACTCTTGTTAGACAGTAATTTTGGCAAATACTTACTCTAAAAATGAAAATAATTATTTTGTCCTAGTCGTAAGTTTTCTGGGGGTGCCTGCGTCTAAATAGTAACTAACAAGGAGAAGTTAATGAAAAGAACGATGCAAGGCTTGATTATGTCCAGTATTTTGATGGTAAGCGCCATCAGCATAGCTAGCGCCGCTTTACCGGAGCCACAAGACCCCCAGGTGGTTGCTAATATGAGTTTTGAGCAACGTCTACAGATGTCTAAAGACTTGCGGGAGCAATTTAAGCAGGCTACGCCTGAAGAGCGACGTGAGTATCGTCAAAAACTTCATGCCAAATTTAAGGCATTAAGTCCGGAAGAGCGTAAAGCATTAAGAGAAAAAATGCATGCCCAGTGGAAGGCTTTAAGTCCTGAGCAAAAGCAAGAGTTAAAGGATAACCGCAAGGCAATGATTGCCGCAATGACCCCTGAAGAGCGCGCTGAGATGAAAAAAGAGCGTGAAGAATGGATGAAGGCGCACCCTCAAGAAAAAGAACATTGGAATAAGCCAATGAGTAATTAAGGATCAGTTTGAGTTTATTTTCAAATAAGCAACACCGTATTGAGCGGGCTTTATTAAAGAGTGCGGTAGCAGGAAATTCTCAGGCATCAAAAGAAGTGATTGGCTTGCTGAGTTCTCCTGCTTACTCTTTAGCCTGGAAGATGCTTGGTAAAAAAGAAGATGCTGAAGATGTTGTGCAAGAAGCCTTTATTCGACTTTGGAAAAGCGCAGATACGTTTTCGGGTAAATCAGGGTTATCCACTTACTTTTACACAATCGTGAGTCATCTTTGCTTGGATAAGATCAAAAGTATTAATAAAGGCTTTTTTGAGGAGTTTGATGAATTTGAGCATCACCCAATTCAGGAGGTCGAGTGGAATCTTGCGGAGGGTATTGAGCCGGAGATGATAAAAAGGGCCATGAATTCCTTAAGTGCTAAACAAAGAATGGCGATGTTGATGTGGGCTTATCAGGATATGACAGCCGAGCAAATTGGACATGCGCTTGAGATGAATAAAAACAGCGTTGATCAGTTGCTATATAGAGCCAAGTTGAAATTAAAGGCAGAATTGGAAAAAGGTGAATCTTATGCGATCGAACGATAAAATGGATTTAAAGAAAGTGCTAGATCAAATTGAGGTTCAAGACTCTTCTACCCATTTTGAACAACGCATTTATCAAGATTGGCAACAGACGGTCTCCAATGGCAGTCAACCAGCACATCGATTCTCCAATGTCTTAGTTCTCGCTAGATTGCATCCTAAAATTGTTGGATTGATTGCAATAGTAGCTATTACAGCCTCTGTGTTGTTAGGTCAACATCTCCTGAAGTCACAGGATGAAGAGTTGCACAGGATTGACGCCTTGTCTGAACTGAGTCTTTCAACTATTTAGTTAATCTATGTGTTTCTTGACCTAGAGCTTAAAAGAAAAAGCCCCTAGATTTCTCTAGAGGCTTTTGTATTACTGGTGGGTCGGGCGAGATTCGAACTCGCCACCAAGGATGTCTAGGCCGTAAGTTGCCGCTGCTTAATGAGTTCTGCGGCAGGGATCCGTACTATCTTGCCATTAACTGTGGTCACGATTGCAGTATTGGTTTGGATTGCTAAGTCTATTGCTGCTTGACCTGCTCGTTGCATAGCGTAGTAGGATCCTGCGATATCGGGATCCGAAGAATTGCGAATGTCTTTGCTTGGAGTTAACGCAAAAGACTTTCCTAAGAGATTATTTTTTTCCATACGTTGCATCATGATCCGGTTGAATTAACAAGACTCGAAGAAAATGATCATCTCTAAAGCCAATCCCCCGAATGGATTTGCTTACCCTGAAAGAGTAAAGCGAATCGATTCCTTTGGGCGCAGGAATGCTATGAATCTTTTCCCATTTCAATCCCTTATCACGATAGACTTGATTCCAAGTTAATTGCGTGATCTTTTCAAATGTAGCAAAAGCTTTTTCTTGTTCGGTTAACTCTAACTCTTCCCAGGCTGATTGAAAAATAGGGTTATTGAGGTCTAACTCTACTAATAGTTCAGGCTTTGCGTTTCGAACCATTCGTTTTTGCCATTTTTAGTTTAGAAAGATCAGTAGCTTTTGGGGGTGTCTTTTGTGCCCAGGCTAGGGCGGCAGCTAAATCTTTTTTAACGGTTGGCTTATGCACCCAATTTTCATTATCAGGAATGACAGTGGCGGTGCGAATGACCCAAACGCCTGGTTCAGGGGTTTCGACAAGAACCTGGCGGCCAGCATGCTCCTTACCGAGCGAAATTTGTCCGCTGGATCCGATGGATTTGATAACTTGATGATCTATGACTGCGCCCATGGCATTCCCCTGTTTTCATGCTGCATTAACGCATTATAGCATGATAAAGCTAAAATTGCCCTTAACTGGAGTCATGTAATCGCATATTCTGGTTGGAGTATGTCCTTGGCTTGGCGGCACAAAAGAAAAAGCCACCCGAAGGTGGCTTTTGTATAACTGGTGGGTCGGGCGAGATTCGAACTCGCGACCAATGGACTATAGATCCGTTGCTCTGCAATGTCTTCTTAGGGGCGTTAGCAATCATCAACCAAATAAGCGTTACTTTAAGTAACGCTTATTTAACTAAAATTACTTCGGAGCAACGAAGTGCTAAACGGTTGTTCCAAAATTTCTTTGGTTTTGAAAACCAAAGAGTCGGTCAGTAGCTCTTCTAATTACATTAAATCCACTACACAAAACGCTACACACCGATATTTAGGAGACGTAAGCTCTTGAAATCCTAGTGGTTTTCTTTGGGTGTCTGCTCTCATAACCAGAGAACCTAAACATATCCTAAAACCAATAAAAAGTAGGTCAGGAATATAAATGGTGAGGTTTGGTCATTTGAGCGTTACTTTAAGTAACGCTTGTGGGGTTAGAAAAGTGTGTAGGCAACACTACACACTTTTGGGGTCGATGAAAATAGATTAAAGCCTTAAGTATTAGCGGCCTGCTTACGGCTGCTTAACTTCGTTCTTATCTTCTTGCTGAGAGCATGAGCGCTTCTTGAACTGCTTTTTTGGCCATTTCAATAAAAGCTTCAACCGAGCCAGAACCTGTTCTAAAAGATTCGCCTTGAATCGTAATCAAGCCTTCACCCAAGATTTGATTGCTTTGACTATCCGTAATCTTGCTCTCAATGATTAAGGCTGGGGTTTTGGCGTTTACGCCGGCAACAAAGGCGGCGGCGTTAGTTGCTAAACCAACGGGCGTGAAATTCCAAGGCTGCAGACTATTATTTGACATTTCTGCACCAGTAATGCCAATAGACACCCTGGCAACCCCAGGTCCAGGATTCTCTACTATCTTGATATTTCCCCTGTTATTAACAGCCTCAACCATTGAGTTTTGTAGGGTGTCTTTGACTAGAGCTAAGGTCTGGGATGAAATTTGCTTGGTAGCAGTTTGATTTAAGTAAACCGAATCCAAAATGACACTGGTGTACTTATTGGGATCGACTGCGGGGTCACGGTAGCGCCATATCCTGCTATCAGGAGAGCTGTTGGATACGGGTTGCAATAATTTGTAATTTGGTAGAAAGCCAGATTCTGGCATTGGCTCAGTTAGGAATTTAGAAGTATTGCTGCAAGCAGCGATCAGAAGTGCTGCAGGAATGAAAAGGCTAAGCGTGACAATGTAACGGCGGTTCATAAAGTCCTTATGCAATTTTTCTATCTATTAAATTTCATTAATTGAAAATCAGGAATAAAGCGAATAGAGGCTCTATTGAGAATTTCTGCTTTGTGACTGAATGATTATGCTTGGGGAAAGACTCAAGCAGAAGAGAAAAACTGAAAACCGAACAAAGTATTATTTAAGAGTTAACTAATTGATTACTTTGGTTTTCATGTACAGTAATAACTGAACACTATCGCTACCCTTGATTTTTTTTAAGTCTATTTTGATTTCTTCCTATATTTCAGTTCCACTTCTTGTAACCCTTATTCTGGTTATTTCTTCTGGGGCGCATGCTCAAAGCAAGTCTTTTTTTGAAGGGTTTTATGCTGATTTTGCGCTTGGTTATCGTTCCGTAAATACTCAGACAAGCTCTAACTTATCTCTTAACGGAGCTATAGTTCCTTCAACTCTGAGTACGAGTACACCTACAAATACGGTAACGGCTTATACGCTGGGGTACAACTTCACATTCGCTAAAAGCTATATTTTAGGTATAGGCGCCAATCTTTCGCCTGCAAGTGGGCAAGCACAGCAAGTGCAAGTGCGGGCACTTAACCAAAACATATCATTACCTGGTATCAAGCCGCTTTACAACTATGGAATTTTTATAACTCCTGGAGTAGATCTGGGAAATGGAATGGCATACCTGAAAGCAGGTACGCAGACCCAGGTCAATAACTCAAATACGAGCTCTAACTTTTATGGTTATTTACTTGGGCTTGGCTACAAGCAAATTGTTTATCAGTCAGTCTATCTTTTTGGTGAAGCTGATTACGCCTCTTATAGCACTCAAACTGCGACAAAAGCTATTGCTACATCAGGACGCATGATAAATGCTTCTGTCACGAGCACGCCACAGGGTAGTAGATTTCTAATAGGTGTTGGCTATCAGTTTTGATTGAAGCTTAGCTATCATAGATTTCACTAATTGGATATGATCTGATAAATCGATAAATTATCAGATCAATATGGAACAGTTCCTCACTAACTACCAGCTCATCTTTTTCTTACCTATAGTGGCATTAGCCATTTTTCTAGAGTCATATCTATATAAAAAGAAATTTAAAAAGTCATACCCATGGCGCGATAGTGCTACTTCATTAGGGGTAGGAATGGGGCACCAGATAACAGGCATTGTTAATCGCCTGTTAATCCAAGGGGTGATGGCAAGCTTTGTGTGGCAATATCGTATCTTCACGATGCCTAATGTATGGTGGGTTTATGTAGCACTCTTTATTAGCTTAGAGTTTTGCTATTACTGGTATCACCGTGCTTCGCATGAAGTCTTTTTAATGTGGGCTACTCATAGCACCCATCACTCGCCTAATGAGATGACATTATCTGCTGCCTATCGTCTGGGATGGATGCCTTTTTTATCATTTAGCTGGGTCTTCTTTTTACCATTGGTAATTTTAGGTTTCTCACCCGTTGCGGTATTTACCATGCTTACTATTAATTTGATGTATCAGTTTTGGTTACATACAAAGCTTATCGGTCAATTGGGGCTTCTTGAAGGCATATTAAATACTCCGTCATCCCATCGAGTGCATCATGCTAGCAATTCAATGTATCTTGATAAAAATTATGGCGGAATTTTGATTATTTTTGACCGTCTATTTGGAACCTATGCCAAAGAGGAGTCGGGAGTCGAGATTACTTATGGATTAACCCATCCCAATTACTCCAGAAACCCACTAGAAGTCGTATTCAGGGTTTGGCGTGAGTTATTGCAAAAGTTGATCAATACTAGAGGTCTAAAAAATAAATTGAGAATAATTTTTTCACCTCCTGCATAAACCTATTTTAAAGAGATAAATTAAAGTGAAAATAAGGTATCTAACTACACTTAAATTAATAGCTTTATTTAAATTTATTAGAGGTTTTGGATTTGTAATGCTTGCCTTATCTTTGTATTGTTCTATACGAGGTTGGTTGTATATTTGCCAATTCAGGTTTAACAAAGAAAGTGGTAATGCTTTAGAGTCACTCGTTGGCTCACTTCAGTCTTGGTTTGATGGCTTGAATCAAATTAGTGCCTTAAGTCTTGCATCTGTCGCCTTATTTTTTGCATTGATTCGATTTTTGGAGGCTATTGGTATTTATTTTGATAAAACCTGGGCTGAAATGATGGCAGTATTGACTTCGCTTGCTGCTTTATTCATTCTTACTTGGAAATCAATAAATGACTTTGACTTAGCCACTATGATCACTTTGATAATTAACATT